>Ga0326728_10005255_pt1 | contig 36803 bp, 56 predicted proteins | sample MB3enrmetagenome_FD_207602 | JGI IMG/M metagenome (GOLD analysis project Ga0326728, IMG submission 207602) | Lab enriched peat soil microbial communities from McLean, Ithaca, NY, United States - MB31MN | ecosystem: Environmental > Terrestrial > Soil > Wetlands > Peat | place: USA: New York...
GATTTCTTTACAAAATTTAGTCCAGTTGGGACTTGGCCAGTTGCCGCCTCGATTACCTCTGATGACACACTCTACTTCAAACCCCAAACGAATATCGGTGTCATTTGTGAAAAAAACTCTTTTCTTATGGCTCATACGATTTAAATTCTGTTCCAGCAACGTCATATTGTGATAAAAATTGTTCTTTCGTTTGAATCGTATTGACTGTAGCAGCCACGGGAGCGTCATGCGTTAACCTAATTATTACGTCTCCCGAATACATTCGGAAGTATGTAAAAGCGTTAGGAGTGTTGAATGTTACACATTCACCTTCGCTTAAATGTTTTATTGCTTCAGAGGCGTTCACTATAATAAGTCTATCAGACTTTTATAAGAAGTCAAGTCGTTTTCCTTCCCAACCATTTGTTAAGATGGATACCAAACCCTTTTGCTTTGTCATAACAATCGCCACGGGAAATATCCCTGTAATGATTGTAAATGGTAAGTTTTACGTTTTCGGGAAGGGTCACTAATTTGTCAAGAAAATTGGACAACTGCTCGGAAGTCAAACCTTTCAGGTGAGCATACTCAGCAATGCGCCATTCGGGAGAACCTTTAAGAAACAAATCGGTTGCCACAACAGCAACTTCCCTCTCTCTTTGATTCAATCTTTTCATAAAAGAAAACAGGGGTGATTTTACTCACCCCCATTTCATGTTGTTGACCTGACTAAATTGTTAAATGTTAGCTGGCCTTGTAAGTGGAGAAACAATCCGGTGTTCCGGGAGTCACCGTAAAGCCAAGACTTTCCACAATCGGAGCCAAATCTTTACAGGTCACACCGTTGACCTTGAGAGCGCTCTGAACCTGCTTGAGAGTCGCCGAACCGATTTTCTTCAAATAGGCGTCAATCCGTTGAGCCAAAGGACTTTGGGTAGGATTGGCAGCATTAGGCGCCGGAGTGGTCGGAGCGGGAGCACCATCATGGTCATCCGCTGAAGGAACAGGTGCGGCGGGAGCTGTTGAGGCACCGGCAAATTCAAACACGCGGTAAGCACCACTGTAATCCACATTTGTCATACCAAGGTTGGCAAGTGTGCCGTCATTCAAGAGGCCGTCAAGGGTCGTCTTCACGTCAGAATGATTCACCCAATACTTGATATTGGAACTGTTTGGCTGGGTAGCTTCCAAACCGGGAAGTGCAATTTCACCGGCATTGGCTGCGTCACGAATTGCCGTGGTTACGTCATGGGCAGAAAAGCTGCCTTTGACCTTGAGTTCATTCACCGCATTGACCACGGCTTCCTTGAGGGTAAGCTGAGGCGTAGTTGATACTGCTGCTGTCGCTGTTGATGCGTCATTTGTTTTCATGTTATTTTCGTTTGTCGTATTGTTTTGAGTTTGACTGTTATTTAAGTCTGGAGAAATTATATCATCTTTTTTTACAATGTCAAGCGAAGGATTGAAATTAATCACTTCACACTTGACATCAAAGGGGATGTAAAATGGATAACCATCATAACTAATGACGTTAAATACTACTTTGTTGTGATAGACATCAAAGTAAGAAAGAGTATTCCCCCATGCAGCATCGGCATTTACCTTTATAAATTTCCTTCCGGTTCCATCTTGAAAATGAGTCCCATAGGAAAGACTGTCGAATGTTAGTTTTTCACCCATCTTTTGCCAATAATTGTTCAATCTCTTTTTTGACGCTCTTTTTATTTAAAACACCATCGTTCAAGTTGGTCCATTTTTCCTTCAACATATTCACAGAATGTTATGTTTAGTCCATAAATGATACTGGACACAATAATGAATATACAGCCCGGAATAAAGAGTGTCCAAAACAGAATTTTTTTCAAAAGTTTCACATTATTTACATTCCAATAAATGAGTGATGTTCACACGATTATTAGCATAAACAATCAATTCATCGTGCTGAAGGCCCGTATTTGCCACGGTTGCCCAAATACTGTCGTAGCCAGTTGGCGGACGAGAGCAATTACCATATCCTCTTGGATAATGAACTTTACCCATAGAGAATTTACAAATAAATAACCAACCTGATTCACCGCTTGACTGTCCCCAACGTCCATAAGTGTAACCAAGTGATTTGCTTGAATTAATGGCACCATAGACACCATTACCCCACATTTTACCGGCAATTGCGGCGGTTGAGGGTGGGCTGGTTCTAATACCACTTTTCAGAATACTTAAACAATTTGCCTCTGATGTTCCGTGAAACACTTCTGTTGGATTATCGGAAACAAATGCGTTTGCCATGTCGTGAACCTTAATCTTGAACACGTTACGAACCTTAATGCGGTCATATCCATGTTGAGTTTTCTTTGAAGATTCAAACCACTTTTCAAGACGATTTGCATCGTTGCCTGTTTCAATATCAAGGTCAACTTTAAAAACTTGTTCAACAGGTTTGTTTGACTGTGTTGAATCTTTCTTTGTTGCTTTTCCTTGAGAAATAGCCTGATAAGACGCTTCAAGGGAATCCAAAATATCACCCTGTTTTTGAATAGCCGTGATGTCGGGGAGAATTCTCCTAACATCAAATCTCATTCCAATATTTTGAGGAATGAGACGGAGATATTGGCCTACAAGTTTGTTCAACTGTTCTCCATATCTACCATTCTTGACGTAAGGAACCGCATCAGCCAAAAGGCTTCTGGCTTCCACAATTGCGTCAGGCGTAACAATACCCAACGGAGTTTGAAACAGCCCTGTGGTATCATTCAAAACGATGTTGGTTGACGAAGTGATTTTATGAACATTTGATTTAACAAGCCTGTCAATCAATTTGTCAAGAACAGGACTGGAAGATTTGAGTAATTGGGACTTTGCAATTTCATGAAGATTACTCACGGCGATAGGCTTAGCCGAAGAAGCGGGACACGAGGCATCAATAACTTTGGCTTCGGTGTAACCTTTTTTGAGTTTTTCTGACTGTTTCTTTAAAAGAAATCCTTCACCAGCACCGGGAAAATCCTTTGATTGAAGGTCGTAGCCAACGCGTCCCCATCGTGTAATAACGTCGCCGGTGTCGTATAATTCACCATACCAAACTTTGTTATGTTGAACACCATCGGCACTACCGGCGTCAGCAAAAACCAGTGTAATTTTTTTAGTTAGTGTCGCCATATCGGATTAAAAGTTTATCACAGTGTTATAAAATGTCAAGCCTTATACGTAGCCGAAATCCCCATAACTATCCTCATTGGGTGCAGGTAAACAAGGACCAACAAATTCCGACTGTCCATGTTTACTTTCCATAAATTCATCATTGTTGGCATTTTTCCAATAAAGGAAAGTTTCTTCACCGATGATGTCAGGATATTCAGTGTAAATGTCATCCAAAGCTCTTTGAAGACAAACATAATCGTGTTTCATTCCCATCAACCATAAACATCGAAGAATTCTTGTGATTCTCAAAAAATTGTGGCTTCTTTGACTAATCCAATAATCATCCTTTTCGAAGAACCAAATCAGTCTTGTAAGTGACGTTTGAATAGCAGCTTGAATTGTCAAATCATCCTTCATTATTTCGATGTCCTCCTGTGTGAGAACAGGCGCATTGGGGTCATGCTTGCTTGGAAGGTCTGTAGGGAACATCCATTGAATTATGTCATGCGTTCTTTCAAGTTTGTAATCTGGCAAGCACTGCATTTCATACAAGGTTCTTCCCTTGTAATCCTTTGCTTCATCACGAAGAAATTTTACGATTTGTGAAGGCATACCTTAATTAAATAATTCACTTACACTTTCATTGTTGTGAATATTCTTCATGGCCAACGCAAACCACGGTGAAACATCCACGTTCACAATATGAAAGTAATCATATCCCTTTACAGTTCCATCAAAATCTTCCGTCTCTGTCGGGTCAATCCATCTGTCTGTATATTTTACAGAATTGGACACATACAATTTTTTAATTAAGCCACTTTTAAATGAATTGACCAAACGAACTACGCCGGTATCAGTGAAACAACCGTGAGTTACGGCACAGTGTATTTCTGCTGCACCTTCTGCTTTGCAAGCAGTTGCAGCTTCAATTAGTGTTCCAGCCGATTCCGTGAGGTCGTCAATAATTAAAACTTTTTTGTCTTTTACGTCTCCGATAAAATGTTTGACTTCCACCGAAGTTTCATTGGTTCGTTTCTTTGAAATAATTACCAATTCGGTTTTAAGGGCAGAAGCGTATTCGTCTGCTCTTTTAACTGAACCAATATCAGGAGCCACAACAACATTAATTCCCATATTTTTTACAGCTTCAATCAAGGCGGGTTTGAAAGATAACTGGTCAACGGGTAGATTAGTGAAACCAACAATTTGCGGTGAATGAAGGTCCATTGTTAGGACACGATTGACACCAGCCGCTTTTAACAAATCCATGACTAACTTAGCAGAAATAGGAACACGGCTCTTGTCTTTTCTGTCTTGACGACTGTAGCCAAAGTAAGGAATCACCGCCGTAATGCGGCCGGCGGAAGCTCGTCGTGCAGCATCACACATTACAAGTAATTCCATCAAATTGTCGTTGGCAGGCGCCGAAATTGATTGAACTAAAAAAACACATCACTGCCACGAATATTTTCCTTGAATTGACAATATTTCTCACCACTTGGAAAGGTTTTTAAGTCAATTTTTCCTTGACTTATATTAGTGCGAAAATCGCAGTGGTCACGACAACATATTTTTTCAACCAATGGTTTGTTGGAACTGCCCGAAAATACTTTCATAATTTATTCCTCTCCATCGTCATCTTCCCATGCTTCTTCGCCGTGAAACTCTTCGAGAGCTTGTTGAATGGTAAAAGAAGTGCCGTATTGGTCATTGATGTCTTCAATCATTAAGAGAAATTCATTGTATATTGAGGCGAATTGTTTGTGAGCTTTTTTGTATTTATTCTCCTTCTGTGCTTGTTGCTTGATGAGCTTTAAAATCCAATCCGGATGATTTTCCTTCCCAACGGCAGGACGGGTAAGCTTTGGTTTTGCAGCACCACTCATGTTATTTACAGAGTTCATTTGCGTAAACAAATTTGAATCCACATCGTTCTGCGAAAGTTTTATCTGTTGTTTGGTCGCCCACCATAATACAATCAGATGGACGCAATTTATACCTTTCAATAAAAATTGCTCCCATACCGACATGCGGTTTTCGGCAGTAACACGATACTGGTGGGATCTTATGAGGACAATATAAAAAGTCAAGCTTCACCCCAAGTTGACGGTTTGTTTCTTCAAAACACTTGATTGCCATGGCTTCTGAAATTATCCCTTTACCAATACCCGATTGGTTTGAGGCGCCAAGAATAATAAACCCCTTACGTTCAAAATCTTTTATGATTTTGGTCATTTCAGGTCTAACTTTGATTTCTGAAATATTTTTTGGGTAAATTGTCGAACCATTGACATTATCACGAAGCGTTCCATCATAATCAAAGATGACAGCTTTATTACAATATTCGGGCGTCCACACTCTGACAAATGGAACTTCAATTACTTCATCAAATCCTTCTGCGGTTGTAGGTTTTTGAAAAACTTTTCTGTAATGAAAAAGTGCTGCTGGTGGAAACGTGTTAGGGTCGTTTGAGTTTTTGATTTCTTCAAGAGTAAGAAGGTTTCCATATTTTTTAATCATCCTAAGACACACGTTTAGTTGAGCATCTTCAAGTGAAGTAGTCAACCAATAACATGAAATTTTAGCTCCAATTTCCTTGGCTAATTTAATAAGAGAAGCTCGACTTGCTTTTGTCGGGTAAGTATTGTCGAGCATCACTTTGTCAACACCGTTCGAAAGAGCGTCAGCCGTAATTTCTGTCTGGCCTTCCAAATCGCCACCGGTCAAATCACGATTAATTCTTTGATAACCACTTCTACCGAATTGGAAAACCATTGAGGTTTTACCGGCACCGTTGATTCCCATTAGTATGACAATATGTTTACTCACAGAATTCTCAATTGTTCTTTGACCAATTTGATTGCTTCGGGTTTGCCTGTGTGTTTGCCGTTTTCATCAGACAACTTCACCACATCAACCCATCCTTGACCAAAATTGGCACGAGTCATTTTGATAACCATATTCAGAGGTTTAACGCCTACATCGTTGGTAAAATTGGTTCCAATACCAGCAATAGGTTGCGCCCACTGACTAAAATGTTTACTGATAGGAATGTATTTCTCAGGGCTCAAGTTGTTGCTGAACACAAGTCGTTTATTACTTGTAAGAATTCCCAACTTACGATAATGAGTAAGAACTTTTTCGCCCCATTCGTATTCGTCCTTGCTGTCTTGACGAAGACCGTCAAACAGTCGGGCTTCATAACTACCAAAATCATTTAGAAAACTATCGGTGGTAAATGTATCAGTAAGTGCCACACCAAGACAACCACCAAAATAATCGCTCCAGTGTTTCATCCAGAGTTTATTTGCCATCCTCACGCCATATAGGGCTGACATGGCCATAACCGCTTCGTGAGCGTAAGTTCCATTAGGAGTGACGCCGTGTTTCATTGCTAAGTGAGGATTACTTGTTCCAAGAAATCCTTTCGTTCCTTTCATTATTCCCACAACAGCATTTTGAACTTCATAAGAATATCGTCTGCGGGTTCCAAAGTCAATCCAATAACAATCGTGTATAGAAAGGTTGTGTGTTTTCTTGTGAATATCAAGTTTCCAACCGGCTGTTTTTTCCTGATTGGTTAGTATGAAATACAATTCCGAAACAATAGCCATTAGTTTGACTTCCCAGAATATGGTGCGATACCACGGGCCGCGAATAGTAATTTTAAGTTCTCCCCCGATTTGAGTAACCGTTACTTCACGGGGATTCATTTTGAATCCATACAACCACTCTGCGTAAGTTGGACGCATATATGGAATTTTTTTGAGCCATTCAAGTTCATCCCAACTTAATTTAAGAAGGGTCAGTTTAGAAAGCTGGTTTTGTAGTTCATCAGCAAATCCAGCAGGAAATGGTGTTTTTCCACGGTTGATAAATTCGTATTCGACTTCAGCGTTTGGGAAGTTGTGAAAAACCACACTGCCCATAGTGAGCTTATACCAATCATCATCCAACATCGAAGTGATAATGGGCCTGTCAACAATCATAAAGACAGTGTATCAAACAGTTACAAAAAGTCAAGCGTATGCCTTACTCTCCGCCGCCCCCTCCGTCACCGCCTCCACAATCTCCACCGCTTGCGTCTCCGCCACCAACATCGCCACCCGAATCCCCACCGGCAGCATCAGCATCGCCACCAACATCACCAGCATCGGCGCCAACTTCAATGTCTGATTCTTCAATACTTGAATAATCCGATTCAAGGTCGGTTTCTGCTTCTCCAAGGTCTTCAATTTCAATTTCGTCTTTTTCAATGAGAGCTGCCTTAAAAGCCTTGCTTATTGCTTCAGGAAGATTGGCACTTTTTATCCATTTCAACGTAGAATAGGCCGTTTTTGTAGAATTATTTATGAGCTGTTGTGAAGAAGAAGAATAGTAAAGTTTTGTATTAGCATCGTAAATGACGTAATAGTAAAGAACGTCGCCGTTAGTGGCAGCTTGAACGGAATACGAGTTGACAATTTCAGCCTTCGGCGGCGATTTTTTGACGTGTCTGTGATGACTTGATTGTTCGCAACCGACAAGAATGATTGCGGCAATAACAACAAGCAATAAGAGTGTATATTTCATAATGTGTGGATCCTATCAAAACACTATAAAAAGTCAAGCTTCACTGATAAAGTTTACCGATAATGTTTTTACTGGAAATAGGACCATAATAACGACTGTCAACGGAATCGCCTCTGTTGTCCGGAATCGCCTCTGTTGTCACCCATTACAAAATATTCATTTAAACCACAAACAAATGAAACTCCTGCTGCTGGGTTTTTAGCAGAAGAAATGTATGTTTTAGTCCGATTTTTGTTTAAAAGATACATTTCGGTTATCATTTTACCGTCAACATAAACCCATCCATTAGTCATGGAAACAGTTTGATTTTCAGTGGCAATAACACGTTTAGCACAATAACCTTGATTTTCTTTTCCGAGCCAAAGTGTGAGAGGGTCTTTGAATATCACAATATCACCCACTTTTGGTTTGCTATTAGGCAAATAATATTCAAGAAGACAGTGTTGATTGTTTTTGAGGGTTGGATTCATACTGTTTCCATCAATACAAACCCAACGAAAAATGAAATGTATCATCAGTAAATAACTGATAAGTGAACCAATCAAAATTTTCAAAAATGTTTTCATGATACTGTTATAACGGACGGTTTAAATCCTCTTAATCCGGTTTTCTTGTGAATTTCGTAATATTTTTCGTAATCAGCCATTTGTTCTTCGGTCAATTTGACACAAAGAATATCCATTACTAAATCAGGGTCAATACCATGTGTATGATGAAGCCAAGACAAGGTTTCTCCTGTCAAATTGTCTTTCAATGACAGGAGGAGCGGTTCTTTTTCTTTTATCAAAAACAAAAAGTTTTCTTCTTCCTTACGGAGAACAGATTTAATATGTTCGGTCAGTTCAGGTGAAAAAGGAACAGGACCGTTTTCATCCCAAGCATATTGTAATGAAGGCTTTTTTTGTTCTATCTTTGGATACCAATTTTTGACTTCTCGACCACATAAATTACAAGTTACAACTCTCTTAACGTTGTCAAAAGACCTGTGAGAAGTGTCAAGACAGCCACAGCCGGGATTCAATTTTTCGTGGCACCAAATGAAATGAGCCTTCCATTCAGGCTTTGAAAAAATGAAAGTTATGATTTCCTCCTTGGTCATATTAATTCTTTTTAAGAATCAACTTCATGTGTGTAGGGTCCTTGACTTCAATACCCGTTTCATTTTTTACGGTTTGTAAAATATAAGGAAGAACATAATGTTCATGAAATATTACATCGTATTCATTAGGTATCTTCGCTAGCAAATCTTCTCTGGTAACAGGGAGGTAATTTTCCCTAACTTCTCTGTTCCAATTTGGTTCAAGATAACGGTATTTTAACAAGAAATGAACTAACTGACGGTTGCCTTCAATACTACCCCAAATACCCTCAAAATCAGTCAATGCTTTTGTATGAAGAAATTTGTGATAAATTTTCTTTACGTCATTGACGTTTGAAGGGCGGTCAATGGAACGACTTGGAACCATATCACGGATAACAATGTATTCAAAGCCCGTTTCAAACACCTTTTTCCAAAAATCATCAATGTCTGCTTTACTGCCGTAGTGACAAATTTCGTGAATTACGCTACTAAGAATTAAGGCAGCATATTCAGATTTTTCAATTAAATGTTTGATTGAATTCCAATTGGATGAAATGGGAAGGTTATTCGTTTCATATTTTGCCATGTTGGGGTCGGCGTCGTAACCTATCATATCCAACTCAGGCTTTAATGCTTTTAAGTGGCGAAGGAGCGTTCCATCAGCACAACCAAAATCAACAACCAAATCAGGTGAAATCTTATCCGCAAAGAAAAGCTTGTCAATCATCGCAAGGCTCATGCGGCCATTATAAGTTGCATAATCGGTGATTGACTGTAGTTCATCCATCGTGACAACACTCTATCACGATTTTATAGAAAGTCAAGCGTTGACAAACCATCGTTTACTAAGGTCTTCAAGAGTAAGCATTGTTTTGAGATTGAACCGCAAATATTCATAATTTCTTGCTTTAATAGCATCGTTTACAGCATTCTTTAAACTTAATTTGTATTCATTAAGTTTTTCAACATACCGTTTTGATCGAATACTTACCTTTGGATTTCTGATAACATGAATGTTTATAATGGAATTGCTTGCATGAAAGAAAGGTCTAAAGTCAGGCCACACCCATGCAAACGACTCAAAATTTGATTCGGAAGTTGTTACACATCCTTCTACACATGAAGTTCCCTTTACTTCAATCTTATGAAATTTGTTTACAAGTATATCCTTGCCATTTTTACCTAGTAATTCAATGGTTACGATAGGCTGTAATTCTTTTAATATATCACCATCTTTTATTAAATGGGCGACCAATGCTTCAGAAGCGGCTTCACTGAGGTTGGGAGTTTTTGGCTTGATAATACCGTCATACCGTTCCCTTTGAAAACGACTTTCTTTTTCAAACAGAAGGTATTTTATGATTTCTTGTTTTGATGGAATATTCATTGGGTCTATTGTAACTAACCTTTTTGAAAAAGTCAAAATATAAAAATTATTGAATTATAAGTCAATCATTATTCATCTTCCCAAGTCACCCTTATATCGCCAAATCTGTGGTAAAACCCTCTTTGCCTTTTGCCACAACGTTTGCAACATCGTATTGATGGATTTATGCCGTGTTCTTCTTCCCCAACGTCTGGTCTCTGTTCCCAATCACATGCAGTTCCAAAAAAACACTGTATGGCTTCTCTGACATGAACAAGAAACAAATCTGATTCACTTGGTTTGCATCTGAGCCATCTTATAATTCTATTCATACTTCTATTCTATACACAACGTTTTGGAAAGTCAAGAATATTTATAATCATGAGAAATAAATTACATGAACTTATCGTTAAAGTTTTAAAAGAAATGGTTGTTCGGCAACAAATTGTAGAGACAAACAATACCGTTCAATTAAAATCCAAAAACATAGATTCGGTCACGCGAGTAATTTATGATATATCTATAGGCCAAGATACGGTATGGTATGTTCGGATTTATAAACACAACAAACTTATTGATGTTAGGTTGTACAATAGTTATATAAATGGTACTTTTGGAAGTGATATAACAGATAACGAAAAATTGGCAGATGCCGTGGAAGATTATATTGAAAAATACGAAACAATTTCTAAAAAGAAGTGATTTACTTCCTTTTAATTTGATGAATGGTGTCACCGTTTATGAAAAACGCACCATCAGGTGTATTGAACAATTTCATCGTGCTGTCAAATGGTGGGTCTTGCAACACACTGACGTTCTGATTGTTACCAAACAATTCCAATTCATCAGGATTTGCCAATAATATACACAAACCATTTTCCAAAACGGTGAAATTAATGGTGTCATAGGCAATATCTTCCACCTTGCGAACATCAAAATCACTGTAATCCTTCTTGAAAACAATGATAAATCTATCGTATTGACCGCCCTTTTCCGCTATAATTACCACTACGTTCCTTTCAGCTTTTGCATCCACAATACGATATTGGTCCAATTGAGGAAGATACTTGGAGAAACAAGAACCTTTCTTATAGGGAAGGGTAAGATGTTTCTTACCAAGCAAATCTTGAATTAAACAACCATTGCAAGCTGTGGTAGTATAAATTGAAACGTTTTCTATTTCATTTACACGATGAATGATTTTGTCGCCCATTGCCGTAAAGAAGTTCTCAACAAACTTACCATTACCGCTTACAGTGTAAACACAGTTGTTTCTTACAAAGATGTCTTGACTGGCAATAGTTCCGATTTCTCTTTGCCTATGTAATTCGTTGAACGTAACCTTGTTACCCAACAAACTACCAACAATTATTGTTCCATCCGAAGCCGGGCAAAGGACGGTCTTCTTCACTCTCTCACGCCCATTCATCAGTTCCTTCTGGTCACAGTAAACTTTCTTGGTAGTAACCACATAGTTCAATCCCATAGACTGAATTACACTGACAACGTTTTCGCTATAAGCCGCTATTTGGATTACATCAACTTGATTATTACCTTTGATTGTAATAATAGCAGCAGGAACAGTGAGGGGAGCCATACTGTCAGGCAGAGGCGGAACGCTTCGTTCATTTCTAAGAAATACCGATTGATACCAATCCAAGTGACGTTTTGGTATTACATTGAAATTATTGACACTCGGCGGAACCTTTACGCCACGATGAAAGACACTTATACCATCGTCCATTTGCTTTTGTTTATCACATGGCCTGTAATTTGGATGACCACCACGGAACGGATGAATGTTTGTGTATAACCAAAAACTCAAGATTGCCCAAGAAAACCAATCTGACATTATATCAGCATTGTAGATTAATTTTCCATTATTGTCGTGGGCAGTTACACGCCTATCTCTCACCGAATCCATGATGGCAGTAGCTTTGAAGCTTGGAGTCTGATAACTATCCACGTCAATGAAATAGGGAGTCAACAAATTTGGAGCAAGATTGACCAATACGTTAAGCTCGTTAAAATCTACAATCAAACAATGAGCACCATGAATGTCATTGGTTATCAATTGTAATTGTTTAACCAAAGCAGCAATCATTTGTGGGTCAAGATTATTGTCTTGCTTAAACGTTCTTGTGAACAGTTTTAACAATGGTTCGACATTATCAATGTAATCAGCAGTGTATCCAAGAGGGTCGCCTGTCGTTACATCAAAAATTAAATCTTGTGGAACAATCACTTGTGGATTGTAGATGAGCGACAACTCCTGTATCTTCCTCGCAGGCAAGGTCTTATTTTGGTCGTGATAAATTTTAAACAATTTACCGCCGTTGACGTAGATGGACGCCTCACCACCAGCCGCTTTGTAATTTTTGTCGGTAATGGTGATTGTTCCCCCTCTACTACCTATTTTAACTTTCTTGTTCATATAGGCCGGTTAAGTTATAAAAATGACAATGAGGGCAAAATACTGCTATTTGATTATTATGTGTTCTCATGCGAACGTAGTCGCGTGTTTTGAATGGGCCACCGCAATTTCCACAATAAACGGTTAGTTTTGGGTTGCCCCACAGACACATATTCCAACCACTTACGGAAGCAGCGCTGACAAGATTTTTTATTTTTAATACATTCATGGAATAATTTTAATCAGTATTCAATCCCTGAATACAATTTCCAATGTCCACACCGAATTTTTGATTAAATTCAGAAACCCTTTTCAGTATTTTTACTATTTCATTCCATTGATTTTTATGGATGTAATTTGCTAAATCTTTTTCTTTTGCGATAATCTCTGCTTCACGTCTTTCAAGTTCAATGCTTTTACCGAACCATTTATCCAACTCTACGGTGTTTGTTTTTACCAACAAATTCATGAAACCACATTTTTCACATCTTAGAACTTGACCGGCGATAGGCCAACCACATGAGCGGCTACCATGTTTCTTTCCACATTGTCCACATTCCCATTCATAAAAACCATCAACAATGTGTTTATAAGGAGCAATAAATTCAATTTTCTCCGCAGAAATGGGATTTCCGTTGTCATCTTTATATTCTGTTTGTCCTAATGTGGTAAATTTCATATAACAATTGACGCCATTGAAATGTCATCGTAGTGGGTTATCTGATTCTTAAACCATTGTCTTTTTAAGAATGACAACCTTCTTTGAACGAAAACTCCCGGCGTTGTTTTGAAATCAATAAAATCACGAGTGATAGACTCCCAAGGAATTGTCGAACCATCGCCCCTTGTAAAACTATTTACACCATCTGATATTATACCTATAATGTCGCCTGTATCGGCCAATCCTTTGATGGTAACAGGTTCAAATGGTTTCATATACGTTTCATTCTCAATCGCTTCATTGGATTGAGTTTCGGGTGTTCCGCCGATGTATAGAGAAATGTCCAACATTCGTTTAGAACCAAGAACCGTATCTTCATACTCTTTTAAGCGAAGTTTATCAAGATAATAGGAAAGGTAAGCCGGGCAGTTACCTTCAAAATCCACATGAACCATACGAAGATTTGTGGCGCTTTTGTGAAAGAAAACACCGTCACCATACATTTGAACCGTAAAATTTTTGTCTTTCACCCACGCAACCAACAATGTAGCATCCAAAGAATGAGGATTAAGGGGAACGGTATCGCCAATATGTTCAAGATTCCGGATGGTGACTTTACCAAACAAATCATAATTCATTGCATCACCACCAACAGAAAGAGTTCTTTTTGCCGACAGAGCCAACGCTCTTGCTCCAAAATCCACGTCAGGCGATGCGGAACATCCATCACATACGATGGCAAAGGCACCGTTTTCAACCACGCCGGAAAGAGCGTAATCTTCACAAATGACGTGTCCATTTCCGATGGCAAAATAATGGTCGGCGTTCATATTTTTATTGTAATTGAGCGGGGGTTGGGAATGTAGAGTTCCCTTCCCCCGCCGTATGTGCCCAATTAAAACTTGAAGGAATTAATCGGCTGACTCGGAGCACCACTTCCCAACGCTGCGCTAGTGGAACTGATACTCTGACTCACGAAGGCCGCCAACTTGGCAATTTTACCCGGAGTCGCTTTTCCAATACTCACGTATTGGGTGATACCGGCTTCGGTCACGAATTGCTGAAGGTAAGCATCAAGGTTGTTGTCATCGCTGGTAACGCCGACAAGAATCAGAGTGATACTTTCAAGATTCTCGCTCTTGCGGGCCTCTTCCAAGGCTTTCTTGATTTGCGCCGGGTCGTAAATATTACCAGCATTGTTTTGACCATCCGTGACCACCACGATAATGGCGTTCACAAGGAAGTTTTGAGCGGTCAATTGTTTTCCATAAGTCGAAGTGGTTTGAATACTTTCATCAACTGCGTCGAAAAGAGCAGTCATCCCACCAATACTCAAAATATTGTCGTAATCCGACTCTTGGATGGAACCCAGCAATTTGAAACCATGAAGTTCTTTCAGATTATCATTAAACTGGGTCAGCCGAAGCATAAGGTTGTCCTTACGCGGCGACTTATCCATTGCTTTGTAAATTGTCTTGATAGCCTGCTCCAAAGCAGCCGCAAATCCAGACACGGAACCACTGGCGTCTTCAACAATCGTCGCCAATGTGTATTCAGCTGCCCCAAGTTTTGTAAGCTTGGTAGCGCTGAATTTGTAATTAGAACCAGCATTTAGCTGTTCAAGGTCTTTGTCCATTAAGCTCATAACAGTATGTTTTTCTTTTTGTTAATTGTTTACTGATACCACTTGAATTGTTTTACCAATCCTTCGTAGTGGTAAGTTTCATGCCCTTACCGGCCATTTCGAGAACGAAGTCTCGTCCAAGTTTTTCACACTGATAAACGTTACTCGACGTATCTTGTAACAAAGTGAATTTCTTGACATTATCCACACCGAATTGAACGGCCACATCACGAACTGTATTTGCCACACAGTGCGACAGAGCTTCGCCAGTAATGACAATTTCATCAGCATCAGTGAGAGCGTCAATCAAGTTGGTGTTCAACTTGGTGCTCGGGTCATTATCATCAGGCACGTCAGCCTGAACACCCGAATAATGCTCCGTGAAAAGGTTGGAACCTTTTGCCACGAAGTTGACCTTGTTGAATCTTTCAATTTCCCAATCCACCAATGCGGCTTGAACCGCCGGGACGATACTGTGTCCCCAGCTTCCAATCAGACAGTGAGGCGGCCAAATCATCAATTGGTATCTACCGTTTTTCGCCAACGTGTCAACGTAGTTTTGGGCACGTTTCTGAAACGGTGGATAAAAGGCTTTCCACGTCCCATTTTTCACATCATCAGCGGTGATGGTGGAAAAGATTGGCGGATGTTCACCCTTGGAATTAACCCAAAAAATGGGGTGAGCGATGTGAACGCTCTGGTGAGAATCCAAGGTGCAGTGAATTTCTTCAATGCGTTTCCTGTTTTTTGTAATAAACGCGGCAAGCCGAGCCATATCAGCATCGGCGCCGCCCACAACCAACTGTCCCTTTTCACCACCGGGACCGCTGGCGATGCAGAAGTCATTCTGCGGGTCAATCATCAATAGATGAATTTTTCTTGCGCTCATAGTTTTGTTTGTTCTTTCGTGTCTGTTAGTTTTAACCTTGGCAGATTATATCAGACTTTTTCTAATCTGTCAAATCGTATTTTTCAATTGTTCAAGTATCGTTCTCAAACCGGGCATTAAATCCAATTTTAGTGCTTCTTCAAAAGTTATCAGTATCCAATCAGTCATTTTATGTGGTTCAAGAGTTTTTGGAACCTCATTATCTTTCAGTTCCACAATAAAACCATAACAAATATCCGTTGTTGGGTCTTCAAGAATGTTCATTACACATTTTAGTCGGTCAGATGTTATGATTAATCCTGTTTCCTCAAAGACTTCTCTTACTCCGCCTAAAACAGGGTTTTCACCTTCATCCAATTTTCCACCAGCGAATTGCCATTTATTGGTAAAATTTGGTGTATTGATTCGTTGCGACATGTAAACTTTTCGTCCACGAATCATACCAACACTAACTGTATATTTTGTGTATTTCATATTGTTTTATGCTCTTGGCCAAGGCTCAGATGGTTCAATGTGACCGGTTCTTATTTGTATTTTGTCAACCACACGAGCCTTGAACATTCTGAAAAGAATCTTATGTTCTTCAATGAACATATCTTCTTTTAAATTTTGTAAGGCAACCCATTCCACTTCAGCAATGTCATCATCTGCTACAGGTGTGCCACCCATATAATCACAAACAAAGAAACAGGACTTGATTTTGTTTCGTTCGTGTTCAAAACGCCAATCTCTTATTCGAGCACTTCCGATATATTGAAAGTTATCACATTCCAAATGGGTTTCTTCAAGTGTTTCCCTTCGTGCATCGTCTTCGTAGCATTCCGAATCAGGTGAAGCAAAACCACCAACGAAACGAAGGTTTTTCTGATTGGGTTTGCGGCAAAGAAGTGTTCGATGCAGATTTCTATCAAGAATTGCTATATCAACCGTAGGGAGAGCGCTCGGCCATTGATTCTCGACCGCCCATATAACGCCCTCCCGAAATTGTGGAGTAGCTTTCGATTTAATTCCCACATTCTTTCGGATTTCCTTGCCCGAAATATATCTGCCGGGAACCAATTCTTCGGTTGGATATTTTCCTTTGTAATGTGGAATAAAACTATCACGACCACCATAGAGGACTACTTTTTGACTGGGACCAATTTGTGAAGTAATTATTCTGTCCAATTCTTTACTCCAAATTTCATCGTTGCCAATGTCTTTAATGTAAAGAACTTCAACGGTAGGAAACTCTTTTTCCACCATTGCTTTGCGTGTGGGAAAATCAAGGGGATTGTTGTAAGTGCATTTGCATGCATCAGCGGCCAATCCAAGAATGACAAATACGCGAGGGTGAGTATCCACGACCCTCTGAATGAGAGCTTTGTGTTCCTCATGAAGTTCAGGAACTTGGAAGCGGGCAACTATTGCTCCGACTTCTGCCGACTCGTTGACGGTTTTCATATTCATAAAACGTTATCTAAATCACGTATTTACTTTTGCTGGGCACCGTATTTTATCTTGGTGTTATCCAACGTTAGTAACTATATCAGAGTTTCCCAAAATGTCAATTTTAATTTTCAACACTCCATCAATTCTTGAAATTCGAGTGTTTTATTGAAAAGGTAGTCGCTCATGCGGTCCATACCAATCAGCCACGCGAAACATCCGATTATAGAACATATAACTCCGCCCCAAAGGCCTACTCCAATTTGAATAAAATTACGTAACCACTTCATTTTTAGGATGTTCATCATTTTCATAAATTAAATGTAAGTGTCCGTGGATTCGTAACGATTGGGGTCTGATTCGGCTTCCACTTTCAGAAGTCCTTTATGTGCTTTCACAAGAATATGTCTTAGGCCGGGAACCACATCCAACACTATTGCCGCCCCCAAAACAAACAGTTTCCAATCCGAGCGATGGGCGGAATCAGTATTGACAGGAATTTCTGAATCTTGAAGATGAACAAGATAAACATAGTAATATTCATTGGTGGCGGTATATGGAATTCCAGTAACATAATGAAGCCTACTTTTGTCAACGGTTATCCCTGTTTGGTCTTTAACAATCCTTACGGCTGCATCCAATGATTGTTCGGCGCCTTTAAGCCTGCCGTTGACAAATTGCCATTTTTTGGGGAATAAAGGAACATCTATCCGCCTCGACATGTAGATTTCCTTTCCTTTGAAAAGGCCAATTGCCGTGCCATATCGCGTGAATTCATCTGACATAATCGTTATGGAGTATATCACTTTTTTATACTCTGTCAAGCGGCGAAATAAAATATGTTGTCAAACGCCAACTTTATGAGATAATAAACATTATGGCAAAAAAACTCACACTTCTTCAACAATTATGGAAAGATATGGATGAGCAACCCAATTTTCAAAACTATGTTCCGCCTTCATGGGATGTGTGGTTTATGAAACAAGTTTATCTGGCGGCTGAAAAAAGTAAAGACCCTTCTACTAAAATTGGTGCGATATTAGTTAGAGATAAGCATGTAATTTCATCAGGGTATAATGGTTTCCCTATTGGTGTAAGAGACAAAAAAGGAAGATACGCCAAAAGAGAAATGAAGTATGAATTTGTCGTTCATGCCGAAGACAACGCGGTATTATCTGCTGCTAGATTTGGTATATCAACTCTTGGCACTACACTATACACTCAAGGAATTCCCTGTTGTGAATGTGCCAAGTCTGTAATACAAGGTGGCGTGAAAGAGATTGTTGTTCATAAACAGTGGTCTATGGGACACTCACGATGGAAAGAATCTTGCAAGATTTCCTCCATTATGTTCAAAGAAGCTGGAATACCTATTCGTTATTTAGACACGGTATTGGATGTTGATGGATACAGAAACGGGAAGAGATTTAGAGTTTAATAGGTAATTTGTTCTCAATAAATAAATCCAACTGCCGGGCACTATTTTCCAAAAAGAACAATACTTCGTTTAGGTTTTCTGCCGTCGCAAGTTGAGGGCCTGCAGGTGTTGCAATATTATCTATTGAAACGATTTCAGGCGCACCCCACTGTCCAAATTTTCTAAGCATCTTGTTTGGAAATCTCTTATATTGCAAAACATATTCTATATCTTGTGAGGTAAGGTCGTGATGTTCAAGAGGCGTAACGTCATTACCTTCTTTGTCAAACCATGTGAATCTAAAAGGTAATTCACCGGGAATTGTATTCTTTGAAATTAAAGCATCATACTCACACCCCATATACACGACTTTCATTTTTACTCCGAATAATTCTTCATTCAATGTTTTTTCAAATATTAGTTGTGGTGGAGAAATATGATAGTTGATAAAACTTTTGTTGAATCTCTCAGGAAGTTCTTTGTTTTTTAAAGTATATTCCATTTCCTCTTTAGTCATATCCCAATGATTTACAGGCTTTAAATCGTGTGGATAAAAAAATGAAATTCTATACTCCTTTTCACCCGGTCTTGTATTTTTAGAAATTAAGGCGGCAAAGGCTTCTCCATTTATTATTATTTGAAACTTATATCCAATTAGAGATTCCAAAAGAGTAGCCTTTCTTGTATAAAAGGCTTCGCGGAGAGATTCTTTGACCACTGACTTTAAATCTACTAATTTCATCATACAATAAGTATGATCAACGAATAGTAAAAGAGTGGCAGCCCTACTCGGATTTGAACCAAGGTCTTGCGTTTAGGAAACGCTTGCTCTATCCAATTGAGCTATAGGGCCACGGAAGATGGCGGGCAAGGTGGGACTCGAACCAACATTTTCATTTCCAATTATGCACATTCTGCTTAGAAGGCAGCGCCAATACAAGCCCATTTGTCTATAAGTATATGAAAGTGTAAGAAAAAGTCAAGCCTTATTTTAACCTTCGTCACTCATTTCATCACCCCAACCACATCTTGGAAGGTCAGGTTCAGGTTTTGAGTCTTCAAACGTATATTTCCTATATTCACGTTCTGATACTTTCTTCAATGCTCTCAAGGCACTTGAACTGATATGTTCAAGAGTTTTGTCACAAATAAAAAATACAGTTTTAAGTGAAGGGTACATTCCTTTGATAAATTGAAGCTGGTTCTGTTCGTATTGTAGGTCTTCACCGTTTCTAAGACCCCGAATGAGGAAAACTTCACATTCACTATCAAAATCCAAACGATTCATGTAATCTGAAAGCAATCCATTAAAAACTACTACTTTAGCATTTCCCAAGATTTTGTTGCCCTTGGGAAACGGTTCTTTTTCTTCATTGCTCTTTAAAGGATTTTGACCAATTGCAATAATTACTTCATCAAATACTTCCAACGCTTGATGAAGAATGTCCGCATGCCCGACATGGAACGGGTTAAAACTCCCGGCATAAACGCCCACGATTTTCTTATTTTTACTCATATTTTTGTTGTGTTGTAAATTTTATTTATTTGATTTAAAAATTCTTCATATCCTAAATCCATCTTCATTCTATTACAAATTCCACAGGCCGTTATACAATTTTCTTTTGTATATCCTACATCATTATGTTTTCTATCTACACCATTGTAAATTAAAACATTATCATTTACAGGATTATTAGATGACGTTGTAAATTTAGATGATGGTTCATTGCCACAATAAAAACATTTTTTAAACAGAAGATTTTTAAATTCATCTTTAGACAATTTCCATTCATATCCTCTTCTTATAGATTGTCGTTTGTATGTTCCAAACAATTTATTTATAGGCCCTTCTTTATTTGGTTTTGTATTAAAAATACCTAATCTTTTACCACAATTATCTTTATGTTCTCTATAAAGACAACCACAACTCTGTTTTCTACCATTTTTTACATCCGAACCAAAACATTCTACTTCATTTCCACAATCACATTTGAATAACCATAATTTTCTTATTCCTCTTTTGCCTACTCTTAAACTTTTGTTTAAGGATTTTATTACAGTCAATCGTCCATGTTTTTCGTTTTCTAAAAATTCTACCTTTTTTCCTCTCATATTTGTAATCTCCTTTACAAATAAATATGAGAGAGTTTTATGAAAGTGTAATATTTGTTGGTTTATTAAATCTTTACATAGTGGTCATTAAATAGTAAACGTAGGATAAATCCTTAATATATCTTTTATTAATTGATTTCTTTTCTTTTCAGATGTGTTATATTTGGCGATATACTCTTTCAAATCTCTTGTGGTAACTTCTGCCATTGCCTTTACTAAGGCATTATGAGATTTTAATTCCTTATTTTCAACTTCAAGCAGTCGGTTGTCCCTCTTGAGGCGTTTTATTTCCCTCAGCAATTGGTCTGTTGATTTCGTTTTCATCTTTTGGAACCTTTATCCTTTTACCGTCAATGATATTCCAACCTCTGCGCTTTGCGTCAGCCGGACAATACCAAACGGATTCATGGTCAGTGTCAAGAATCAATGCACCACAATCGTAGCAATAATGCATGCCGTCTGCTAGTGTAATTCTCATAACTGTATTTTATCACAACGGTATAAAATGTCAAGTTTTATGGTGTTGTTGAATACAGTTGACATTACCACAAATTTTACACGGTTTTCCAATAGTTTTCACATCGTTCTTGACACCGTATTTTTTCAATTCTTTGTGATTGAGTTGTCGTTTAACCGTAATTTCAATGGATTCGTAATTCTTACGACAATAGTAAGGTTTATCTTTTGAAAAATCCTCTAACATTCTATCCCTTGGCCCGATTCTATTATCGTTACTATAAGTATTATTGGTATAATAACGATAATTACCAACGGCAACAGGAATCAAAACTTCACCATCCACAATTTTGAATTTGGGTTTATCAGAAACAACCCTTCTTCCAAAGAAAGTCAATCCTGATTCTGTTTCTTGAACAGGAATATGTTTTGCTTTTCTATAATGTAATCCGTCAATCACTACAATATTAGATTCGGCGGGCTTTCCTTTGACTTCATGCCAAATACCTTTAATTTTAACTAATTGGTGGTAATCACCCAAGATGCGAAGGGTTTTGGCTTCTTCTTCTGCCCGTCTTTTTTTGTAATCTATTTTTTTTGGTTTGTAATAAGAAAGAATCTTGGTTACAGGGTGGACGTAGAAAAGTTCGGAATGACTCCAGTAACCACCACAATCTTCAAGTTGACGTTCATTATTTGACAAATACTTGTCATAATACCATACTTTTCCGTTCCTCATAAAAGTGTTAAGAAGAACAGAATGAGAAATTTGTTCTTGAGTTTTGTATTGGCGGGGAATCCAATCCAAATGAACGAATTCAGAAAAAACATGGTCCCAAGGTCTGCCAACTCTTGAAACCAAGAAACGATAAACTTTTCTCCACGGATAATCTTCTCCCTTGTAATGGTCACGGCCATCTTTAGGCGGTCTTAATTTATCTCGACTGGGAAGATTGTCAATGTATTCAATGCTGTCTTCAATGAGATTCGCAAGATTTTTCATTACGCAGATATACTATCACAAAGGCTTGAAAAGTCAAGCGTCAATAAGTTACACCAATCCCCAAAATTCCCTCATTTTAGGATTCGGGTGGTCTTTGTAAGTCGAAGCAGCAGCAGTATGAAGTTCATCCTTCATTTTTTTCAATTTTATATGTTCCTTGGAAAATATGTTATGGGCCTTATCTACACCTGATGGCGTACCTAAACGAATTCCTTTAAGTGATTGTGGAGGAATGAAATAACAAGCAGTTCTAAAATCATTTTCCAATTTTATCATTTGTTGCTCGATAAGGGATTTCAAATAAGCATAAGTTTCATAACTCATTCGCAATGGTTCTGTCGTTTTTTTCATACAAGAAATTTTTGTAGTTCTTCCAATTCTTCCCCATAACCGCCCGTAAGAATAGGTGTTCGGCACCATGTTCGAGGGTCAAGGTTGTGGTCGTCCATGTGAAAACTCAAGGCATACCGTTCACGTTTCCATTGGTTTCTCGAAAACAAGTTGAAGAATTTGGTAATATCCTTGATTAATTGGTTGTTATCATAATCAATCGAAACTTTCAACGATTGATAGATTTCAACAGGTGTATAACGATTTTTTACAACCATTGTCTCAATTCTATGTAACAACCAGTAAGGCATCAAATCGTCTTCATCCGTTTGTTTGTAACTTGCTGGACGAAGTTCGGCGGTAGGTTGTTGATTGACAACCAATTCCATTTCTGTTATTCTGCCTATTTCTTCGGGTCCATGATAAGCAACCCAACTAAGAAATTCACGGATATAAACTTTTGGAAGCCCAGCAATGGGAGCAACACTTCCGGCGGTGTCACCATCCATTGTCGCATAACCAACTGCTGCTTCCGACATATTGCTGGTAGTCAGTAACAACTTACCTTGCATATTAGCTATAACCCAAATACCGGGAGCACGAACGCGAGCTTGAAGATTTTGTAAAGTAATATCGTCTTGTTCAAAGGTTAATTCTCCACCTTTGACAATCTTTCCAATTTTCTTGTATTCTTGAACCATTGGCTCAACATCAAATTCAAAATGAGGAACACCAAGAGCAATTGCTAATTCCTTGGCTGCTTTCCGTGTCACTGCACCACTTTGGGCTGTTGCTTGGTAAGCGGTTGTAATAAGTTGATGAATATACCCTTGAGAAGTAAATTGTTCAACCGCCCACGGGCAATATTTGCGTTTAAATTCTTTGACTCCGAGTTCATTAACTGCTAATTTTATGCCCATAGAACAAAGATATGTCACCATTGACGAATCTGCTCCACCACTCAACGAAATTGTAAAACCTTTTGTATGGCTTTTTCTCATATAGTCCATAAGAGCCAAACCAAGAGCATGAACACATTCTTCATGTTTAATATTCTTGGACAATTCCCAATTTTCTTGTCGTGGACTATCTGTAAGTCGTTCCGTAATGGTTGGATAGGTAAAATCAACCTTGACACAACCTTGATTGTAGTGCTCAATGTTTGGTTGAAAACTTGCTGTGCGAACTTGCGAAGTTCGTGTGTTATCAATGTCAACCACTGCTGTAGTCAGCAAAACATTGTTATAAGTAAAACGTTTTCCAATCGCTACCAATGAACCACCTGTGGCAATCAAAGCTCCACCGTCATAAATCGCTCTGCCAGCCTCATTACCAACAAGATTGGCATAAATATACGTAGCACCAAACGCCCGCGAACCGTCAACAACGAAATTCTTTCTCGTGTTCAGTTTATTGAAAGAAAAGTGCGAAGCGCTGGGATTGAGATAAATATCCACGCCCTTTGTAGCCAAAACCGTTCCCGGTCTGTTGGCAACCCAAGCATCTTCACAGATTTCATATCCGATTTTGATACCGCCAATATTGAAATGAATGTCACCAATCGGAAATGTTCCACCAAGTTCAGGAATGTCAATAGTTTGAACAACGCCTTGAGGCCAAGGTTTAAACCAACGCGGTTCATAGTGTATTCCGTCACCAGCCAAATGTTGTTTACAAGTAAAACCTACTACATTTCCATCAACAACAGTAGCAACAGCGTTGTAAAGAGTATTATTAAAACGAATGGGAAGACCGACACAAAAAATCATTTTACTAAATGTAAGATTCCACAATCTTACTGTATCAACAACGTCTTTCAGATTTAGGAGTGCTCTATGAGGAACGTCACCACAAAAATAATCATCTTCCATTCCATAGCCTGTAATGGTTGCTTCAGGAAGACACAACACGGTCACGTTTTCGGCGGTAGCCTGAGTAAGCGCTTCAATGATGTTGGCTTTATTGCCTCTCCAATCACGAGGTGTTTGATTTAAGACCGCAGCGCCAACTTTAATCAACTTCATATCGGAAAAGTATATCAGAGTTCTATAAAAAGTCAAGCGTTTGGAAATGTTTTTTTCCAAGCCTTTAAGAGCATTTCATAATTCAAATCAGGCATACCCATTTCTATTTCAAATGGAATGGGCGCGGGTTCTGCTGGCTTGCCATCCCAAAGATTTTCAGGGCTAACGATTACGTCAGGTTCGTTGAATATATCTTGAAGGCGGTTTCTCCACCATCGTTCAGAACGCAATCGGCCATTTACTTGAATTTTACTCCACAGTTTTTCAAGTAAAATCCAAGTAATCAAACAGATTTCATCGCCATGAAATCCAATCAATGCGCCAGAAGGGTCAGTGCAATAAGATTGCATATTAAGTGTAAAATGTTGTCCTGAATGATATAAAGCCACATTGTTATGAAAAACAATCTCGGTTTACCATAAAAATGAACAGCAGCTTCATCAGCTTTCCAAGTATTATAAGGCGAATCGTCATAATATCCTGACGTATTACAATAGTTGAACGGTGGATACTTGAATGTTGGAAAATGATTTTTCCACCAAATCATTCTTTTCAAAATGGTGTGCCATCTGTCTAAAATAAAATGGGTTGCACCAATAAAAAGCAATGCTTTCCACGAAGTTGTCAATATTAAAAAGCAAGACGTATAAATCAAGACATGAACAAAGCAATTCCATGATTTCCTGCTTTTATTCATTGCCATCCAATCTGTTTGCAACCAAAAATCTGGCACAAAATGACAGAGTAAAAACACGATTGGATAATAGATGTAGTTTTCCATAATTTTATGTTGATGTTGTTATTACATGATTTATTGTAGTAGTACCCCATACCGTTGTAAGTTCTGTTGTATTATACAATGGAATATACGGTGCAAACGGCGTTGGTGGTGCAGGTGCTTGCTGTTCTGATGATGTTAGTTCTTCGCCGTCTTCTTCTTCTAAAATATTGGGCACAGAGTCAGCAGGTTCCGGTATAGAAGCCAAAATATTGTTTATTTCCTCAATTCCGACACGGTTGTTTCTCACAGGTCTTGGATGTGGATAGCCATCTTCGGCTAACGTTCTCAATCGTTCAACAAATGGTCTATCCGAGTCAGGTTCTTTTCTTGGTAAAATGCAAGACTTCTTCATCAGTTCTTCAAAATGCTGTTGTTGGTCAGGTGGAATACTGAATCCCTTGTCAAGATATTTCTTCACATGATAAGCTGTATTTGCACAATCGGCCACATTATTAAATCGTATGATTCGACTCTTTAAGTCCTCAAGTGACGTGTCACCTACCATGAGTCTTTGACCGTCAAAACCAAACTGGCAAACAGTAAAATCAAAACTGTTGAGTAATTCTTCAAGACTATTACAAAGTCTGAATGAAACAAATTGAAGGGGAACCGTTTTATTATAACCTTTCTCGTAAATATGAAAACCAAAAGTTATATTGTAGTCGTTTTTCTTTTCAGTGACAACATGGTAAACGTATGGAATACTTTTCAATTTTCTCAAATATTCATCATATTGAACCTTGTCTTTGAAGAAAAAATCCACGTCACAATCAAGGGGCAATCCCTCTATAGCTTTCCACACGGAACCGCCAGCCAACCAAGGCCCATTTTCATCAGGCTTTGGTAAATGTCGCAAGACCCGAATCAACTCAGCATCTTGATTTATAAATTCATGCAATTTAAAAACTTTCATGTGTTCAACTTTCTTTCCAAAATAATGTTTACAACCGATGCACTGGCTTTTCCTTTGGTCATCTTCATTATTTGACCTTTCAAGTGATTGATTGAATTTTTCTTTCCTTTTCGATAATCATCAACACTTTTCGGGTTTTCCTTCAACACCGTTTCACAGATGATTTCAAGTTCATTTTTATCGGAAAGAACTTCACAAGGGAACATCTTAGCTAATTCTGTGTAGTTTGTCCAATGAAATTCTTGATTCCACTCATGGTATTTCTCAACAATGTCTTTTAAGTAACTCCAAGGCAATTTTCTGTCGAAACAATCTTTGACGAATGATGCAAATCCATCCATGTCTATACTATCCATAATAGCCAACATCAACGGATATTTTTCATTGAGTTCGACGCGAATTGGATTCGGAATAATCAACTGAGTTATGATTTTTGCTAAAAATCTATTCAGTTTAATTTCTTCACTGACATTTTCATCAAAACTGTAAAAATAATTTGCTAGTTCTTGAGATAAATAACCTTCAACACCGTCATTGAATCTTTGGTTCTCTTTTTCTGTCAAATATGCTTTGGGAATCACAAGAATAGGAAATTTAAGCGGTTCTCTGGAAACAGTCAAACAATTATCCAGAATGTGTTTGTGTGCGTCAGCGGGCAAATAACACGATGGGTAGTCATATACTTCCTCAACATTGCCAGTTCTTGGGTCTTTGAGGTCATAAATCTTCAACATCATACATCACAAAGTATATCATGTTTTTATAGATTGTCAATATCCAATATCGAAAATTCCCAATTTGCCCTTGCATGGTTTGAACCACAGAGGTCTAGCGTTTTTTAAAACAAATCCGTAAGGGCCTTCAAACCATTCACTTTTGCTTTTCTTGACACAATCAACAATTTCAGCTTCTCCAATGATACCACCAGAATAATTAATCATGTTACGAACAATACTTTCGGGAATACCCATTTCCTTCATCATTTTAAATCCATTTTTGTCAACTTTTTTAGAAGCGTGAATGAGGATATTACCACGATATTTTGTTGGCCAAGATCTATTTTCTATGTCCTTGACACCAGCAACAATAAGTGCCGCAAATGGTTGTCTAATACTAATAGCTTTCATCATATTACTAAAATTTTATCAAAAACTTTACCTGATAGAATATATTCGAATAATCTGTCATCCCCACCAAGACTTAAAAACATAGAAAATATAGCTAAAGGTGGAAATAGAATACCTACACATATAATCAACAATAGGAACTTAAAAATCCCCTTTAAAAAACACCACGGTAATTTAAGTAGCTTCATGTTCAATTTCTTTCAAGTCGTTACTTTGTTGATTGATTAAATCGTTGACTAATTGAAGTCGAGTTTGCAAATCATAACCACCCAAAGCATTCGCTATTCTAAGCGTATCTTTGGCTATATCCATCAACATTAACAGTTGTTTTTCACTTACTTTCATGTTATTAGTTCAGGTCGTAATAATTCGTAGTATAGATAGTTTTGTTTTCCCAAACTACCTTGATCATTTCTATTTTCTTAGAACTTAAAATAAACGACGATTTTAATTGTTTATCATAAAACACGTTACAAATATTGTTAGAGGTCACGGTTCCCACATACGCATCGGGATGGTCATGAGTAACAGTATAAATGTTATTAGTGTCATTCCCTACTCCATAGTAAATGTCGAAAGAATTTGTAACATATCCCCAATTGGTTGTGACTTCTGAATAGGTTTGAACGTCAAGGCTATTAGTTATGCTTTGACCGAAGCAACTTGCCACTAGAGTAAAATATAAAAGTGGCAACAACCAATTTATTTTATTTATTTTCATGACGACATTTCTCACACAAAAACTGATTACCTTCTTCGTTTAATGTGATTTTTTCTACGGGAAAAACATCATGGCATAAATCACATTCATATTCTGTCGCTTCAGGAGGAATACCTATTAGTGGAATTTTATACTCTCCCACTCTGACTTCTGCATGTTTCACAATAATTTCAACGTTGCTAATACCAAATTTTTAGCATATTCTGCACCTTCCGGACTTCCTTCAACACCAATGAAAGGGATATGATTTTTTACCAAAAATTTCCTCACCGTTCCGTCAATGCGGTCTGCTTGTGATTTGGTGTGAACTCTTCCGTTTGGAACATAATCTTTTCTTCAAATTGTTACATTTGTTGGTTTCCTCAAATACCAATTGTTTGAGAGTTGACCGTTTCTCTCCATCATAAATGGGCGTCAATAAAAGTGGGCTATCTGTAATAACCACTTGAACTTGCCCCAAAAGGCGGAAGATTCTGTGATGCTGTTTTCCAAAGATATAGACTTGATTTTCAAATGTTTTGTCTCTTTTTTCCCAAACCAAATCTTTAGCATATTCTGCTGCCAACTCACACTCAATTCCACACCATTTTAATTTGGAAAATAATGCAGCAGCTAACGTTGACTTCCCTGCGCCGGGACCGGCCAATAGATTGACAACAATAGTTTTCTTATACCTTGGTTGAGCCAGCTTTTTCGATTTTTTTACGTTCTTTTTCTTCATCTTCGTGGACTTGTTTCCAAATTTGACTTAATACAGCATCACAGTTAGTTTGAAAATTTTCAGGACTTCTTGTATGATTTTTACAGGTTGTGACGTGCCATCCTTGAGTATTTCTACCTACATCTTCATTCATCATACCACAATTCTCACAAATACTGTAGGAAAGGTCTTCAGCAAAATCAACAATTCCCTGAATGTAATCGTCACCACCACTGTAATAAAATCTAAGACCTGCAAATTTCTCCTTTACCTGTAAAGCTACAACTTGTGGAACTTTGCTTTTTGTAAAAGTGGTGTATCCTTTATCAATACTTTCATTACTTGAATCAATATGAGACTGAATACGACTACAAAGGTCATCTATCAAAGAGAACCATCCATTGCCTACAGCCAATCCCCAATGCATGCAACTCTCCATTTCGGATTTGTCACGTTCAGCAAAAATTTTTGGGTATTTTTTACAAAGATATTTATCAAGTAAGTCGTGCATAATTTATTTTTGTTTTTCCAAAACATCCCAGAGGCTAAGTTTATTGGTGTAATTGTTTTTCATTACAGAAAGAGCAACCAAATCTCTTAACTCTTCCGGATAAGTAAGCTTTTTTTCAGTTGTAAATCCAAGACCTTCCAATATCTCTAATATATTGTCGGCAGTCTTGTAACAAGTTTGTAGAGCTTCCGTATGGGTATTTTCACTCATGGGGATATTATACGCCCCATGAGTCACATAGTCAACTTATTATAAAATTTACTCTACGCTATGATGGTCGCCAGTCTCAAAGATGGCCTTTTTATCCATAATGGATAGAATTTCCTGTGTGGATAACGGACGAGCATAACCATCCCAACCAATATCAAGGATTTTGGCATCAAGATTGTCAGCCTGAGAGAATGGTAATCCATAATGAGAATGACCACAAATCATTTTAGCCCCGTGTTTAACGTAATTCCATACGTGAATAGGATAGTGGCACACTACGAAATAATAACCGTCAACGGTGATTTCCAAATAGTTTCCATAAAATACAACGTTCTTGTATCTGAAAGGATATATTTCAACACCGTCTAGCTCCGATGGAAATAGACCGTTTGAACAATGGATTGTTTCATCACCAAATACTTCCAAATATTTTCTTACTTCTCTTTGATAAATCTTCCACAAAGGATTGTTGTGGTTGCCCCAAAGAAGATAAATGTTCTGACATTGAATTCTTGCCATTAATTCATTACATCCACTTTCTTCGGTATTTAAGCAGAAATCGCCACCGTGTATAAGAATATCATTGGGGCGAACAATCTCATTGATTTTATTTATGATAAAATCAGTATGCTCCTGTGAGGATTTGAATCCTCTAACTTCATACACAAAATCTTTGTTGTGGTTTAAATGGGTATCAGATACCCAATAAACCTTTTGGTCATCCGTTTGTCGGATTTTTAAAACTCTATTCATTTAATTCTTTCGCACATGTGGAACATAACGTGTCATTACCAATGTTTTCAAAGCAAGCTAATGCTACTTCTTCTCCGTAGTTAAACTTGTGACCACATTTTATACAGATGACACCTTTGCCACCATACTTTTTTCTTATGTTTTCGTATCCTTCCGAATATGTTGTAAAATTCAACCGTATCCAAAGAGGCTTGTAAATTGTTTCTGTTACTTTAATGAACGATTTCATTAATAACCAAGGTCGTTTTTGTCACCGTCTCTTATGAATATTGCCACCCAATTGGTTTCATAATTTTCCAAACCAAATATGTCTTGAAACGACGGTTCACCAAGAGGATGAAAGATGGGCATACCCGTTTGCCCTATGTGACGAAACACGGCCTGTTCTTTCTTCGTATATCCTTCCTCATTGGATTTTCTATGATAAAGTTGGTAAACACCGCCTTTTACCAATTGTTCTTTATCTACTGTTTGTTTTAATTTCATGGATTCCAAAACTTATTTTTTAAATCTAGGAGAAGTTTTCTCAAAGCCATAAATACTTTGAAAGTCAATTCAGTGTCATATTTTGATGTGTGAGTTTCGTTTTCATTCACGGCAATATTGAAATATTGTGCCAATGAAGTCAGACTTCCACTTACGTCTTCTGGAAACATACCACACGATTTAAGAAATTGACATACTGCTGAAGTATCCAATTTTCTATAGGATGTGAATTTTTCCCATGAACCACGGCTTATTAAATGATAAATAAGCCACTCAACATCGCCGTAAACACCATGTCCAACAACGGTGGCTTTGATTTTACCATCTTCCGTTAGGATTCTAAGCCAATTGTAAAGCTTGGTCGCTCCTTCCTTGTAGGTGATTGCCAATCTGTCGTGAACGGCAAGGTCAATTTTATTGACTGACATTGCCTCACCGCAAACTTTGTAAATCCCATCGTTGGGTTTAAGTCGTAAATCCAGTTCGGCGATAACATTAAAGTCATCGTCAGTCGCCAAAAAATAGGAAGTCAGAAGGGAATATTGCTCTCTTTCCAATCCGCCCATTTCGTTGTCCAAAAATAAATACATGGGACTATGGTAACACACACCGTCAAAGAAGTCAAGCGCTCTGCGGTGAAAATACCAAAATTTGAAGATATTAATTAGGCTCTTTAACACTAGCTCTATGGTTCAACCATCCACGCAACGCCCAATTGTAATGGGAGTAATTCGGGTCTGATGTATCGTGGCAAAAAGCGTGGAATAAATCATAAATCAAGGAATACATCAAAATATGCTCTAATTCGGAATCCTTTGACAAACCTTCGTACCCACCAACCAACCAATTGTGTTCCAAATCAAGAGGCGTATTCATTTCCATACCGAAATCATACGTTGCAAACCCCATGACAGGAACATCTTCTGGATAATGTTCCTTGCCTGTTTTGGGGTCTTTCTTTTCCCAAATAGTGTAATCAATTACAAGTTTTGGTTTAAAAATGATTGTTCTTTTTCCATCGCCTACACCCTCTTGAATTGCTTCAAAAACAAATTTACCTTTTTTCAGGGGTTCAACGATTTCAACTGGAGTTTCAGGCGTGTCACTCATGTTTTTTAAACAAATTGGTTGTATTGTAAAAGATTTTTACTGCTCTAATTGTTCCATCCCAAATGGAACCTGTCGTAGCAGCAACAAAACATACTTTGTCTGATTTATCATAACCGACAAAATATTCCTCACCTTTCCACATTCCTTTGAATAACAAATACCAATGACATTTCCATTTTGCTTTTAGTAATTTACCATTCATTATTTGTCATTCAAATAATTATTCCAATCAAGACGAGCATAATTGGGTTTTCCATAACCCGTAAGTCCATTATATTGAACGGTATGAATTTCGTCAATTAATTCCTCATATTTACCTGTTACCCACAGCTCTCTTGCTTCTTCTTCTGTTCCCTTAAAAGTTGCGTCAAATGTATCCGTTCCATCCAAATACTTACCACCATCAATTCTTTGATAAGTGATTGTGGATACACGTCCAGAAAATTTACCGTCACCTTCCTGAACACTGATAGCTTTGAATTCGGCGTCATCTACAGGCTTGTATTTCAAAAGAAATTTGGTTCTTTTATTTTGATAACCTTCTCCAAGAATACGAAGAATGGCCCCTTCTTGTTTGTCGTCAAGGAATTTCTTGTATAAATCCTCAAGTTCCTTTTCAGAATGAACAATCCAAGTAGGAACTTTACCTATAATATCCTTGTAACGATTGGCAAAACACGGAGCAAAAAAAGCATTGTCAATTGCTGCTTTTCTTTCAAGGTAACAAGCGGTGGAAGAAACATTGGCTCCGTCTTTATTGGCAGGGAAACCAAATCCATCATACACATAGAACCGAATAAGTTCCTTACTTCTTTCCAAGTCTTGCGGCGTAACGTGAACAGTCTTGCGAAGAAGCTTCATGATTTCATTAAGCTTTGAACGAAGCTCATAGTTGAACCCTTCACCGTCAAGAACAGCGTCAGGGAATTTTAAAAAGAACGGTTTGAGAGCTTCTTCAATATGAGGAATTGAAATGTATCGTTCACCTTTACGGGAAAACAATCCATCTTTTTTAGCAACAATTCGACCACCATTGTATTTGATTTGAACGCCTACGCCTTTTGCCCAATCAATGCTGTCCTTGTAATCCTTGAATATTTTTGCCAACATTACTTGGAAGAATTTTTCCTTGTCAATGTCATTTATGTCTTCCCAATAACCATTGGATTTTAATTGTTTTTCGTATTTTGCTTCAATTTCCTTGGTCGCTTGGTCAACAGCAGAAGTTCCATTTGTTCTACCTACATTTTTTCCCTTAGCAATTGTCCACGCAGCTATAGTTTTTACGCCATCAATTTGACCTGATACGGAATGGTATTTTTCCCCTTCTTGTTCCATATACCATACTTGAATTGCGCCTGTGTTGGTTCGGGCGTATAAAGTAGGATAGGTTTTTGTCTTTACGGCTCGCGCCGGCACATCAAAGAAATCGCTCATATTAGGGATAATATCACAGTTGAAGAAGAAGTCAAGCGTGACCCTTCATTATAAAATCTGCTAATTTAGCGTAATCATCTTGATGTTTTTCATCAAAATGTTTTTTACAAAGATGTTCAGCATTTTCCCAAATCAAAATCGGTTTTTTACAAACGTCGCATTTGGTTCTCATTTTAAATTTTAAATTTTTTGCCATTGACTTCTATTTCCAATTTTGGCTTCTATGAATAGAGAGGCAAATGAGAAAGTAAGGGAGCTAACTTTTCTTTGTCACCAAAAATATAGGCACAGGTTACTTCTCTACGATGATAAAGATATTTGTTTGGGTCTATTGGGGATTGTTCAAGCCTGTGTCTGGAACCTTCCTCAATAATAGGCAAAATTTCAGCAGGTATGGAAATCACATAATCAGGGTCAGTGATAAATTCCGTAGGATATTTGTCATGAAAAGCGATTTTATGTAAATCGGTGATTTGGTCGAGTGTTGTGCCTAATACAATTGCTGTTCCAAATCCTTGAGGCGTCTGTTTTTGCCATTCCTTCACGTCGGCCCTATCACCATATTTGTAGATGAAGGCATTGGCCGCGTGGGAGGCCTGAGCCGCTGCTCGACCCGCCCCCATACTGGGGAGGTCCGTTCTCATTAAAATGTAAAGATAAAGATTTTCGTTCATAATAGTATTAGCTTTCAACGTTTATTTTTGAGAATTTGATTTTTATGGGCGTTCCTTTATATATGAGGTTCTCTCCTTCGTAACAATTTTCCAATGGGTTTATGATAGCATAAGTGAAGAACCATCCTTTGACAAAGCCAAGAAGTTCTCCCTGAATCCTTTTATTGTCAAACGCATTAACTTTAACCCACCATGACACTTTTTTCATAGAGTACGAGTCTATCAGAATTCTATAAAAAGTCAAGCTCTAACAAAAGATAAAGTCTTGTGGAAAATGGTCGGTGAGCCAGCAGGCTTCAAACACCCAAACTTTTTGCTGATTGGTTGGATTGTGTGAGATTGAATAACCATCTGGATTTTGAGCTTCCCAATAAGATAAACGTTGTGAAACTTTTCGTCCTACTCCGTTTTTTTTGTAAAGCTCACTTATTGCTTTAGCGTGCTTTCTTGGTATTTTTCTCATAAATTCTCAATGGGTTTATCAAACCAGATAAAATCATCCTCAAAGCAATAGAAATGAGTCACTTGAAAGATTTTTGAATATGCTCTCATATAGGTTTTGCCATCACGAAATTTAAATGGTTTTCCCAAGAATTCATAATTGGGCCATTTATCCTTCATTTCTTTTGGTACATATATGTTCACACATATAATATATCACGGTTTGGGTGTCGTGTCAACAGCAACAGCATTTTTTGGCGTGACTTCAACGGTAGCTTTTTTAGAGCAGTGAAACGTAAAAGAATTATCCATGCCTCTATTTGACACAGAAATAATGTAAAAATGTTTCATTAAATCCTGCTTGATTTCTTCAAATGTTTGAAGTTCCACATATTGTCCATAATGACAACCGTAAAATTTTCCATCATCATTACATTTAAACCCTCTTACGTGACTATTAGGAATATCTACCATGTGGGTTACTGTAAATATTCCAAAAGTAGGTATGAGCATCTTTTCTATTTGCTCATAATAATGTCTTTTTTGTTTTACTGATAAATGTTGAAAAACATTCACTGCAATTACCAACCCAAATGAGCTGGCAGCAATATTTGGTGGTAGTGTTGAACCATCTTCTCCAACTTGACATATACCTTCAATTTTTGGATAAACATCTACACCACAATAGTTGAGTTTAGTATTTTGTTTCACAAAATCTTTCAACATGCCATAACCCGCACCTATATCCAGAATAGGCAGATTGTCAATATCTTTATACATCATGACATAACTAAGAACATTTAAGCTACACGCCAAACAAAAATTGTTTCGGTTGACTTCTTCAATGGAACGTTCTTTTGTCAAACCAAATGCTATTGCATCCTTGGCTAGTTCAGGGTTCTTTTCAATATATTCCCAAAAAGAACAGCTATTAATGTTGTCAGGCGATAACAGTTCAACTTCTTCTTTTGTAATACCAGTCGGACCTTTCTTCATTTTATAATCACCATAAGATTTAAGGTCGGTAATACCGTAATTTCCTTCAATGACTTGTTTGAATTCTTCAACGTTTGTTATCATAATTGTTTCAATCTCTTTATAAATTTTTGTCGTTGGTTCATTAATCTCTTCAAATATGGCACTCCAAAACGTTTCATCCTGTCGGGAGGATAATTTTTAATACATACCCTATAATAGCTTATGTCCGTATTCATCCGCTGAATACAATGTTTTAGCTCTTCCTTTGTCAAGGTATCAATTTTTTGAAGTGCTTTGAATATAGTCATTATTTATCTGGATAAAGGTCAACCAATTCCCACTTATAACGTTCATAGGCGTTCATTGTCATGGGGAATAATTCTTTACACATGGATTTTATAACCTTGCCGTATTCTTGAATTTCCTGTTGTGCATGAGAATCATCTCTCAAAGTAATAAAATGAAGAAGGTTTTTCATGTCCCAACAAGCATAGATTTCTGTGTAAATATTAAGAGGAAGAACCATACGAGCCATTTCACGAGCCACACCATTCTGAATATATTGTTGATAAAGCTTATAACAATCATCACAATGTTGCTTCAATTGTTGAGAAAAAGATTCGTGAGCAGATATATCACCCAATTCAGGAGCAGGCCAATCCCAATCTTGACCTGTTACACTTCCCTGTTTGTTTTTAGTATCCTGTTTTCGCCACTTCGTTGGAATATAGAATTCATTCGGTAGTTCGGTATAACGAGCCGATACTTCATTTAGGTTTTGCATCCTATGCCGAACATACTGGCGCATGACAAAGATTGGCAGTTTGATATTCACTGTCAATTTAATCATTTCAAAAGGGGAAGTGTGCTTATTTTTCCAAAGATAGTTTATAAGTTTTTGGTCTTGTTCTTTGCCCTTTGATGGGGATTTGTATGAAATTCTAGCGGCTTCACAAATTCTTTCATCAGAACCCATGTGGTCTATGTATCTTACATAACCGTGGTCTAAGACATTGACAATGCTTCCTTTTTCCATTCTTGAATTGTATCATTTACAATTCAATTCGTCAATTTATTCTAATCCATTCCACAATTAAATGATGGTCTTGGTCTATTTGGTCTGTTACGAAGCGTTTTGTTCCACCTTTTTAATTGTTTTTTGACTTGTTCAGTACCCGGTGCTCCTACAGTATCTCTTTTAGACATTGCTTTTTCAAAATCAAAAACTTCGTTAATCATTTGATTAAATTCTTTTTCATTCATTAACTTACCAATTAACGGAACTGCTTCTTTACATTGGTCGTAAGTTAACTTATTTATTTCTTCATCTACTTCTTCTGATAATCTGACCAATCTTCCAATTATCCCATGTGATTTTCTCATTGGAACATGATACCATCTTATAAGATATTCCATAAAATCCGTACACAATAACATCGGGTCTTTAGCCGCATTAATGCCGTGATAC
>Ga0326728_10005257_pt1 | contig 36791 bp, 22 predicted proteins | sample MB3enrmetagenome_FD_207602 | JGI IMG/M metagenome (GOLD analysis project Ga0326728, IMG submission 207602) | Lab enriched peat soil microbial communities from McLean, Ithaca, NY, United States - MB31MN | ecosystem: Environmental > Terrestrial > Soil > Wetlands > Peat | place: USA: New York...
ACGCCAGACCTACGCCGCTCTGCATGGCCACGTCGATATAATTCCCGCCATCGGAAAGCCGATAGAGCCCGGTCATCTCGTTATCGAAATTCGTGATGGCGATGCCGGCGCTTCCTGAATTGTCGAAATCGGCCACGTCCACGCCCATTCCGGCGCGAGCCCGGCCTTCCGCGGAAAAGGCGATGCCCGCATCCACGGCTCCATCTTTAAACGTACCATTGCGCTGATTCCGATAAAGTTTATTGGGCTGCGTGTCATTGGTTACCAGCAGGTCAGGCCAGCCGTCGTGGTCGTAGTCGAGCATGGCCACGCCCAGGGACTTCGAGCTGCTGTCGAAAATTCCACTGCTGGCCGTAACATCCTCAAAGGTTCCATTGCCGCGATTGTGAAACAGCCAGCAGGTTTCGCCGCGGTAGGCTTCGGGCGTGCAATAAGACTTGTACCTGCCATCGAGGCTGCAGAACACATCGTGCTCGGGAGACCACTTGACGTAGTTACAGACGAACAGGTCCAGCAGTCCGTCGCGGTCGAAATCGAACCACAGAGCCGACGCACTCAGGGCCTGCCGTCCGAACAGGCCGCTCGACTTAGTAACATCGACGAACGTTCCTTTGCCAGTATTTTTGAACAGCCGGTTCTGTCCGACGCAAGTAATCAGAATGTCGGGATAGCCATCGTTATCGTAGTCTCCGACGGCAACTCCCATGCCATACATCTCGACGTCGAGCCCGGCGCTGTGGGTCACGTCGGAAAACGTGCCGTTGCGATTATTGCGATAGAGCTTCAGCGTACTGGGCTCCGACTTAGGCTCGCGTTTGTGCCCGGGCCAATCGCGGCCGTTCACCAGCAGAATGTCCTGCCATCCGTCGCGGTCGTAGTCGAGGAATGCGCAACCGGGACCGAGCGTTTCCGGCAGCAGCTTCCCGCCGTAGGCGCCGTTGTTGTGGCGGAACCGAATTCCCGCCGGAGCCGTCACATCCACCAGCCGGAAACCGGGATCGTGCAAGGGAGAAGCTGCGAAGGCGTCCAATCGCAAGCTTGCTGTCGAAGCCAATCCTGCCATGGTCCAGAGAAACGACCGGCGATTCATGGCAAATCAACCAGCCCGTTGCGAATCGCGTAAACCACCAGCTCGGCGGACTTGTGGACTCCCAACGCGTCCATCATGTTGGCGCGATGGACGGCGATGGTGTTCGCGCTGAGGTCGAGTACGGCGGCAATCTCTTTGTTGGACTTGCCATCCACGATCATTTGCAGGACTTCGAGTTCGCGTGGGGTAAGCGCCGCGTGGCGCTTACCCCTGAGCGTTTCCGGGCGTTTGAGTTGGGAGTCGAGTACGGTTTCGCCTTTCACGACGCGCCGGATGGCAGTGCCCAACTCCATGTCCACGGCGTTTTTCAGGACGTAGCCGCGTGCGCCAGCCTCCAGCGCCTGCCGCACCAGAGTTTCCTCCGGGTGCATGCTGAGCATGAGCACCAGAGCCTGCGGATGCTTGCCCAGAATCTTCCGCGTGGCTTCCAATCCGTTCATCCCGGGCATGGCACAATCCATGACAATCACTTTCGGATTAAGCTCATCCGCCAGTTTGATCGCTTCCAGTCCGTCGCCCGCCTCGCCCGTAACTTTGATGTCCGGCTCATCCTCCAGAATGCGCCGGAACCCTCGCCGCACCAGGGTATGGTCGTCAACCAGCAAAACCGAAATCTTATCCGGCATTTGAATCAACCTTCTCCCTTGGAACTCGTAATCGAACCACCGTTCCTCTGCCGTCCGCAGCTTGCGCGGGCCGCACAAATTCAACGATGCCGCCCAGCAACTCCGCGCGTTCGCGCATCGCCACCAGTCCGATTCCCTGCTTGGCGGCCCGTGCGTCAAAACCCTTGCCGTGATCTTCCACTTCGATTTCCAAAGATTGCGGCAAAAATCGCAGACGTACCCAGGCTTCTTTTGCTCCCGAATGCCGGGTCAGGTTATTCAGAGCTTCCTGCACCACGCGATACACATGAATGGCGGCGTTGCCAGCCACGGGAAAAGAGTCGCCCGATTTCTCATAGAATACGTGAACCCCGGCCTGCCGTTCCACCACCGGCAAATACCAGTCGAGCGTGCTCTCCAGCCCGGTTTCTTCGAGCATCACGGGATGCAAAGCCTGCGATAGGCTGCGCACTTTGTCCAGCGTGCTTTGCGTAATCTCACAGACCTCACGCAGTTCGGCGCGCAATTCCGATTTCTCCGGAGCCAGATTTCCCGCGCGCGTCAGCATCATCCCGACAGCCGTCAGAATCTGTCCGAACTCATCGTGCAGTTCGCGCGAAATATGGCGCAAGGTGGATTCCTGGGTGGCAATCAGCTTCTGAGCAAGTTCGCTGCGCTGCGCGGAAAGCGCCGCGAGTTGCGCGAACAATCGCCGATTCGAGCGGATCATGTAAAGGCTGGTAAAGAGGATGGCGATCAGAGTCGCCGTCAGGAACAAATACACCTGGCGCTGAACGCGGTCGTAAATCTGCGCAATTCGCAGCGCCGCTTGCTCCTCACTCTCGTTGTTCTGCACCAGCAATCGGGACACGACCGTGCTCAACGCTTCCTGCCGGGCCCGCAGCGAGATTTGAATCTGCGTCCTGGCCTCCGCCTGATTGGGGCCCTGCGCCAGCGCAAAGGTCCGATCCGCGGCGTCCCAGAATTGCGCCACCGAATTCTCCAGGTATTGTTCCTGTTCGGGAGTACGATTCACCGGAGCAACCTTCTGCTCGCGGCGCAACGCGTCGTCCAGATCCGTCCGCACGCGCTGGAACTGCGCCGACCATGCCGTCAGCGGATAGGGCTCATCGTTGTCCAGCATGTCCCGCATTGCCAGCGCCAGCGAGTTCAAATCGTTCTGGATGCGAAGCAACTGCAGAGAGTCTTTCCGGTTGCGATCCACCAGATTGTTCTGTAGTTCGCGCAAGCCGGAGATCTGCCGCGTGATGTATCCCGAGTAAGCCACCACGGCCGCCAGGATGATGATCAGTCCTAAGAATAATTTTGGAGTTGGAGATCGATGGGGGACAGGCGAACGCGGCACGCCCCGAGAATACAACACCGGCGGCTTAATTTACCAACCTCCCCAGCGCCGTGCGCAATTCGTCCGACTTAAAGCCGAACGGACCTGGTTTGGCCTTGTAAGCAATACGCCCCTTGGCGTCGATCAGGTAAAGACGATCGGGCCAGCCCGTGTAGGCTTGTTCGGTCGAGTTGCCGAATTGATCGATCACCGCAGGAATCTGTATGCCGAGTTTCCGCACGCACGCTCCCGCTACCAGTGCCCGCTCCTCTTCATCCTTCGGACTGGCAAAAACAACCTTGTCCTTGATATTGCTCTCCATCTGCCAGACATCGCTCGGGTGCGCTTCCGTGATGTACACCACCAGAAAATCAACCTTGCTCCCATACTGCTCGTAAAGCTTGTTGAGGGCAGGAACCTCCCGCCGAAACGGCGGTCAAGTGTAACTGCCAAAGATCAGCACGACCGGATGCCCTTGCGCCGTCAAAGCAGAAAGCTGCACCGAGGCGCTCTTGTCGAGCTTCATCAGCGAAAAGTCGGGTGCAGGATCGCCGACGTGCAAGCTGCCGGCACGCGCCTGCGTCCACAAGGTTTCAAATGGAAAGAGAAGAAAAGGAACCGGACCCGGCAACTTAGCCATGAAGCGCGCAAATTGTTCCGGCGGCTGCCGCATGATCCGGTAGAGCGCGCCGCAGCCCAGCACCCACACCAGAGCGATCACGACCAAGGCTCTGAGCAATGCGCGCTTCGGGAACTTGCGCCATGTGCTCAAGTTCCAGCCCCACTTTGTCATCAAGAGTCTTTCGCTAACCGAAGTGCCGTGATTATAGGGCGGCAGACATATAGGTCAATAATGTGAAAGTGGTATTGCTGTCCGCCAAAGCGCGCGCGAAAAAGAATTTCGCAAGTGCCGCGCCATCCTGGCTCGCGTGGAAGCCTGCGAAAATACTCGATTTTGCACTTGATTTTGGGTGGCGCAGCGGTTCACCGCTGCGATAGCCGGATTGTCTTCATCATCGGCTTCAGCCGCTGAGGTGAGACTGCGCCGCCGGAAATGCTTCTTCCGCACCCTCCTCCTACCGCCACGCGCTTCGCGCACCGATGTGCCCTGGTCACAGGCCCTTATGACCCACATCACAGACCCGGTGGTCATGCGACGGCAGAATCGGAATGATCGCCTCGTAGACGACCACTAAGCAAAAGGAGCAAGGCCATGGCCTCCACTGCCACCCCCATCAAGCCGGAACTGTTGCGCACGCTTCCTTCCGATGCCGCGCGCCAGATTCAATGGCGATTCGCCGACCGCTACGACCTGCAGATGCTGGTGCAGTCGTCACGATCCGTGGCCCGCGGTCCGGTGGCGCGGCTGGTGGCGAGCGGCGGCCGCAATTCACATGATTGGACACCCGCCAAGGCCGAATTGCTGGAGGCGTTTGACTCGTCCGGGATCACGGCCGTCTTCATGGAGCCCGAGCAGGGCGGATTCATCACGGGCCCGAAGAACCTGGCGCTGGCGTTGGTCGCGTTTGAACTAGCCTGGGTGGATGGCGGGGCCGCAACCGCGAGCCTGGCGGGTTGCCTGGCCTTGGCGCCGATTCACGAACGAGGCACTCCCGAGCAGCAAACCAAATACATGCACCTGGCCGCGCCGCCTCAGGCCGGCGAGGATCGCAAACCCTGGCGAGGAGCATTCTGCCTGACCGAGCCCATCCCTTACGTTGGCGTGGATACCGGCATGCTCAACGGAAAAATCCGCATCGCCGAGTGGAAAGAAGGAGAAGAGCCGACGCTGCAGGTGGAAAAGCGCGGCCGCTTCATCACTAATATAGGGTTTGCGAATTTTGTGACAGCGGCGGTGGACTCCGGCGACGAGCGCATCAAGGGCAGCTGCATGGTGATCCTGGAAGAGGGCGATCCCGGCACCTTCGATCGCGGCACACCCACGAAAAAGCTCGTGCATCAGCTCTCTTCGACCGGCGATCCGATTTTCAGCTTGCGCATTCCCGCCAACCGGATTGTCGGCGGCTACGATGTGAAGGATGGCGTCATCGTGCCGCGCTACAACCATAGTGAGGTCATAGAAGCCGTGTTTCGCCGTACACGCGTGACCGTGGGCATCATGACCGCAGCGAAGTTGCTCTCCGCGGTCGAGCCGGTCATCCGCTATCAGCGCGGCCGGTTCCGTGGCGCGGAGACAGCAACGCCCGGATCGGTGCGCTACGAACTCGGGCTTCAGGCTCGCGAAGACGCGCTGCATCGGCTGGTGGACGTCTGGGCGACCGGCGAGGCCGGCGCATCCCTTGGATTTGCGGCGGCGCGAGCCTTCGATGAACTCGATCCGCTGGAGCGCGAAGCTGACAAACTGCTGGATGCGCAGGGAGTCACCAGCGCCAGAGCGCGCGCGAAGCTGCAACGCGAAGCGTCGGAACGCGCGGCGGATCTAGTCCGTTTGCCAGCCAGTGATCCTAATAGAGCGCAACTGGAATCCGATCCCCTTCTGCGTTTCGTTCTTTTGGATTCGCTGGCCGACGTCCTCTGCCCCGCCACCAAGCTGTGGAACACCGGTTGGGGCGCGCAGATGATGCGCGAAGCGGTCAGCCTGATGGGCGGCTACGGTATCACCGAAGACTGCCCCGGCTTCCTCGGTAACAAGTGGATGGACGCGCAACTGGAAGCGACTTACGAAGGCCCCGAAGCGGTGCAGCGCCGCCAACTCTCCATCACCATGACCAACCCGCTCTTCCGCGCCCAGTTTCAGGCGTGGATCAAGGAAATGCGCGGCATCGCGAGCGAGCGTCCCGGCACCGGCGCATGTGCGCTGGCAACCGCCATGGGAATGTGGCTGTGGACGCTGGAGCGTTTGCAGCACTCGACCGATGCCGACGGCGGTCGTCTCTACCAGAGCGCGCGCCAGGGTGTGACGTTCCCGCTGGCCGATGCGCTCTGCTGGCTGCTCGCGGCGCGTTGCCAGATTCTCGATGCCATCGAACTGGAGCAACGTGGAGCGAGCGATCCAGCCGTTTCTGAAGGACTGGCCGGCCTGGTGAATTTCATGACCGACCTGTGCCACGTGCAGTCGGCGCGGGCCAGCGGGGAAGTGGCCCGCATCTGCGCCGAGTTGGTGTTCGGATACAACCGTCACCCCGCGTGGGACGAGGCGGGATACCGTGGCTGCTACCAGCAGGACGAGTTGGATTCTCTTGAGGGCGTCATTCCAGGGATAGGTTCCTACGGCCTGGATGTCATCGGGAACGATGGCTCGCATCCGAAGAAAGCTGGCCCCTGTGCGAAGTGCCACGGAGCTGAGCAGTTTATCTCATTGCAGACGAAGCTCTCCACGTGCCTCACCGGCTGCCGGCTATCGAAAGACCGGGCCGCCGAGGCGATTTCGAAGCTCATGATTCCCGAGGCGCTGGACTACCCGGCATGAGCTCAGATTCCCAAGAGCACGCCGCGATCGATCTTCGCGAGAGCGAGCAACAAAAAATCGACCGCCAGCAGATGTCCGTCGACATCGCCTGCGTGGGTTTCGGTCCCGCGATGGGCGGTTTCCTGACGACGCTAAGCCGCAGCTTGCTGAACCCAGATGGCTCCGTGCGACTGGAGAGCGCAACGTCCCCCGGCATGCCTCTGCAAGTAATCTGCTACGAGCGCGCCGACGGGCTAGGCTTCGGAGTCTCGGGCGCGGTAACGCGGGCGCGTGGCATACGCGGCAGTTTTCCCGGCGTGGATCTCACTGAGATTCCGATGGCGGCGGCAGTAAAGAACGAGAAGCTCGTGTATCTGCTCGATCCCGCGCGTGCGAGCCGCCGCTCTCTTACATTCAAGGTTGCCGACCGCGTGTTGCGCTCGTTTGGCCTGAAGCATGATGCGTTCGAGCTGCCCTACACCCCGCCGTTCATGCGGAAACACGATGGCCTCGTGCTCTCGCTTGGCCAGTTCAACCAATGGGTCAGCGATCAAGTAGCGGCGTCCGGCATGGTGCAGATCTGGCCCGGCATGCCGGTCGCCGATCCGCTCATTGAAGGAGACGCGGTTCGAGGCGTGCGGCTCGCCGATCAAGGCACCGATCTTCAAGGCCATCCCGACGCCGGTTTCACGCCGGGTATGGACTTGCGCGCTGCGCTGACGGTGGTGGGCGACGGTCCAGTGGGAGCGATCGGCCGCAAGATCAATGCGCAAATCGGAATGCCCCAAGGCCATCAGTCCCGCGAATGGGCGCTCGGCATGAAGATGGTCGTCGAACTCCGTGAAGATAGCGGACTGGAGCCCGGCACCGTCTTGCATACCATAGGTTTCCCCGAGCCGGAAATCTTCGGCTTTCTCTACGTTCATCCCGAAAGGCTGGCTTCGGTTGGCATTTTTGTTCCGTCCTGGTTCCGCAGTCCGGTGCGCACGGCCTATCGCTACCTGCAGCACTTCATGCTTCATCCTTATTTATGGCGTTATCTGGAGGGTGGAACCCTGAAGTCGTGGGGAGCCAAGTCGTTGCAGGAATCGGGCCGCCACGGCGAGCCATTTCTCGCAGGCAACGGCTATGCCCGTATCGGCGAAGGATCGGGAAGCACGAACGTGCTGGCGGGATCTGGGGTGGATGAAGCCTGGACCACTGGCGTGCAACTGGCGGAAGCGGTCGTCGAATTGGCGGAGCAAAAGCGCGCCTTCACTCGTGAAAATCTCGAAGCAACCTACGTGCGCCGCCGCCGCAAGAGCTGGGTCGATCACGAATCGAAGATCGCGGCCGATTCGCGCAACGGATTCCAGCAGGGTGTCATCACCGGAATGATCGGCATGGCCTTAGCGGGATTGACCGGCGGCCGTATCACGCCAGCCTTGCGTCCAAATCCAAAGTCCAGCCGAATGCCCTCGCTCGAAGAAGCTTACGGATCGCGAATTCTGCCAGCCGAGCTCAAGCAGATGCAAGAGGAATGCGCCGCCAAGGGCACTTCTCTACACGACCGAATCATGGATCGCTGTGGTTGGCCTCAGATTCCAATGGATGGCAAGCTGTTCATCTCGCACCAGGATGCTCTGCTCATAGGCGGAGGCGTGCAGGCGCCGGCAGGCTATGCCAATCAGGTGATCTTTCGTCGTCCCGAACTCTGCCGCGCCTGCGAAACCAAGTTGTGCGTGGAAATGTGCTCAGGCCAGGCAATCACGCGCGGCGAAGATGCAGTGCCCGCCTTCGATCGCGAGAAATGCGTGTACTGCGGCGCGTGCCTGTGGAACTGCCAGGCCGATGCTAACGGCGAGCAGGGCAGCATAGATTTCAAGGCCGGCGCGGGAGGACTGCACTCGACGCTGAACTGATCAAAGTTCGAGATGGACCCGCGTCACTTTGCGTCTTAAGGTCTTCCTCTGTGTACCTCTGTGTCCCCTGTGGTAAAAGGTTCCTAAACCTAGAAACCACGGCGGACATAGGGTTCACGAAGACCCGACGCCGCCGACAGACCCGATTCATTTTGTAGTTAGAGAGAACAGGACGCGAATGACCAACGGATATCACATAGTAGTCTGCGGCAGCATCGTACCCGACCCGCTGCAAACTCTGGAGCCGGTAGAGACCCCAACCGGCCCCGCGCTGAAGAACGAAATGATGCTTCCCGCCGTGCTCGACCCCTGGGCGGCCCATGCTCTGTATGAGGCCGCCAACCTGGCCTCCAAAGTCGCGGGCAGCAAGATCTGGCTGGTAAGCGTGGGACCCAAAGCAAAGCTCCAGCAGGTAATGATGACCATTGCCCAGCGAGTGAGCTTTGAATTGGTTCCAGTCGATTCCAGCGCCAGCGGCTTTGCCGATGCGCACTCGACCGCCGCGCTGCTCGCAGACACCATTCAAAGCATCTCCGGTCTCGATCGCGCGCGCTTGCTCGTCTTCGGCGGTTGGGAATCGGCCTCGCGAGGCGCCGGCGCCACCATGCAGTTGGTCGGAGAGCGGCTTCAGATCCTCGACCAGTTTCAAGGCGTCGATCAGTTGACTGTTCAAGCCGACGGTTCCTTCGAAGTCTTGGAGCGCATCGAGGGCGGACGTCATCAGGTATCGGTTTGCCAGGCCCCCCCGGCTCTATTCGGCTGGGCGACCGGCAATCTGCCCGAGCCGCGCAACAATCCTCAGATCGGAATGGCGAACATGCGCACCGTGATGCCCGCGCTGCAAAAAGCGAAGTCCGTGCCGCTGCCCGCCGGTGGATTGCACTTCCTGAGCGCAAGCCCGCCAAAACAGCAGCGCCAGACGCGCGTAGTCAAAGACCTATCGCCCGACCAGATAGCGCAAGAGATTGCGGAGTGGATGGGCAAGTAACCAGCGAAATCGGGATTCGTATGGCGCCCGCACTCGCCGGATGCTCAACAACGAGAATGCAGCCCCGGAGGAGCGACCGACCTTAGCCCAGCGCTTCGGCGCTGGGAAAGTGGAAAGAAACGATTCAAGTCCCGGAGGGACGGCCTAACTCTCACTTGGCGGTGAGAATTTAAGCAACTTGCTCAGTTTGTTCTAGCACTGCGGCAAGTGAAGAATACCGGAGACCAAACGCTGATGGCACAAAGCATTCTATTTCTGGCCCACGTTTCCGAAGCTGGCAACGCGCTCCCCAAAGTGTCGTATGAAGTCCTGGGCGTTGCCGTGAAGCTGACGAAGCAGCTCGGCGCAAGCCTGACCATCGGCCTAATCGGCGAGGACGTGTCTGCCGCAGCAGAAGCGATTGCTGCCGCCGGGGCCGAACGAATTCTTGCGGTCGCAGGCCCTGACTTCGCAACCGCGCGCTACGCGAGCGATGCGGCGGCAGCGGAAGCAATCTGCCGAGCCGCCGGAGCCGAGCTGATTCTTGCGCCCGCAACTTCGCGGTTCGCGCGCGTTCTGCCCGGAGTGGCGCATCGTCTGAACGGATGTGTGGACACGCATCTGACCGAGCTCGAAGCCGTTAATGGCGAACTGCGCGCCACGCGCTGGTGCTATCGCCAGCGCATCGAAGCGGTCATTCGCCGCGACACCCGCCCTTGGATCGTGTTGCTCGAATCCGGCTGCGAAGCAGCCTGGGCAGGAACACCCGGAGCGGCCAAAGTCGAAGAGATTCCCGTGACACTCCCGCCCGGGGCCACAAGAACGACAGTGACCGGTGTCCGCGCGCCGAAGAGCGACGCGCAAACGATCCGTCCCGACGCCGACTTGCTGTTTGTCACAGGCGCGGGCTGGACCAAGAAGCAGTCCGATGGAAAAACCCATGTCGCCGAAGCGGAAACCCTGATTCTCGATTTCCTTCATGCCTCGGGCGCATCGCTAGGCGGCAGTAAATCGCTGGTCGATCAATCCGGAGAGAGCCAAGCGGTGCTCGGCTTCATGACCCATCTGAACCAGGTCGGCCAGACCGGATCGACGCCGCGTCATCCCAAAGGTCTGTCCACGTGTTGCCACGGCGAGGAGCCTCATGTGGTGGGCTGGCGCTTCATCAACGAACGCCGTGCCGTGAATCTCGACCCAAACTGCGGATGGGCGCGAGGGAAAGCGGACGTGCTTTACGTCGCCGATGCGTTTGCAGTGCTGGCAAAGTTGAACGCGCTCCTCGCCCAGAAAAACCGAACCAGCCCCAAGACCGTGGCTTAGGAATCCTGACCAATCCAAGAGGCCCACATGCCTGAGGGAACCTCTGATTAAATCGTTTCAGGCAGAGTTTTAAGGGCATGGCTTCAGCCATGCCGTCAGAGTTCGCGGCTTTAGCCGCTGAGTGGGCGCACCTTTAGCACATCGCGTCTCGCCAGCGAAGACTTAATCGGCGTTTCCTTAGTGTGCGGCCGCCTTGCTGCCGGGAGCCTTGATCGCCATCGCGGGATCGCCAAACAGAATGTAGGTGGCGCGCACCGCGCGATCGGCAACCTGCGATTTCGCACGCAGGATGGCATCTCCCAAAGCCGGTCGAGTTGAGCTGAAAGCATTTTGCACAACCAACTTGTCGAGCGTCACCTGAGGACGCGGCTGATTCAACCCGGAAGACGCGAGGACAGCCACGGCACCACCATTGGGCGCAAGCTCCAGCGTAACCGCCAGCGGCTGCGCATAGACGTCCTGGAAGAATCCGTTCAAGCAGTTCAGGATCAGGAACACCGGCAGTTCGGAGCCGTTGGTGAGCGACGCCACCGTCGTGTTATCAAACAGATCGTCTCCCGACCACTGATCCTCGGAGCCGTGTCCGATATAGTTCACCAGCAGTTGCCCGGAGTCGATGTCCGTCACAATGTCTTGCTTGGCCGCGCCTCCGCCGATCGTGCTGGCGAAGACATCGGTCGCCTGAATCGCGGAAGGCAACTGCGCCTGAACCAGTTGGCTGTCCTGGGCAAAGTTCTCCGTATCGCTGAAGTCCGCCACCAGCAAGGCTTGCGAGGTCCAGGGGCCATTCGTGGATTGGCCTTCATAGGTGGCAACCTTGTCGATCACCGTCTTGGCCTCATCCGCCGTAGCCACCGGCAACCGGCCAGTCGCGATCGTTGGCATGCCGCTGTCGTTGTAGTCGGAGAACCAATCGTCGGAAGCGGTCATCAGGCCGGTGGTGGGCACAATCATGGTGGGCACAAAGTCAAGTTGGCCAAAGCCCAGATAGTCCCGCGGGTCAACCGATGCGCGCCCGTTGAGCAGCAGGTATTTCGGCACCGTATGCCAAGCCGTGCTGGCCGTTTGCAGAAAGTCGCGGATGGCATAGGGGCTGTGCTCGCCAAAAGTGAACTCGTCATACAAATCATTCACTGGCACCACAGCAGACGACTTTCCTTCTGCCTGATGGGCGCGAACGAGCGGAGGCAGCGATCCGGCGAAGTCTTCATGCGAGACCATCACCATCTCGCTGCCCGATTGCGCGCTGTGCCAGTGCGAGGGATGGTTCGCGTGAATTCCAGCAGGTGACGCGACCCCGTCCTCAGCCAGCGCCAGCAACGTATGGCGAATGGGTGCTGTTGCGTTGGTCGTCGTCCACGGAACCTGAATTCCCAGCGTGTACTTGCCGTTGGTCGAAGCCTGATTAGTCGAAACTTGGTTGGTCAACACTTGCGGCGTGAGCGCCACCGGCTGATCCGGATTCGTGATATCAAGCACCGCCGCGGGGACGTTTTCGAAGCCCGCGACCTTTAATTCAGCTCCGGCGCGTCCGGAGAACTTCAGCTTGCCGGAATCGGCCACGTAACTGTGCCGATACTCGATGCGAACGTAGTCCACCAGGCTTGTATCGTAGGCTCCGCCCTGCGCTGTAAGGGTAAGCGTGTTGTTCCCCTCGAGCAGCACGCCCGGTGGCAAGTTTACGCTGAGCCGGCCTTTTACCTGGCCGGTAAATGCCAGGTCGCCAACCGTGGTGCCGTTGAGTGCGATGGCGACGTCGTGAGGTACTCCGAGGAGGACGCCTTGTAAGACGACTTCGAGTTTTGCCGGCGCGGTCGATGTCTGGTCGAGGTGAGGCGTTTGCATTTCCTGATCCAGCGGCGTCTCGGAGACCAGCGGCCCAAAGAAATTGTTGCCGTTCTGCGTGATCAACGCGGCGAAGTAAGTGGTGCGCGGCTTCCACTCCACCGTGAACGGGAAACTGGCCGGCGGCTGATTCGAGCCGGAGGACGGTTGTAATTGTTGAATGCGCGCGCCCGGCGTGTCGCCCGCGACCAGCCAATAAACCCTGGTGCCAGAGTAGGGCGTGTCGATCCCGGTGCCGTAGAAGTTGATTGCCGCCTGCGGACCAAAGCCTCCGGGACCCGCGGCCGCGCCCGTGATTTCGATGGCCTGCTCGTTGGCCTCGGCATAAAGATGGAGCAACGCTGGGTCAACATTCGAATTCAATCCGGCTTTGACCAGATCCGGCTGCGCGACGCTGTACCACCCCTCGTGCGTGACCATGATCTTCACGGCGGGATGCGCCGCCAGATCGAACTGTGTCTGCTGCTGCGCCGAGGTTGGATTGGCGGCCCGCGCAACACTCTCCAGTGGATGGCTCAGTTCGCCGGAAACCCCAGGGATGGCCTGGTTTAGCTGACCAAGCATCAATGTGGAAGCAGGAGCCGACGCGCTGGCTGTCTGTTCATTCGCTGCCGGCTCACCTGCGGACGCCTCCACCGAGACCGGCCCGTGTATAGTGCGTGTGCCATTGACATCGACATCCTCGAGCCAATACGGGCTGCTGCCCGCGCCAGCCGACGAGTCGATCCAGGTGTACGCCTTGCCCGAATGTTTGGGCAGCGCTCCCCGCATCAGCAGAGCGGAACCGGCAATCAACGACGGATTCAGCCGCGTGCGCGCGCCATTCTGTTCGGCATATACGTTGAATCCGAGATTGTTCGCCTCGCCGCCCGTTTTCCAGAGCAGCACTACCTGATCCGAGCCAGTCTTGTCCTTCCTCCGCTGCGCCGCAAATGACGCCAGCCCGATCTTGGTTGGGGACGTGATGGTTTCAGTTTGCGTTGAACAGTTATTAGCGGGATTGGGATCGGTTTGGTCCGCGGTAACACACGCTGTATTCGAGGCAGTCCCCGGCGCGCCCGCCAGCGTGACAATGGTAATCGTAGCCGTCCCGGCGTTCGCCATCGTTCCCAACAAACAGCTTACGGTTCCGTCCGCCTCCGAACATGTGCCCACCGTGGTCGTCACGGAGAGATACTCCACGTTCGAGGGCAACGCATCCGTAACTGTTACATCTGTCGCGCTCGCGGGACCGTTGTTGGTCACGGCCAGGCTATAAGTCAGGATGTCACCGTCGTCCACTGTGGGGCTTGGCGTCGCCGTCTTTACGATGGCCATATCGGCGCTGTTGGGGTTCGCGACAATCACCGCAGCGGTCGCACTATTGTTGGTAATGCTCGGAACGATGTTGGTCGCCGAGGCGGTCGCGGTCTCCGCAATGTTTGTCCCGGACGCAGTGCCCGCATTCACTTGCAGCACCAAGGTGAAGCTCGCCGGAGTATTGAGGGCAAGATTGCTGCTATCGGTGCAAGTGATCGCGCCTGCCGCTCCGACAGCCGGCGTGATACAAGTCCAGCCCGGAGCCGTGATGGATACGAAGGTAGTATTCGGAGGTGTGGTTTGAGTAAAGGTAGCCCCAGTCGCCACCGCCGGCCCGATATTCGTGACACTCTGCGTATAAGTGACATCGGCGCCTGCCGCGACCGAAGATGGCGCAGCAATGTTGGTGGTAACCAGATCGGCTTGCGTTGCGAGAGCGACTACGTCCGCCGCAGTCGCGCTGTTGTTCGCTGGGTTGGGATCAGTGGTCGCGGAGCTTACCGTCGCCGTATCGTTGATCGCCGTCCCCGCCGCAGTTCCCGCAGTCACGGTTACGATCACCGTGAAGCTGGCAGTTCCGGCCGCAAAACTGGGGTTGGTGCAGGTGATGGTTCCGGTGCCGCCAAGCGCCGGCGTGGTGCACGACCATCCTGCGGCAGCGGCGACGGATTGAAACGTAGTATACGGCGGCGTGACCTCGGTCAGACTTACAGTAGTTGCCGTGCTCGGCCCGGCGTTAGTTACAACCTGTGTGTAAGTGATGGTGCTACCCGCCGTTACCGGCACGGGGTTAGCCTTATTGGTTACGGATAGGTCTGCCGAGTCCGCCACAATTACGCTGGCCGTCGCGCTATTATTGTTGGGGTTAGGATCGGTCGTAGGAGCGGCACTCACTGAGTCCGTGTCGGTGATGGTGGAACCCGCGGCCGCCGTTGTATTCACCGTAACGACGAAAGTGAAATTGGCAGTGGTATTGGCGGCCATACTGGCGATGCTGCAGACGTAGAAGGGCGTATTGAACGCGCATGTCCATCCTGCCGGCCCAGTCAGCGAAACATAGGTCGTATTCGCCGGAGGTTGGTCAAACAACGCGACCACCGTTCCCCCCGCCGTCGCGGGCCCGTTGTTGGTTACTGTCTGCGTGTAAGTAATGTTGTTGCCTGCCGTAACCGGATTAGGGCTGGCTGAGTTAGTAACACTTAGATCGGCTGTCGTAGCGTTCCCCACACCAATCGTAACGGTGGCCGAATTGTTATTCGGATTCGTGTCATGAGTGGTTGACGCGACGGTTGCGGTATCGGTGATGATGGTTCCCACGCCAGTCCCTGCAACCACGGTTACCACCACCGGGAATGTGCTGGTCGAACCCGGCGCCACGCTGGGATTTGTGCAACTGATGGATGTAGTCGTTGTACAGGTCCATCCCGCAGGCACGGGAGTGAGCGACGTGAATGTAGTATAGGTCGGAAACGCCTCGGTGAACGTCGCCCCGGAACAGTTACTGGGTCCGCTGTTGGTCACAACCTGCGTGTAAGTGATTGCGCCGCCCGCCAAAACCGTAACCGGGACGCCACTGTTCGTTACCGCCAGGTCGCAAGCCGTGGTGACCGGTGTCGCGATGGTCGTGCTGTTATTGGCCGAGTTGGGATCGCTGGTCGTGGCAGTTACCGACGAGGTTGCCGTGATCGTTCCCGCGGCGACGGTTGAAGCAACATTCACCACAATAATGATGTTGGCCGATGCGCCCGATGCCAGGGTCGGGTCGGTGCAGGTCACGGAAGTCGTCGTCGTGCACGTCCAACCCACCGGAGCCGACACCGACACAAATGTGGTATTGGTGGGAATCGCTTCCGTGAAGCTGACCGCGGTGGCGGCTGCAGGACCGTTGTTAGTCACCGTCTGCGTGTAAGTAATGTCATTGCCGGAATACACCGATAGAGGAGTAACTGCCGTACTCAGTGCCACGTCGGCTTGCACTGCCGTGGCCACTACATCGGTAGCCGTGGCGGAGTTGGCGCCAAAAGCCTGGTTAGCTGCGTTGACTGTGACTGTATCGGTGATGACCGTTCCGCCGGCCCCAGCCGCGGTGTAGACCGCAATGAAGGTCCCGTTCGAGCCCGCCGCGACGCTGGGGTTCGTGCAACTCACCGGCGTCGGCGGCACCGTGCAGGTCCAGCCCGCCGGTGGTGTGATGGAAACCAGCGTTGTATTCGCCGGCGTAGCTTCGCTGAACGTTGCGGTGGTGGCCGCAACCGTTCCTGTATTCGTGACCACTTGCGTATAAGTAATGGGGTTGCCGGCAACCACGGGATTGGGCGCGGCCACGTTCGTCACCGACAGCTCGCCCTGGGCAGTCGTCCCGACGACCGTCGATGCGAAGGCGCTATTGTTCGCCGAGTTCGGATCGCTGACCGACGAACTCACCCTTGCCGTATCCGTGACCACCGTGCCGTTCGCGGTGCCGGCATTCACCTTCACGACCATCGCGAAGGTAGCCGCTGTGCTTCCAGCCATGCTCAGATTCGTGCACACCACGTTACCCGTGCCGCCGAGGGCCGGAGTAACGCAAGTCCAGCCCGCGGGGGCCGCGAGAGAAACGAACGTCGTGTTTGCCGGAACCGCTTCCACCAGCGTGGTGTTGTCGGCCGCGCTCGGACCGTTATTGGTGACCACTTGCGCGTAAGTAATGTTGCTGCCCGCAGCTACCGGATTTGGCGACGCCGCGTTGGTCACGCTCAGATCGGCGGTTGAAACCACGTTCGCTATGTCGGTAGCAGTGTCGTTCGCCAGGTTGGTCTCGCCTCCGCCGCTCACTATCGCAATGTTGGTGACCGTGGAAGGAGCGGTCTGCGCCACATTGGCGGTGATGGTAATCGATGGATAGAAGGCGCCGGGCGCCAGAACTCCTGCTTCGACGCAGCTTACCGTCTGCGATGCGATGGAGCAGGTCCATCCCGTGCCGCCGGCGCTCGTCGGAATCAGGCCGAAGGGTAGCGTATCGTTCACCGTTACCAAGCCGCTGGACGGCCCGTACGGACTTACATTTGAAACTGGTACCGCGTAACTCGCCGCCGAACCGCGCACAAAATTCCCCACGTGGCTCTTGCCCAGCGTCATGTCGGGAGTACATTGCGCACCGGACTCCGTGCCCGAAGTCTGGGCGATCGATGCGTTGGTCACACTCGTGCCCGCCACGCCGGGCGTCGCTCCATAGGGCACACCAGGGGTCTCTGTCGTTCCATTCGCGCCGCCGCTGACGCTGAGGCTGGCCGGAGTACCGGAAACGAACACCACGCCGCCACCACCGCCGCCGCCCGGTCCGTGACGATTCCCGAGACTGAAAGCTTCGGCACCCCAGGCATCGCCACCGATGCCGCCATTGGCTTCGAGCGTTAGTCCGCCTTCCCCGCCGTTGTCGGAAAGAACGACGATCGTGCCTCCCGCTCCGGCACCACCGCCGCCATCGTTGGCGGTGTTGTTAAACGCCGCCAAGCCATTGGCCGTCAGGGTCGCCGTCCCGCTCAGAGCGTAGGCACGGATGATAATGATGCCGCCGCCGGACGAGCCACTGCTGGCCTGGTTGATGCCATCGGAGTTGTTGCGCGTGCCCGCGCCACCGCCACCACCCATCGCGATACGATTAATCGTTGCCGGAAACGCGACGCCACCCTCGCCCCCGACGCTAAGATTCGTACTCCAGGAGTCTCCGCCAAAACCTCCCGCTCCACCATTGCCGCCACCACCACCGCCGGAATTCTGATCGTTGCCGTTGGGCGACGCGTTTTGCGGATCTCCGTCGGTGCCACCGGCTCCTGCATTGCCCGGCGCGCCCCGGGCCATGCTGCCGTCAGTTCCCGCCATACCGCTGGGGTAGCTGGTGTTGGTGGCCAGGTAGTTATTTGCGCCGGAATTCACCCAGGCAGGAGTACCCGCGATTCCTTCGCCTTTGAGTGCGTCCCAGCCAGCCTCCGCCACGCCGGTGTATGTGGCTGGGGCTGGTTGCCGATAGTCGGTGTTGAGGCCACCTCCGCCGGTTAATTGCATTCCCGCGCCGCCTCGAAAGCCGAGGCCGTCTACCACTACGGTCGCGCCGTTGAGCGTCAGCGTGCCCGATACGTCCAAGGCGAGCACTCCTCCCGTGGAACCGTTCCAGGCGAGCGCCGTCGGACCCGAGGTTGCACTGAACGAAGCGTTGGTGTACTGCGGCACCAGAATGACCTGGTAGGTGCTCTGTCCCGCCGTGGCAGAGGCCGCGGCGGAGTGATAGGCGAAGACCAATCCCCCGCCCAGCCCTGCTCCCGCGATAGGAACCGAGCCAGCGGCCACCGGTCCGGTTGCGGTCACGAACTCGTAGTCGCCAGCGCTGTTCAGTGCCGTAAAACCCTGACCTGTGTAACCGTTGCCATAAGCAACTGTATTCGCGTCGCTGATGCTCGCATCCTGCATCTGGATCACGAGCAGGAGATTTCCCGCCGCGATCGCAGTTCCGGCGCCCGTGGCCGTGCCCACCGGAATCGACGTGGCTCCCGCCGCCACACTCGCCGTTCCGGGATAATACGTATTCAGCACCCCGGTCAAGTTATTTCCCGGCGCCGCCTGGGAAACCGTGGCGCAAGCAGCCGACTGCACGGTTGCGACCGCAGTGAAGGTATTGTTGCCCGTGTTTGGATCGGGCGGCGTGCCGGAATCGGTGACAGTCGCTACGTTGGGATATGCCCCGGCAGCAGTCGCCGTTTCCACCAACGTGACCGTCGCCTGCGCTCCGCTGGCCAGAGTTCCCACCGTACAGGTGATCGGGTTGGCAGTGGTGACGCACGTGACTGTATTCGGGTTCTCGGTTACCGAATTCAGCGTCATCCCTGTAGCCAGCAAGTCGGAGAGTGCGACCGCGTTGGCGGGGGACGTTCCATTATTGAAGACGGTGATGGTGTAAGTAGTGCTTTGACCGAGAAGAACCGCGCCGCTAACGCTGGTTGTGACGCCAATGTCGGCTGCGGTCGGATTGATCGACACCGCTCCGAGTGACCAGGTAGAGGTGGCGCTGAATACCTCCGAAATCGGCACGCTGGGCGCGCCGGTTCTAGTGCTCGCCGTGCCTCTAACGTCGCGGGCTAGGGTGGGTGCGCCGCCTCCGCTGTCCGCATTCCACTCCGACACTTGCGGTCCAGATATGGTTATAGTCTGGTCTTCGCCCGTGGCCAGCGTGTCCATGACCATTCCATTCACCACGCTGGGGACATAGAGTGTACTGCAGCCCGTAGTACCCCCCGTGCAGTCGACAGCGGTTCCGTCCGCAGACACAAACGAACTCAGGGGCACAGTCTGGTCAACGCCCGTGAAAGTTATGGCTCCGGCAACCACGCCCACGGTTCCGGCCGGGACATCCACGGTAACGATGACGTTGTGGGCAGCGCCAGTCGCGGGAGCGAGCAGATACCACATTTCTACCCGGCGGGTGTTACCGGCATCGTTATGCGACCCCACGGATTTCAGCGCCGTGCCGTTGTAAGTCACGCCCGTAACCGTGGTGCCAGTCGCGTTCGTGAGGTTGATCGATACCGAGACCAGCATTAACACATTTGTGCCGGTTGCAGTGGTTGTATGGGCAAAGGTAAGCGTTGCTGCGGCGCCGGTAAGATCTGCCGAAGCGTTCGTCTCGGCATCAACCGCGACCTGCCCGCGCAAGTATGGCGCTGCCAGCAGAACCAGCAGCAGCCCTAAAGCGCCGAGAACACTCCTCGCCCCGTTGCGGATTGAGCGCGACGGCGCTGTGCGCGATGGCCGCCGCAATCCCGCCACGCGCAAGAACTTGCTTGCCACCGATTTCCCTCGCGCAGCGCACCGCAACAATATTGCGCCGGCACCTTTCAATTTTGTCCGCACCATGTTCCTTCCTACCCGCACCTCTTTGGCCACGGCGATGCCCAGGATCTGCTCGCCGCGCACTGCCGGATCGTCTTGCCCTCCGCAGTCCCCGCGCGTGATGAACACATCCCGTCCCGCATCGGCAGCTACCAGCCGATGCATGCGGAATCCGTGGTCGCCCTTCACCAGAACAATGTCTCCCCGCCGCAATCTCGCCACAGAAACGGGTTTCACATGAACCATCTCGCCATTGCGGATGGTCGGAAACATACTGGCTCCGCGCGCTTCAAAGCGAACCCCGAGCCCGGCCCGCAGGCATTCAACGGCTACGGATTCAAACTGCTTCGATTGCGGACGGTCGCTGGCACTCGCCTTATAAAAAGGCTGGGCAAGGGCACGCCTTCCGAACCGGCCGCTCTCGGTCAATAACGCTGAAGGCATCAGTTCCCGATGAAGCTCCATATCCACTCCCGAAACCCCGACTTCGATGAGACCCGTTTTAGTCACGGAAATTCAGAACCTTCTCCACCGCGCGTTCATCCGGCTCGAAAGAGTAGCGATAACAGGGGATGGAGCCGGCGACGCGTTGCAGGAATGCCAGCGCGGAATCGACATACTCGTGCCGGTGAAACGGAACAAAGCTGCGCGCGAAAAGCTCCGCGACCGCCTGGCTTTGCGAAAGGCGTGTAAGCACGTTGCCCCGCCCATGCTCCAGAACGAAGATTCGTTGCAGGGGAGCGCGTCCCGGCAAAGCGAAAGCAGCCTCACCATGCCACGGCGTTCCGTACATGAAAATCCGGCTCGCAGCCTCGCGCGCCTCATCTTCACGCGCCTTATCTTCACGAATAATGATCCGGTCGTCGCTCAAAATCTCTGCCTCGTGGAGCGTGGTCCACAGCCGCGCGGTCGTGCTCTTGCCCGCACCCGAATGCCCGACAAACAGATTGCTTGCGCCCTCCGGCCCCACGATGCCGACCCCGTGCAACTCAATCGCCTTCTCCTGCGTCAGCCGGTGCATGATCAGCAACTCATCCAGCGGATATTCCAAGGGCTCCACCGCTCGCGGAAAACCCGCAAAAGCTTCTTCGCTCATTTGGAGGGTTGCCTGACTGAAGTGACGGTCCACTACCAGCCTCTTATAAGGCCGTGCTCCAAGGACCGGAGCGCTGAAGTCGAACTGAAATCCTGCTTCATCTTCATGCAACCGCCAGACCGACCCGGAATCGAAAAGCCGGAGTCCCGGCGCGGGGGAAAGCTTGGCAACCCATTGCACTTGGATAGTAATATCGGGAACGCAGTTCTCGACGCGAAAGGGCACAAGGGATGGAACCAAAGTAACATCGCCGTGGCGGGCGCCCTCAAGTTGGACGCAAACTCCGCCGATGCGGAACCGAGATACGCAGCGCGCCGCGTGCAGATCGTCAGACAGAAGATTCTCAGACGGTTGCGCCGCTCCAGGATCGCTTCTCATCTCCCGCTCTGCCGGTGCCGCAACGTGCCCGTTCATGAACCCTGAGAGTTGCAAACCCCGATTGGTTGGCAGTTCGAAGTAACCGGTCCGCCCGTGCCCGCGATCTTGCAATGTCCCAGAACCGCTTCTTCCGGCCGCAGGCTGATCGCCGTCACTTGCGGCGGCTGGTAGGGCTTCTTGCCGTCTGCCGGTTTCGATTCGTGATCCATACTACCCTCGCCTTTTGGTCGCTCGCTCATCATTCGCTCGCTTAATGGCGTCCGCTCAATGTCCGCAGCTCTCACAACTGCCCGCCGCATGGGAATTGTTCAGGATGGGCAGAATCGGCTGCGGTCCCACCCAACTCTCCACATCGATCTCTTTGCTCGCAATCCGCCGGGCGGACTCCAGCACCTCCGCGTGCCGGCTCCCACCCGCGCAGAAATCGCACTCCCCATGCGCCGGGGGCTCAACTCCAATCACCGCCGCCCGCAGGTGCGCCACCTGGCAAAGAAACTCGACCGGACTTTCGCGATCCCCGCTCTCCAATTCCCCATTCGCAGGGCACATCCCGCACAGCGACTGAATCCGGCACTGGACGCACTTGGTCACCCGCGTACGCTTGCGATTCCGCAACCGCAACAGGGACTCTTCCCAGACTGCACTGACTCCAACCTCCCGAATGCTAAAAGTCTCCTGCTGCGAGATCACGCAGATTCCCATCTCTCCGTACGCGTTAATGGCAAATCCATTCATTCCCCCGCCGCAGAAATAAACCGTGTCGGACTGCGCCAGGTTGGGCGGACTCTCCAAATCGCGCTGCGCCAGCCGGCGATACTCGCTCATGCCTTTCGGAGCATTCATGTCGAGCGCCACCACTTCTTCCGGCGCCAGCCGCACCGCCAGCGGACTCTGCGAGCAGTCGATGCGCGGGTTGATCTGCCCGTCCATCTTGAATTCAACGCCCAGCTCTTCTTCCGCAAATTGCCGCATCGCCAGCACTTCATGCTTGTTGACGCTGGTGGCCACAGTTTTCAACTTGAGCGGAAGCCCTCGCTCGCGCAGCAATTTGATTCCGCGCAGGCAACGGTCATAAGAGCCTGGAATCGCCGTCAGCGCCTCGTAAGTCTCCCTCGTCCTGCCGTACAAGGTGATCTCGATCGCGAACGGCGGCCACTGCGCCAGATGGTCCGCTATCGCTTCGGTGAGAATCGTGGCGTTGGTGAACAGCGTGATCAGAAAGCCTTTTTGCTTGGCGTAGGTGTAGATCTCCAGAAAGTCTTTGCGGGCGAAAATTTCGCCTCCCGTATAGAGGAGCCAGAAGCAGCCCATCTCCACGAGTTCATCGAGCACCCGGAAATGTTCTTCCTTGCTTAACTCCCGGCGTCGGGCGTCCACGTCGCCCATGGGCAGATTGTTGTAGCAGTGCAGGCATTCCAGCGGACAACGCCGCGTCACCTCAATGGAAACCTGCAGCGGCGCCCGCCGGCCCGACTGACGCTCATGCAACGCGGCGCTGAACGCGCCGTAAGTCAGTTCATTCATACGTCACCGATCTTGCAGAACAGGATGTATCCCACGATTCCATCCATCCTGCCACCGTCTGCTACCCGCTCCCCGCCGGCTCGGCCGCAGCCGCTGGCCGAACCTCGACCAGTCCTGCGGAGTGCACATCGCCCAAGAATCGCTCCACGTCCTGCCTCGCCGTTTCGCTGTCCACGTCGTATTCCCGCTCCACCGCGGCCAGCAATTCGGAGAGATTCCTGGGGATCTCCAGTAATCTCCAGAGCAAAGATCCAATTTCGTTGAAGCTGTAAATCGATGCCAGATCGCCGACCTTCCCCCGCACTGGAACGATCAGCGTTTCCCCCCCGATGTGCCGCGAGACGACCGATTGCGAGCGCACAAAAACCTGCCCCGGCTGAGCCACGGATTCGACGCCGTTGCTCTCCGCTCTACGCAACCCTAGTCCGCTCATCGAGGCCCCTAAAACGCAGTACCACTCTTTCGATTACCGCAGAACTCCGGCCATAAATCAATCGAACTTCGAGAGGAGGTATCGCGTTGGCTATCACCCGTTTCAGCGTCGAGCGGCAGGCCGAACCGTCCGGCAGACGCCGGTTTTCTCCAGTTTTCCTGTAGCGGCGTGAGGGCCCGCCCAAGCCCCGTGTCTAGGGAAAGTCAGCGGCCCTTTCAGGGGCCATGCAGCGAGAATCGATTTTCACCACAGGCTGCTACACTTGGCAGTTCCAGTCTCCCGATGACCGAAACCGATTCTCGGAGGTGGCAATATGCGAGACAAGAACGCCTTCTTTCCTGGCAGGCTGCGGAAAGACCCGCTTTTGCGCTTGATTTTCGGTGGCGCAGCGGTTCACCGCTGCGGTAAGTGCATTGTCCTGAACCCGGCTTTAGCCGCTGAGGGCGGACCTTCCGCCAGGGAACCACTTTCCCCGCAGCCTCTTCGCGCCTTCCTCTCAGTACTTTTCGTATTCGTACTCGTCTCCTGTGCGACGGCGCAATGGGCGCCAATGAATCCCGTGGTTGCGGTCCAGCCGCAAGCCGATGGTGTGATCTTCACCATGAAATCCGGGACGCTTCGCCTGCAGGTCTGCTCCGACTCGATTATCCGCGTGCTCTATTCTCCGACTTCTTCTTTCCCGCCGAGCCGTCCCGATCCCGTCGTCATCAAGACAAGTTGGCCGGTCTCGAAGTTCACCATTCAGGACAACGCCGACGAAATCATACTGACGACACCGCAATTGAAGGTCGTTGTTACGCGCAAGGACGGCGCGATTACCTATCGCGATCTTGCGGGCAAGCAACTGGTGCAGGAAGCAACCCGCAAGCTTACGCCGGTGACGGTAAACGGCGAGGACACTTATCGCGCCGAGTCCTTCGTGAACATCTACGGTTCCCATGAGGCATTGTACGGACTCGGCCAGCACCAGGCCGGCGTGTGGAACTATCGCGGCGAATCGGTCGACATCTCGCAGGACAACTCCAATATCGCCGTGCCTTTTCTCGTGTCGAGCAACGGCTATGGGATTTTCTGGAACAACGACTCCCGCAGCCGCTTCAACAACCGCTTCGCCAATTATCTCTACATCAGCTCCGAAGTCGCCGACGTCATCGACTACTACTTTTTCTACGGCCCCGATCTCGATAAGGTCATCGCCGGCTATCGCGAACTCACCGGACAGGCGCCACTGTTTGGCAAGTGGGCCTACGGCTTCTGGCAGTGCAAGAACCGCTACAAATCGCAGGCAGAGATTCTGGGCGTCGCCCGCAAATATCGCGAACTCCACATCCCCGCCGACAACATTGTGCAGGACTGGTTCTGGTGGAACCGCAAGGGGGAGTTCGTCTTCAACAAGAACTACCCTGATCCCAAGGGGATGGTCGACGAACTGCACCGCGAGAATTTCCATCTCATGATATCCATCTGGCCCTTCTTCGAGCCGGGATCGGCCAATTACGATTTCATGGATAACAAAGGCTGGTTCATCGACAAGTTCAAATTCGCCAAGCCTCCTTATCACACCGATGCGATGGCGGCGTACGATGCGACCAGCGCGGAAGCCCGCAAATTTTATTGGGATCAGGTCGACAAAGGCCTGTTCAACATCGGAATCGATGCTTGGTGGATGGATACGACCGAGCCCGAAACCGAAGGCCAGGAAGAGAACATTCAGCTAGGTCACAAACTGGCCATCGGCAGTGGCGATCGATACGTGAATGCCTATCCGCTGCTCGACACCGGAGCGGTGTATGACGGCCAACGCGCCGCGTCCGGCCAGAAGCGCGTTTACATTCTTTCGCGCTCCGCCTTCGCCGGATCGCAGCGCAACGCCGTCACCGCCTGGTCGGGCGACATCAATTCCGACTGGTTCAGCTTCCGTCGCCAGATTCCCGCCGGATTGAACTTCGCTCTCTCCGGAGTTCCGTACTGGACCACCGACATCGGCGGCTTCGTCTTCGGCGACCCCGACGATCCAGCCTATCGCGAACTTTTCGTGCGTTGGTTTCAGTTCGGCACATTCAACCCTATCTTGCGCGTTCACGGGACCCGCAAAACCGATCAGAACGAACTCTGGTCGTACGGACCCGACGCGCAGAAGATTCTCGTCAGCTTCGATCGCCTGCGTTATCGCCTGCTGCCTTACACTTATTCGCTGGCCTGGAAGACGACGAACGACAGCTATACTCCCATGCGTCCGCTGGTAATGGATTTCCGCAGCGATGTGCGCGCCGAGAACACATGGGACGAATTCATGTACGGCCCCGCGTTCCTGGTGAATCCGGTGACGGAGCCAGCGGCCACCAGCCGCCAGGTCTATCTTCCGAACGCCAATGCAAATGCGAATGCCGATGCAAAGTGGTACGACTTCTGGAGCGGAGCACCAACCCATGGCGCGCGCGAGATTACTGCGGAAGCCCCTCTCGATCGGCTGCCGCTTTACGTGCGCGCCGGCTCGATTGTCCCCTTGGGACCCGACGTCGAGTGGTCGACCGAAAAGCCCGCCGATCCGATTGAGCTGCGCGTCTATCGCGGCGCGGATGGCGAATTTACTCTCTACGAAGACGAAAACGACACCTACAACTACGAGAAGGGCATCCACGCGACAATTCCTTTTCGTTGGGACGAAGCTAAACAAGTGCTCACCATCGCAGATCGTCAGGGCCAGTTTCCCGGAATGCTCGCTAGCCGGACGTTCCGCGTCGTCTTCGTGGGAGAGAATCACGGTGTTGGCATCGCGCCTTGCGACTCTGCGGACAAAATCGTACAGTACTCCGGAAAGCAGATCACGGTAACGCCATAGCAAGTTTCGCATGATGCACGATTAGCGACTTTTATGAATTGTCATCCCGAGCGAAGCGAGGGATCTGCAGTTTGCCGCAAAATGCCAACGCCTCGGTCCGCCCGGGAAGGCAGAACAGAACAAATTCAGGAGCCTTCCATGTCTTCTTCAATTCTCCTCCGTACTGTCCCATGTCTCGTTCTAATTCTTTCCCTGGCAGCTTTCGCGCAATCTCCCACGCCGCCTCCCACGCCCATCCCCACGCAAATCCCGGGACAGAACGCAATTTTGATGGGCACCGATTGGTATCCGGAGCAATGGCCAGAGTCCCGCTGGGAAGAAGATTTGCGCCTGATGGAAGCCGCCGACCTGAAAGTTGTCCGCCTCGCCGAGTTTGCTTGGAGCCGTATGGAGCCCTCCGAAGGCAACTACGATTTCGACTGGCTGGAGCGCGCCATCAACCTCGCCGCCAAGCACCACATCGTCTCCGTCGTCGGCACACCGACCGGCGGTCCTCCCGCCTGGCTGACTCAGAAATATCCCGACATTCTGCGGGTCGAAGAGAACGGACGTCGAGCGACGCATGGCAACCGCGCGCAAGGGGCGGCTTCATCTCCGCACTATCGGGAATTCTGCCGCCGCATCGCCGAGCAGATGGCGATGCGCTTCGGGCACAACCCCAACGTCGTGGGCTGGCAGATCGACAACGAGTACTCCGAGATGTCCTACGACGAGGTCACGCGCCAGGAGTTTCAGGATTGGCTGAAATCGAAATACAAAACGCTCGACAACCTCAATACCCACTGGACGACCTCTTATTGGAGCCAGACCTACGACAACTGGGGACAAATCCCGATTCCGATCGGCGAGCACAACCCCGGCCTGGTGCTCGATTGGAGGCGGTTCTTCACATATGTCTGGGTTTCCTACGAGCAGAACCAGATCGACGCCATCCGCAAACACGCCGAACCGCGCCAGTTCATTACCACGAACTTTATGGGGTTCTTCGACGGATTTGATCACTACGCCGTGAGCGAGCCGCTCACCTTTGCGTCCTGGGACGACTACGTTGGCTCCGGCCACGTGGACGCCGCACAGAACGGTCTTACCCATGACCTGACGCGCGGCTTCAAGCGCCAGAATTTCTGGGTGATCGAGACCCAGCCCGGCGCGGTGAATTGGTCACCCCTCAACAACTTCCTGAATCGTGGGGAGGCTCGCGCTATGGCTTGGCAAGCCATCGGCCACGGCGCCGATGACGTCAGTTATTGGCAGTGGCGCAGCGCGCTCAACGGACAGGAAGAAATTCACGGCGTCCTCGTTGGCCCCGACGGCACTCCCGTGCCCTTCCTCGAAGAGGTCAGTCAGACGGCGCACGAGTTCGCAAAAGTTGAGGGCAGTTTCCGCGACACGCAGCCGCTCTCGCAAGTGGCGCTGCTCGGCTCCTATGACAGCCACTGGGCCATTCAGTTTCAGAGACACACCGAGAAGTACGACGACGTCGGGCTGCTGAAGAGCTACTACAGCGCCCTGCGGCAGATTTCCCAATCGGTCGATGTAATCAGCGCCTACGCTCCCCTCGATGGCTACAAGCTCGTGGCCGCACCCAGCCTGAATGTGCTCCCAAAGGATCTCGCGGATCACTTGCTGGAATATGTGCGCAACGGCGGCCATCTCGTTCTCGGTCCGCGCTCCGGCATGAAAGATGAATTCAACGCTCTCCTGCCGCAACGGCAACCGGGATTCCTCGTCGACGCCTTAGGTGCGCGCGTCGAGCAGTACTACGCCCTCGAAAAAGACGTTCCCGTCTCCGGCGCCTGGGGCAACGGACAAGCCAGCATCTGGGCCGAGCAACTGAAGAGTCAAGCTCCCGGCGGCGAAGTTCTGCTGAAGTATGGCAAGAGCAACGGATGGCTCGACGATCAGCCTGCCGTCATCACTCGCGTCTACGGCAAAGGCCGCATCACCTACGTCGGCGCGATGCTGGACGACAGGCTGATGGCAACCGCCGCCGCATGGATGACGCAGAAATCCGGCGTCACGCCTGTGTTTGGCCCGGTGCCTGATGGAGTAGAGGTCAGCCGCCGTGTTGGCCCCGGCAAAGAAGTCTTCGTTCTCATCAACTATTCGCAGGAAAATCGCCGAGTGAAGCTGCCGCATTCCATGAAGCTCGTGCTCGACGGCAAACAGGGAGACGCGGTCGACCTGCCTCCATACGGAGTCGCCGTGGCTCTCGATAACCGATGACGGATGTCCGTCATGCTCGTCGCGCGACACTGTGAGGATCGATGAACGCGGGCCGATGACTCCTCGGCGTCCTTCTGGTGGCTGTGTGCGCCCCAGTCGTGCCCCGCGAATGTCGAGAGCGGAAAATTTCCGAATCCAGGCATTATTTGTAATAATCCAACTCTCCAAATACGGGTCCCTACATCCATTTCTTTCCGCGAAACGCTAACCGCGGCTGCACGCGATAAGAGGTGATCAAGCATGACAGAGAAGGCAGATTGCAGAGGAATCGAAGACGTGCCGAGAGCTGTCTCCAGGCGCAACTTCATTAAAGGCGTCATCACCAGCGGCGTGGCAGTCTCGTCCGCGAGCCATCTGTTTCGCGCCTCCTCGCTCCTGCAGGGCCAGCAGTTGGCTGCCGGAGTGGGCGAGCGGCTGATTACTCTCAACGTCAACGGTCAGCAGCGCCGCCTCGACGTCATGAAGCAAGAGACCCTGGCCTCGACGCTGCGTTACAAGCTGGGCCTCACCGGCACGAAGCTCGGATGCGATCGCGCCGAATGCGGATCTTGCACCGTCCTCATCGACGATATTCCGCACTATTCCTGTTCCGTGCTCACCCACACCGTGCGCGGCCGGAAAGTTCTGACCATCGAAGGCCTGGCCAGCGCCGACGGAACCTTGCATCCGGTGCAGCAGGGCGTCATCGACGAACAGGGATTTCAGTGCGCCTTCTGCATGTCCGGCTTCATTATGACCACCGTGGGTTACCTGAAAACGAATCCCAATCCCACCCGTAAGGAGTTGGCGCACGGCATCTCGGGATGCCTGTGCCGCTGCCAGGACTACGACAAGATTCTTACCTCGTTGATGCGCGGCGCTGAGAACATGCGGAGGTCGAACCTTGGATGACACATTGGACAAGACGCAGCCGATTGAGACTAAAGCGCAAGCTGCCGAGCGCGAGTATGGCATTGGCCACAAGCTGATCGGCAAGAACTACCAGACCGCCGACCTCTATGCAAAGGTCACGGGCAACGCCAAGTACGCCGAAGATTTTCGCGCCGAAGGCATGCTGTTCTGCAAGCTGTTGCTCAGCCCCATGCCGCATGCGCGCGTAAGGCGCATCGATGCGAAAGCGGCGCTCGCCATGCCCGGCGTCAAAGCCATTCTCACCGCCGACGATCTCCCCGCTCCCGCCGATACCCTTACTGACAATGGCACGGTGATCAAAGCGAGCAAGTGGGGCGAACGCGGTCTCACCATGGAGCCGGTGTATCAGGGCGAACCGATTCTTGCCGTGGCCGCAGTCGACGAACTCACCGCCGCGGAAGCCATCGAGAGAATTCAAATTGATTTTGAACCGCTGCCCTTCGTGGTCGATCCGCTCGACACCCTGGGGCCGGGTGGTCCTAATCCGCGAACCGATGGCAATGTCTGGACCCGCCCGGCGTCGCCGCAAGGTCCGGGATCGCCCGTGGTCACAGAACTCAAGTGGACCAAGGCCGATTTCGCCGAGCTAAAGCATGGCCGTCTTCCGCTGGGCAAGACTCCCGATGAATGGTCGTATGGCGATCTCGATTCTGGCTTCAAGAATGCAGCGCTCGTTCTCGACGAGACATTCGTTACGCCCGACACCAGCCATCAGACGCTCGAAACCCGCAGCGCGATGGCTTACTGGCAGAACGGCAAGGTCTACATTCACACTGGCACGCAAAGCACCGCGCAAACCCTGCCCGCCATCGCGCGCTGGTTGAACATCGATCCGGACAAAGTTGTGTTCATCAGCGAATACACCGGAGGCGGGTTTGGCAGCAAGATCACCGGCGGCGTGACGATGATCATCCCCGCGCTTCTGTCCAAGAAGACCAATGCTCCGGTAATGATGCGCATTAGCCGCGAGGAGGAGACTTTCATCGGGCGCGCGCGTCCCGGTTTTCAGGGACGCATGAAAGTCGGTTTCTCCAAAGAAGGGCGGATCGCAGCTCTCGATATGTTTGTGATTTGCGACAACGGTCCCTACGACGCAGTGGGCGATGCTCCGTCATCGGGCCGCATCGTCTCCCTGTTGTACCAGCCGCAAGCCATGCGCTGGCGCGGCGTAACGGTAATGACGAACACGCCGCCGCGCAGTGCGCAGAGTTCTCCGGGCGGACTGCAGGGGATCGTCCTCATTGAACCAGTCATCGCGAAAGCCGCACGCAGGCTCGGAGTTGACCAGGTGGCGATCCGCCGCATCAACTGCCCCGAGGGCAAGGCGCCGTTCGGACCGGCAGTACAAGGCAAACGGCAGTACGCCACCAGCGCATTCATCAAAGAAGCACTCGACCGCGGCGCGGAGCAGTTCAAATGGAGCGAGCGGGTCGCGCGCACTCCAAAAACGATTGGGACGAAAGTTCGCGGCGTCGGCGTGTCGCTGAGCTGTTACGTTGGCGGCACCATCGGATTCGACGGCCTTCTGGTCATCAAGCCCGATGGCCGAATCACCTTCCAGTCCGGAATCGGCAACCTGGGAACCGAGTCGGTGATCGACGTTCACCGCGCGGGCGCGGAGATTCTCGGCGTGCCGTGGGAGAAGTGCGACGTGGTGTGGGGTAACACCCAAAAGAACCTTCCATTCACGTGTGTGTCCGGCGGGAGCCAGACCACTCACGCAATGACGCGGGCAGCCTATGCGACCGCGATGGACGCCAAGAAGAAGCTTCAGGAAATCGCGGCCAGGAAACTCGGCGGCAAACCGGAGCAATACGTGGTTGCCAACGAGCGTGTCTTCCGCAAGGGCAGTGGTGCCGGCATGACTTTGGCGCAGGCGGCGAAATATGCGATTGAACTGGGTGGCGTCTACGATGGCCACGAGGCGCCCGCCGATGTCCATAAGTTGACGAAGGCGTCGGTCGCGGCATTGGCTGGTCGGGGCTTGGTGGCGGCAGCCAAGGACAACTACCCACGCGACGGCGCGACGTTTTCCTACGTCGCAAGTTTTGCGGAGGTTGAAGTCGATGTCGAAACCGGCAAGTACTACGTCGTGGATTTCCTCGCCTCCGGCGATGTCGGGTCGGTGATTCATCCCCGCGCACTAGGTGGCCAAATGCTCGGCCGTTCGACGCTCGGCATCGGCCACGCGATCGGTCAGAAGTGGGTATTCGATCCGCACTACGGCGAGATGCTCTCCAAGAGATTCCACCACAGTAAACCGCCGACGATCTTGGATGTGCCCGTCGACATGCAATGGACGGCTTTGGATATTCCGGACCCGGAGACGCCGGTGGGCGCTCGCGGTGTCGGCGAGCCGCCGGTTGCAGGCGGGTGTGGCTCCGTTTTGAACGCGCTCTCGGATGCGCTCGGCGACGAAATTTTCCAGCGCGCGCCGGTGAACGCCGACACCATTCTAACGTCGCTCGAAGCGGGCCGGCCCATGCAGCATCCCCTGATGGCCCACATTTGACGGCGCACATCTGATGGATGAAGGTTTGAAGGAGAGTTATGGCTGTCATACGAGACGTAATGCCCGCATTCGAGCTCTATCAGCCGACTTCCGTCGCCGATGCGCAGAAACTTCTCGAACAGCACGGATCGGATGCCTGGGTGCTGGCCGGAGGCCTCGATAGCTTCGACTGGCTCAAAGATCGAATCAGGAAGCCGAAAGTGGCGGTCGATCTGAGCGGAATCGAGGAACTGCGTGGAGTTCGCGAAGCCACGGATGGCATCGAGATCGGTGCCATGACCACGCTCACCGAAATCGTGAATCATCCCATCATCAAGCAGAAATATGGTCTGCTGGCACAGGCCGCCGAAGTCGTGGCGTCGCCGCAAATCCGCAATCAGGGAACCATCGGCGGCAATGTTTCGCAGGACACGCGCTGCTGGTATTACCGCGGTGGTTGGCCATGCTACCGCGCCGGTGGCAACATCTGCTATGCCGACACTCCGGAGGGCCGCAACCGCGAGCACGCGATTCTCCACGCCGAGCGCTGTGTCGCGGTGAATCCCTCCGACTCAGCCCCGGCCCTCATCGCGCTCGACGCCAAGTTTGTCATACGCACGCCGAAAGGTGAGCGCGTGGTGGACGCGGAGGATTACTTCATCGGTCCTGACATCGACATTACCCGGCTGCACATCTTGCAGACCGGCGACCTGCTCACAGCGATTCGTATTCCATCCACATGGGCAGGCGCGCAATTCTTTTTCGAGAAAGTGCGCGACCGGAACGTTTGGGATTTCCCGCTCCTGAACGTAGCCTCCGCCACGGTGACATCAGGCGACAGGATTGAGCGCATCCGAATCGCTGTGAACGGCGCCGCCGCACGCCCATTACGATTAAAGGCAGTCGAAGATGCGGTTCGCGGGAAGCCCCGGAACACGGCAACGGGTGAAATGGCAGGAAGACTGGCCGTGCAAGGAGCGGTCCCGTTGCAGTTCAACGCCTACAAAATCCCGCTCATGCGAAATCTGGTGAAGCGCGCCGTCGTTGGAACTGGAATAGGAGTCGAGGAGGCGACATGGGCTTCGTAACCTGGGCGACGAATCCGTGGGGGCAGAGTGTCCCGATCCATATTGCCTGGTTCTTGATCTGGGTCTCGGTGATCGTAGGCCTGCTCTTTCTGATCGTCCATGCCATTTGGCTGAGGTATTTTGCCAAGCCAAAAGAATTTGTTAGCGACGCTCCTCCCCAAGTCGCTGCGCGGATACCCAAGCACGTTCCCCGGCACTCGCTGGTGGCGCGGATGTTTCACTGGGTCATGGCAGCGTCTATGCTCACTCTGCTGTTTACCGCCTTCCTTCCGAAGGTCGGCGTCCAGTTTCAGTGGGTGACTTATCATTGGATCGCCGGCGCCGTCTTAACTGTCTCAATTCTTTTCCACGTCATGCACGCTTCCTTCTGGCTTGATTTTTGGTCGATCTGGCCCGACAGAACGGATGTGGAAGATGCGCGCAGAAGACTTCTCCGATTTTTCGGACAGTCCGCGCCGCCGCCGCGAAAGTTCGCCAAATATCCGCTGGAGAACAAACTCTTCCACGGCGTCATCATCCTGTGCGGCCTGTCGGTGATCGTTACCGGCGTCTTCATGATGTTTCGCATTCGCACCATCTTCTTCCCCCGGAATCCCTATCTATTCGGCGACATGACCTGGGGCCTGATGTACGTACTGCACGGATTGGCGGGCGTGGGATTGATTGCGCTAATAATGATGCACGTCTATTTCGGACTTCGCCCGGAGAAACTCCCGATCACGAAATCGATGATCTTCGGTTGGATGGATCGCGACTTTTATCTGCAAGAGCATGATCCCCAGCGCTGGGTAGTCGAGACATCTCCTTCATCACCGCCTTCGGTATCGACAGTCACCCGAATCGAAGGCCGAGGACTAACCGATGCTGGCTGAGATCTCGAATCGTTGCAACGCTGTCGAAGAGTGTTACGAGTTTATGCTCGCCTACGCCGCCCAGGGTCTGCCCAGCGACCAGGGCAGCAAGTCGGGTGGACAAGTCCGTGAATTCCTGCAACGCGCCGTGAAAGCCTTAACGGATCTTGCCGAAACTTGTGCGCTGGCAGTCAAGGAGGAAGACCTTGAGCCCGCCGACAAATACTTGGCCTTCTTTGCCGTGCTCGACCGCGACGCTCGCGATTCTCTAGCCGCGATAGAGCTGGTTCTAGCCCAACCCGTCATCAGCTCCCAATTGATCGACAATCTGAATGCCTCGATCCATCTTCGCGCACTGCTCACCGACCTGTTTTTGGTGGATGAAATTGTGAAGAAGCAGCCCAACCCGGCAGCGCAGGTAGTCGCCAGCGACAGCCAGTAAAGCGCCGCGGCAGCTCAGTCGAGCGCTTTGTGGAAGCGGAGGACAGCGGCCGTGAGTAGGCTGATTCCCAGGCCGGCCATGGCGGCCATCTGCGGCCACAGAATCTCCATGCCCACACCCTTCAGATAAGTGCCGCGTAGCACGACCAAAAAATACCTCAGCGGGCTAAGGTAGGTGAGATATTGCAGCCACTGCGGCATGGTACTGATCGGGAATCCAAAGCCAGAGAAAGTGATGGCGGGCATAATAAAGAAGAAGGCGGTCACCATCGCCTGTTGCTGAGTGGAAGACACGGTCGAGATCAACAGGCCCACGCCCAACATACACAGCAGAAAAAGAATCGCGCCCGCGAACAGCACCAGAATCTGACCCCGAAATGGAACCTGGAACCACAACGTTCCCACCGTCGCAATCAGCGAAACGTCAAACAGGCCAATCAGAAAAAAGGGCAGCGTCTTACCGAGGATGAACTCCGCCGGGCGGATGGGCGTTACCATGATCTGCTCGAGCGTGCCGATCTCGCGTTCGCGAACCACGGCAAACGCCGTCAAAGTAACCACGAGCACAAGAGTAAGACTACCGACGATTCCGGGTATGAAAAACCAGCGGCTCCTGAGGTCGGGGTTGTACCACGGCCGCGGTTCGAGTTGCACCGAGGGGATTTGCTCCAACATTTGCGGCGAGATGCGGCCGATGCGGTCCTTCTGGTAGTCCTGGGCGAAGCCGAGTGCGATCTGCGTGATGTAACCGGAGGCAATCAGGGCGGTGTTCGAATTGGTGGCATCGACGATCACTTGCAGCGGCGCGGTCTGCCCCTTGCGCAGTTTCTGGGCGAAGCCGGCATTGATCTCGAGACCGACGGTAGCCTCTCCTCGATCGATGAGATCGCCGATCTGGCGGTAGTCCGTCAACTCGCGTTGCACGTCAAAATAAGGGCTGGAGGAAAAGCGGGAGATCAGATCGCGGCTCTCCTGGCTATGGTCGAGATCGAGCACAACCGTTGGCACATGATGAATCTCGAAGGTGGCGGCGTATCCAAAGATCAGCATCTGGATAATCGGCGGAGCGAACAACACGAAGCGTGTGCGCTTGTCGCGGAAGACTTGGATGAACTCCTTGATCAACATCTGCTTCAGCCGCGCCAGCATAGCTTCTCCTCTCCTTTACGCCAGCCGCTTATGGAACGAATGGGTGGCGAGCATTGCCAGCACGAGTGTGAACACAGCCAGGGGAACCAGGTCGGCATAGAGCAGAGCCGTAGGCGACCCCTTGAGAAATATTTTTTTCAACACCGAGACGTAGTAGCGCGCCGGCATGATGCGAGTGATCCACTGCAGCACGATCGGCATTTGCTCAATCGAATATAGGAATCCAGACAACAGGAAAGCGGGCAGGAAGGTGATGAGCAGCGCAATCTGACTCGCCGCGAGCTGGCTTTTTGCAATCACGGAAATAAAAAATCCGAGCGAAAGCACGACCACCATGAACATGGCGGAACTAACCAGCAAAGTTATGAAAGAACCACGGAACGGAACTTGGAACCAGTAGATGGCGATCAGAGCGCAGACGATGACGTCGAACATTCCGATGGCGAAATAGGGCGTCAGCTTGCCCAGCATGATCTCCAGCGGAGTGACCGGAGTTGAAATCAGCTGCTCCATGGTGCCGCGTTCCCATTCGCGCGCGATGGTAAGCGAGGTGAGGAACGCCCCGATCACAGACATCACCAGCGCCAGCACGCCGGGCACGATAAATGCGCTGCTCTCGAGATCCTCGTTATACCAGGTGCGAGTTTCAACACTGACGGAAGCAGGCTGGGTGGGTTGGCCATGGTTGCGAAGCCAGTCGAGTTGAACATCCGACGAGTAACCTTGGACCACAGCTTGGGCATAGCCGATGAGGACATTGGCCGTGTTGTCATCCGAGCCGTCAACGAGCGCCTGTACCTGGGTTGGAAGGCCGTTGCGCAGGCGCTCGGAGAAATCCCACGGGACAACAATCCCCATTTTGGCGTGGCCATCGTCGATCGACCGGGTTAGCGCGGGATAGTCGTTCACAACCCGCACAACGTCGAAGTACGCGCTGGCCTGGAAGCGCTTCAACAGATCCTGACTCTGCTGGCTGCCGTCGCGGTCATACACATAAACCGGCAGTCCCTTGAGATCGAGATTGACACCGTAACCAAACAGAAGCACCAGAACGACCGGCATGATCAAGACAATGATCAGACTGCGCGCGTCGCGAAGGATCTGGACGACCTCTTTATGAGCCACGGCCAGGAAGCGAGTGAAGCTCATGCTGTCCGTTCCTTTTCCGAATCGTGCGCAGTTGTAAGAGAGACGAAAACGTCTTCCAGACTGGGACGTATCTTTTCCATATGCCCAACCTTGATGTTGCGATCCGACAGATACTTCTGAACCTGCGGGATCGCAGCGGCAGCATCGCGCACCACCAGGTGCAGAGCGTTGCCGAAAACCGCAGCGTCGATTACATCCGTATCGGATTGCAGAACTTCCACTGCGCTGCCGAGCGGCTCGCACTCGACCAGGAGCAGTTCGCCTTTCATCGATTTCTGCTTTAGCTCGGAAGGCGTGCCCAGGGCGACGATCCCTCCGCGAAAGATCAGGGCCAGACGGTTGCAGTACTCGGCCTCTTCCATGTAATGCGTGGTCACGAAGACGGTGACGCCTTCCTCTGCCATGTGCTGAATCAGGTCCCAGAACTGGCGGCGCGAAATGGGATCGACTCCGGAAGTCGGCTCGTCCAGAAAGATGACAGGCGGTTTGTGCAGCACTGCGCAGCCCAACGCGAGGCGTTGCTTCCACCCTCCTGGAAGCGTACCGGTAATCAGATTCTCCTGCCCTT
>Ga0326728_10005258_pt1 | contig 36771 bp, 26 predicted proteins | sample MB3enrmetagenome_FD_207602 | JGI IMG/M metagenome (GOLD analysis project Ga0326728, IMG submission 207602) | Lab enriched peat soil microbial communities from McLean, Ithaca, NY, United States - MB31MN | ecosystem: Environmental > Terrestrial > Soil > Wetlands > Peat | place: USA: New York...
TGGGGTTGGAAGCGGTATGCCCCCGACATCCAGGACGGCCGACTTAACGGCGGTCCCACTCACGGCACCAGCCTGAGTCTGCTGAAGCGCTTGCTTTACAGTCACATTCTCTATAACAGCATGATGGTGGGATTTGAGAGCAGTTATTTCCAGGATGTACAACGCCCACCCGCCACCGAGTGGGTGGAGGGGGACGAGCTTTCGCCCATCGGGTTGATTCAGCGCGCCGCCGGCAAGTGGCTGCAGGCTGCCGGTCAACCCGGCGTCATGATGACTCCGGTTGCGCTGCTGCTCGACTTCTTCGCCGGTTGGACCTTTCCACGCCACCTATACACCTCCGAGGTGTACAGAGTTTGGGGCAACCTGCCTTATGCGCCGGGTGATTACCTGACGGACGGCGTGCTCGATATGATCTATCCCGGCTATCAGGACTCTTCTTATTTCCACGACGAATCGGGGTTTATCGCGCCCACACCCTACGGTGACATGGCCGATTGCCTTTTGAGCGATGCCCCGGCGTGGCTCTTGGCTCGTTACCCGCTGCTGGTGATGGCGGGCGAATTGGGCGGAGGCGCGGAAATCCGAGACAAGCTCGAAGCTTACGTCGAGCAGGGTGGGCACTTGGTTCTGACCGCGGGAAATTTGGCCAAGCTTCCGCGTGGGCTCGCGGGAATTCAGGCCGGGGTTAACTTGAAGCAGTTCGACAAGGGCACAACGGTTCGAGTGGGTGCTCACCCGGTTGTGGAAGATAGGCCGTTTGAATTCCAGGCCGTCGTGTTGCCGAAAACCGCGCGCGTCTTGGCGGAATGTTCCGGAGTGCCCGCGGCCGTCGCGATACCTTTTGGAAAAGGTGACATCACGGTTCTTGCCAGTCCTTTCGGCGTAAGCGCCAAGGAAGCGGAGGGCGTTAGCGCAACGCTGGCGGGCCAACTTCAGAACGAAGTGGACAAGCCGCTGCCCAAGCCCTATCCGCTCCTCAAGCACGCGCGCGCGATCCTGGACCAAGCATTGCGCGCCCAGATGCTCTTTGAGGCGGGCGACGGCCTGAGCCTGATAACCTGTTGCAAGGGTACCGGCGAATACACTTTGGGGATAACGAACAATTCCTGGCGAGCGCGGCCGTTCAAAATCATCTCGTACTGCGGGCCGATCGAAGCCATACGCGAACTGTCCCTTGATCAATCCGAGAAAGGAGCGCAGGGCCAACTGCCGGAGGGCTCGGAAAAAAGCAATCTGGGCGTGAGCGATGAAACGAATATCGCAGGTGGGGACGTTCGCATTTTTGTGGTGCGAGTGAAGGAGGAAAGTGTTGAGGTGATTGCCCACGCTGTTCCTTCCGCACGCCCGCAAGGCCGGGCACTGCCTTTGCGGGGGGTGCGCTCCCTGAAGGAAGAAGTGCTTTTGCGGCCGACCTTCTTCGAACACTTTGACAGCGTCGTAGTGGATTGGCGCTACCTGCAAGAGCGCGACACGGACGAGTTGAAACGGGAGAACGTTTGGATCCGTTTGCAGGGGCTGGCGTGTTTCGTGGATTTCACTTCCGGCATAAACCTGTATCCGGATCTCCGCCTGGTTGATAACAGCGCACCGGAGTATGCGGCCTCGATGGCGGTCATTGAAGGAGTTATGGCCAAAGCGGAAGCCCTGGAGACGCACCACCTTATCTTCTCGCTGCATCGACAGCCTGAGAACAACTTCACGCGCGATCAAACTTGGCAGTCGTTTGCGCAAACGCTGCGGCGTGTCTGCGAGAAAGCGGCAGAACACAAGGCTACCGTCCACCTGCGGCTGAGCGTCGGCGCACCCTCGCAAGACTTCAGACGAGTCGCATGGTTGCTCGATCAGGTCGGCGCGCCCAAGCTGCGCCTGGCCCCCAGTACCGCGCTTTTCCTGAGCAGAACAAACGCTATGGCGGAATTCACCGAACAGCTCAAGGACAAGGTTGGCTTGTGGTTGTTGAGTACTCCACGAACGGACGTTGCGGGAAGGGTGTGGGACGCGAACGCCCCCATCCATGAATGCAATGACCGCCGCGCGCTGGCGCAGATTCTCGCTCTTGCCCCCGAAGCGCAGCTGGTGTTTGACGCGGTCTACAAGAATCCCGACGAAGAGTATCTGGACGCCAGGGTTCTTGCGGAAATCCGCCGGTGACAGACGCTACACCTCGATCAGGATACGACCAGCGAACAGGTAATCTCCCGCTCAACGAACGGCACGAGGCGGGCCGGTCCGTGCCAGCCATCCACATCGATGTTTTCGAGGTGGTGGCGCCAAGTCCCCACCGCGCGGGCGTTGCCTTCAGTATTGGCTACCCGAACCTTCAATTGGTTCTTTCCGGGATGGAGTTGTTCCGTTACGTCAAAAGTGTACGGCCCCCACGGCCGCTTCCCCACGGGCTGGCCATTCACCCAGGCTTCCGCGCACACCCCGACCACACCGCAATCCAGGAGCACGCGCTCCGCCAGGAGCGACGCCGGCACGTCCACGGTCTTCTCGTACACCATCGTTCCGGAGAAATGTTCCAGCCCCGGCACTTTCCACGTTCCGAGCGAGAGCACGGCAGTGGTTGTGGAGAAAGCCAAGGGATGATCGAGGATTTCCCGCGCGGTCACCCGCAGTGTCCCGGTGCGCGCGTCACGGGGAAGAGTGATTTCCGCGGCGGCGGGAACCTGTTTATCGCCCACAAACACGAGGTACGCATCCCGTAGCGGGGGGATGCGCAGGGTGCGAGCCACGCGTGGAATCGGGAAGCTCAACCAGCGAAAGCCTTGCGGCTGCGCCTCAGGATCATCGGTAATTCGCGAATTCGACACAAGGTCTTGGATGGCGGCGCCGTTCGCCTGCTCGATGCGGCAAGTGAATTGCGGTTGCTTGCCGTCATCCGGACTGTTGTGGAGGAACTTAATCAGAATGCTGTTCCATCCGCTCTTGAGCGTAAGGGGAATGCGCGTCGCAAACCCATCGATGGGGTCATAGTAGAGGGGGCGCACGAAGCGCGAATAGACTTTTTCCTGATTCACAAAAACGGTGGTGGGGTGAGGTGCTCCCAGCAACATCAGCGCCTCACCACCTTGCGGGTGGTATACGTTGGTTTGCAGGTAAACGGTTCCATTCATCACCGGCGCGCGCAGGACGCGGCCATAATCGACCACGTAGCTGTGCGGACCGTAAGGCCCGTCTGCCACCTCGATGTTCCCATTCCCCTCCGGGGGCGCAATGGAATCGTCGGCAGAGTTGAATTCCACCCAATGGACTAGCTGGCCCTCGTTGCCGATATATTCCTGGGCATAATTGACGCGCTCCTCGCGCTCCGGCTCGTACACTTCCTCCAGTCCGCGATCGTCGGGGTTCGGGAACAGGCCGATCACATTCCACTTCTGGATCGAGCGCATCTGCGGAGCAAGCCAAAGGGGATTCCAACTTGCCTTGTCGCCGGTCTTCGCGTACCAGCGTTCCTTCAGGCCGCGGCCCGTAGGATCCTCGCGGACCTGTGCATAGGGCAAGTCGATGGCGGGAGCTTCCACCGTAACGATCCACTCGCTCGAAATATCGAGCGCGGTAGCGCTCTGGGAATGAAACTCTCCCCGGTAGCGGCTCTTGCCCCGCTGCAATTCGGCGAACCCGGTTTTGTCGCCGGGCACGCCGCGCCCATGAACCACGACCTGTTTTTCGTCAGCGCGCAGTACATGGAACTCTTCCAGGTTGGTGGCGGTGAGGGCCAGGGGTTGGTCCGCACCCGTGGGATCAAACACCACGTAAGCGGCATCCCAGGGGTCCAAGGCCAGGCGCACCAGAGTTTTGTTCCCCTGTGTTTCATAGAACAGCGGTGAGCGCTTGCCTGTAGGCGCCTCCCATTTCTCCGGACGGCCCTTCGCCTTAAAGCGCAGCAGGTGGGTGCGCGCCTCGGGCGAGTCATTAACAACCCAGTAGAGGTCAACTCCGGCGTTCCGCTTGTGCATGGCGAACAGGTGATCGGACGGCCCTTCCACCAGCTCAATGTCAGGATCCACCACCTCGCGAATAATCTCCACGAGGTCGGCAACGTACCCCGGCACCCAATAAGAGCGCCCGCCGCTTGCGCTCTTGCGCATACGGTAAGGTTCAACGGTGGAATGAAGATCGAACACTTCCTCCCAGATCGCCTTCAACTCCGGGTCGTCGCGGCCGGTCTCAACGGAGTTATATGGCAGGCGGCGCAGAGCGATAACCGTCCCCCCCGCGCGGTAAAAGTCGCGCACCCGCATGGCTGTGCTTCGCCGCGTGGTCGACATGGGGGGAAGAATCAAAACCTGAAACTCCAGATTGTTGATGCGCAGGCGGCCGCCGGCGACATCGCTTTTGGCGAGGTAGTAATCATCCGCGACCAAAAAATCGTAACGGGCTTGAGTGAGGCGCAATTTCAGATCGGCGTATTGCTCGCTGGTCTCCACCGCCTCGGGGGTCCAATTGAAGTTATCGAGAATGCGAAGCGTGCGGTCCTGGTGGAATGCGGGCGCCGCTTGCCCCCAAATGGAAACTTGCGGATAAAGCACCACCAGGTCGGCCAGGCGCTGGCTTTCGCAATTGACGAAGCTGATCCGCCGCATCTGGTCAGCGTAAAACCGAAACCACGGCAGGTACGGCTGCCCGCGGAACCAGTCGGGCGGATAGTTGGTGCGCGTCAGGTCATAATTGAAGGCGTGCGGAATGAACTCACCGATATCCCAGGCGCCCAGGCAGTTGGAAGTCCGGCGCATCATTTCCGGGCTCAGGTAGGAATTGCTGCCCAGCACGCCCTGATTCTCGCATACCGTGTGCTTTCCCTCGAAGGCGGCAACAGAAGTGACCTCCTTCAACCAAACCGATTCGCGCGCCCATTCCACCAGCGTGTCGCAGCCCGGATGGGTCATGGAGCGCTGGATGCGATAGAAGTCGCCCTGCCACGCCGGGCCCCAGAAAAGCGACTCTTCCCATACGTGCCCCGAATGATAGATGTTGTGCTGGTTGCACCAGTCGGTGACCTGTTTCCAAAAGCTGTCGGAATACAATTCGCTGACCGTGTCGAGGAGGTCGCACCGGAGTTTCTCCGTCAGGGAACCGATGTCGTAAGTGAGGCCCGGAAGGTAGGGAGTGAGGTCATAACCCGCTTTGCGCCGGAAGGTTTCGAATAGGCGCGGCGTCCAGGGCAGTTTGTCTCCGTAGGAACCCTCGTGATCGGCGAAGGTGGCGGGCATGGCGTTGCCAAAGTACTGGCTATAACGCTTGTAGAACTCCTCGTAGTAGATCTTAATAAATTTAGCGATTGCCTCCCGGCTCATCAGGTCCACCCGGCCCATTTGCGCCACCGCCGGTACCAGGTCATAGACGGTGATGAGCCATTCTCCTTCCGGCACGTCCCACGAAACTTCCTTTGCGCCCTTCTCCCAATTCACCGTTCGCAGGGAATTGCCCTCCAGGTGGTCCGGCCCCAGGCGCTTCCCCGCGACCACCGCGACGGTTTTTTCCGTGACGGGGGAACTCCACCGGCTCGGGCCGTGAACGATACTTTCCGTCGGCCGCATACGCCGCGAATGGAACTCGGGATTGGCTTCAATGACGTGGCTTTTGTTGATACCCGGCATCCAATAATCGCGCGCCTCACCGCTGGGCCACTCGAACTCGTCGACCATGCAGAGCGAAAATCCAGCTTCCTTGGCAGCCTGCAAGCCGCCTCCCAGCGCCTGCCACCACTCTTCCGACAGGTAACGAGTCTGTAGGCCGTCGCGATTGTGGGCGTAGGCGCCGTAGACACCATGCTCAACCATCTGGCGAATCTGGCGTCCCAACTCCTCGCCGGTCAGGGTGCCATTCCAAAACCAGAACGGCCGGATGCTGTATTTCCTGTCGGGATCGAGGAACTTTGCGTAAAGCGCCGCCAGCGCGCCGGAGAGTTCCTCCGGCTGCGCAGAAAGCGTAGAACCATCTTTCAGCGCCAAACCCCCCAAACCGGCTCCGGTAACCTCCAGAAAATCCCGCCGCGTCATCTTCATTATGAATGCCTCCAAAAATATGAGTACGGGCACGCCATGGCGTGCCCCCACATATCGAGCCCGCGATTATAGACGCCTGCCGCGGTTTGGCATAGCGAGTTAGTGAGAGGGGCTATTTGACAAGGCGGCTCTCTCGGAAGCTGTCAGTTGTCGGGCAATCGTCAGTTGTCAGTGAAAGGTATCCCGCGTGGGGGCTTTCTACTGGCGACCGATGACTGACGGCTTTACCTACACCTAGATCAAAAACGGATTCACGGCGCGGACGGTACCGTAGTGACGATTGGTCTGGAAGTCTTCCGACAGCAGTTCGGAAAGACCGTAGCATTCGGCATAAGCCCACAGGTGGGCGTCGTACCAGGACAGTTGATAGGCGGCGGCCCCGCGTAGGGCCGTCCGCACCAAGGCTTCGTGGGGGTACAACACAATAAATTGGGAGAGCAATTCTTCCGCTTCACGAAACGCCGCAGACGGGGACATTAGAGGGGCCTTACCGCCTCGTGAGCGCGTAGCGACGGCAACGAATTCCAAAACAGCCTGGTGGGGAAGACGTACCCAGCCTTCCGCCAGGCCCCGTCGCAAGAGTTCAGTGGCGATTGCTTGCTTCTTTGGGGACGAGGGATCAAAGCGGTAAACGAGGATATTGGTATCAACGAGGGCGGCCACGGGTGTAAAGGTCCTCACGTCTCCAGCCGCGCTCGATCTCGTGGGGTTTGGGTGGGCGCTCGGCGGGAATCTCAACTTCTTCAGCCCCGGCCTCGCGGCGCCGCTGACGCGCCGTGGCTTGATCGAACAACTCCAGGCGCTCTTCCACGCTGCGGAGATGAACCCGGCTGCGCCGGGACTTGGCAGGAACGACTCGGATCACATCTCCGGCAGGGACCCAGTCAAGTTGATCGCCCGGCTTGATGCCATACTCGTCCGCAATAACCTTGGGGACGGTCAATTGCAGCTTGGAAGTGACTTTTGCCATATCCTTACTATAACAAGGATCGAATCATTGTCAAGACTCAGCGACTTACACTTTCAGGGAAAACCCGACGGTCACGACTGCATTAACCATGGCTCACAGCCCGGCGGCCTTCTTCCGCAGTTCCTCCGCTGCTTCGCCCTGACCCTCAGCTTCCTTCAACTGGGCGTATTCATCCATTGTCCGCTTCAGCCGCCGCGTGTAGTTCTCCTTCATTTGCGGCAGGCTTTGGATGGCGGCCTCGAAGGTGGAAACTGCCGTGCCGTACAGCCCATCGGCCTTCGCAAGCCCGCCCGTCATCGCATAGGCCCGTCCCAGATTGGCATAATCCGTGGCGAGGTCGGCATCGTCGGGCTTAAGGTACCCCTTGTCGAGCGCCAAGGCTTCCTCGTACAGTGGGATTGCTTCCTGATACCGCTTTTGCAGGAAAATGGCGTTGGCAAGAAGACCCCGCGCCCCGCTGCGCTCCAGGATTATTTCCTTCGGCAGTTCGTTCGATATTTCAACCGCATCCCGGCATTTGCGTTCAGCATCGGCGTAGCTACCGCCATTCAGCAAATCGCGACACTCCTTTTCCACCGGGAAGAATCGGTTTCGGGCTGTGCTCTCCTGATCGGTCATGCCACTGGGAAAGTCCAGTTCCACGTCCGTTTCCACTGGTATCGGCGTTCCGTCCTCGACGAAAGGCCTGTACTTCCATTTCTTCGCCGCCTCGATGGCGGACTGGATGAGGAAGGGATGGCCGCTTATCGCCTTCACGGAGGAAACATCACCTGAAAACGAGATGGTGATGTGCAGTCTTACCTCGCCGCCAATCTTTGTCGCTTTGGCCAAGGGCGGAATCGTAGGATCAACGCGCTTCACAATATGGCTGTCCGCCTCGGCAGTCGTGACGGTCTTGGGCGAGCTTGCTTGGGCAGGATACAGCAGCGGCAGGAATAGGATCAGTATCAGGGCTGGAGTGGCGCGAACCATGCACGGGATGCTACCAGACAGGATGGCTGGCCGCAATGCGCTTCATAGGCAGTCCGCGCACCGCTATCAGGTATGAGCTGAGGCGCAGAATTGATTTGTAACTCTAATGACAGCCGGATTGCGCCCCGATACATCGGGGCGGTGGTGGCTTCGCCGTGGATTAGTGGCCAACGATTCGCCCCGATGCATCGGGGCGCAATCCGGCATTCGGGGCACTTGGTCGGTAAGAACCGCAGACCTCAAAGGCGGAGGTCTGCGCTACGCAGATGCTAAAAATTGACAATCTTGGTTATCGGCGCTACGCTCGGGCAAGGAGGACCTATGAACGTTTCCCTTACCCCGGAATTGGAGCAGTTTGTCCAAACCAAGCTCAAGAGCGGCCGGTACAACTCGGCCAGCGAAGTCGTCCGTGAGGCGCTCCGTCTGTTGGGAGATCACGATCAGGCGCGGGCCACCCAACTTGCGGAATTCAACCAGGAACTGGGCAGGCGCTTGGCGTCCCTCGATCGCGGGGAAAGGGTTGACCCGGCCAAAGTCCGAAGCCGCCTGCAGAGAAAAGCTGAAGAAGGGCGGAAGCGGCGCGCATGAGCAGCTACGTTCTCGGGAGAGATGCGGATTATTTAACCACCGCAAGCCGGCAATGGATGTTGCGCGCGGGAAAGATCCAGGCGAAGTGTTTTTCGTAGAAATCCACTGAAATCCACGCAATGAACCGTCCCAAATTATCCAATACGAAATTGTGGCCAAAAGTCAAATGCCGGTCGAGAATGCGGAACCCTCCCGCGTTGTAGGTAAAATTCTCAAAACTCCCCTGCGCGAAGTAATCGAAGCTGTGAAATCCCAGGTGCACAAGATGAGTGGGGTCGGTGTAGGAGTCCATCGAGCTGTAATGCGGCGTCACCACCACGACCTCCGCGCCGGGCTTGGCGATGCGGTGCACTTCCGCCATGGCGCGCAGGACGTCGGGCTGGTGCTCGATAAAATGGGAGAGATAAATCTGCTCGGCGCAGGAATCGAGGAGCGGCCAGGGAAAATGCGCAAGTTCACAGAGCACGTCGGCAGCCGAGCCCGGCTGGCGGTCCAGTCCCATGGCGCCGGCGACCTGCTTCTTCTTTCCGCAGCCAATGTCGAGAATGAGCATCAAGTCTCCGTCCGGTGGCACAGGCACTCTCGCCTGTGCCCTATCCAGGGGATGCATCAGCTTTGTGCACAGGCAAGAGTGCCTGTGCCACTATTCCACCACCAGTGCCGCATGGGGCGGCAGCCGGAGCGTGGCACCGTCGGGTGCAAGCTCGGCGCCGTCCAGGGCGTAGAGCTGGGTTAATTTGTGCGCCATGCCGGCGAGCCCGGTCAAGTGGCAATCGACGGGCAGCTCCGTGTAGTTCACCACGGCCACGCGCCCGCCGAGCGGGTAGATGGCAACCCGCGGGGGCGCGTCCAGCGAGGTGACCGTGAAATCCGAAACTTTACGCCGCAATTCTCCCAGCGCGCCGCGGAGTTCGGGCGTGAGTTGCTCGACGCGATTTTGCCCATCCACGTGCGTCAAATGCGGTAAGGCGTCAGAGAACACCACCAGCTTCCCGCCTCCTTCTTCCATCGATTTCACAAGTTGATCCTTTTCGAGGTCGAGCGGCGCGGGCGTGGGCAATCGCGGATCACCATTCAGCCGGTGCGCGAGCGGCTGGCTGAGGAAGGCGGTTCCGCCGGCGGAGAGCACGCGCAGAAGCTTGGGCACAAGCTCCGCATCTCCCAATGCCTGCGTGGTGAGGATGGCGGCGCGGGCGCCCTCGGGAAAATGCGCGGTCGGCGCCTCGGGAATTCCCAGCATGCCGATTTCGTCGAGCACGTACCCTTCCTCGCCGGGATCACTGGAGACAGGTTTATAAGTGGGAATGCCTGTCCAGCCGGAGACGAAGGTGGCGAGTTTTTCATATTGGGCGCGCCGCGGTGCGAAGGCATCCGCCTGGGCGCGGTAATCCGGCGAAATCAGCGCGCCGTAATGGAAGAGAAAAGCCTCGGGAGCGCCCGCCAGAATCGTGGTCAAGGGCTGATCGAGGTAGAGCGTGGGCGTGGTGCCGAAAGGGTCGAACCAACCGCCGCCGGTTTTAGATCCGCCCACGTCGGTGAGCCAGCGGAAAATGAAGTAGCCCTCGTACTGCTGCTTGTTTCCCCAATGGTCAGAGGCGGGATCGCGGAGTTCCGTGCCCACCCAGATGCGGTCGAAGATCGCCGCCTCCTTGTCGGGCACGTAGCCGCGCTCCTGGAAGCGGTCGTACCACTGGGGGAACTTGATGATGATCTTTACGCGGGGATTCACGGCGCGCGCGGGGCCCAGCACGCGCTCGCGGCTGATTTGCAGCATCAACTTTTCGCGATACTGCTGCCAGCTCAGCGACCCTTTCGCCGCCGTGCACTCCGAGCAGTCGCATTCGGTGCAGAAGAAATCATCAATCATGATTTCGTCGAACAGGGCGGCGGTAAAGCGGAAGATGGCCTCCAACCGCTCCTGCGTCTCCCGATTGGTGTAACAGACCCAATACCGGCCAATGCTCGAAGGCTTGCCGACCGCCACCGTGGTGACGCAACCGGAAACCTCCAGGCCGGCCTGGCGAAAGAAATCGCGCGCCGCTTTCAGGGTGGCTTCTTCCGCTTGATAGCCGCCGCGAAAGGATTCAATGTAAACCTTGGTGACGCCCATCTTGCGGCAGAAGGCCAGCGCTTCCTGGCGGCCCTGCTCCGTCGACAGGTGATCCCGCACGTCCTGCGCGGTGAAGAGCGTGGACCACGTGACGGCTGTGGCCGGGCGCGCCGAGAACAGAGTCGAGGCCAGCAGTAATATTGTGAACAACGCGGGCGAAGAATTGCAATACGGCCACTTCCGATGACATGAAGAAATCACGGTAGGACTCCCTGGGGAAAAATCGCCGCCGGCTCACAAATTATGGGCACGCCGAAATGCGCGGCGCAAATGCACACCATAACGTAACAGGGGGGCAAAGTGAAGTGCCCACAGGGCCCCTCAACGTCCGACGGAGTGGACGGCCTCACCGATAGCCTTGAGCTGGCGCACGAAAGAGTCGGACATTTTGCCCGTCGGGCCATGGGGCACATCCCACGTCACCACTCCGCCATGCCGGACGATCGCGGCGCTGATCTCGGCCACTTGGGCGTCGGGAAGGCGCGGTTCGCCGCCGCTCCAACGCGCTCCGAGAAAACTCAGCATGTGGAACTGCGTCCCGTCCACCCACCGCCTATGACATTGGACGCGCGTGGGATCGTCAATCTCTCCCGCGGTGTAATCCTCCTGCTCGGTCTCCGCAAAAATCGGATAGAAAACTCCGGGATTGAAGGCCAGGGCGCTCGCGGGATTTCCCTGGCGCGCGGCGGCGGCGAAGGTCTGGAAATTCGGCGGCGAGCAGAAGCGGTACATGGCGTTCGGCCAGTAGCAGCCGTCAAACCACCAACCGCGCACTTTGTCGCCCCAGCGCGTGGACCATTCCGCGATGACCTGCTCCCACTTGCGCTGGAAATTCGCATTGCGGTCCGGGCCCTTCGTCCATTCCAGCGCCTGCATGGCCACCGGGTCGCGGTCCGGAGCGCCGGCGGGCAGGTAGACCATCAAGCTGATGTGCCGGGGCGCGAGCGCCGCGTAGAGGTCGGCCACCAGATCGCGCCGCGAACATTTGCTCGGCCGGATTCCGACGATGGAATCGTATGTGTGGTTCGGCGAGAGGTAGTGGCCGGAATTCTGGCCGAGGGTAATGACCAGGTAGCCTGCCCTCACGGATTGCAGTTGGTTGGCCAGACTTTCCACGTCGAATCCGTCGATCAGCCGGTTCCACTCGGCGGGCGGCAGGTCGGGGCTGCTGGCCAGGTAGTGCATGAAGACTCCCCATCTTGCCTGGTACATCCACTCGGCTCGATTTTCAGCCCCTGACAAAGGTGTCGCCATGCAAAAGAGCGCACAAGTCCAGATGACAAATTTGCTGAATGCTTTGGATTTCGACATAGGCACCTTTAGAGCGAGGATTATCGCCCCATAGCGGGTATTTGCGGAATATCCACAATGCACTTCGCGAATCGACCCTTGCCCCCCTGAAATTCGGTCCATTCTGTCAACGCAACGAGCGGAAGCGCCAATCGGAATTTAAAATCGTCGCCCTCATCGGCTGGTGAGCGTCACAACTGCCGGCGGCAAATCCTCGAATGTTGCGCGCACGATTATATCGCCGGGGTTCGTCGCGCATTGAAGCAGCATTCGGCCCACGCCTGCCGATATCTTCGCAATCGGCACTCCGCCAATTCCCCTCAGCGATCCCGGCCCCGCCACTGCAAAGTGAACCTCACCTGCGATGGGAACCAGTGTACCTTGCGCATCGCGCACGCTGACGGTAAGTTCCGCGACGTCGGTGTGGAGAACTTCCAAGGCGTGGGGATTTGCATCGACCTCCAATTTCGCCGGTGCCCCGGCCGTGCGCAGTTCGTCCGTGAGTTCGCGCCCGCCGCAACTGCCTACGGCTTTCAGGGCGCCGGGCTCATAAACAACGTCCCAGCGCATGGGGTTCTCGCCCTTGCGAACGCCCTGCGAGCGCGCGCCCAGGAACAACTCCACCGAAGGGCAGTTGGTGACCACGGTGACCGCGCGCGGCTTGCCCTCTTCGCCGGGCCACGTCCAATGGCCGCACAAGTGGACCATCGGTTCCTGCGTCCAGCGGCTCTTGAGGTAGTACCAAAGCTCTTTCGGCAAGCGTGTGGAATCGAGCGCGCCCGAGTGCTGTTCCGGCCAGACGGGCCAATAGTCGGTGCCGTAATCGTGCATGCACCACAAGGTGCTTCCTGCCATGTAGCGGCGCGATTCCAGGATGTCGAGGTTGGCTTTGACCTGATCGATCTGCTTCATCTCGGCGTCCAAATCCCCGCGCCGCGCGCCGGCATTCGAGTGCTCGCTGGTAACAAGCTTGCAATTGGGCAAGAGGGCGTGAACCTGGTCGATGCGGTTGGTCTCATAGTTTATCCCGAGCACATCAGGCACCTCCACGGTGCCCAGTTTCTTGCCCTCGTCAGGATTATTCTCCGCATAGACCGTCAGCCGGGTGGGGTCGGAAGCGCGGGCCACACGCTGCAAGCGCTCAAACATGGGCCGCGACCGGCCTTCGTTCATCAGCCCCCACAAAATGATGGAGGGATGGTTGGCGTCGCGCGCGATCATCTGGCGCATCATGGCTTCGGCGTTGCGCATGAATTGCTCGCCGCCAATGTATTGCCAACTGGCAATCTCTTCGTAAGCCAGAATCCCCAGGCGATCGCAGGCATCGAGAAAAACCGGATGTTGCGGATAATGCGACAGGCGCACAAAATTTACGCCCGTGGACTTCAGGATCTCCGCGTCGCGCACTTGGAGACGGTGCAGCAGAGCGTTGCCGAGGCCGGGATAATCCTGATGGCGATTCATGCCGCGCAGTTGCAGCCGCTTTCCGTTCAGGAAAAAACCATCGTTTACTTTGAACTGATACCAGCGAAAGCCGAACGTGGCGGTGTCCTCGTCGGAGGGAATAGCGCCGTCATTTAATAGCACGTGCGCCGAATACAAGCGCGGCGCATCGACTGACCACAGGGCGGGGTTGGGGATGGGGTCGAAAGCGATTTCTAAAGTCTTTTCAGTACCCGGCGCGAGCGTCGCCGTGAGCGCCTTCTCCGCCACGGTCTTTCCCGCGGGATCGAGAAGTTGCACCTTGGCCGTGCATGTGCGCTGGTCGGCGTAATCGTTCCGCACTTTCACCGCCACGTGGGCGACGGCCGCCCCTTCCGACACTTGCGGTGTGGTGACGCGAATGCCGTATTGGGGAATATACAAACGGTTCTTGATGACCAGCGCGGCCTTGCGATAAAGGCCTCCATACAGGTCGTAGTCGGGAATATCCTTCCCCGGCAGAACGTCGGGATCGTGTGCATTGGTGACTTTGACCGCCACTAAGTTGTCGCCCGGGCGGACGAATTCTGTCACATCAGCGCTGAAGCCGGTGTAGCCACCCATGTATTGGCCAAGGTGATGCTCGTTCACCCAGAGGTCCGCCACGGAGTAGGCCGCGCCGAACTCCAGAAAAACCTTTCGGGAAGCTTGTTGGGGTGAAAGCGCGAAGTGCTTGCGGTACCAACCGATGCCCCGGTAGTATCCTCGGACCGGCACAAAAGTGTTTTGCGCGTTGAAGGAATGGGGCAGATCGACGGGATCCCATCCCGGGCCCTGTTCGAATGTGCCCATCGCCTGGCCACCCCCGGGCTTTTCGTATTCCCCCAGCCGAAAATACCAACCCATGGAGAAGCGGAGCGAGTCCGTGGTGCGCAGAGGAGCGTTTGGCGGTGCGGATTGCCCGGCTTGGCGGACCGGCGTGGCTAGGGATAGCACGAGGGACAACGCGGCAGCCAGGGCCACCCACCGCACGATATGATTAAAGCTAAAAAGTGGCATTTTCTTAATTCCTTGTTTTGAGTAACTTAGCAGAAGGTGGCGCGTTTTCGAATGCCTCCCGCCGATTCCCTTGGTTCCCTTCCGGCACCCAAGAGTATACGCCCTTGCGCCCTCAAAAAGGCTTGCTCAAATTTGCGATAAACTCCATTCTCCAAGCCGCGTAGCCACAGTCAGCGAATTTCTGACCGTGGGCTTTTCCTCGGGCATCGAGGGAAGTACCCACGGTCAGAAATTCGCTGACCGTGGCTACGTGCTCCTCTGGCTGTCTTGCTACCCCCATATTGAGAAAAATCTCTTATAACAGATATAAATAATCCTTATTGGCATTCGACCTGCTCCAAAAGGTACCCTTAAGGCTGGCATATGTTCGAAAAGTCTCAAACTCGCTCGAAGCTCTCCTTTTCGCAACTCCCTCTAGGTATCATTACCATCCTTATTATCGGGGCCATTGACTCGGCTCCCGGTTGATAGCTTCCTGATTCAAGTTTTTGAGGCCATCAGCAGGGAAACCGGCTGATGGCCTTTTTTATTTTGGTCAGCAATTTTGGAGGAAAAGCCGATGACGAAAAAGATGATGACGGGCGCAGAAATCCTGTTGGAATGTTTGGCGCGCGAAGGTGTGGAATGCATCTTCGGTTATCCGGGCGGCGCGACCTTGCCGCTCTACGACGCGCTTTACGACCACGGCATTCGTCACGTGCTGATGCGGCACGAAGAGAACGCATGCTTTGCCGCCGAGGGTTACGCCCGCGCTTCCGGCAAGGTGGGTGTGTGCTGCGCCACCTCCGGCCCGGGCGCCACCAATCTGGTGACGGGCCTGGCCGACGCTCACCTGGATTCCATCCCCATCGTCGCCATCACCGGCCAGGTTTCCACCAAGGTCCTGGGGACCACCGGTTTCCAGGAAGCTGACACCTTCGGCATCTCTTTGCCCTGCACCAAGCACAATTACCAGGTCAGGAACATCGCGGACTTGCCCCGGGTGATTCACGAGGCGTTTTACATCGCCGCCACGGGCCGGCCGGGCCCGGTGCTGGTTGACATTCCCAAAGATGTCCAGCAGGCGAAGGCCGTTTACGTTCCGTGTGATGAACTCGACCTGCCGGGATACAAGCCGCCGGCCGACGGCGACCCTGCCCTCATCGCGCAGGCTGTGCAAATGATGTGGGAGTCCGCCCGCCCCCTGGTTTATGCGGGTGGCGGGATTGTTTCCGCCGGCGCCGCCCGGGAGTTGCGCGAGTTCGTGAGCCTTCTCGACGCGCCCACCGTATGCACTCTCATGGGCCTGGGAGGATTGCCGGCTGACGATCCGAATTTTGTGAGCATGCCGGGCATGCACGGCAGCTATGCCGCCAACATGGGCTTGACCGAATCCGATTTGCTCATCGCCCTGGGCGTGCGTTTCGACGATCGCGTCACGGGGAAGTTGGCCACCTTCGCGCCGCGCGCCCAGGTCATCCATGTGGATGTCGACGCCTCCGAACTCGGCAAGAACCGCAGCGCCGAGGCCGCCATAGCCGGAGATGTGAAGTGCGTGCTGCGGCAGATGAACGATCTTCTCAAAGAAACGCGGGCCATGTGCGCCGAGCGGCGCGCCACGGAGCGTGCGGCGTGGCGCCGGCAAGTGCGGGTATGGAAATCCGAGTATCCGTTGGGATGCCCGGCGTCCCACGAGGTCATCAAGCCGCAGCAATTGATGGCGGAGATCGATCGGCTGTCGGTGGGCGCCGCCGTGGTGGCCTCCGACGTGGGGCAGCACCAGATGTGGGCTGCGCAACTGATCCGTTTCAATGAGCCGCGCCTGTGGCTCTGCTCTGGCGGATTGGGGTCCATGGGCTTCGGCTTGCCCGCGGCCATTGGAGCGCAGATCGCCCGTCCCGATAAGCCGGTTTTCGCCTTGGTGGGCGATGGCGGCTTCCAGATGTCCATCCCCGAACTCGCCACGGTGGCCAATTATCAGTTGCCGATCAAAATCGTGGTGATGAACAACGGCCACCTAGGGATGGTGCGCCAGTGGCAGGAATTGTTTCACCAAAATCGGTTGAGCCACGTGGAGCTCGACACGTTTCCCGACGCCGGCAAACTCGCCGAAGCTTACGGCCTGCGAGGACTCACCCTCGACGACCCCAAGGCGCTGGCCCAGGCCTTGCACGATGCCGCCAGCACGCCCGGGCCGTGCCTCGTGAATGTGAAGGTCGCCCCCTACGAAAACGTCTACCCCATGGTTCCCTCGGGAGCAGGAATCCACGAAATGGTCCTGGGCCCGGAATACGGGAACAGCGAATCCACATCACCCCCCGCAGCTTCGCCCGTTCGGTCTCACGACGAGCCCGCTGCCCACGCGCAAAAATCGCTGGTCGTGCTGGTTGAAAACACCACCGGAGCACTGCAAAGAATCCTGACCATCGTCACCGCCCAGTGCTGTGCTGTCCAAACCCTTTCCGCAACCCCCGCGGATTTACCAGGTCAATTGCGCGTTACCCTCACCCTCGAAGGCGACGCGAAGGCATTGTCGCGTGTGGCGAAGCGAGTTAGTAAGCTGGTCAACGTCCTGGAAATATCGGAACTCCGACCGGAACTCTTGAACCACGAAGTGGAGGCGCAGGGCCTTCACCCCGAGCTTTTCCAGCTTGATCACGAGCTGATTGCTCCCCTGGCTGAATTGTCGACCGTTTCCTCCGGGCAGGAGAACAGCCAACCCAGCGCGCCCAAGCAATCCTTCCGCCCCCGCCGGAAACGCTGGGCGCAGGAGTGCGATGCGGGGGCAGGACCGGTGTGAGGAATCTGGTCATTTGTTCATCGGGTCATCGGGCCATTGAGGAATTGACGATCGGGGGATCCCGGGATCGGGTGCCGGCCGGCGACAAAAATATCTGAAAATTTAAATTGACGCAGAGTACTTTGCATTATAAAGTACTTTCATGAAATCCTTCGATGCCCCCTTCGCTCAAATCATACCCCGCCACTGGATTCCCCCCGAGATGACCCAGCCGCCGCTTCTGGATCCGGCGCTTACGGCAGGCCGGGTGGAGCCGCGGTATGCGCTTTTGATCAACCCCTTTTATCCCAAGGACCCGAATGCAAGCTTCGGCAAGCACGTGCTCACGCCCACGCTCGCCTTGACAAGTTTCGCGGCGACAACGCCCGAGCACTGGCGGCTGCAATATTGGGACGAAAATCTGCTCGACGGCCGCCCGCCCTTCGACCCCCTGCCGGAGCTTGTGGGAATTTCGGTTCATCTGACTTTCGCGCAGCGGGCGTATCAGCTCGCCGAATGGTACCGGCGGCGCGGCAGCAAAGTGATTCTGGGGGGGCTGCACGTGCTTTCATGTCCCGAGGAGTGCGCGCCGCATGCGGATGCTCTGGCGCTGGGTGATGGCGTGCAACTTTGGCCGCGCATCCTGGCGGATGTGGAGCGGGGGCGCTTGCAGCCCCGCTACGTGGCGACGTATGAAAACGACTATCGCGAGGACCCTGCCCCACGGCGCTCCCTTGTGCCACGCAAGAGTTTTCTCACCACCACCAGCTTGATTGCCACCCGGGGGTGTCACAACCGGTGCGGGTTCTGCTACCTCGCCACCGAGGGTTTACGCATGCCCTACCGGATGCGCGAACCGGCGCAGATTGCCGCGGAATTCGAGGCTGACCACCAGCCCTACGGCGTCTTCATTGACAACAATCTTGGCTCGCGCCCGGATTATCTTCGTGCCCTGTGCCAGGCGCTCCGGCCGGTCAAAAAGATTTGGAGCGCGGCGGTCTCCATTGATGTTACGGACGGTCCCAGTTTGATTCGGGAAATGGCGTTGGCCGGATGCACGGGAGTCTTCATCGGCTTCGAGTCGCTGGCGGACCAGAACTTGACCGACGCGCGCAAGAAGACTCCCAAGACCGCTGATTATTCGCGCCGCGTGCGCATCCTGCACGATTACGGGATTCAGGTGAACAGTTCGTTCGTGCTGGGGTTCGACCACGACAACAAGGATGATTTCGTGCGCACGGCCGAATGGATCGAGCAGAATCGCCTTGAGTGCTCCACGTTTCACATCCTTACCCCCTACCCGGGCACGCCACTCTTCCGGCAAATGGAGGCAGAGGGCCGCCTGCTGCACCGCGATTGGAGCCTCTACGATACCGGGCACGCCGTGTTCCGCCCGAAACACATGACGCCGGAGGAGTTGGAGCAAGGTTACGCGTGGATGTACGCGCGCCTGTTCTCGCACACGTCCATCTGGCGTCGCCGCCCGGAAGATTGGGCGGCCGTTGCGCCCTATCTCGCCATGTCATACCTCTATAAGCGCTCCAACCGTTTCTGGCATTTGCTGATCAAGCATGATTTGGTGCATTCCGTGTGGTGGCCGTTGGTGGAGTTGACACGCCTCCGCCACTTGCGGTTCCGCCAAAAGCTGGCAAGACGCGCCTCAATTAACACCGCTCCTGGAAACGTGGTCACGGCGGGGGTTTAGTTTCAAATAGTAGGGGTAGGGCTCGCCCTACCCGTTTCGTTCCGGGGGCAAAGCACATCGAGGGGACAGCAAGCCGCCCCCCTACGCCCATTGACCAGATGACCCGATCAGCGGTGGCCCAAAGGCGAGCCAAAGTAGTACGTCAATGTCAGGGCGATATACGGCTTGGTGGGAACGCCGACGATGCGCTCAAAGGGTTCCGCGTCGGTGGGCAGGGCGAGCGTCTCAAGGGTCTGGCCGGTATAGCCGCTGGGCAGGAGGAAATTCACTCCCACGCTGGTCCGCCCTTTGCCGAAGGGCCGCAGCAGAGCGCCGCGCACTTCGCGAAGGGGAACACCGATAAAGCCGTCGCCGAGGGGCTTATGGCCCACGTACTCGAACTCGCCGCGCGCGCGCAGGCCAAGAGGCAGGCGCTCGTAATGCCCCACGACGTCCCAAATCAGGCGGGGGGCCTCAGGGACCGGTTGGCCGGTGACGCGATCGCGCGCGTCGGCGCGGGAAAACGAAGCTTCAATCGATCCCCCCGTGAAAAAATGTTTGGCGGAGGCAGTAAGGGCATGGTTAAGGGAAGGCCCCACGTACTGCTGGAGTCCCGTGTCGGGATCTATGTTGGCGGTTTCTTCGGAGTTGGCCACTCGCACTAGGACTAACCTCAGCGTCGTGTTGCCCATATCCTTCTTGAGCGTGGCAGCATAGGCCCGAGACGTGGTGATGAGGTTGGGCGGCCCCGGCAGACCGGAGTCTGTGCTGATGCGTGGATCGTCCGTGTGGAAGGCCTCGCCGCCACTCAATGAAAGGGAGGGGAGTGGCGTGCCGTCGGGCGGCAGGAAGGTCACGGTGGCCTTGGGCAGATTGGTGGAGATCAGCTTGCCAAAGGAATTCGCCGGCGCGAGCAAGTCTTGATTGCGGATGGAGATTTCCTCTTGACGCGTGCCAAGATCAAAGTGGATGTGCCGCCCCAGGCTTCCGTCAAGGGAAACGAACGGCTCGGCGAAGCTGAAGGTAAAGTTGTTGCTGGTGACAAGTTCGAACAAGCCCTGAGCGTCCAGATGCTTCAAATCGAGATTGCGGGGCGCGTCGCGCCGCAGGTCTGCGCCCACTATCAAACTGAGGCCGTGGCGGAGCTTTACTAGATACGCGGCTTCGCCCCCCGCCACGGTGCGGTTTTCGCGTTGCTGAATGAGCCCATCGCCGAAGTTCGATTGCAACGTCAGGTCATAATCGCGAAAGAATCCGCCGAACAAAACCTGGCTCGAGTTGCTCAAATGCCAGGTGTCGGAAGCGACGGCGAGCGCAGTATGCGTCCGGTCAAGCTGGCGGTAATCAACCGTATCGTCGGGGACAGTAACGTCAATGGGAATCAACCCCGGAATGCGTGAAAAGCCGTAATAGCCGATGCCAAAAAGGGAGATGTCGTGCTGTCCGCTGTGTAGTGTGCGTAGAGCGTTCAGCTTGAATTGCTGCCGGTGCTCCAGGCGTTCCAGGTAGCCATCTCCGATGGAGACTTCCAAGGCCACCAACTCATCAACGGCGGGATTGCTGGGGCTCCATCCCGTCACTAAGTCCGCGTCACGGTAATCGCCGGTAATTTGGGCAAAGGGATTAAAGCGGGGTCTGACCTCGTAAGTGGCGGCCAGATCGACGGAGTGGTCACCCTCGCGCACATTGAACGCGCCGGCGTCCGCTTGCACGGCGCTCAGGGTGGCGGGAATGAGGATGTTGGGGTCGGAGTAGCCGTTGCCGTGGGCATTGGCGGAAAGGTTGTTGGGATAAAGGAGGTTTCCGACCTGAACGAACTGGCCGATGGGCTCGCCGTGATCGCCGGCCACTCCCGGGGCAAAATACTGCGGCGCCTTGATTCCTCCGGAGGCCGTCTCAATGGGCAGCCCGGGAATCGAAATGGGGGCGCCGGGGCGACCGGGATTGGCGTCCAGAACTTCGTCGTGCACCACGACGCGAACGGCGGGATCAGGAGTTAGTACCGGAGGAGCCGCGGCCACCACCGTGATCGCTTGCTTTTGCGAGGCCAGGCGGCGAAACTGCAAATCGGCCTCCACCCGCACGCCTGCCTCTACGCGGACGGTCACCGTAACCGGATCGAATTCCGGCGCCACGGCGGTCACGCTAAACTCTCCCGTGCCGACCGAGGGGCAAAAGAAGTATCCTTGTGCGTCGGAAATGGTCTGGCACACGGTCGAGTCGCTCTGGTTGCGGACCTTGATCTGAGCGTGTGATACCGTGCCCCCTTGGGGGTCAGTGACTCGGCCGGAGATTCGCCCGGAGGGATCGGCGGCAAGAATGTTCGCCGTCGCCAAGGCGATTAAGTACACAAGTTTTAGGGCCGGCGAGAATGGCGAAGCGAGGGTGGGGCGAGGATGAACGTATCGGGGAATCCGTTTGGCTCCCATTCACGGCGCCCTGCCTTTACAAAAATCGGTAGGTGAGCCCGAAGGAATTTCCACCCCAGGGATGGAGCGGGAACGATAACACGATTCTTACAATCGTGCTACCAGTTTGTGGGGCACGGCTTTGACCCCATGGTCAGGAGGCGGATTCATGGCCCACTTGGTAAGAACCGGAATTTCGCTTGAAAGCGATCTGCTGAAGCGGTTTGATCGGGTCATTCGTAAGAAGGGCTACAAGAACCGCTCGGAAGCCATTCGTGATCTGGTGAGGGACTTCGCCGTTGCCGAGGACGTGGAAGAAAACCGCACGGTGGTGGGAACCTTGACCATGGTTTACGACCACCACCGCCCGAAACTCTCGGAGCAGTTGATCGAGGCGCAGCACGACGCCGAAAACAAAGTGCTGGCCGCCACGCATGTCCACCTGGATCACCACAATTGTCTGGAAGTGATCATCATGAAGGGGCGTAGTTCGGAGGTGAGCCACCTCGCGGACCGTATTTTGAGCCTGCGGGGGGTGAAGCACGGCAAACTGGTGCTCACCACGCAGGGGAAGGGTTTGTAGACTCATTGTCGATCTTCGATTGCCGCTTGTCGATTGAGCTGGTCGAGAAATATACCGTGGACATTGGCAACGCGCGGGGGGAGAATTCGAATCCAACCAGGGGTGTTAGGAGCGATTATGAGAATGACGACTTGGCGACGTGGATTAATGCTGTTGCTCCCTTTCTTGCTGGCAGGGCTTTTTGCCTCAATGGTTTACGGAGACGAAGGTGATCCCCCGGGGCGGGTTGCCCGCCTGAGTTTCGCACAAGGCAAGGTTTCGTTTCAGCCTTCCGGCGAAACCGATTGGAGCGAGGCGACGGTGAATCGCCCGGTGACCACCGGGGACCGCCTTTACACTGACCAGGGCGCTCAAGCCGAATTGGAGGTTGGCCCTTTTGCCGTGCGCCTCTCGGGAGCCACGGATGTAACCTTGGCCAATTTGAATGATCAACTTTTGCAATTGGGAGTTGGGCAGGGCACCCTCCGCGTGACCGTTTATGAAATGCCGCAAAACAATTCCGTGGAGATCGATACTCCCAACGGCGCGCTGCTCCTGCAAACTCCAGGCTCCTATCGGGTGGATACCGCGGCCGACGGCAACTCCACGCAAGTTACGGTGAATGCCGGTACCTTGCAAATCAGCGCCGGAGACCTTTCGCAAACCGTACAGAGTGGGCAGGCCGTGCAGTTGACGGGCACAGGGCCCGTGGCGGCTTCCAACCTTTCCGTGCCCCCGCCGGATGACTTCGATAAGTGGTGCGCGGGGCGCGACCGCCGCATTGAAAATTCTCCTTCGGTGAAGTCTGTGGGCCCCGCCGTCCCCGGCGATGAAGACCTGGACACCTACGGAACATGGACCGAGAAGCCCGACCTCGGCCCGGTGTGGGTTCCCGCCAATGTCCCGCCGGACTGGGTTCCCTATCGTTATGGGCATTGGGTTTTTATTGAACCTTGGGGCTGGACGTGGGTGGAAGCTGAGCCCTGGGGCTATGCGCCTTTCCACTATGGCCGCTGGGCGCACATTGGACCGGTTTGGGCCTGGGTCCCCGGCCCCGTCGTGGTGCGGCCGGTGTATGCTCCGGCACTGGTGGCGTTTGTGGGTGGGCCGGGCTCTGGCGTGGAGATAGGCGTTCAGGCTTGGTTTCCCTTGGGGCCGCGCGAGCCTTTTGTTCCCTGGTATCACTATGGGCCGAACTACATTCGTGCATTCAATGTTGTCAGCGTGACAAATATTTCGACCTTTCACTATGTGAATCGCGAGGTGGCCGTCACCGCAGTATCCAGCGAAGTCTTTCGCGGCGGACAGCGGGTTGATCACGGACTGGTACGGGTTGCCCCTGAACAACTCGCCCGTGCGCAGGTCATCCCCCACCCGGAGGTTACCCCCACGGCCCGGGCGGTGTATGGGGCGAGGGCAGTGGCGGCCCCGCCGGTTCGCCCCACGATGTTTGGAGAGCGAGGTCGGCCGGTGTCACCCGAGGCTCCCGCAGCCCCGCGAACCCCTGCGCCCGCACCTCGCGAGGCGATGCGCACGGGTGGTCCTCCCAACACTCCCTTTCCACATATGTTCACCCGTAATGCGCCTGCCCCCACGAACGCTCCCTTTGCCGCGCGGCAGGACGCCTATTCCGCTCATCCCGGACGCCCGCTGGAGCCCCAACAAATGGATAACGTACGCGCGGGAAAGCCCGCCGGGCCCATGCAGGACAAGGAGACCCCTCCCCACCCGGCGAAGCAGCAGAGCCAAAGCAAATCATCTTCTTCGCATGGTGACGACCATGGACATCACTAATCGCTGAGGGGATCGGGCGCGCTCATTGCGCCGCTCACGCTGGGGGAACTCCCTCGCCCCCCAATCCTCCGAGCACGTCGTGACGCACCGCGCATTATGGGCTCCTCCCCCGCTTTCCCGCGTCACGGGCAAAATGTCCGTACGACTTTCTGTCAACCCTCGGACCCACAGTCCCGCATCGCAATTCCAATCGAGGTGAAATGCGCATGGCCAAAGTACGCGTGCGGTACACCGATTTTTTTGCCCAAACGATCCAGCGGATGCGTGAGGACGGCTTGCTGCTGGTGACGCAGGGCGCAGACGCAAAACCCAATGTCATGACGATTGGCTGGGGAACGATGGGGGCCATCTGGTCAAGGCCGATTTTCATCGTGCTGGTCAGGCCCTCACGCTACACTTACAGCCGCTTGGAGGAGATGAGCGACTTCACGGTCAACGTGCCTCCGCGGGAACTGGCGGCAGCCGCGAGCCATTGCGGAACGGTTTCCGGGCGCGGCCATGACAAATTTCAGGAGATGCACTTGACCACCGTGCCCAGCCGCGAGGTGCGCGCGCCGATCATCCCGGAATGCATTTTGCACTATGAGTGCCGCACCTTGCACCGCAACGATGTCGTGCCTGACGCGCTCGCCCAAGCCGTCCGCGACGAAGCCTACCCGGAAGGCAATTTCCACCGCATCTACTTCGGTGAGATCGTGGCGGCCTACGCCGACGATGATGCGGAATTCCGTTTACGCGGGAACCCGCCGATCCTGTAACGCCCCCGCCATCGGCTGATCCGGTGGCCGACCGAAGGGTTGGGCGGAGAGTCATGTGGGGGCCGGGTTTTAATCCCGCGTGCTGGGAGCAGCGGCGTTCTTCCGGGAACACCGATGCTGGAGCCAGAGCAGCGTGAAGCCGATTACAGGAAGCAGGATGTCTGTGTAGAAGATCACTCCGGCATTCCCCGGCGCAAAATTGTGTGCCTTAAGCATATCTGCGGCGTGAGTGCCTGCTGCCCCGAGGAGAAAGCAGGCGGGCCCCGCAACCGCGGCAGTGCGCATGTCGAAGCTCCCGCGGAAAGCGAGAAAGCCTATGGCCGCGAATCCCAGGCTCGCGAACCCGAGTTCGGTCTGGAACGGGCTGTCCGCCCAACCGATGAAGCGCGCGGTCATCCCGCCGAAGAAGACGTGAAAAACGAAGTTGTAAAGACAACTGAGCCCGACCGAAAAGAGAAGGAAGTATGAAAAGAGCGCTTCCACGACCGTAGGGGCCACCCACGGCCGGGGCATTCGGGGAAGCGTAAGCGCCGAGGCCACGAGCCCGAGCATCAGTAGCGTCAGCGTGAAGTTTTGCAAAATAAATCGGATCACATCTCTCATGGACTCCCCCCGCAAACGGCCAACACATCTTGGTTCTCGGCGTTACCGATATGACTCGACGTCCGACGTGGCGTTTTGCCGCCACCGGGGGGCGGCCAGTCACATCCCCGCGATTTTGGCGGTGCGACGGACGACGTCGAACGTGCTGTCCTCCGCGATCACGTGGCCGGAGAGCTTCTTCTTACTGTTGGCGATGACGCGGCGGCCGGCCTCGGTCTTATCCAGGTTCACCAGCGCGCTTTGAATTTTTTTCGCCAGCGCCTCGTCCAATCCGATGCGCACCGCGATGGCATCGTGAGGAATGGGGTCGGTGCTGGCAATCACCACAAGATTGTCCGACGGCATGCCGCGCGCCTTGGCGATTCCCAGAGCATTGTCGTACGTGGCGCCGGCATCGACGCGTCCGCCCAGGACGGCCGCGATGACCTTCATGTGGTCGCCCGCGAAAATGGTTTCCTGGAAGAAGCTGTCCGGGTTGATGCCCTTTTCGACGAGCATGGCGCGCGGGTAGACGTAACCGGAAGCCGATTTCGGGTCGACGAAGGCAAATCGCTTTCCCCGCAAGTCGGCAAGCGATTTCAGCCCTCCGTCTTTGCGGGCCACGATGATGCCGCGGTAGGTTGCGGAGCCGTCGATGACCGACTGGGCGATAATCCGAATCTTTCCGCCGCGGACGGCGTCCACGTACGCAAACGGCGAGAAGCTTCCGATGTCCACTTCACCCGCCTCCATCTGGGTGCGCAGGTCCCCATAATTTTTGGCGACGTAGAGAACAACTTTCTGCCCGATGACGTCGGAAAGGTAGGCCGTGAGGGGTTCGAATTCGGTCCGCTCGTCGGTTTGCCCCAGCACGGGCGTGAACCCAAACTTCAGGTCTCGCGCGGCGACCGGACCACCGGCGAGCGCGACAACAACCATGGAAAGAACCAACCACACGACGTGACGGCGGCGCATGATCCACCTCCAACGGTACGGTTCAGAAACCACCTCGGAATACGGCCCAGCATCCGGAATATCCATTCCGGACTCCCAGGTCGTAAGGAGTGTACACCCACCCAACCTTCACATAAGCGTTAGCCCAAGGAAGACGTGTTTCCGATTGGGCTGTCGCTCACCCATAAGTTCGGACTGACCCTGCAGAATCGTTGGTAAATGGGAGGCGACCGAGGGGCTATTTCCTCCAACCCCGTTTTCGAGGAAGCCATTGCACCAACCTGGGTGTTCCCGACCCCAGCACATGGATTGTGGGAAGGCCATTTCCACATCGTGAGGCAGGATGCACCCCTTTGGTATCCGCAAAGGGCGTTCTTCGTTCCCAAACCGGCGGAATGCCCTTCACCAAGTGCGGACCTGCCACCGTGTCCGCGGCTTTTATGATGTTTATTGGGGATGAACAGCAGACCTCCATGGTGGGCCTGCGCTACTCGCCGGAATGCGTTATCGAGCTTGCTGGCGACGCCGTCGCTTTACGGCCTTTAGAACTGCATCTCCGAAATCGGCGCACATTTTTTCGTTGGCCTGGAGGGGTGAGCCTTCTTTCTGGACTTGATACAAACACCATAAACCTTTATAGCCGGCCTTCTTGGCTGCCTTAGATAGGCGCGAAAAATGCGCCTCTTTACAACACTCCGCCAACAGAAAAACATTCTTAATGCCATACTTCTTCAAAGCTTTGGGGTAGTCTTTGTCAATCGCGGTGAGCGAGGATTTACAGCTTATGACGGCCCGAGCGCTGCCCGCTTTGACAAATTTGAAACGCATAACCGGCTTTTCATCTCCATTCCATTCTCTCACGTGTCCTTCCGGGGTGTGTACAATCAGGTCACACTCGGGGGAACACATGGCCTGCCGTTCGTCAAGCAGTTGACCCCAACTTACATCAAGTCCAGTTGATAACAAGCGTTCCCTCAGGAAGTAGATAACTCCGGCCGAAAGCCGCAAGCCTTTTACGAAGCCGAGAATGTCCCCTTCGTATTTGCCATCACCGCGCTTGACCAAAGGAGGGTAGTCTCGGAGAAGCTGTAACTCGGCCGCGAGAGCGACGAGCTTTCCGACTGCAAGGGCATCGCCAAACCTAAGGCGCGATGGCGAATTTGTCTTGGGTGAGCTGGGCATTATCGCTTTTGACCTTGAAGAATGATTGGAATTACGTGCTTCAGTGGAATGCCAAACGCCCGCGCGCAATGGGCCAGGGTCTGCTTACCCTTTTGGGTCAGCACAAGTCGACCCAAAGAGCCAACTAATTCAAGTCTTATGATGTCACTTGCTGGGATGTACTTTCTGAAAGAGGCAAGGATGCTTGCTTTGGTGCGTGCCCCTCGGACGACGAACTCGGCCACATATTCGCGTGTCGTCTTGCTTTCAATCACACGGTTTATGAGACTGCGAATGGGCTCGATTGGTTGGGTCCGCCGGAGCTGAATCACGGCTCGGATGTCACTGGTGTCAATCTTTCCAGAAGCGAGGCGCTCGGCCACCACTCGTTGCTCCGGGGAAGGTAGCATCGCCAGGTGCGTCGCGGCGTCAACACTGTCAATGGCTCGGTTCTCGAATAGCTTCTTGACGGGTCCTGAGAGGTTCTCGACATTTGAGAACTGCCGGAGCATCTTTGATGATAGCCCGACCCGATCGGCGACTGCGGTGTAACTTCCCAGCTTTCTGACGGCCAGTTCCAGCCATTTGGCGACCTCAGTCAATGACAACGGCCTATTTTTATTGCGCGTGCAAGAAATAAGGACAGCGAGAGCTCTGTTCAACTGGTCATCTTCCTGCTCGCCCTTCGAGAGCATTGGCTGCTTCATCAAATGAACCCCTGGCGGCTCAGCCAGTCGCTCAGCGCCTTTGTAGCCAGTTCCTCCGGTTCCATGGATAGAGATTCCGTGGCCTTTACGACTGCCTCTCGAAGATCGTCAGGCAGGCTTATCATTATATTTTGTTCAACATGGGGCTTGATTGCCTCTTTGAATATGCTTTCGGCCGATGCACCTTTCTTGCTTTCGCCGTACTTAACTATCCTTTGCTTTTGATGCGCAGTTGGCTGATATTCCATCATCAGATCAAGTAACTCTTCCGCCTTTTTCAGGTTGTCCTGTGAAGCGCGGATAGCTCGTTTGACGTCCGCGAGGGAAACTTTTTGCTGCTTCAATAGCGACTTCATCCTTGGTGTTGCTCGTTCCTGGATGAGGATAAAATCTCGAATCTTGCGCATGGAGAGCCCAGTCTCCTTGTGGACTGCATCGATGTCTTTCCCATGCTTTTTGTATAGATAAGTAACCGCTCGCGCTGTGTCTCCATACTCAAGATCGAGGCGTTGAAGGTTCTCGACCAATGATCGGACCAGAGACTCGTCTCGCGATAGGTCCCCTGCAAAAACCGCTCGAATTGTTGGCGACTTTAATATTTGTTGATGCGCGAGGAAGCGACGCTGGCCCGAAATCAATTCGTACGGCGGGACGCCGTAGTGGCCCTTCAAAACAACTGGGTGAAGCAGGCCGTGTCGTTTGATGCTCGCGGCCAATTCGTCGAGCTCTTTCTCAGCGTCAGTAAGTCTGACATTATCGTCGCCGATGTAGATATCATCAAGCTTAATTGCTCGAATCTCTTGGAGCGAATCGTCGTCAGTTTTCTTTGGTCCCATACACACCTATAGTTGGCAAATTAGACAAGCCTTTGAGGAATCGGCATCTTCTTCCATGCCCGCAAGTATTTCGACGAGCTTTCGGTTTCCGCGACTTTTCCGACCCCGCTCAGTGGACTCTGCGAAGCGGCGCTTGATTTTCGCGACGTTCTCGGGCTTCCGAAGTTCGGAAAGTGGCATCCCGTGAATCCATGTAAACGTTCTACCAGGATCATCACTAATTTTTTCGTATTTCATTGCCTCGGCAAATTGGTCGGGGTGGGTTTCAAGCAGCCGGACCCATTCGATGGGCCGCTGGAAAAAACAGAAAAAGCACCCTGAATGCGTCCGCCCCCATTTGAGGTATGGAGGCAGACCGATTCCGCTATCTTCCAATATCTTCATAACTCCGGCGTAGTCGATTCCATCCTCTTTGAATGGGAATACTGCTTTGATATTTGGCTTGGTGCTGATGTACCCGACCCGGTCTTCGTCAGCCCGGAGTCCGACGTAGCTGGTGACTGGTTCCTCGCCCACATACTCCTCGAATGGTACCAGCTTGAGCATTTTCGTACACCACCGCATATTCACGGATGGCAGGTAGCCTCCAAATACGTCAAGCCAGTGGTCGAACCCCGCTTTTGCATTTAATCGGACAATCTTCTTTCCGAGGAATGCCTCAACTCGATTCAGATACTCGTAGGTCTCGATCAGTTCCTTATCCGTATCGCAGAACACATACTCCATGTCGGGGACACGATCGCGCATGTAAAGTGCCAGCGCGGTGCTATCCTTTCCCCCGGACATACAGAGGATATGCCGCGTTGCGTTACTCATTCCTCGTTTTATCTCCTTTGTCTAATTTCGCCCAGATCGCGCGTGATGCTGCTGCAAGACCAAGGCGCCCGCCGTTAGCCAAGAGAACCGTAAACTGCGCCTCCATCTCGCGAAGTTGGCGCTCTTCATCTGGGGTGAAGTGTACCACCTGCACATGTTCGGCGCCATCCGCTTTCGTAATTGCGAGCCGGATGCCTATGGCATTACCTGACGATTTGCCCAAGCCAAACACAATGCTTTCAACGTGGCGAAATCTCGCGGCTGTTTGGGCCAGCTCACTGTTGAAAACTCCTTCTTCTGCGTCGTGCCACTTTGAGGGTGGCTTAAGGGCCAAAAAACTGCCAAGAGATTCGAGCCATTCAGACTCGGGGAGCTTGTCGTCCATCAGGCGGAGGCAGAACGCACGCAGCTTAGGATCGGTGATAGTTAGCAAGATCCTCTGCGCTCGGGCGGCAAGCATCATTCTGGATTGGTGGAAAGAATTGACGAGATCAAAGGCCTCACGCAGTTGCTTGCGCAGCCGTTCCTGCAATTCAGGCCATGAAGCCCTAAGCTCATCGAGCGCAGCCTTTACCCTTTGCACAAACAGTTGAACCAATTTATTGGCGCTGGCTTCTCCCCCAATCGGATCGCAAGAACATGCCTTTGGCAGGTCGGAAAATAGAAGCTTCGCGGGATCTTGGGCGTTAAGAATTACGTCGCGAACTGCCAGGGCTGAGGGGGAGAGTTTATGTGTGTTTAAGACGTATCCTGGCAGGCGTGCTACGAAAACGCAGAGCTCCTTCACAACATCGAGTAACTCGATATTCCGGTCTGCAGCCGGTTTGACCTCTAACAAGGCCAGGAGCCTCACAAAAATTTCCGCGCGGACCCCCGAAATCTTGCAGTACTGAATGTCGAAGCGCTCCGGGGACTTCGTGAGCACGAGCATTGATTCCCCGGTAAGCTCACGCAGGAAGGTTCCATCCTTGTAAAAGGCAATATTCTCCTCATGGGTAATGGCGAACGTAGCGAGCAACAATGGGATGATTCCATTGCGCACCCCGAATGGCGGCTTACGTAGCTCCCCGAAAAGGCCTGCCACGTTGACCCGGCTGTCGGGCACTTCCACAACAATTTCGAGCATCCGCTGGAGGGCCGGAAGAACGTTGCAGGGGTCGTGTCCAGGATCAGGTTCGCAAACAGACCATGAATCGCCGTGTTGCTGGTGAAGTCCGGTCAGTTTAAGCACCGAAAGATACATGGACTTTTCTGGCGGTGTCTTGTCAAGGTCCATTCCTAAACAAGGCAGCTTTGCGTGCGTCACCATGCGCTCGATAAGGCGCATCCGGGCTGCTGCCGCTGCTGTGCTCAAACTGCGTCGATTTACCAGTTCGTTGTGGATTTTTGGAGCCAGAGGGTAGATTTCTCCTACAACCCGTGACAGTATCTCAAGCACTTGCCGACCATTTTTGATTACCAGCGGACGCCCACGATGAAACCATTCAAGCGCCGACTGTCCGCTCAGTTGTTTCCATCCAATAAAACTCTGAATCCGCTTTTCCAACTGCAACCGCGCCGCCGCCTTCTGCCTTGAAACTTCCTCGCGCGCGTACTTGTCCGCATTCAGTTCGCCCGTGTTCGAGGAAACCCACTCCCAGCGCCGAAATTCCTGCATGAGGCCTGCTAGATTGTTTAACGGTTGAGGGACGGCGATGAGCCAATCCTGGCGCTCGGCAACTTGGGGGCCCTGGACAAAATCCAAGGCAGCCTTTCGTTCGGTTGGAGTTTCGCACAATGGCACGATAATGCGGCCGTCAGCCTCGATCGCTTCTTCTTCGAAGAGCTTCGGCAGTTCCGTGACGGAGCAATAACGCACATCGTAGTACCGGAGATTGCCAGTCTCGATGTAATGCCTCCGGGCTACAATGGGGCGTGTCTCGAGGAAATCCTTGATGCAATCCGCAACCCGCCGTGGCGCGTCGATGGCGCGAGAGGCGTCACCGTAGGCCTTTTCCAAGTCAACGCATGTATGCGGCCATAAGCACAGGCCACGCGCACGCCCTCGGTCATAAAGGATACGCTTGCCCTTGTGCAGTTTGGTCAGTGCGGCGCGGATGCGCTTTTGATCTCCGTGGTCCATTCCGGCCAACGCGCAGAGGACTGATTCTTCGGTAGGTAACAGGTCGCCGTCGTCTAAAAGGTTTAAAATTCCGACGGTTTTGAGAATCTTAATGTGAAGTTCGTCCTCTGTCGCAAAACTTGCGACCACGGAGTCGATCAAGTTCCAGTGGCTTCGATAGCTCTGGACAGCCAATCGATGGCCAAAGCTCGATCGCACGTAATCGTAAAAGTCGCTTAACCGATACAACTCCTTTTCGCTAACGCGCTTCTCCGAAAACGTCTGTAACCCAAACGGTTCGTTTGACAATAGAAAACTGAACAGTGACCGTTCGTTCTGACCGAAGCGGCGGAAAATACGAATCAGTGCTGGCAAAACGGTTGGATGCAGCGGGTAAAGCCGTCCGGCAGAGTGTTCAAGGCTACTTGCCGGTGCGGACCCGAACCAACCCAAGGCCAGGGTTTGTGACATTGCTTGCCTGAGCCCATGGAACTGAGCACTCGGAATTTCTTGAAACCGAACGTTAATTGAAGAGGCAATTACCTCGGTAATCTGTTCGACCGGCTGGTTGAAGACAATCTCCTCGAATCTTCCCGCAACCTTTTCCCACTCGCGCTGCGCCGATTGGTCCAAGTGCTCGGCGTAGGCGTTGAAGCCTTGGTGCAGAATGCAAACAATGAAAAGCGGTTCATCCTTGCTGCGCGATGCAAACTCAGCTAGGCGTTGCAGAAGGAATACATCCTGCCGGTCAGGATGGAGTGCCGCAAACTCCAAGAATTTTCCAAGCTCATCTAGTACCAGAAGGAGACCTCTATATTTCGAGTCCGAAACGACCCGCCGATTAACTTCGGCGACCATTTGAAAAACTTCATCGTCCGCCGCCTGCTCTTTGGCGTCGAGCAAACGCTGCAATGACATACCGAGTCTGGATTTGACTCCGCTCGCGCAAACCTGCTTCAAAACCGGGCGCATCGATTCCAGAATCGAGGTGCTCAATGGCTGACGCGAGCACGTTATCAAAAGAGGCAGAAAGTGTGGACTCGGAATGCCGAACCGGTGGAAGTCTACGGATCTACGAATCTGCGGGGGGAAGCTTGCACCTTGACCGGCGAGCCAATGTGCAAGTACCAGAGCGAAGCTGGATTTCCCGGACCCATAGTCACCGGTCATACGCCACGCCCGTTGGCCTGAGCGCGGCTTCAATCCGTCTGCCATGCGGCCCAAGCACGATCGCGCGAAGTCGGTGAGGACATAATCAGAGAGAGCAGTGGTGTCGGGGAAGTCCCTTTCAAGATGCACTGACCTCAGGAAGCGACGTTTGACACGAAATAGGTCTGCAATCTTCTTTTCAGTCATGCGCCTCCACCGAATAAATTCCCTTGAGCAACTCAATGCCGTCCTTTTGCCCACATCTGCGAATCTGTTGGAGGTATGCCGATTCACTGTAGGTGAACATTCCCTTGGTCTGTTGACCTAGTGCTTCAACCCGGTTTCGGATGTCTTCCTCAGGCAGCTTAAAAATCTGGCCGGGGCTACCATGTCCGTGGGCGATTTCGCGAAGCGGAAGCGTTGATTCGCGCTGGTGGTGCTTCTGCCAAAAGTCATTAAGGCAATACACAAAAAGCTCGGGCGAAACGTCAGGTTTTTCATCGCGGTGAAAGACGTATATGGGTTCCCGTTTGCCCGTTGCCCGATCAAATTCCCGCTCGCCTACCTTAACAAGAAGCCCAAGTTCAACCAGCGGACAGTCGAGGTTATCCTCTTGGACTTCGCCTTTGAGGCCCCGGGTGGGAACGTACGTGTGTAAGAACGTGTCGAAGTGTTGCTCTACGGTCACGGGCGATAACTTATCTTTGTATCTTGTTGCTTCCCTGTGCAGTGCGTTAAGGACTCCGCTACGGAAGAGTTCCGGCTCTTGCCAACGATTCAATAAATAGTCCCAAGCCAACAGAGGGCTCTCCACTTCGGTTGAGAGGTTCCAGTGAATGAGCCACAGCGTGCGAATATCTTCCAAAAACGGATCAAGACCGTGCTCGCCGAGCAACGCCATGCCGAGATTGGTAACACGTTGTTCGTCACCGTCGAAGGTTGCCACCCCTGTAGCCTGCGACCAGAAACGTATGGAGTGAACCATGTTCTTGCCGACACCCAAATCGACCATCGCCCGTTCTTCATCCGAGAATAGGTCAGGGGCCGCGGACAATCCCCGCACGGCTTTGGGCAACCATGTATAGCGACACGGGAATGACTCGTGCCCCGAGATTCGATAGTTCTTTTCCATCGTCATAGGCGCATTGCTACATTTTAACAGCAGGCAGCAGATGACGCAGAGTTGTTCTTCGAACTCTGCGGCTCTTCGACAGTCCCCGAGTATACAAGTCGCGAAGTTCAAGAACAACTGCGCGGCACCGAAGCGGGTTGCCTCCGCACTGTGAGGGATTCGGCCTGAAAGGTCACCTGCTCGTCTAGAAAGTGCCGTTCACTTAGCAATACGGCGTCGTGTTCGTTGAAGTGCAACTCCTGACCCCCCGAAGTCCCCTTCGAGGAAGCGAGCATTAGTGCAGGCCTTCGATGTTGACTTTCAACCCAGAAGGCTTAGGTTAACGCTTATGCCCAACCTTCATCGCTTGCCGGTTCGTTTCACTATTGTCTCCGCGCGGCAACGCGTGTAGATTGACCGCACGTCCAGGTTGGGGCGCCGGGCCCTTTATGACTGCGCCAATTTCGTGGCCGTGGTTCACCTCGCGGTTCTCACGGTTGCGGCCCCTTCCGGGCGGTTTGGATTCGCACTGCCGTGAATTGACTTCCTATGCAAGAAGGTGTTGCCATGAAAAAGCTGTTCTGCCTGATTCTGTTTTTCAGTCTGGGAGTGAGCATGGGGTTTGCCCAGGCGGCCAAGACGCGCTTCGCCATCGTCGGCCTTGACCACGGACACGTGTGGGGACGGATGCAAACCCTTTTGAAAAATCCGGATGCGGAACTGGTGGCCATTGCGGACCCCCATCCGGAATTGATTGAGAAGGCGAAAGCCCGCGTCCCCTCCAGCGTTAAATTTTTCAGTGACTACGTCGTGATGCTCGACGAGATGAAGCCGGATGCGGTCATTGTAACCACTGCCAACAACCTGCATCTCGCCATTCTGCGCGCTTGCGCCCGGCGGCACATCCATTATTTTACCGAGAAGCCCATGGCCTCGACGGGCGCCGATGCGCGGGAGATGGCGCGCGTGGCGAGTGCGGCGGGCATCAAGCTGATGGTGAATTACCAGAACATCTGGTCGCCTGCGACGCAGGAAGCCGCGGCGCGCCTGAAGGCCGGCGAACTCGGCCCCCTCCAGAAGATGATCGTGGAATTCGGCCACAACGGCCCCAAGGCCGGCAACAGCCCGAAGGAATTCATCGCCTGGCTCTACGATGCCAAAAAGAACGGCGCCGGCGCGCTCATGGATTTTGGCTGTTACGGCGCCGACTGGGCGATGTGGATGAAGGGGCGGCCGCAGCGCGTCTTTGCCTATTCGCTCAAGCTCAAGACCGCCGAACATAATGAAGTTGAGGACGACGCGGAAATCCTGCTGGAGTATCCGGATGCCACCGCCATCCTGCTCCCATCCTGGAATTGGTCGTACGGCAAGAGCCAGGCAGAGTTCTACGGTCCCCAAGGCAGCTATCTGGTGATGAGCAACGGATTGCTCTTCCAGCCCGCCAAGAAACGCGCCGGCATTGAAAACCCGAACGGAACGCCGGTTACCACCCCTCCGCTTCCGCCCGAGAAAGTTGATGGAATCGCCTATTTCCTCGACTGCCTCCGCAATAACAAACCCATTGAAGGCCCGGTGTCGGCAGAGTTGAATGTGGGAGTGAACGAAATCCTCGACGCCGCGCTTGAATCCATTCGCACGGGCAAGGCGGTGAGCCTGAAGCCATAGCGTTCAGTAGGGTGCGGGACGAACAGAGGGCGGGAGCCGCGATTTCCGCGCTGCTTAAGAGAATACGGCGCTTTCGAATTTTCCCGCAGCCTTTATCAGGAATTCCTTGGAATTAGCCCACGCCACTATGGCAAGATGCATTCCCAAGAGGGGAGCATTCAGACCGGCATGAAGAGGCTAACGCTGCTCGAAGGGTGTGAGTGGGTCTTCGCTTCGGTGGTCGCCGTGGGATGCCTGACGAGTCTTAAGAATGTCTGGGGGTTCGTAGGGCTTCCTTACCAGCTCAATTATGCAGAGGGGGTTATTTTAAGCGGGGTGCAGAGGTTGATGGAAGGACAGTCCCTCTACCCGTCCTCCCGCCAGTTCCCCGTGATCCTCAATGTGTATGGTCCCGTCTACTATGGTGTGGGCGCGTGTCTGCTCAAATGGTTTGGCCTGACTTTTGCCCCCCTGCGCCTCCTGACGATAGTTTCGGCGGTGGTCGTTGCGGGACTCGTGGCTCTTCTCTTGCACCATCTGACGGCGTCGTGGAAATTAGGCCTGAGCTTTGGCTTCTTCTTCCTGACTCTCCCTTCCGTTCAGGATTGGCTCCCCCTGGTGCGCGTGGACATGCCGGGGCTGGCTCTCAGCTTGGCCGGCCTTTACTTATATTCCCGGTTTCGCGACCAGTGGTACGTGAGTATTCCCTTCTTCATTGCGGCCAGCTTTTGCAAATATTCCTTCGTTGCCGCACCGAGCGCCTGTTTTCTGGATCTACTTTTCCAAAAACGCTGGAAACAGACTGCCTGGTTCGCGGGGAGTTTGGTCCTGCTGTCGGGAGTTGCATTGCTGGGGTTGCAGAGCACCACCGGCGGCGGGTTCGCTTTCGATACACTCCAGTCGCACGCTGATCCGTTCCGTATTGAGCGCGTGCTATTTTTCCTCAATTTCGCTCTGCACCAGCATCCTTTCCTTTTCGTGTTAGGATTCGGACTAGCCCTCCGAGACTTGCGGAGGGGAGTTGCAACCCTACCATCGCTTTACCTTGCGTTCTCGACGCTGACCCTCATCTCCGCCGGCGTAAATGGATCCGATTACAACCATCTGCTGGAGTGGACGGCGGTCCTTTGCCTCTGCGGGGGAATGAGCTACCACCTCTTGCGACAGCAAGCTCCCGAAGCAAAGGCCCTCCTTCTTGTACCTGGAGTGCTGGCGGTGTTCATTCTGGTTACTCTCCGACCGCCTTTCGCTTATGCCCGATACGCCGAATGCCAGGATGCCTACGCTTATGTGAAGCATCACCCCGGCCGTCGAATCCTGGCGGAAG
>Ga0326728_10005259_pt1 | contig 36759 bp, 29 predicted proteins | sample MB3enrmetagenome_FD_207602 | JGI IMG/M metagenome (GOLD analysis project Ga0326728, IMG submission 207602) | Lab enriched peat soil microbial communities from McLean, Ithaca, NY, United States - MB31MN | ecosystem: Environmental > Terrestrial > Soil > Wetlands > Peat | place: USA: New York...
CCTCCACGTCAGCTTCAATAAATCACGCATCACACACATATATAAGGTGATACTATTTTTCACCCGGTAACCGATTGGTAAATGAAATCGGTCGATTTTTACCACTTTTCAGCCTTTTTTTTGCATCTCCGGCAACTGTTTTCACCACTCCAAACGCAGCAAGGCGGCCCATCCTCCCACAAGGAATGGACCGCCTGTTTGCCTTCCGGCGCTCTATCGCCGGAATCTCATGCTCCCTACAGCGTTCGCTTGAACAGCGGCGTGGCAATCAGCAGCGTGCCGATGCCGAAGACGGACAGAAACAAGAGGTCGAACTGGATGGCCGCGAAGCCCCCGTCCTTGAGCAGAATCGCCTTGAAGCCGTGAATGGCGTAGGTGAAGGGATCGACCACCGAGAGCGCCCGCAGCCAGGCGGGGAACGCCGCCGTGGGATACATGGCGCCCGAGGGATAAAACAACAGCGTGTTGAGCACCCCGAACATGGCCCGCGGCACCAGCGGATCGTCCACCCGCACCATGAGCAGGAACATCATGCCGTTAAAGGCCATGGATGTGGCCAGGATCAGGCACAGCAGTTGCAGCATCATCAGGGGGTGAAAGATGACGCCCACCCCGGCCATCAGCGAGCCCACCACGCACAGCACTATCCCCGAGAGCGTGGCCTTGATGGCCCCGGCGATATTCATGCCAAAAACCAGTTCCAGCTTGGTGATGGGCGTGACCAGATAGCCTTCGTGCACACCCCGCGCCTTGTCGTCGATATACAACATGCCGCCGCCAATCATCACCGAAATGTACATGGCCAGAGCCACCGTGGCGGGCAAAAGAAACTTCATGTAGTTGACGAAGGGATAGAGTTCCACAACCTCCAAAGCAATGGACTGCGCCAGGCGCGGCTGAATATCCGGCGTGCTCAGTGCAGTAACAACCAACTGCATCTCGCTTTCGATGCTTCCGCTGGTGAACTGGTCGGAGTTGTCCACCACCAGCCCCAGGCGCGGCGCATCTTGCGCGTAGACGCGGCGCGAATACTGCGCGGGAATGATGACCGCGGCATCGATGCGCCCGGTGCGCACATCCTCGCGCGCCTTGACCTCGTCGCTATACTCCACGGTGGTGAAGGTCTTGATGTTGACGGCGATGGCGTCGAAGGCCTCGCGCACCTTCACCGCCTGCGGTCCCTTGTCGTAATCGACCACGGCCACGCGGGTATTGACGATCTTTCCGCCGAAGGCGTTGCCCATGATGACCAGTTGCAACAGCGGCATCATCAGCGACATGATCATCAGCGTGGGTGAACGGAAGAACTTGCGCATCTCGCGCTCGATAATGGCAAACATTCTGTTCATGGACGTGCTCCGGGCCGCGGCGGCATGGTAAACGTCGGCTTGACCTGCTCGTCGCGCAGTTGCCGGCCGGTGTAGTGGACAAAAACATCGTCGAGCGAAGTGTTCTGCACACTCAGCGAGGTGAGCGTTTCGCCCAAGCTAGACGCCATCTCCACCAGTTGCGTGGTGGTCTGCGAGCCGGTCGAAGTGAGCACCCGATACACCCCGGCCGACTGCGATTCGACCTCGGTGACGCCGGTCAGCTGCTTCAGCCGCGCCGGCCATTCTTCGCTCTCGCGGGCGAATTGCACTTCCACCACATTCGAGCCGGGAACGCTCTGCTTCAGCTCGACAGGCGTGCCCAGGGCCACCAGCGTGCCGTGATCGACAATGGCGATGCGGTCGCACAGGCGATCTGCCTCTTCCATGTAATGGGTGGTGATGAGCATGGTGAGGTTGCGCGTCTTCTTCAAATTGTTCAGCATCTCCCACACGGCGATGCGCGAAACCGGATCGAGACCGGTGGTGGGCTCGTCGAGAAAGAAGATGCGCGGATTGTGCACCAGACCGCGCGCAATCTCCAGCCGGCGGCGCATTCCTCCACTCAGCGTCTTGGTCTGCGCCTCGCGCCACTTGGTCAGATCTACTGCTTCCAGCACCGTGGCAATGTTCTTCTCCCGCTCGGCGCGGGGAACGCCGTAGAGCTTGGCGTAGATGCTGAGGTTCTCTCCCACGGTGAGGTCGTTGTCGCTGGTCAGCGCCTGGGGAATCACCCCGATCATGCGCCGCACTTCGTCGGGCTCGCGCGCCACATCGTAGCCGCCAATAATGGCCTTGCCGCCGGTCACCGGGATCAGCGTGGTCATCATGCGGATCAGCGTCGACTTCCCTGCCCCATTGGGACCGAGCAAGCCGAAGATCTCGCCCTCCTCCACTTGAAAGTCGACGCCCTTGACGGCCTCGAAGTCCCCATAGCGCTTGACGATCCTCTCCACCACAATGGCCGGCCGCGGGGCCCCGCTGCGGCCTTGCGCAGTCGTCTCGTCGGGCCGGCTCATTGCTTCACCAACTTGTTTTTCGGAATGTAAACCTCGGCCGTCATGCCGGGAACAATGCGCTTGTTGGGATTGTCGATGAGCAGCTTCAACTGCACGGTCTTGATGTCGCGCTTCATCCCGCCCACATCGCGCTGGGTTGCGAAATCGGCCTCGGTGGCCTTGTTGATGATCTTCCCCTGTGTTGCAGCTCCACTTGGAAAGCGGACGCGAAGCGTCTCGCCGAGTTGGACACTGTCGGCCTGGGTCTCGGGCAACGGCGCGTAGATCCAGGTCTGGGTCAGGTCCATGATGGTGACGATTGCCGCGCCCGCCGCAACCACTTCGCCTTGCCGCGCTGCGCGCACATTGACCCGCCCGCTGACCGGAGCTAAGATCTGCGCATAGCCCACCTGCACCTGGGCCTGATCGGCCAGAGCTTTGGCGTTGACCACCAAATCGCGCGTCGAGTCCACGGTGCGGGCCGCGGCCGCGGCTGCCAGTTCATGCGCCTTGGCCTGACGAACTGCGGCTTCGGCGCCGTTTACATTCTCCTGCGCGGCATCCGCGGCGGCGGCGGCGGCATGAAGGCTGGTAACCGCCTCATCGCGCGCTTGGGCGCTGTCGATGCCCTGCTCGGCTAGCGCCACAGTGCGGCTGGTGTCGGCCTTTTGATGTTCAAGCTGGGCCTGCGCCTGGGCCTGTGTGGCGCGGGCGGCGCGCAGTTGTGCCTCGGCATTTACCGTGGCGCTGGTGACTTCGCCGCGAGTCTGGCGCTCGGTCTCGATGGTCTCCCCCAGTTTGCCTTGCTGGCTGCTGGCGCTGGCCTCGGCGGCCTTGTGGGCGGCGGCCAGATCGTCGCTCTCGATGATGGCGATCAGTTGGCCAGCCTTCACCTCCTGGCCCTCATCCACAAGCAGCGTCTGGATGCGACCCTGGATCTTGCTCGACACCACCACCTCGTTGGCGTCCACCGTCCCAATCAGTTGCAGGTCACCCCCCTGGCGCACCGTCAGCAAATACCAGATCAACGACCCCATGGTCAGCAGGCCCAGCAGCAGAAAAACTCGATTGCGTGCGTTCACTTGGTCCTCAATCCACCTGGCGATGCCAGGCTCAGTTCTTTACGAAGAATTTGCTTTTGCCGCGCAGCCCCTGCATGGGATGGCGGCCAAGTTCTATACACTCCGGCATGGGCGACGCCGCCAGAACCCGTTCCGCGACCTGTACCCCGTACGCACGGTCGACAAAAAGCGCCTGCCCCAGAAAGAGAATCGAAGCCCGGCGGCGGTGCTCCATCGCCGTGCGTTCCAGCGGGTCTGTCCCCAGAAGCAACTGCATCATTGGGGCGGAAAGAAAGTACAAGACGTTGGCACCCATGGCGGAATAGTGCATCTGCAGGGCGTCGGTCTGGATCAGTTCGCCCGCGGCAATCCCCTCGGCTACAATCTCACCGACGCGCTCCATGAGCGGGCGAAAAACCCGCTCGAAGATCGGGCTGAGGGCGTTGGACTCGCCACAATGCAGACGGATCATCTCCTGCTGCATCAGGCTCTGAAAGTTGCGGTTGGTCAGGATGCGGTCAAAGTGCTGAAGCACTAAGGCCACAAAGCGCTCCCCCGGTGAGGCCAGGCTATCCAGTACCGCCCGATGAGCAGCCCTAACCCCTTCGGTCACCGACTCGAGGGCCGCCGCGTACAGTTCGTCCTTGCTCTTGAAGTAGTAGTAGAGCAAGGCCTTGTTCACCCCAGCGGCCGCGGCGATCTGCTCGGTGCGGGCTCCCGCCAGACCGTTCTCGGCGAACTGGCGGATGGCGGCTTCGAGAATGCGCACCCGCGTCTGATCGGCACGTTCGCCCGGGGTGCGAGTTGTGGGAGCGGCTGTCATGGTTTTTAACTAACTGGTTAGTAAACTATCAGCTCCAGTGAGCCATTGCAACCTGCTTACGCTAAGAAACCATGAAAATGCACGCTCCCCGGGGCGCATACCCAGGCAGTCAAGATCGATCTACGCAGGATTAGAACCTTCGGTTCCGCCAGGAAAAGTATCTGAGATGAGTCTTCGAGAATTGCCGATCAGGCGAAGCAATTGAGGCGGCGGCCGACCTGCCGCTTTCCGGTAGGTGTGAAGAGCGGGCCGGCGAACTCGTCGTCGTCGTCACCGTCCATCAGATCGTCGCTCTCATTCTGCATTCCGCCGCGAGATTCCTCGTGCCTGGCGGTAAAGGAGTCGCTGCCGATAGCGACCAGGCGATCGATATCGAAGATCGGAGAAGTCTCGCCGGCCACCATCGCGTGGGGCACCATGGGCAGAAAACGGATTCCGGTGATGGGTGCGATTTCCATCGTGGCTCCTGAGGGGGCCTATCCCCTCTTGTCCCGCATATCGGCAAAGGCGCAGAAAGCATGAATGGAGTGGAAGGAAATTGTGTGAATTCTGAACACAACCGGAGATTCAGCCCGAGCCGCTCAAAGCCTTATTGATCCGGCTCGTGAATACAGCCATTCCGAACCCCCTCCTTGCCGCGTCTTTGCGGCAGGGAGGGGAGACCGATCGCACTGTTTAAGGAACCTCTGATTAAGCCGGCGATTTGAAGGGTCCGGGCTTTAGCCCGCACATAAAGCTCAAAGAATCAATGGGTTTTAGCCCCTAAGGGACGGTATGGTCATAGAAGAAACACTTAATCAGAGGTTCCTTTAGTGCCAGATCAATAAGAGAACGCGGCACCGCGGAGGGAGCGCCCTCGTTCGACCTTTTCGGCTCCCTGCGCATGTGGGATCAAGCAAAGAAGTCGACCAGGGTTTCCAGTCTGTCTTCCGCTGTGCCCAGCGTCGGCCCTGCGGCGTTGACCCCCAGGAGACTGTCCACCGCGCCCACAAATTCGCCATCGAATCGTTGCACATTGCCGTCGAAGGTCTTGCTGCCCACGCGTTCGCTGAAGGGCACCGCGACCGCGGAGTTTGTCGCCGTCCTCGCTTCCCTGGAAGCTGGACTCGGCACGGGAGTTACACCACCCACAGCCGAAATCTGCATACTCATGCGCTTCCTCCTTCCGCGCTAGCCACGAAGCGGCCAAGCATCGTCTGGATGATTAATCTTATCTAATTACGCATGGGTTGTATGTCCGATTTAAGTACACTTCAAATTGCCACTGCGGCTCGCTCGATCCCGGCCACGCCTGGCGTCAAGCCTCCCCCCCTCCCAATTCACCTTTGCCCGTTTTACCGGGGGCGCTTGAGGTAGACCGCCGGCACCAGTTGCGCGGTATTGGAGTCGTTCTGTAACAGAGCCAATCCTTGCGACAGATTCATCCCTGCGGGTACCGGAGCAAAGCCTCCGCGCACCTCGCTGGTCTCTTTGGCGATGGTCTTGAAGAGCAGGGCGCGGCCATTCATGTGCACTTCCAGACGCTCGGTCTTCCAGTCGGTGGGGGAGACGGGGGTGCGCTGCAGGCGGAACCATCCGCCTTTGTAGATCCGGCCCAGAATGCCATAGCCAAAGTCGAGATTCTCTTCCAGGTGGCCATCCAGCCGGGCTAGGCGTTTGGAACGTGCATCCACCCACAGTTCGCCGCTCATGGCGTGGAAGACGCGGGCCTCGACGGAGTGGGCGGGATAATCCGGATTGGGGCGGAAGCGAAGATGGGTGCAGCCGTTCTCTTCCCCGGCGTACTGGTAGAGAAAGGCGTCGGGCAGCAGGGCCAGGATGCGGCCAATGCGCTTTTCGTCTTCACCGTACTCCTGCCTTTGCCGGGCCTGTTCCGCAGGCGAACCCAGCAGATGAGCGAGGCGGGACTGCTCCTGGCGGCTGGCAGAAGCATCGAGCGGGCGGCCGTTGTTGAGGGTCAGCCGCTTGACCGGCCCGTCAACCGTCTCCACCTGCTCTTCACGCTGGGTCTGCTGCTGGTTGTGGTGTTCGATCCAATACCGCCAATAGCCGTGCCTGTCGTGGTCGTGGAGTTCGTTGTAGACCACCTCGCGTACCAATTGGCTGGGCGGCATGGGGGTGGGCGGTTCGAGGCAGAGGGCGGCGTGCGCCCCAGCCAGTATCCCTGCAACAGTCCACAAAATGCGCATCGTCTGCCTCCGGCGGATGAGAATACGGAGCTGGCGTACGACGACAGTATCGCCACAGAGCGATGAAAGATTGGCGATTATCCGGTGAAATGTAGGAGAAAAACCGGGAGATTCCCGAAATAATCGGAAAACTTCCGCGAACAAAACGGAAACCCCGGAAAGCGGGACCAATCCCCCGTCTCTTGCTACACTGGGGCCATGATGGACGAACAGGAATTCCGCCGCGCGGCCGAAGCCGCCATCGATGTATTGAAGCAGCATCTCTACGCCCGCGAAGAAGAGCGCGAGGCCGGATTCGAGGTTGAGGAACAGAGCGGCGTACTCAACGTGCTCTTCGAGGCGCCGCCGGGCAAATTCGTCATCACCCCCAACGCCCCAGTGCGCCAGATCTGGATCTCGGCCCTCTCCACCAGCTTCAAACTGGATTGGAATCCGGCGGTCAAAGCCTTCGTACTACCCAAAACCGGCGAACTCCTCCAACCGCTGCTCGACCGCCTGATCGAGGAACGGCTGGAAGGGTAGGTTCCTTCCCAGTTGAAACGAAAATCGCACAGTGGCGAGAGGTCTCCCGCGGCAGTGCGATCTTCCCCGCCCTGCTGTAACCATTGCTGGAAAAATCGTCTAAATTGTCAGCGTAGTGACGGCGGAGAGCCATGCAGAAGCCCCTGCAATGGGTCTTTCTACGGTAGCATTGATTTCTGCAAAACTCCCAAGGTGAATCAAGAGAATGCGACATCTCTGGTCGCCACGCTGCGAGCGCGCTTGAGGGCGGTTCAGTCGATCTCCTCGCGCGCCAAGGAGGTTGCCGGTGCAAAAAGCCTTATCTCTGCTCTCGGTCTTCGTAGCAACCGCCGCAATCTTTTGTTTGTGCGGTTGCAATCCCGCCACGTCGGGCACTCCTGTTTCCACCGGAACCACGCCCGCTGTGGTTACTCCGGTTTCCCTCTCCATTACCGACGATCCCCCGGCAGGCGTCTCGGTTCTCTTCTTCCAAGTCAGCCTCACCGCGGCGTCCTTGCAGCCCGTCTCTGGTTCGCCGGTTTCTCTTCTGCCCAATGGCACTCCGATTCAGATCGATGTAACCCAACTCCAAGCGCTTTCCGCCTTTCTCAACACTGCCAATGTACCGGCGGGGAGTTATTCGAGCCTGACCCTCACCTTTGCCAGCCCACAACTGGTCATCTTCAATGCCTCGGACTCGTCGATTGCCAGCACCTGCGCGGTGGGCAGCGTCTGCCAGTTGACGCCGGCCCTGGAAAACTCTGCAACCATCACCCTTTCCTCCAATCCCTTTCCAGTTACAGTTGCCGCCAATTCCCCGCTTGGCTTGCTCATCGATTTCCATCTCAACACCATCATCCAGCCCGATCTCTCGATCAATTTGGATGCCTCCAATGGCATCTCGGTCGCGCCCCTGCAAACCACGGCCCCGGTTGGCTCGCCACGGTTCGGCGCCGTGACGGGATCGGTCGCCGCCGTCACTCCCAGCCTCGCCCAATTCACCCTGCAAACCCCGGATGGCCGCTCCTTCACCATCTCCACATCGAGCAGCACTGCCTATGACGACTTCCCCGCCACGGCGTGCTCCGCGGCTGGATTCGCCTGCATCGCACAGGGACAGATTGTCCAGGTGCAGATTGCCACTCTGCAAACCGCCGGGACGCTGCTCGCCTCTCAGGTGACCTACGTCCAGCCGCCCGGCGTGCAGACGGTCACCGGGACAATAGTCGCCATCCCTCCACTTCCGCTACCCGCCGGAGAGACCGTTTTGCAACTCATGCTCCACCAAAACCCCACCGCCAGCACCAGCCTGCCTCCGGGTGGAATGGCTACGGTTGCGGTGTGGATGGCGGGATCGGGCTCTCATGCGGCAACCACCTTCTCGATTGACGCCAATGGTTTTACCATCCCCTCGGGATTGACCTTTGCCAGCGTCAATGACTTGTCTGTTGGCCAGACCGTGCAAGTGACCGTGACTGCCGGGACCCTGCTGCCCCCCAGCCCTCTGGTCGGGCCAACCGCTGCCGGCGAATGGGGGCCGGCCGCGCAACTCTCCTTTACTGCCAGCGCGCTGCAACTCGAGCCCAGCCAGATTACCGGCATGATCGCTGGGTTGGGTTCCTCGGCCTTTGCGCTGGACCTCCTCTATGAGCCGGCTCCGGTGGTTCCTCTTGGACAGACCCTGGCTTACCAGGTGGAAACCACCGCGCAGACCAACTATCAGAGCTTTGCTGCGGACAGTTTCTCCGGCTTGGCCAATGGCGATCTGGTCTCGGTTAATGGTTGGGTCTTTCCCCAGAATGGCGCGCTCGATCCCGCCATCGGCCCGCCCATCGTGCTGGCGCAGACCGTTGCGCTTCATCCCAACAGCGGGTTTTGAACCGGAAGAGCCAGGATAGGCCATAGAAAATGGCATGAGCGCCAGACGATGCCGGCGCTCATGCCATCTCTCAAAAGTTGCCCTATCGATTCGGCCGGTACTACCGAAATTCCGTGCTCCATCCTTTGCGCCCTTTTTCGGCACTCGGGTGGAAAAACCTCGCCAATATTCGAGGGCCGGTTCAATAAAAACGACTCAGGCCAGAAACATGCAGTCGCCGTAACTGAAGAAGCGGTATTTCTCTTTCACCGCGTGGCGATAGGCGGCCAGCACGTTCTCGCGCCCCGCGAAGGCGCTGACCAGCATCAATAAACTAGACTGCGGCAGGTGGAAGTTGGTCAACAACCCGCCCACCAGGCGGAACTCGAAGCCTGGTGAGATAAAGATCTCCGTCTCGCCGCTGTGGGGTGTGAGCGGCTCTTCCGCAGCCTCTCGAGCGCAGTGCTCCAGGGTACGCACCACGGTGGTGCCGACGGCCACTATGCGGCGGCCTTCGGCCTTGGCTCGATTGAGCGCCAAGGCCGTCTCCGGTCTGAGAGTAAAGCGCTCGCGGTGCAGGCGAACCTCATCCAGCCGCTCCACCCGCAGGGGGGCAAAGGTGCCCAAGCCCACATGTAGGGTGATATGCGCCGTCTCTACGCCCTTGGCGGCCAATTCCTCTAAAACCTGCGGAGTGAAATGCAATCCGGCGGTGGGAGCGGCCACCGATCCGCGATCGCGATTGAAGACCGTCTGATAGCGTTCGCGATCCGCGCTGGCGTCGTCGCGATGGATATACGGCGGGAGTGGCATATGCCCGATGCGCTCCAACACCGCGAAGAAATCCTCGACCGGGGTGAAGCGCAACATGCGCGCCCCGAACTCGCCGCGCTCCAGCACCTCGGCTTCGAGAAGAATCTCGCCGTTCTGAGCGGGAAAATGCAGGATCTCGCCGATGGCGACCTTGCGCCCCGGCCGCACCAGGGCGCGCCACAGCAGTTCTCCCTCGAGCGATGCGACCGGCTCGGTGAGCAGAACCTCAATGCGCCCGGTAGGCTTCTCGTGATCGCGCAGCAGGGTGCGGTGAGCGTAGAGCCGCGCCGGAATCACCCGCGTATCGTTGAGCACCAGCAGGTCGCCAGGCTGAAGCAGCGCGGGAAACTCGGCAAAAACCGTGTCGCGTCGCGCCCCGGTGGCCCGATCCACAGCCAACATGCGGCTCTGGCCGCGCTGCGCGGGAGGCTGCTGGGCGATCAGATCTTCGGGAAGTTCGAAGTCGAAGTCGGCAACCTGAAGAGTGCTCATGACTGCGCCTTCCCGAAGTGCTGGTAGGCGCGCAGACGGGCGCGTTCCAAGGCGGCGTTCAGTTCCTCGCGGCGGGGCTCGAAGCCCTCCCCGGTCAGGTCGCCGGGCACCCGGGTCCACTGCGCCCAACTGACGCAGATGCGGGTAAAGGGCTTGGGGATGAGGAAGCGATCCCAGGAGCGCATCGTCCAGGCGTGCTCGGGTTCCAAATGGAAGGCGCCGATGGGCGCGCCGGTGGTTTGGGCCAGTTTGATGGGGCCCATCTTGGTCTGGTAGATGGGGCCGCGTGGGCCGTCGGCGGTGAAGATCGCCGTCTTGCCGCCTTCGATGGTGCGTTTCAGCCCCAGTAGGCCTTCCTTTGCCCCGCGGGAGCTGGAACCGCGCACGGCGTCGTAGCCGAATAGCTTGAGAATGCGGGTGATCAGTTCCCCATCGTAGCTGCGGCTGATGAGGATCACCGCCCGGGAGTGGCGAAAGTAAATGGTGCAAGGCAGCACGCATTGGTGCCAGAAGCAATAGATCTCCGGGCCAGGCTTTTCGCCGCAGAGCACCGGAGTCACGCCCTCTTCGGCGATGACCTCGAAGCGCCAGGTGCGGCTGACCATCCACAATAGGGCCCAGACCAGGCGGGGAACCACGGCCAGCACCAGGCTCTGGGAGAAGGAAAAACGGGGGTAAGTTTCGCGGGTCACAGCTTCGATTCTAGCGGAGCGAGCGGAGTTCGAGGGGTTTGCAGATCGATCTGCGAGCGCTACAACCAAGCCGCCACCGCCATTCCGGTCTGCCCGCGGCTTCGCCCGTATGGTACATTTGCGCCATGATACTGATGCGCTTGGCGCTCTTCGCGGTGCTGTTGACGGCGACCCCAGCGGTTGCCGCAACCCCGGCGAAGGCCAGTCAACCTACCCCGGTACAGATCCCCGCCGCCGCGCCCGCCGGCGTTACCGCGCCGGAGGCGGGCGCGTCCAACAAAGTTGACAGCAGTGCCGGCTACACCGACTTTCCCCAGCCGCATATCAAGATCGCCGACCCCATGCCGGTGGCTCCCCCCCCGGTGTGGGCGCTGCGCGAGCGCATCACCTGGGGCGCAAATCTGGCGCTGGCCCTCTTCGCCTACGCAGGCATCATGCTGGCTCTCTCCACGCTGAGAAAGATCGAACGCCAGACGCGCTCGGGTGAAGCCGCCGCCGAAGCCGCGCTGCAGATCGCTCAAGCCGCTCTGGCCTCCGCCCAGGCCATCGCCCAGTCGGAGCGGCCCTGGCTGTCAATCGCCATCAAGCCTTCGATGACCGTCGAAAACTCCTTCACCGTCATGGCCACCAATTGCGGACGCACCCCGGCCAGAATCGTGGCCACCGCCGAGCAGACCGTGATCGTTTCCGAAGAACAGGGCCTGGATGCGCTGCCGGAATACCCGGTGGGTGATCCCCGCGACCGCTCCCAACCCCTTTTCCTGCTCCCCGGCGAATCCACCTCCATCAAATCCTTCTGCCGCGACGACGCCAAGGGGATCTGCCCCAGCGAAGAGAAATTCAAGCGCATCGAACGCTGGGAGGAGAAGATCTTTATCTACGGCAAGATCGTCTACGAAGATACCGTCTCACCGGCCAACGAGCAGCGCCATGAGACCGCCTGGTGCTGCTGGTATATCCACGGCCGGCAGCGCAGCGGCCTGGTCTTTGCTGGCCCGCCCGCCTACAACAGCCACACCTAGCGTCCCTAGCCAGAAGTTCTGCCATCGTCGCATCGTCGTCTTGACGGTGTTGGGCGCACCGAGTTCCGGCTGGGATGAACTGCGCTGCTCCACAACTTTGCGTGTCCCATCCTCGATGCGTTCCTTGCATCGAAGATGGGACAGCACGAATAGTATGGCTCTTCATGGAGAGGCGCGGAGCGTCACGCCCGATCGAGCGGGGGGGTTACGCTTCGGCAGCCAGCCTCTGATCGTGCAGAGCCGCTTCTGCAGCAACGCCGGGCTCGGCCAACCGGATGAGGCGATGCAAATAGGCTCTGGAGATGTTCAGACTTCGCGCCGCCAATGTCTTGTTGCCGTTGTTGTCACGAACCGCACCTACCGCCAGCTTGACCTTGTAGTCTCGCAGTTGCCGCTCGAAGGATCCGGCCGGGTTGTAGTCGGCAATATCGACCACATCGGCAAAATCGCTGCCCTCGTCCTCCGGCGTACTGATCGACAGATCGTCGATGCAAACCGTTGCGCCGGAAGCCAGAACGATGGCCCGCTGCATTACGTTTTCCAGTTCCCGCACATTGCCCGGCCAGTTGTAGCTCAGCAGCACGTCCATGGCCTCGGCATCAATGCCCTCCATAGGCTTTCTGAACATTTGCCCATAGCGGCTGAGAAAGTGCATGGCCAGCAGAGGAATATCCTCGCGGTGCTCGCGCAGCGGCCGCGCTTCAATCTGAATCACATTAATGCGGTAAAAGAGATCTTGGCGAAATTGCCCCTCCGCCACCATCTTGCTCAAGTCGCGATTGGTGGCAAAGACCAGCCGCGCCCGCAGCGGGATAAGGCGATTACTGCCCAGGCGGTTGAACTCCATCTGCTGCAAGACGCGCAGCAATTTGACCTGGGTAAACAGGCTCAGATCGCCGATCTCATCGAGAAACAGTGTGCCATCGTCGACCTGTTCGAAGTAGCCTTCGCGCGCGCCCACGGTGCCGGTAAATGCACCCTTCTCGTGGCCGAACAACTCCGCTTCGATCAGCGTCTCCGGAATGGCGCCGCAGGAAACCGCTACAAACGGACGGCTCGAACGCGATCCGATGCTGTGAATGGCGCGGGCGATCAGTTCCTTGCCGGTTCCGCTTTCACCGGTAACCAGCACGGCGGCATTGAGATCGGCCACCTTGTAGGCCATCTGATAGATCTGCTGCATCTGCCGGCTGGAGCCGATCAGTTGCCCGCAACCTGCGGGGCTCACCGCAGCTTCTCGCTTCACCGGCGCCGATTCGCCCTGCGTCGCCTGCACATAGGCCCGGCTGAGCAGGCTCTTGAGGTCGCGGATCGAGGGCGGCCTGCGGCAATAGCCAAAGGCGCCGGCGCGAACCAGTTCGAACGCCGTAGCCCGCAGTTCATCATCGGCCAGAATCACCGCGGGCAGACGGGCCGCAAGCATGCGCCGGGAAAACTCGATACGCGGCTGCACCAGATTCAGGTTCGACTTCAGGTCGAGGATGGTTACGTCGCAAGCTCCACTCAAGACCAGACGCTCGATCTCCTCGGCTTCCGCCGCGGGAAGAATCTGAAAATCCCCACCCATTGCCGAGCTGAGCAGCGTTCGCAGTGTCCGATCTTCCGAGTACAACCCAATCCTGATCATGGAGGTCTTGCCCTTCTGTCCTGCCGCTTCCTTCAATCTGCTTCTTCGCCGCTTCGCTTTCGCCCGTCCCGCCGCTCGCCTGCTTCTGCCGCTCTCTGCAGACAGACCGCCGCGCTACACCGGGCGTCAAGAAGTCCAACGCCGGCGCCGCGACGGCGCTCCCGCCTAACTTCTTTGTTGCTTGAAAAACAGTCTCCATGCATCGGCTCAGCTTACTGCCGGCCGCTTCCCAATGCTGGATATACCTCAAGTTATCGGAGCGGAAATGAAGGGTCAATCCCACGATGGTGGGAGACCGATACGGCGCATACACTCTGCCAACAGAAATGCGTTGTGAGCTGGGACTTGCATTGTGGAGCAATCCCGCACCCCGCCCCGCCGATTCCCCCCTGGCACTCGCCGCATGAGTTTGATCCGGCCCGTAAATACTGGCTACGTGCCCATCCTGGACGCGTTTTTCTGCGTCCCGGATGGGAAACCTCGACACTATTTTGAAAGCCGGATCAATTTGGTCGAATCAATTGGAATGGCGCAGCGAGGGATGAGCCGGGGACGCGCCTTCTTCCGCTGCCGCGGGAGCCACAATGGGCGAAGCTCCATTGAGAAAAGCCGGGTCCATCGAGGCAATATCCACCCGGTAGCTGACCGTGCTGGCGGTGGGGAATGCGGCGGGAACCTTCTGTGTCACCTTTCCGGTCGCCGCCCATTCCGTGCCGCGCTGCAAGGTGGCGATGAAGCCTACGCAACTGAGCGCGGCCACATCGTGGCCCAGTGTAGTGTGGAAGATCCGCCCTTTGCCGTAGTTCAGCACCATCAACATCGGCTCGTCGCGGCCGGTTCCCTTGTTCAGCGGGTCCGAATGCGCGGTGGCCAGCACCGTCATGTTTTCGCCGGGGCCGCGCAGCGAATCGTAGAGTTCATCGCTCGCGTGCATCCACACCGCCGGCATCCCTTGCAGGATGGGGTGCTCAGGATGGCGGGCAACGATCTGAAAAGGCAGCCGGTTGCCATGATTGCCTGCCGCCCCCGGCGCTCTGTCGCTGACTAATTTGCCGGCGCGGTAGTACCAGTGCGGCCCAGCCTCTTCCTTGCGCTCCCGCCAGCCGCCCACGCCGATCATCCGGTTATATGCGGGCCAGTGAGGAAAGGCATTGTCGGCGCCATGCACCACCACCAGTCCCCCGCCCTGCTGGACGAACTGCTCGAACTGGGCGCGCAACTCCTGCGGCCAGTCAGGAGAGTCGTAATTCGAGACAATGACCTGAAAACGACTGAACTCCGGCTTGAAGCTGCTGAAGTCCCCATCGCCGGTTGGTGCGGTCAGCACCGTTACCTGAAAGAGACCGGTCTCCTCCAGTTCCCTCTTGAGCACCGGCGTGGTCAGCTTCCAGTTGTGATAAACGCCAGCACTTTGCCCATCGAGCAGCAGAACCTGAATCAGCCCGCCATGCGCCCCTTGGGCATGAATGGCCAATGCAGGCAGCATCGCCACCGTGGCCAGCAAGGCCATCGTCGTCGTTTTCATCTTCGCGCGATCCTCTCTGTTACGGAAAAATATGAACCGAGTGTACTGCACCCGGCCAGCTAACACGCACTCCGTGCCCCACCCTGGACGCGCTGCTTTGCGTCAAAGGCGGGAAACCTCGACTCGATTCCAGCGCCGGATTGGGAAAGACCCGCCCGCGGGATGAGTTTGCGGTTCTCGACCCGCGGCGCCGAGTAATGAATGTAAAATGAATCTTTCCAAGAATCAATCGGCCCATGCGGCAGGTTCCGGGGATCTCCATGAAAGATTCAGAGACTAAAAGGCGTGCGAAAGACCCCGCCGCCGCCTACCGCCCGGTCAGTCTCAAGCAGTTGGCGGCGCATCTGGGCCTGAATCCCGCCACCGTCTCCGTGGTGCTCAACGATGTGCCCGGCCGCTCCATTCCCCAAACCACTCGCGACCGAATCAAGGCCGCCGCCCAGGAGATGAACTACCACCCCAGCCTGCTGGCGCGCTCGCTGCGCAACCGCCGCACCCAGACCATTGGCATCCTGGTACCGGAGTTGGGCGATGGCTATCATACCCAGGTGATGAGCGGCATCGGCGATCAACTCATGCAGGCCGGCTATTTCTACTTCACCGCCCATCACCGACACCAGTCCAAACTGGTCGAGGACTATACGCGCATGTTCATCGGCCGCGGGGCACAAGGCATCATCGCCGTGGATACAGCGCTGGAACATCCCTTGCCGGTGCCAGTGGTGGCCGTGGCTGGTCATCGTACCATCGAGGGGGTAACCAATGTCGCCTTGGATCACGCCCGCGCCGCCGAACTCACCCTGACGCACCTCTACGCACTGGGCCACCGTCACATCGCTTTCATGCGCGGACCGTCCATGAGCTCCGACTCAAATGCACGCTGGGAAGGTTTGCTGGCGGCGGCAGAGAAACTCGGCGTCGAGATGCGGCCGGAACTGGTGGTCGGTCTCAACCGCGATACCTCTTCGCCGGAACTGGGCTATCCCGTAGCCCAGCAATTGGCCGCCAGCGGATTCACCGCCCTGGTGGCCTTCAACGACATATCCGCCATCGGCGCCATCCGCGCCTTGAAGGATCTCCACCTGAATGTTCCCGGCGACGTTTCGGTGGTCGGTTTCGACGACATCCAGGCCGCGGCCTATACCTTGCCCCGCCTCACCACCATCCGCCAGCCGCTGGTCGAGATCGGCAGAATCGCCGCGCGGCGCCTGCTCGACCGCATCAACGGCGCCATTTTCCCGGAAGGCGACATCGTCGTCCAACCGGAGTTGGTGATCCGCGAATCGACCGGCCCGTGCCACTGACCGGCACTCGACCGCCCCGCCTTCTGCCGCGATACTCTTAGAGTTAACGTGATTCGAGACGAGATCCAACCCGAGGCTGCGCCGGTCTCCCCTTTGCACCAGCTACCCGCGGAATCAGCGCCCCCAGCGCCGCCAGCGGACAAGCCCATGGCCGAGCTGACCCCGTTCATGCGCCAGTGGACGGCGGCCAAACGGGAGAATCCCGACGCCCTGCTCTTCTTCCGCATGGGTGACTTCTACGAGCTGTTTTACGACGACGCGGTGACGGTCAGCCGCGAACTACAACTGACCCTGACGGCGCGCGACCGGGAGCGCTCTCAGCCCATGTGCGGCGTCCCCTACCACGCCGTCGAGGGCTACCTGACAAGGCTCCTCCGCCAGGGCTACCGCATCGCCATCTGCGACCAGATGGAGGATCCCAAACTCACCAAGAAGATCGTGCGCCGCGAGGTCACCCGCGTGCTCACCCCCGGCACCGCCCTGGACTCCGCGCTGGGCCAGGAACAGAACAACTTTCTGGCCGCGCTGTTCGACACCGGGGAAGGCAAGAGCGAGGGCAAGCATCCTGCGCCCAAATCGGTGTGGGCCGTTGCCCTGCTCGATGTCTCCACCGGCGAGTTCCGCACCAGCGAATTTCATGGCCCGGCGGCGCAGCAACAGGCAGTAGATGAGATCCTCAAGGCCCAGCCCAGCGAGGTGCTGCTGGCCGCGAGCGCCGCCACCATTCCCGCACTGGAACGGATTCCCGCCCGCACCCGGGTCGAAGACTGGGTCTGGACTCGCGACTTCGCCGTGCCCCTGGTCGAGCGACAGTTGCAGGTGCGCTCCCTGGAGGGCTACGGCCTCAGTCAGCATCCCGCCGCCGCCATCGCCGCCGGAGCGGTGCTCCACTATGTGCGCTCTACCCAAAAAAACGAAGCCCTGCACATCGATTCGCTCAAGTTCTCCGAACATTCCACGGCCCTCGAACTCGACCCGGTAACGGTGCGCAATCTGGAGTTGGTCGAGCCGCTCTTCACTGGCCAGGAGCAGCGCGCCACCCTGTTTTTCGCGTTAGACAATTGTCTTACACCGATGGGCAAGCGCCTGCTGCGGGCCACCATCCTGCGCCCCCTCTTCGACATCACGGCGCTGCAAGACCGCTACCAGGCCGTTGCCGAGGCCCACGCCCATCTCATGCCGCGCGAAGAACTGCGCCGCGCCCTGAACGGCATTCTCGATCTGGAACGGCTGTTGGCCAGGCTCTCGCTGGACTCCGCCGGCCCCCGCGATGTGCGCGCCCTGGCCGCCAGCCTGGCCAAGCTGCCCGGATTGAAGGTCGCCTTGCAGGCCTTACAGGCTCCACAATGGCGCGTCCTCTCCGAACACCTCGACCCGCTCCAGGAAGTTACCGCGCTCATTGAGACCACGCTGGTACCCGAGCCGCCCTTGACCATGGCCGATGGCGGAGCCATTGCCGCCGGCGTCGATACCGAGTTGGACGAACTGCGCGGGATCTCTTCCACCGGCCGGCAATCCATCGCCGCCATCGAAGAACGTGAACGCCAGCGCACCGGCATCGCTTCCCTCAAAGTGCGCTATAACTCCGTCTTCGGCTATTACATCGAGATCACCAAGTCTAACCTCAAGCAGGCTCCCGCCGACTACGAGCGCAAGCAGACACTGGTCAACGCCGAGCGCTTCACCACCCCGGAGTTGAAAGAGTACGAGATCAAGATCCTGACCGCGCACGACCGCTCCATCGAGATCGAGAAGCGCATCGTCGCCGCATTGCGCCGCACCGTGTTGGGTGCGGCTAGCCGTATCCGCCGCAGCTCGACGGTAGTGGCCGAGGCCGACCTGCTGGCCAACTTTGCGCACTTGGCGGCGCTGCGCCGCTATGTGCGCCCGCAGTTGGTCGAGGAGCCAGTCATCGAGGCCATCGCCGCCCGTCATCCGGTGATCGAGCAGTGGATGGAAGAGACCCGGGAAGGCCGCTTCATCGCCAACGATCTCTTTCTCGACGCGGGCGCCGACGGGCCCAGCCTGCTGCTCATCACCGGCCCCAACATGGGCGGCAAGAGCACCTACCTGCGCCAGGCGGCGATGCTGGTGTTGCTGGCCCAGATGGGCTGCTTCGTGCCCGCCGACAGCCTGCGCTTCGGCCTCGTCGACCGTATCTATACCCGCATCGGCGCCAGCGACAATGTGGCCCGCGGTCGCTCCACGTTCATGGTCGAGATGACCGAAACCGCCACCATCCTCAACACCGCCACGCGCCGTTCGTTGATCCTGCTCGACGAGATGGGGCGAGGCACCGCAACCTTCGATGGCCTTTCCCTGGCCTGGGCCACGGTCGAGTATCTGCACGCCGAGACCGGCGCCCGCACCCTCTTCGCCACCCACTATCACGAGTTGACCATGCTGGCCGAGAAGCTGCCGCGGGTGCGCAATCTGCGCGTGGGCGTGAAAGAGGCGCAGGGCTCCATCGTCTTTCTGCATACCATCGAACCGGGCGCGGCCAGCAAAAGCTACGGCATCGAAGTGGCGCGCCTGGCCGGATTGCCCGCCGCCGTCATCGAACGAGCCAAGCGCGTCTTGCGCCAGCATGAAAAACAGGAGCGACAGAGCGTACAGCATGAAACCACTCCCGAGCCGCTGCAATTGACCATCTTCACCCCCCTCTCGCAACGCATCGTGGACCGCATCGAAGCCGTCAATGTCAATCTGCTCACCCCGCTGCAAGCCCTGAATCTGCTGGAAGAATTGCAGAGCGAACTGAAGGAAAGCAGAGAATAGGGACTAGGGAATTGAAACTTGCACGTGTTTCAGCGTTTCGAGGATCGGTTTTGTACTAGGGCACGACTTCACTCGTGCCGAAAAGGACTGAATATTTTGGGGCGTTAGCCCTGAGGAAGATCGGGCAACAACTGCCGGGGCATTTTGATTGACGCTCCACTGAACAGGAAAAGCAACAATGACACAGCCATTACGCCATGCCGTGGGAAGCCTGATGGTCGTTGGTCTGGCCGGGGGCGAGTTGAGCGCGATCGAACGTGCCTGGCTCAAGCTGGTGCGGCCTGGCGGTGTCATTCTCTTTCGCCGCAACATCGAGAGCGCCGCACAGACCCGCGCACTGCTCGACGAAGCCACCGGACTCTGCGCCCCACACGCCTTTCGCTGTGTCGACATGGAAGGCGGAACGGTGGACCGTCTGCGTTCTGCACTGACCCCAACACCCTCCGCGCAGACCGTTTTTCTGGCCGCCAGGCAGATGAAGGAGCCTGCACTCCCGCGCCAACTGGGCGAACTGGTAGCTAGCGCCTGCCAGGCTTTCGGCTTCAACACCACCCTGGCCCCGGTGCTCGATTTAGGCTTGCCCGCATCGGCCGCGGTGATGGGAACGCGAGCTGCGGCTGCCACCGCGGAGGGCGTGGTCGAGTTTGCGCGGGCCTTCCTGAGCGGACTGAAAGCAAGGGGCGTAGTGGGTTGTGGCAAGCATTTTCCCGGACTGGGCGGCGGCACTCTCGATTCCCACCTGGAGACACCCGCCATCGACCGCAGCCTGCCAACCTTGCAGCGCGAAGACCTGGTTCCCTATCGTGAGTTGAACCACGAACTGCACATGGTCATGGTGAACCACGCCGCCTATCCGCATACGCCCGGCAAACAGCGCCCCGCCAGCGCCTCGCCTTACTGGATTACCACCGTGCTGCGCAAGCAGCTCGGCTTTCGCGGCATCGTCTTCAGCGACGATCTGGAGATGGGCGGCATTCTCAAGTTCATGCCCATTGAAGAAGCCGCCATCGCCGCTCTGCGCGCCGGTATGGATCTGATCGAGATCTGCCACAGCCCGGAGCTGATCTTGCGCGCCTATCAGGCGCTGCTGGCCGAGGCCGAGCGCTCCGCGGCCTTCCGCAAGATCATTGCGGAGCGTGCGCAAAGAACAGCAAGAGCGCGCCAGCAACTCTTCGCCAAGGGAACTCCGCCAGCGCTTTCTATGAGACAATTCCAGTCGCTGTGCACCCGCATGGAGCGCTTCAACGCCGTCGTCCAGATTGCACAGTCAAGCCCAGCAGGCAACGAAATAAACCAGGAGGCTGGTTCCCTATGAGCGCCAAGGCCGCTGTCTCCGCACCGTCCATGATCGTCGCCGGCATCATGAGCGGCACCTCCGCAGATGGCATCGACGTAGCCCTGGTGCGCATTGCGCCGGGCAAACTGCACCCGCATATCGAGTTGCTGGCGCATGAGGGATTCCCCTACGCGCCCACCTTGCGCCGCGCGGTGTTGGGGGCCATGAATGCCGAAACCACTTCAACCGCGGAGCTGGCGCGTCTGAATTGGCGTTTGGGAATCGCCTACGCCGATGCCGTGCAGGCCACGCTGAAGCGCCATCCGCTGCCGCTCGATCTCATCGGCAGCCATGGCCAGACGCTCTATCATCAGGCTAAGACCGAGGCCTATGCGGGCCGGCGCATCGCCTGCACCTGGCAATTGGGCGAAGCGGCGGCCATCGTCGAAGCGCTGCGGGTTCCCGTAGTCAGCAACTTCCGCCCCGCCGACATGGCCGCCGGAGGCCAGGGCGCGCCGCTGGTCCCGCTGCTGGACTACGTGCTCTTTGCGCATCTCGAGCGCGGCCGCGTGCTGCAAAATATCGGGGGCATCGCCAACCTCACCGCCATCCCCGCTGGCGCCACGCCGCAAGCGGTGATTGCCTTCGACTGCGGCCCCGGCAACATGGTCATCGATGCGCTGGCGCAGCATCTCTTCAATGAGCCCTTCGACCGCGACGGAGAGATCGCCGCGCGCGGTAAGGTGATCGATGCGGTGCTGGAACAGGCACTGCGCAATCCCTACTTCTCCCTCAAACCGCCGCGCACCGCCGGCCGCGAACAATTTGGCCGCGAGTATGCCGCCAGGTTTCTGCACGCCTGCGAACGGCACAGCCGCAAGCTGGAAAACACGCTGGCTACCGCCACGGCGCTCACCGCCGCGAGCATCGCGCAGAGTTATACGCAATTTGTGCAGGCAAAGATGGAAAGCTCCAAAGCCGTGGTCGACTACATCGTCTCCGGCGGCGGTGCGCGCAATCGCACCATGATGACCATGCTGGCGCAGCGCCTGCAGCCGATGGGCTGCGAACTGGCCATGAGCACCGATTACGGCCTTCCCGTCGAAGCCAAGGAGGCCGCGGCCTTCGCGCTGCTCGCCTGGCACACTTGGCATCGCCTACCCGGCAATGTTCCCGCGGCCACCGGCGCCGCGCGGCCTGCCATCCTGGGTCAGGTGAGTTATGCGGATTGATTCCCGTCGCAGTAGTTTCCAACCATCGGGATGCCCCACCCTCGTCGCGTATTTGTTCTTGCGGCTAGGGTGGGTTTTCACATCTGGTCCGCGTCTATGTTTTGCGATCCCATTTTTAATCCTGGGCTCTTTGAGCCTTCTCGCGCTGGCCCTTCTGTCCGGTTGCCGCACCGCGCCGAGAGATCCCGACACGGTAGTCTTCCTCATCGAGAGCAGCCCCACCAACCTCGATCCGCGCATCGGCACCGACGCGCAATCCGAGCACATCGACGAACTGCTTTTCGATGGCTTGGTAGCCCGCGACAGCAACTTCCAGTTCAAACCAGCGTTGGCCGAGAGCTGGGAACAACCCAATCCGCTGACCTATGTTTTTCATTTGCGCGGCGGCGTGCGCTTCCACGATGGGCGCGAACTCACGGCCCGCGATGTGCTGTGGACCGTCGACTCCATGCGCAGCGCCCAGAGTCCCGGCGCGGTGATTACGGCCAAAGCCAACTCCTACGCCTCGATTCAAAGCATCGAAGCGCGCGACGAGCGCACCGTCGTCTTCCATCTCCGCCACGCCGACAATTTTCTGCTTATCAACCTCTCAACCGGAGCCATGGGCATTGTGCCTTCGGGCAGCGGGCGCGATTTCTGGCAGCATCCGGTAGGCACGGGCCCGTTTCGCTTCGTCAGCCAGCAGATCGATCAAAACGTCCTGCTGGAACGCAACCCGTTGAGCTGGTCCACAGTTCCGCGCATCCCGCGAGTGCGCTTCGCCGTGGTTCCAGACGCCATCACCGCGTCGCTGGAATTGGAAAAGGGATCGGCCGATGTCGCCGTCAATTCCCTGCCCATGGATGCGCTGGCGGCTTTGGAGGCGCGACCCAATCTGGCCGTGGAGCGGACCGTCGGCACGCAGATCCAGTATCTCGGCTTCAACATGCGCGACCCGCTGCTGCGGGACGTGCGCATCCGCCAGGCCATTGCCTGCGCCATCGATCGCGACCTCATCATTCGCACCCTCCAGCGCGGCCACGCACAACCCGCGCTGAGCCTGCTGCCGGTGAGCCACTGGGCGTATAGCAGCGCCGTTGAACACTACGACTACAACCCCGTCCGCGCCGCGCAGTTGCTGGATGAAGCCGGGCACAGAGCGGACCGCGACGGCGTGCGCCTGCACCTGACCATGAAGACCTCCAGCGACGAAGGAACGCGCCTACTGGCCGCCGTTTTGCAGCAGCAACTGGCGCAGGTGGGCATCGCCCTGGAACTGCGCAGCTTCGAGAGCGCCACCTTCTACGCCGACGTGCGCCGCGGCGCCTTTCAGATCTACTCGCTGCGCTGGATCGGAGGCAACGAGCAACCTGACATCTTTGGCTACGCCTTCTCGTCCACCAGTTTTTCCCCCGCCGGAGGCAATCGCAGCCATTACTCGAACCCGCGCCTGGACGTCCTGCTTGAAGATGCGGCGCAGAGCGCAGACTCCGCCCGGCGGCGCGCCGACTATGTGGAAGCGCAACAGATTCTGGCCCGCGACCTGCCCGCCTTCAACCTCTGGTATCGCGACACCATTGTGGTGCACAGCCGCCGCTTGACGCACGTGGCCGCCACCCCCTCGGGAAGCTTCAGCTTTCTGGAGACGGCTGAGTGGGCCGCGCGATAGCTCCATCTAGGCCCTCGAAGAGGCCTCCCAGGTCTTCATCGCGGCTTAAGGTTGAGACCCCTAAATCTGGAATAACAGAGATTTTATGCCCGTCTTAAGGCTGCCTTCAGGCATCGCGGCGCATTCTGAAATTGCCTTCAACCTTTTGCCGTATTGTCACGTCTACGGCAATAGAGCGAAAAGAACCCGCTCGATGTTCGGCAACTTTCCAGCCCGTGGAGAAAGCTCCCATGAACAGCACCATGAAGATTCGCATCTCTCTCCCGGCAGCGCCTATGGCGTTGCTGGCAGTCTTGACGCTAGCTTGCCTGGCGTTGCCGGGAACGGCCGCGGCGCAGGCGCGCTTTATTGGCGCCATCGCTGCCATCAACGGTAATACCCTCACGGTCAAGCCCGACAGCGCTGAGCCGCGCCAGGTGGAAGTGCCCGATACAGCTTCGATAAAGCGCATCGCGCCCGGCGAGCACGACCTGAGCAAGGCAGAAACCCTGCCCTTTGCCAATCTGGCCGTGGGCGATCGGGTGCTGGTCAAGCTGGACCCCAATGCCCCTGCGGGAAAAGAGTTGGCGTTGCAGATCGTCGCCATCAAGCAGGAAGATGTGGCGCTCAAGCAGCAAAAGGACCGCGAAGACTGGCAGAAACGCGGCGCGGGTGGCTTGGTAAAGAGCGTCGATCCCGCCGCTGGCGTTATTGTGGTTGGCAGTGGTACCGGGTCCGCGGCCAAGACGATCACCGTTCACGTCGCCAAGACCACCATGCTCAAGCGCTACGCGCCCGCATCGGTCAGCTACGAAGCCGCTCTGCCTGCCCCTATCGAGACCATCCATGAGGGCGATCAGTTGCGGGCGCGGGGTGCAAAGAGTGCAGACGGCAGCGAGATCGCCGCGGAAGAAGTAATTTCTGGTACGTTTCGCAATATCTCCGGCATCGTCAGCGGTGTGGATGTAGCCGCTTCTACGCTGACGCTCAAGGATTTGGCTACCAAAAAGCAGGTCACCATCCTGATCGGCAAGGATACGCAGATGCATCGCCTTTCCGACCGCATGGCGCAGATGCTTGCGCTGCGCTTGAAGAGCGGGAGCTCGACCCCGACGGCAGCCGCGGGCGCCGCCAACCAGAATGCCTCAGCACCGTCAGGCGCCGGCCAGCGCAGTTTTGGCCAATGGGGCAGCGGCAACGGACAAACCGGAGGCCCGGCGCCTGATCCCCAGCAGTTTCTTAGCCGCGCTCCGTCGATTCAGTTCGGCGATTTGAGGAAGGGCGACGCCATCATGCTGGTCTCTACCGATGGCGCTGCCCAAGTCACCGCCATCACTCTGCTGGCCGGCGTAGAGCCATTACTAGAGGCTCCCGCGGCCCAGAACCTGCTGGCCAGTTGGAGCATGAACTCCGGCGGCACAGCGGATACCGGGCAATAGGCAAGAGCCTCTGCGCCGCGCAGCATTCGGCGGCTTTCAACTCGGATAAAACCCTGGACGGGAAAAGAAGCGAGGAATTCGTGTACTCAAAAATGCAGCGGTTGATTCATGGTTCGATTCTTTTGGTGCTGGTTCTCTTCGGTGCCGGGCGCGTGGCGGCGGCAACCGACCCGGCAGTGGATCCGGCCGCGGCCAGCGCCACCTCGGCCACTCTGCGCGGCCACATCTCCGATCCTACCGGGGCGCTGATTCCCGGAGCCAAGATTGTCATTGCCAACGCCTCGGGCATTCCCATTGCCTCCGCCACCGCCGATGCCGCCGGTGCCTATTCGGTGAACAACCTGACGCCTGGCAGCTACTATGTGCAGGCCAGCTACGATGGCTTTGCTCCCTTCCAGTCCGCGCTGATTCCGCTGGAGGCCGGTCAGGTAAAGCATGTGCATATCACCATGGCCATCGAAGTGGCGCAGCAGAACGTGGTGGTGACCGAAGAGTCCGCTGCGGTGAGCACGGAAGCAGGCGCCAACACCGACTCCGTGGTGCTCAAAGGTAAAGATCTGGATGCGCTCTCCGACGATCCCGACGAACTGTCGAACGAACTCTCGGCGCTGGCCGGCCCCTCGGCCGGGCCCAACGGCGGGCAGATCTACATCGACGGCTTCAGCGGCGGGCAGTTGCCGCCCAAGTCGGCCATCCGCGAGATCCGCATCAACCAGAACCCCTTCTCCGCGGAGTTCGACCGTCTGGGCTACGGTCGCATCGAGATCCTCACCAAACCCGGCACCGACAAACTGCACGGGCAGTTCTTCATCATGGGGAACGACAAGCCGTTCAACACCAGCAATCCCTTCACCACCACCGTTCCCGCCTATCACAGCTACCAATTCAACGGCACCCTTAACGGAGCACTGAGCAAGACGGCTTCATTCTTTCTCAGCGCCGAGCGCCGCGACCAGCAGAACGTCAACGCCTGGGGAATCCCCGATGCGATCTTGCCGAACGATTCCACCCCGGGCTCGAATTGCACCGTCGTAGGCATCTACATGGCCTGCAACAACTACGGCGTGAACCTACTCAGTCCGCACATTCGCAACAACCTTTCTGCGCGCTTCGATGTGCAGTTGGGCGCCAAACAGACGCTCACCGCGCGCTATGGCTTCTGGTCCGAGGACGAGCAAGGCAACCTTAGTACCGGTTCGCTGGCCACGGCATCGACACACGAATCCAACACCGACCACACCGTACAGATAAGCGACTCGATCATCCTCAACGATCACGCAGTCAACGAGATTCGCTTTCAATACGAGCGCCAGAACGAGAATCACTACCCCGACTCTACGGACCGCACGATCAGCATCTCCGGCGACTTCACCGGCGGAGGCTATAGCGGACAGGAGAGCCTGGACCACACCACGCGGCTGGAACTCTGGGACATCACCACGCTGAGCCACAACAAACACGCCATCAAGTTCGGCTTCCGCGCCCGCGATAACCGCGACGCCAACCTGACAAACGCCAACTCCAATGGCTCGTTCACCTTCGAGCAGCCGGGCCAATATCTGACCATGGCCAACGCCTTGTATGCCAACTCCCAAACGCCGGAGACGAACAGCTTCAACACCGAGGTGGCGGCTCTCAATGGTCCCACCTCAGCCTCGTACACCACCTCGAAGACCGGCAGTTGGTCGGCGCTGGCTAACGTCTTCGATCTGGCGCTCTTTGCCCAGGACGACTGGAAGCTCAATCCCCGCCTTACGCTCAGCGGCGGCATCCGTTGGGAGGCGCAGAACCACATCTCCGACAAAGACGATTGGGCCCCACGCCTGGCTCTGGCCTACGCCCTCGACGGCAATGGCAAGGACAAGAAGGCCAAGACCGTGCTGCGTGCCGGCTATGGCTTCTTCTACGACCGCATGGGCTCCGGCAATCTTTTAACCATCAACCGCTCCCACATCCAGCAGAAATTCGTCATCAACAATCCGGAGTGCAACTCGGCAGATTCCGATTGCCTGTATGCGACTTCGCTCGGCGCCATCAACATGCCGGAGCTCATCAGCAGCAGCGGATCCACAACCACCACTGCCCCAGTGCAGTACCAGGTTGCGCCCGGTTATCATGCCCCGGTCACCGAGCAGTTGGGCGCCAGCATCGAACGCCAGCTCTATCCCGGCGCTACTCTTACGCTGACCTACCTGCGCTCGCTGGGCGTACACCAGTTGGTGACGCGCAACGCCAATCAGATGGACAGTCAGACTCAGGGCTATCCGCTCGATGCCTCCGGAGCTTACATTTACCAGTACTACAGCGAAGCCGTCTTCAAGCAGAACCAGTTCATCACTAGCATCAACGCCAAGGTCACCAAGAACTTCAGCCTGATGGGCTCCTACACCCTGGCGGCGGCCAACAGCAACGTGAACGGCAATGCCTCCAACGCCTACAATTTGGATCAGGACTACGGGCGCGCCAGCTTTGTCTCCCGCAACATGCTCTTCCTGATGGGCAGCTATACCGCTCCCTGGGGAATCCGCCTCAATCCCTTCTTAGTCGCGCAATCGGGCCGGCCGTTCAACATTGTCCTGCCCACGGACACGCTGAACAACTTCGGCAACCAGCGGCCCGGCCAGGCAACCAAAAACGACTATGACTCCGATCCAACCAGCGGCAAATATGTATCCACCGCGCTGGGCTACTTCAATGTCCAGCCCACCGCTGCCGACACGCTGATCCCGGTCAACATGGGCAACGGCCCGGCGGCCGTGGCGTTGAATCTGCGCATCAGCCGCGGTTTCGGCATCGGACCCAAGCTCGCTTCCGCCAGCAACACCGATGGCGGTGGCGGACCGCCTCCCGGAGGTGGCCGCGGCGGCCCCGGAGGAGGTGGACCCGGCGGCGGACTTGGACCGGGCGGATTGGGCGGCGGCGGCGGCGGTGGCCGCGGCATGTTTGGCTCCACCAGTACCGGCCGCAAGTATTCGCTCAACTTCAGCGTGCAGGCACTCAACCTCTTCAACGACATCGACTACGGCACACCTTCTGGAACCATTGTGCCCACTGCCGACAAGACGACGGGAGCCTACGGAGCAGGATCGCAGTTCGACCGCTCCACCAGCCTGGCTGGCGGCATCTTCAGCACCGGCTCTGCGGCGCGGCGTATCTTCGCCCAGGCGGTCTTCTCCTTCTAGCCAGCCGGCCGACTGATGAGCGCGGCTCCGTCCCATCATGACTCGCCCCTTGTTGCATCCCCCCTCTTTGCGCTTTAATCCGGCAGGGAGGGGGATTTTCATGCCTTCTTTACGGCCTTTGTCGATAATCTAAAATAGTTTTTGGGTCTCCCGCGATCGTTATGGTATCGTTATCGCCATCGTTCCGGACTCCTCCCTCCATTTCTTCCCCGCGGCAAGCGGCTACCATGGCGGATAAACAAAGTTCGAGGATTCGCGCTAGCGGTCCTCGAGTGTCGCACAACTCGTGTGACCTTCCTGGTGTTGGCGGATTTGTCTCCCGCCAACACCATTTTTTGTCCCCCACGCCCCTGCCTTGGCCGTGATGCCAAGGCTGTAGGCTGGAAGAGTTCGTTCTAATCTTCGCTTCCCTTTCGGAGTCCCCATGGTTGAGCTTCTCATCGGATTGATTGTCGGCGTTTTTTCCGGCGTGGTGGGCATTGGTGGCGGCATTCTCTTTGTCCCCGCCCTGGTCTGGCTGCTGGGCATGGACCAGCTCAAGGCGCAGGGCACCTCGCTGGGCGCCCTGCTGGCGCCGGTGGGTCTATTTGCCTTTTGGGAATACTATCGCCGCGGCCACGCCGATCTACGCGTAGCGCTGTTGCTGGCCGCGGGCTTTCTGGTTGGCGGCTACTTCGGAGCGGCCGGCGCGCAGCACATTTCCGAGTTGTGGCTGCGCCGCATCTTCTCCCTGGCCATGATCGCCATTGGCGCGCGCATGTGGTTCGGGAAATAGTCCCCTGCCTTGTGGATGACGCCCTCGGTCGGTCCGCGCCTGAAGAAAGACACGGGGTCTGGTGGCGTTACGCTACGGTCAATGGGAGGCTCTTTTACCGCCTGGCGATGAAGCGTAGGCGTACATAATCGGCGGTCCATTGACCGTCTTCGTTGCGCAGAACCGGGGCCAGCAGGGCGGTGGTTTCGGCAATCACCGTGGCCCGCAGCGCCGCGGGAAGAGCATCAAGAACGCCGCGGCGAAAGGTTCCCAGCCAACCCTCCATGCCGCTCTCCGGCAGCAGTGTGGGCCGCGGAATCAGCCCGATGCGCTCCACCTGAAAGCCGTGCCCCACCAGGCGGCGGGTATAGGCCTCCAGGGTGGGATAGTAGTTGGCGTCGTCCGCCAGATCAGGAAATCCATGATGCGCCAGCACCGCCCGCATGGCTACGCGAATGGCGGCGACGTTGCCATGGCCGCCCATCTCGGCGACAAAACGCCCGCCGGGCTTGAGAACCCGATGCACCTCGGCCATCATGGCGTCCTGATCGTGCACCCAATGCAGCGAGGCGTTGGAGAAGACCGCCTCGAATGTGCCATCGGGATAAGGAAGCCGTTCGGCCTTGCCATGCCGGGCATCGATCCCCCGGGAACGGGCTGCGAGAACCATTTCCTCCGAGGCATCCACGCCGGCGAGTTGCGCTCCTCCGGCTGCCAGACGGTGGGTCAATTGCCCATCGCCGCAGCCCAGGTCGAGAATGGATTCAGCCGGCTTGGCCGCCAGCCATTCCAGCACTCCGCCTGCCAATTGATGGACAAATGAGGCGTTCATTCTGTAGTCCTGGGCGTTCCATGTCTGCGTCATCGTTCGCTCCCACTTCCAGTTTGGCGCACCGGGTTCGAAAATCCTACACCATTCTTCTTCAATTTCCTTGTCGCAAACGCCATCTCGCGCACTCCCTCGGCGGCTGCGGCAAACCCGTCAGATGGATTGCACCGGAAGCAGGGTCAGATCTTCCACCAGTCCCACTTCCTTTTGCACAAACGGCTCGCCATAACGCACCCCGGCCAACAGGCCGTAGTGGCGCGCCTCGGCAAAGGTGCGCTCGCGAATCTCCTCTTCGGGCACAAATAGGCCGCTGCCCGCGGATTGGTTGGCATACTGCGAGCGATAAGCCATCAGCGCGGCATGGCGCTGCTCGATAAAAGGTGTAATGTCCACAATAAAGCTGGGCCGCACGTCGGCGTAGAGACTGGCGTAGACGATCTTGTAGGGCCGGTGCGGCAGCACTTCCGTCTCGTCCAAATCTTGCGCCGCAGACGCTGGCCTCACCGCAGGTGGCTTGGCCAACCCGGAGAGAAAGCACGCTTCATAGCCCAGACCAGCCACAGCGGCATGGTCGGGATGGCGCGCCTGCCCGTAAGGCAGAATCACCACGCGGGGGCGAAGCTGGCGCAGCACGGAAACGATCTTGAGTCGGTTTTCCAGGGTGTTTTCGACAGCACCGTCAGGCAGATCGAGGGCCTGCCGCCAGCCGACCTTCAGCAGCAGCGCGGCCTCGGTGGCTTCGGCGGCACGCAGGGCGGCGCTGCCCCTGGTTCCCGCCTCGCCCTGGGTCAAATCGAGAATGGCGGTGCGCAAACCGCGCACCGCCATTCGCAACAGGGTTCCCCCGCAGGTCTGTTCCACATCGTCGCGATGGGCGGCGATGGCCAGCACGTCGGTATGAGATTCGGCAGTCATAACCAAAGCTGCTAGCTTCCAGCTCTCGCTCGATTCTCGTTGCGCCCGCAAGATTGGCTGCAAACCAGACAAAAGCTAGCAGCTAGACGCTAATAGACGGTGTTGTCGCCGTCGCTGACGGCGTCCATGTAGGCCACATCGTAGGCCGTTCCGGTCACCGTAACATATTGGTTGTCAATCGTCGAACCATCCACGGTGGAGTAGATGTACACCTGTCCGCCCTCGGCAACGTAAATCTTGTGCAGGCCGGAGACCGCCGCAATGCCGGTCAGGTCGCCCAGATACGATTCCAGCAGGCTCACGGTGTTGGTAGTGGTATTGACCATGGTCAGACAACCATAGGCTTGGCCGTTGTTGTAGCGCTCGCCGTTGGTACACTGCACCATGCCGATCCACAGGGTGTTATCGTCGGCCAGGATCATGCGGCTCGGCATGCCGGGCTCGCCGTCGCTGATGGCGATAGGCGCGCCAGCGGTATTGTTGGCCAGGTTCACCAAGGTCAGGTGGCCGCCGAAGTAGCCGTCCTTCATCATCTCCTGACCGGTTACATAGAGCGTGGAACTGGCCTGCAGCGCATTGGTGGCGCCACCCGGCGTGGTGATGTTGGGGATTGCGCCGGTCTTGGGCATCAAGCCCGAGCCCTGGCCGGGGAGAAAGATCAGGGGTGCCACCGGCATCAGAGAGACCGAGGCCGTTCCCCCGCCGCATTCCGGGCCGCAGTTCAGCACGTAGGCGGTGTTGCCGTCGGCGGAGAAGATCGCCTTCACCGGCCGGTCAAAGCTCAGAGGCGCGCCGTAGGTGTAGCCGTAGGAATCGGTGCTGTCCGGGCTCTGTGCTTGAAAAAGGCACCAGCCGGGGGCGTTCAGCGGCTCGCAATCGACGGCCGCCTTGGGCCAGGTATTGGGACCACCGGAGTAGGTGATGCTCTGAGCCGCGGTCAGTTTGATCGGGTAATAGACGTAATTCGAGTTCTGCACAAAAGCCAGCGCGGCAGTGCCGCCGGGGTTGACACTTACCCGGTACACCCCGGGCAGGCTGAAGTAGAAGCTGCCAGGATTGAGGCTCGATTTGTCAATCACCGTCAGCACATGCGATGTCTGGCTGGCGGCAAAAATATATTGCTGGTTGCGGGTCACAAATACACCGGAAGACAGACCGCTCAACCCGCTGGCGGTACTGCTAGCGGTTTCCTTCTGATAATTGATGAAGGCCAGACTTCCGTCGCCGGAACCATAGACCGCGCCGAATTGCTCTTCTGGCATGTTCTGGATGGAAATAGGCAGCGCTCCGGCATAGCCGGAGATGGAAAACGAGGGGGTCTTGTCGTTGTAGCTGTTGCGAATGTCGTAATATGCGTCCACAATTTGCAACGCGCCCTTGCTGAAGGCACCGGGGTTCTGGATCGCAATCAACACCCGATTGGCCAGCCCGCTGGGCGGCAGAACGCGACCATCGAAATAGGTGGTGCTGCCACAACCTGCCAGCCCGGCGGCCACCGACAAGGCCGCGGCGGCGCTCATCCATAGACTTCTCTTCTTCAAAATCCGTTACCTCGACGAAAAGCGCGGAGCGTCCCGCGGATTATGGCATTTCCAGGGTTACCATTCCCTGTTGCAAACAACATGAAACTGAGTGGAGGGGCGTCCAACTCCCGCTGCGCGGCACACAATCCCCGGCCGGCGAAGCCCTTTTCCGCCAACTTTACGACTCCCGAAGTATAACAAAGCCGCCCTCTGCACCGACACCGCCGTCTTTCGGGCTGGCGCGGGAAACCTGCGTAGCTTAGCATGAAGTCAGCATGACGCCGATCGCCGAAATCCTCGCCTCCCGCCCCATGCTCGCCGATGGCGCCATGGGAACCGTGCTCTACGCCCGTGGCATCTTCATTAATCGCTGCTACGACGAGCTGAATCTCTCCGACCCGGCACTGATCCGGGCGGTCCACGAGGAATATCTCCAGGCCGGCGCCGAAATCATCGAGACCAACACCTTCGGCGCCAACCGCTTCCGCCTGGCCCGCCACGGCCTGGCGGAAAGGATGGCCGAAATCAATACCGCCGGCGTGCGCATAGCCCGCCAAGCCGTCGAGCATCTGCAGGAGAAACAAGCCAGCGAAGCCTGGGTGGCCGGCGCCATCGGCCCGCTGGGCGTGCGCCTGGAGCCGCTGGGCAAAACTGGCCTGGACGAAGCCAGAGCCGCATTTGCCGAACAGATGACCGCCCTGGTGACGGCGGGCGTCGATCTGCTCATCATTGAGACCATGCCCGCGCTCAATGAGGCCCACGAGGCCCTGGCCGCCGCCCGCGAAATTGCTCCCGGACTGCCCGTCCTCATCATGGTCACGGTGGATGACGACGGCAACTGCCTGGACGGCGCTTCGCCCCAGCAGGCCGCCACTCTGCTCACCGAGTGGGGCGCCTCCGCCATCGGCGTCAACTGCTCCACAGGTCCTACCGTGGTGCTGACCGCTATGGAAGCCATGCGCTCGGCCACCACACTGCCCTTGGCCGCCATGCCCAACGCCGGCCTGCCCCGCGCCATCGAGGGTCGTAACATCTATCTCTGCTCGCCGGAGTACATGGCCAGCTTTGCCCGCAAGGCCATCAACGCCGGGGCGCAGATGGTGGGCGGCTGCTGCGGCACCACCCCCAACCATATTCGCGCCATGCGCTCGGCTATCCGCGCCATCGACGCCCAGGCGCGCGTGCAGGTGAGCGAAGCCACCCCGGTCATCAACACCGAGACCCCGCCCGCGCCCTTGGCCGGCCGCTCCCGAGTTGGCGCGCTGATCGAGCACAACGAATTCGTCACCATGGTGGAGATCGTGCCCCCCCGCGGCATCTCTTGCGCCAGGGAGTTGGAAGGCGCGCAATACCTGGCCAAGCTGGGCGTTCACGCCATCAATGTCCCCGACTCCCCCCGCGCTTCGGCGCGCATGAGCGCGCAGATCCTGTGCATCCAGATCCAACAGCACGCCGGGATCGAAACCGTTCTCCATTACACCTGCCGCGACCGCAATCTGCTCAGCATTCAGTCGGATCTGCTGGGGGCCGCGTCGATCGGCCTGAAAAACATTCTGTGCCTGACCGGCGACCCGCCCAAGCTGGGCAACTACCCCGACGCCACCGCAGTCTTTGACGTGGACTCCATCGGCTTGGTCAACATTGTCCGCCGCCTCAATCACGGATTGGACATCGGCGCCAACGCCATCGGCGCCTCGACCAACCTGACCATCGGCGTCGCCGCCAACCCCGGCGTCCCCGACATCGAGCAGGAGATTCGCCGCTTCATCTATAAAGTCGAGGCCGGAGCGGAGTACGCCATCACCCAGCCGGTCTTCGATCTGCGCCTGCTGGAGAGCTTCCTGGAGCGGGTCAAGGACTATCGCATCCCTGTAATCGCCGGCATCTGGCCGCTGACCAGCCTACGCAACGCCGAGTTCATGAAGAACGACCTGCGCGTCTCCATGCCGGAGGAGATCATGCTGCGCATGGCCCAGGCCGACACCCCCGAGTCTGCGCGCAAAGAAGGCATCCTCATCGCCCAGGAGATGCTCGCGGCTGTCCGCCCCTACGTCCAAGGCGTGCAGGTCAGCGCCCCCTTCGGCCGCTACAACGTCGCCGCCGAGGTCATCGCCAGCGTGCTGCCGCAACGGCCCGAATTCCCCACGGAGTAATCGTCATGCCCACCTTCGAAGAATCGCTCAACAAGCTGGAAAACATCGTCGATCAATTGGAAAAGGGAGACCTGGCGCTGGAGGATTCCCTCCACCTCTTCGAGGAAGGCGTGGGCCTTTCGGCGGCCTGCAAGCAGGAGTTGGACGCAGCCGAGGGCAAGGTGCAAATGCTCGTCAAGCAGCGCGACTTTGCCCTCAAGGCCGAGCCTTTCCTCACCGACAAACCCTTCTAGATCCTTTGGATACGCTGCGAATCGCCGTCAATCCTCGCGAAAGCGCACCGTGGGCGTGGTCCACTGAAAGCGCCGGGCCAGCAGCTTGAGCGTCAGGCCGAAAAACGCGCCGGCAGCGGTCGAAACCGAGCGGTCCCAACCCAGTGCATCGCAGCCCAGAAAGACCAGCACCGCCAGCAGCGCTGCCAGGGCATAGGGCTCGCCGCGCTCGAAGACCTTGGGGGTGCGGCCCATCAGTACATCGCGCAGCGACCCTCCGCCCACCGCCGTTATCAGCCCCAGAATCAGCGCCGGCAGTACCGTCAGCCCGGCATTGAGGGCGCGGCTCACTCCAGCCACGGCAAACAGACCCAGCGAAGCAGCGTCGGCAATCCAGACGAAGCGGTCAAGCCCCTGACCGGCGCGGGAGCCAAAAAGCAGCGCAAAGCCGCCCGCTCCCAGAGCCACCAACAGGTAACGCGCATCCAAAAAGGCCAGCGGCGGACCCTTTTGAATCAGCGTATCGCGGGTGATGCCGCCTCCCAGGGCGGTGATTGCGGCCAGCCCCAGAACTCCGATCAGGTCGTAGTGGTAGGTACGGTTGCGACGCGCCTCCAGGGCGCCCGCCAGCCCGCCGGCGGCCACGCCGGAGAACTCGACTACCGAGAAGACCACCATGGTGTGCAAATCCAGAATCATCCTGCCTCCAGCTTACGGCCTTTTCGGCAACTCTGTGCCGATACGCAAGACGCAAGGGGGGCCGCTTTCTTGACGCCGCGATCCCCCCTCTGCTCTACTCTTTTCAACGTCATGCGCACGGCCTTCGCCAATGCCGCCGTTCCGCCTGCACCGACGGCGCGGCTTTGCCCTATCTGCTCCGGATGACCTGCCCGGTAGTAAGTGCGGGAAGCGGAGCCTAAAGTTTCCATCGTAGAGCAATACCCAGGCCACCACCGCATCCTACGGCTGGTGGTTTTTCTGTCCTCGTCACCGGCACTCATCAAGGAGATAGCCCTTGCAACCCGTCACTCTCTCCAGCATCCTCACCGCCCGCGCCCGCATCGGTGAAGCCATACACATCTCCCCCTGTTACCTGTCGCATTACCTCTCGGAGCTGACCGGACTGCCCCTGCATCTGAAGTTGGAGAACCTGCAACGCACCGGCTCCTTCAAAGAGCGGGGCGCGCTCAACAAGCTGCTCACCCTCAACGAGGCCGAGCGCAAACGCGGAGTGGTGACCGCCAGCGCCGGTAATCATGCCCAGGGCGTCGCCTTCCACGCTGCCGCCCGCGGCATCCGCGCCCAAATCGTGATGCCCCTGGCCACCCCGCAGATCAAGGTCGCCGCCACCCGCAACTTCGGCGCCGAAGTCATCCTGCACGGCGCCAATTACGACGAGGCCTGCGAAGAGGCACTGCGCCGCCGCGTCCTGGATGGCCGCTCCTTCATCCATCCCTTCGACGACCCCGAAGTCATCAGCGGCCAGGGTACCATCGGCCTGGAACTGCTGGAGCAGGTTCCCGACCTGGAAGCCGTAGTCGTGCCCCTGGGCGGCGGCGGCCTGATCGCCGGCGTGGCCTGCGCCCTCAAGGAATCCAATCCCAAGATCCGCATCATCGGCGTCGAGCCGGAGAAGCTGCCCTCCATGCTGCGCGCCCGCGAAGCCGGTGCCCCGGTCATCCTCGCCGCCGAAGCCACCATCGCCGATGGCATCGCCGTACGCCGCGCCGGCGACCTCACCCTGCCCCTGGTCAACCGCTATGTCGACGAGATCGTCTCCGTCGACGACGAGGAGATCGCCAGCGCCATCCTCACCCTGCTGGAGCACGAAAAGACCCTGGCCGAAGGCGCCGGCGCCGCTGCCCTGGCTGCTCTGCTGCAAACCAAAACCAACCTGCGCACCCGCCGTACCGTGGTGCTGGTCAGCGGCGGCAACATCGACGTCACCCTGTTAGCTAAGATCATCGAACGCGGCCTGGTCAAAGATGGCCGCCTCTTCCGTGTCCGCGTCTATCTGCAAGACCGCCCCGGCGCCCTGCTGGCTCTCACCGAGATCCTCGCCCGCGAACGCGCCAACATCGTCGAGACCGTCCACAATCGCGCCTACTACGGCGTCAGCCTGGGTGAAACAGTGATCGACATTACCCTGGAGACCCGCGGCGCCTCGCACATCGGCGCCATCAGCCACGCCGTCCGCGAGGCTGGCTTCCGCTTCGAACGCATCCACTAGCCAGATTTCAGGGTGCACCCTCGCCGCGTTTTTGGTCTTGCGGCTAGGGTGGATGACCTGGATCCCAATCAAGCCCCCTTCATGAGGAGCAGAACAGCAGAGCGCCGCGAGTCGTAGGATCTGTTTCTTGTTCTTTTTCCGGCACTGTTGGGCATGGCTTATTGCTTGGTCGCCCCCAATATCCCGCTCCTCTCCGAAGGCATCGGTAAACCCCTCCCGCATCCCATTCCCCAATCCAGCCGCCTTTTGCTATACTCATGAAGTTCCACCCCCGTGCGGAGGTGGCGAAATTGGCAGACGCACCAGCTTGAGGTGCTGGCGCCGCAAGGCATAGGGG
>Ga0326728_10005261_pt1 | contig 36750 bp, 40 predicted proteins | sample MB3enrmetagenome_FD_207602 | JGI IMG/M metagenome (GOLD analysis project Ga0326728, IMG submission 207602) | Lab enriched peat soil microbial communities from McLean, Ithaca, NY, United States - MB31MN | ecosystem: Environmental > Terrestrial > Soil > Wetlands > Peat | place: USA: New York...
CAGCTGAAGCAGCCTTTTACAGCTATGAAGGCGTGCAACTTAATCCTGAAATGTTCGCGCCTTCAGTCACCACAAGCCTTGAAATCACTAACTTGACGCCGAGCCAATACGAAACGGATGTAGGTGTATACTCCGGAGGCGATGTAAACGTCCACTTAGTTTTCACCGTCGACACTCTAGTAGTTGGAGACTGGGCCGTTCAACCAACCTACAAAGGCACTACAATACCAACTATTCCGCAGACCAATCAACCATCAACGATTTCTTTAAGCGATATCTTTCTAATTGCCATTGGCATCGCAGTCGCAGCGCTAGTCGTGTACATCGTGTACGCGGTTTATAAGCAAAAGAAAAAGTGAAGGCGAAACAAATTGACAAAAACAAAAAACAAAGGAATCGGCAAAGGCGTAAAAATAGCCATAATCGCGTTAGTAGTCATCTTAATCATCGGTGGCATTGGAGTTTACCAGTTCTTTTTTGCTTCAGCTAAAACCACATCGGCACCAACACCAATAGGCAGTGGGCCTGGGCCTACGGTTGCTAGCGTTTGGCAAAACCTCTATATCACGAACACAGACGGCTCGAGTTATTGGGCTCAAGCACAGCAGCCTTTCAACTTATTTGCTAACTTGGAAAGTCTATTAGGGTCCCAAAGCGGAACAGGCGCCGACTTCAACACAGTTTCAACAATCCAAAACAACTTGTACATGAATGTTGCTGAACCGGGAGTTACAGCTTATACTTTTAGCTGCCAAGAGACAATTCAGTTATGGGATACTTCTGGAAATGTTGTTATGACTGTGGCTAACGCCTCACCGGTCACAATCACTACCACTAGCGCACCTAACGGTCAAGCCTTTATTCAGGGTCAAAGCTACTGGATCACTGGGGCGACAGTGAGCGCATCCAGTCTACAGAACATACTCGGCGAGCCCACCGGCGAATATTATTACGTCATCACTTTAGCCAATTTCCAAATGACCTTGACCGTCAACGGCCAACAGCAAACTCTAACCGCACCTACACCAACAAGCCAAAACATGCTGCAGTGGCTAATCAAAATCGCTTAAGTTTAAGCTCCATTTTTTTCTACATTTCTAATTATCTTTTGAGCTTTAGGCATTTTTTCACCAAGAATATCATTAAATATGCACTGGCTATTGCATTATTTGACTACGATGCTGCACCAAATTGAATTCCTTATTGAGGGCTATCTATTGCCATCAACTATAGGGCGGTTGAAGATATCTGAAACTCTAATTTTTGAACAGGTTTGGGGTAACGGCAGAGAAAATCCAATAGCTGCCCTTGCATACGTTGGCGTGGACACACCGGTTGAAGCGAACCCATTTCCCATCGCAAGGGATTATTTAGATTTCTTTCTCCTAATATATTGTTTAGAGTCGGGACAGGCAGTAACTGAAACAATGGGGATCGGGACAGATTTAGACGAAATCGCTTCATTAGGTACAAAGAGGGCAGGCTTTCCAAGCTTTGGAAGAATTAATGTGTTGGGAGAATACAGAGATGGTCCTCTGAGTAAGCCAATTCTCGAAGCCAAAGAGCGTTTTCTTTTACTGTTACCCAACAAACAGGAAATAATGGAAAGCCCTCTCGGATTATCGTTAACCTATTATTACTATGCTGTTCGTGCGAGTAAGAGAACTTTAGAGGAAGCAGTTATTCACTTGATGATAGCTGCCGAGGCACTCTTAATCACCAGAAATGAGAAAATTCAGTGTAACCTTTCGAGGCGACTTTCTGTTCTAATTGCAGAAAACGAGGTGGAGAGAGCTGAGATTTCAAAGAAAATGCTTGAATTATACGGTCTGAGAAGTGCCATCGTTCATGGCGGAGGAAAGAAACCTTCATTGAGCGATGTTCTCGTTCTTTTTGACTACGTTAGAAGAGCTACAGAAAAAGGTATTTCCTTAAGGCAATTTTCAAAGAAGGAACTGGTAGCCAAACTACGATGAAAACTTTACCGCATATTTCGCATGACATAGCTTTGCATAATTTCATCTTCGGCGAACAATACAGCCTTCATTTCGTAGCGCCCGCTAGTAATAACAATTTTACAAAAATAAATCCAACGCGCACGACATGGAGCATTCCTTGTCAAGCATCGTCTCTTGTTAGCCTATAGAATCCTTGCACTGGTTGAAAAACTATCCCGGCTGTATTACATTCATCCAGCAATTGTTGGGTTTCAAGCGGATCAGTCTTTGCTTCTCTAATAATATCCTCGCGATTAACACCTGGAAGATGAGAGGAGCTGTATTTTCGAATTATTCTAATTATATCTCGATATTTGACGCGCAATGAAGCTAACGTCTTTTTGCCAACTAGAGGCTTTGCTAATAGGTCTTCCCATATTTCATAGATATATCCAAAGTTCCACTTGAAGAAATCATCAAAAACTTTCTTTGTAAACTCAGGAGTCACTATATCAACATTTTGCGCCCGGGCAAAAGAAAGCGAATTACGTAAAACAGAAGTTGGCCTTGCATTATAATTAGCATTCAAGAAACCATACTGGGTTAGCTGTATGGGGTCTAACGCGTAATCATCAGCTAGTTTTTCAATATTGTCCGCAACTTCAGTTAGCGAAGTTGATAGATCGCTAATTACAGGCGCCTTATAGTGATTCATAACTATAAAATTGAATGCGTCAAACGGGTCAATACTCGGTATCGATCGGAGAATTGAGGCCTCTTCGGGTATAACTGTTGGAATGTCGCTTAGCCGGCATGGCGCATCCTCGATTGTAACTGGTTTGTCTTTTGAACTGAACATTGAAATTGAGGTTTCTGTGCAGGCAGGCATGAACCGCGAGAGCTGGTGAGCAAGTAGATCTTCAGTTTTAGGGGATAGAGGTTTGTCTGCATCTTCTGTAAGGAAGGCATATTGGTACCCCACTTTAAAATTTCCGTAGTTAGTTTTTATTGTGTTTGTGGTGCCGATGCCTTCGGGAATGGCTTTTTGCAGCTCTTGAGCGACGAGTTTTGGAAGACCTGACTTAGTCGAATCGTACATGGTCAGGTTTACTCCGCCAGCGTTTTGATAGAATGCCGGAGTGCTAATTGCTGTGAACGCTAGAAAATCTCTTATCTGAGGTTCTAATCCTTCAACTCTGGAAGTTAAGTTCTTTTTGAACGCTTTATAGTCCAAATATGATTTTGGACTTTCAATCTCGGATTTTGTATAAGTCCAGTCATGAACGTAGATTATTAAGTTGCCTTCGAATCTGGTTGACTCTGGCGATGCAGGTCTTGGTCTTAACCTGTCAAATTTGGAGTTTCCGAATATTGTAATGTGCGAATTTTCCAGTGGCTTTTTGTCGGTGTCATTCGAGCAAATTAAATGGATCTGGTTGGAGAAAAGGGTTGGAATCAAAGCAAATGTAAAATCATTAACCCATTTGACGTAGCCACTTATTGATGTTTTTTCATTGGGCTTCACTTTTGAAAACTCATTTATTTTTTTGCGTTCAAATGAAAGCCAAGTTGCCCCAACATCGCGTTGCCAAAAATCTATGATGAATGGTTTAATAGGGGTTTTTTTCTTGGCGGATATTTCATTCACCCTCTCCTGCAAGTAGACGGAGTTGAATTATTGAATAGAATGGTTGCAGTTTTAAAGATTTGCACAACAAGTTTTGCCAGAGCAAAATCTTTGCGCCCAACTTCACCCTGCCTTAAGCGCCGTGAACGCGTGAACGGCAGAGCTCACAACGCATAAAAATTCCCCTCTCGCGCACGGTTGACTGTGAGTTGAGCTATCGGGGGATCCTAGAACCAATTTACCAGTAAAAAGGTATTGAGGACGAGTCGGACCGGGCTCACCCCCGAAACGGTCTGAGTCCCTTGGACAAAAATAACTGTTAAGGGCTATTTTCGCAAGTTTTAAAAGGTTTGAAGCTGCCCGTCCCCAAACCCTGAGGGTTCAAAACAATCTAAATCAGACAAGGCCTGCGCCCAGTTGGACTAAACCCCCAGCGGGGTTGTAACATTTCTTGATTTCAGGCAAATGGCTGGAGAGAGCTCGCTCACATCTTCGTGTGCTGATGAGCGCATGTAAAGCTATTGGAGGAGCCGCTTAGGTTACAACCCACTTTTTGTACCATAGCGTTTGATGCTATATCTCTTAGATTTGGAAATTACTCACATTGAAATTGTTACCAGCTCGTCCCTTTTTTGCCAGGGACAATTTTGAACTTGTCATGCGCACGCGTTGTAATCTTGAGGTCGCCAAACAAATGAAAAGACGTGTGGGCTAGGTTTCTTAGCCCACTAAACGTTGTTTGTGATATAGCTTGTAGCCTAAGCTTTTTTGTAGGAAGGAACGCCAGTTGCAGCGTTGTCGGATGTATAATTTGGGAAAGTCATTTTTTCGTATCCCTTGTGCCTATAGTAAGCTATCGCAACGATCCACGAAATAAGAAAAGTTCCAATGATCGTAAATCCTAATACTCCGAAATCAAGATTCTGAAGCCAGCCCCACAATCCAGTTGTTAACCCTATCTGCGTTGAAACTACTTGAGCAACCTCGATTCCGCCTACAACGAAAGCAACCAGTACCGAGATTACTGTGATTGTCAGGTTGTAGAAGATTTTTCGCAGCGGCTTGAGAAAAGCCCAGCCATATGCACACCTCATCAATACGCCATCGGTCGTGTCAACTGTAACCATGCCGGCGGTGAACAGAAGTGGCAATACAAGGTAATACACCATCGGAACCCCAGTGGCAGCAAGAGAGGTGCCGATTGCAAAAAGAGCAACTTGAGTTGCGGTATCAAAACCTAAACCGAAAAGCACTCCGATAGGATAGATTTGCCAAGGTTCATCAATGAATTTGAATAATCTTTTGTAGGCTCTGCCCATCATGCTGTTTTCGTTGATAGATTCATCTATTTTATCCGCTGTGACTGTGCCATTTTGTAAGCCCTTGAATGTCTTGTAGACGCCTCGCACTATAATGAGGTTGAGGCCTCCGATGAGGAAAAGAAATACTCCGCTAATCCATGTGCCGAGTATGTTGCCGCCTGACTGTAGTCCCGGTATAGCACCTCTGATTGCTTCGGTTGCAAACACTAAGGCTACGAATAATGCCATTACGATGGTTGAATGTCCCAGAGAAAACCATGTGCCCACAGTGTTGGGTTTTTTACCTTGCTGCAGCAGTTTTCGAGTGGTGTTGTCAACCGCTGCGATATGGTCAGCGTCAACTGCGTGCTGCAAACCATATACATAGCATACAAGACCTAATCCCGCAAGGAGAGCATACTTGAATCCGATAAAGACTGCAAGGATCAAAAGTACAACTGTTATTGCAGCTAAGACGCCGTAGATCGTGCCTATCTTTACTTTCTCTCTGTTAGTTAATCCAAGTCTATCGCATTTTTCGTTTCCTTCGCTCATTTTTAAGCCCCAAGTAACACTTTTCACAAAAACCGTGTTACTAACGCTCTATAAAAGCGTTTAGGTATGGAATGAAAAAATTAGCCGAGAAAAATCGTGTTATTTTTCCTTGAAAAAGTATTACTCATCGAGTAGGTGAGTGTTAGCGCGATGGTATGGAAAGTGTTAAACGTGGTGGGCGCGCTCTTCCGCCCTAAAGGAAAGATAGTTAATCAAACAAGAATGACAAACGAAAAAGTGCTGCCGTCCCTTTCACATTTTTTTTTGAAGGCATAGTGGATGTTGTTTGTATAAAAAACCTTAAACGCAAAGTCGTTACAATACGAAAAGGATGAAAAATGACAAAAATTACTAGAGCAGGCGTGACATTTCCGCCAGAGCTACTCAAAGATTTTGATGAAATCATAGGCAAAATGGGTTATGAGAGCCGTAGCAAAGCTATTCAAGATGCGGTAAGGCTGTTCGTTTCGGAAAGAAAATGGATTCAGCAGGAGGAGAGCTCTGAGCAAACAGGCATGATAATGATTGTTTATGATCATGAAACCCGGGGCTTGGAAGCAGAGTTGACAGAAATACAGCACGAACATAAGGATACGGTCACATCAACCATGCACGTCCACATTAGCGAAAGAGACTGCCTTGAAGGCATAGCTGTTAAAGGGCGGGTTTCTGCAATACGAAAACTTGGCGATGAACTTGGGACTCGCAGAGGCGTAAAAACCCTCAAGATAGTGATTGCGGCGCAATAAATCAAAAGTCCTTAGAAAGAATGCGCATTCGTTCAGGTCCTTAGGTGCTGTATAGGACGCGGTTGCTGCAGCCGGCAGGAAAATTATGCAAAAAGCAGGTGCAGTGTTATTTCTGAACAGCAAAAGTTAGTACTTCAAAATCTGCAATCGCATGCATATACTCACGTACCCTTTTTTGTAGGCTTTCCTCAAAATTCTTTTGTGGTCTCAAAAGCCCTTACTGCTGCCAAGAACATGATCGCTGTGAATCCGGCAAGAAATCCCAACGAGATGAGGAGCGTCTCATACGAAGTGGAGTAGTGAACTCCAAAAGAGTAGAAATCTGGGCCTATTCCAAAATAGCGCATACCATTTATGAAGTGCGTCAGAGGGTTAAGGTAGCTTGCGATTTTTATTGCTGTCGGCATTGAATCCAGCGGATAAAGGGCGTTGCTTGCAAAAAAGAGCGGTAGTGTGAGAAGAGTTATTATGGCTTGACTAACATTGTGATCCCTTACTTTCATCGCGATAGCAGTTGAAAGAAACATCAAGCCCATCGAAAACAGAACCGCAAACGTCAACACTCCTGCTATTGCCGTCAGAGCACCTGCCATATTTAAGCCCCAGAAAAAATGAACCTCGAGAATATACCCAAACGTGATTACAATGGCTGTTTGGATCAAAGCTTTTGTAATGCCCCCCAAAGTCACTCCTAAAAGTATCTGCGAACGAGGCATAGGTGAAACCACAATGAGCTTCATCAGCCCGTATTGTTTGTCGAATTGAACGTTCTGCCCCGCATATAGGCAAGTAAAGAGAATTGTCATACCTACTACTCCAGCCGCCATGAACGTCATGTAATTTGCAGTAACCGCGCTGGGCGGGTTGGAGCCGCTGGGAAAGAACAGGTTGATGTTGCTTGACATCGAGATCCCATATAGAACTAGCCAAAGCACCGGCTGGATAAGTGCTGAAAAAAGAAGAGCCTTTGAACGAAAGAATTTCGTCATGTCCCGCCAATAAATTGCAACAAAGCCGTTTTCCATCAAACATCACTTTCTTCCACAGTTAATGTTTCGATCCATAGCCTTCTTGGCCAGTGTCGCCTAATCCCCTGCCCGTGAAATGAATAAAAACGTCATCCAATGTGGGCTTTATCAGATTGACGCTTCTTATTTCAACGCCCCCGTTTTTTAGGATGTCAATTAGTTTCGGTATCAAGTGCGCGTTCTCTTTTAGATGAAGAATCAGGCCTTCAGGCGAGCTTCTGATTTGGTTTATGCCAGTTACGTCTTTGATGAGTTGTGTCGCTTTCTCGTCATTGTCCGTTTGAAGATGGATTTGATCTTGTCCAAGAGAGTTTTTCAGGCTCTCGGATGAGCCGTTTGCAATTATCTTTCCTTTATCAATTATGCAAATGGCGTCGCTGTTTTGGTCTGCTTCATCCATGTAATGAGTGGTAAGAAATATTGTGACGCCTTCTGTTTTTACTTTCTTTATGTATGACCAAATTCGCCTTCTTGTTTGGGTGTCTAAACCAATTGTTGGTTCGTCGAGAAACAAAATTTGTGGTCTGGTTAAAAGACCCCTGGCGATTTCAAGACGACGCTTCATGCCGCCGCTGAGGTTTTTAGCAAACTCATTCCTCTTCTCAGTTAATTCGACGAGTTCAATGAGTTCATCTATTCGGGGTCTTCTGACATTTTTTGGAAGATTGTATATTCTTCCATGAAAATCCAATGTTTCCCAAACTGTGAGGTCTCTATCGAGCCTTTGATCTTGGAAAACAACGCCTATGGATCTTCGAACGCTATCCTGTTCCTTTGTCACATCAAACCCTGCGATCGTTACCTTGCCTTTCTGTATTGGCAACAGCGTTATCAGCAAATTAATTGTAGTTGTTTTTCCGGCGCCGTTTGGTCCCAGAAACGAGAATATCTGTCCCTTTTCGACGTTGAAGCTGATATCGTCAACTGCAACGAGTTTACCGTAGTTGTAGCAGAGTCCTTCAACCGATATTATTGGTTCGCCCATGCATTATCACGCTATTCTAGCTTTTCCAACTCAATCATTGCCTTGCCAAGTATGCCTTCGATTTTTTGGGGTTGAATGCCGTTTGCAAGCAACTTTGACACTTCAGTTACGAGGGGATTAATCAAATCTCTATCATGACTAAGTACAAGATGTAAATCTGTGAAAGTATCTTGAGCCAGATAATAAGACCTGCTAATTTTCTTCACATAGTCGTCTTTCAAGTTTTCGTGTGTTTCCAGAACTTTCTTGCCCGAATCAGTGATTTGATAAACAGTCTTGTGGTCAAGTTTTTTCCCAATTATCCAGCCCTCATTCTGCATTGACTTCAGCAAAGGATAGACTGATCCTGTGCTGGGTTTTTTCCCCGTTAACTCGCCCACTTTCTTGATAATTTCGTAACCGCTGACTTCCTTTTCTGAAATTATCTTTAGCATCCACATTTTCAAAAGCCCCTGCAGCATGTGAAAACCCTCAATATATCGAAGTAGACATGTCTGTACCGATATAAGTCTTCCTTAAATCCACGTATTCATTCATAAAACGAAGTTTGGTTAGAAGAAAAAGAGTAAAGATAAAGTCTGCATTGAGTTAGCTTGTGCAGTGTGCACGCGCTGGTTAGTAATTTGTCTTCAATTGCATTTGCCAGAATTGGGCTAATGTAGTCAGGGCATCTTCAAACGTATACATCTCTGGCATCACGTCAACTTTCGCTCCTAAGTCGATCAAAGTTCTCGCTGTCACTGGTCCGATAGCTACAACAGTTGCTTTGCAACCCAAAAGAGTGGCAAGTTTTTCCGGCGGAACTACGCCTCTGAGCATTTCAAAAAGATTCTTCGCGCAAAGTCCACTCCCAAAAACTATGGCGTGAATCTTTCCAGCTGACAAATCGAGAAGAAACTTTTTTTTCAATTCATTTTCAACAGGAAGCCCCGACTCGTAGACATAGACTTCTTTCACTAACGCGCCCATCTCTGTGAGTTTTTCTTTTAAGGTTGAGTTTGCTGCAGATGTTCTGGGTATTGCTACTTTCTTGTTGAGGACGTTTAGAGGCTGCATGCCTTCTGCAATCCCTTCTGAAGTGTATTTTAGGGGAACCGAGTTCACATGGATCTGATGGGCCTTAAGTTCCTCTGCCGTTCTTGGTCCTACCGCTATAATGATAGGTTTTTCTAACCCACCCAATAATTCGTTTGAGAGCATCAAGTTTTCAGAGGCTGCTAAAAGGTGTTTTACTCCGTTTACGCTCATGAAAACAACATAGTCAAATTCTCCTAATGCAAGTTCTTCAATAAACTTTTTTAGTGGAGATAAGTCGCTTAGACTCTTGATCTCTATAGTCGGGATAAAATAGGGAATGCCACCGTTTTTCCTTATAATTTGTGCTTCTTCCTCAGCTTGACCGCAGGGACGAGTCACGGCTATGGTTTTGCCTTTCAACGTGGATTGGTCTTGAACCATGAGAGTTTCCTGCCTAAGGAGACAACTTCACCTATGACTATAACAGCGGGAGGCTGTATTTTTGCTGCCTCTGCCTTTTTGAATATAGTGTCGATTCTACCCGTTACGGTTCTCTGCTCTGCCGAAGTCCCTTTTTCGATGACGGCGACGGGCGTGGCTGGATTTAAGCCACCTTCCACTAGTTTTTTCGTGATTGCATCTAAAGACTCAACACCCATGAGGATCACAATAGTATCTACGGCGCGAGCGATTTTAGTCCAATCAACAGTTCTTTCTCCTTCTCCTGCTCGGTGACCCGTTACTATAGCCACTGATGAAGCGTAGTCCCTGTGCGTTAGAGGAATCCCGGCATACATTGGAGCTGCGACAGACGAAGAAACACCTGGCACAACCTCAAATTCAATTTCATTGTCAGCTAGCGCTTCAGCTTCTTCGCCGCCTCTACCAAAAATGAATGGATCTCCACCCTTTAGTCTGACTATGTTCTTGCCAGCAAGCGCTTTTTCGACGAGCAGTTCAGTGATTTTTTCTTGGGGCACAACGTGTTTTCCCGTTCGTTTTCCAACGTAGATTTTCTCTGCGGTTTCAGGAATCAGTTTAAGGATTTCTTGGCTAACCAGTCGATCATAGATGACTATCTCAGCAGTTTTCAAGAGCTTCTCAGCTTTCACTGTGAGCAATGTTGGGTCGCCTGATCCTGCGCCGACTAAGAAGACCTTACCATGGTCCATACTTTTCTCTCCATTTTGACTCTATTTCTTTAGCTCCTTGTTTCACAAGGATTTTTGCCACTTTTTTGCCTAATTCTTCTGCCTTACCAATTGTGCCTTTCTCTGAGGCTTCGATTTTGCTTTGCCCGTCCAACGCAAACAAGACCCCACGCAACGTCAAAGCTTGACTATCCGCTTTTCCAACCGCTGCGATAGGTACACGGCAACCCCCACCAAGCTGCAGCATAAGGCTCCGCTCAGCTGTCACTTCCGCTCGTGTTTGCGCATGCTCCATAACTTGCAGAAATTTCTGCGTTTCCTCGTCATCTTTTCTAGTAACTATGGCCAGGGCACCCTGTCCAGGAGCTGAAGGAAACACATCCACCGGAAACCGTTCCGTTATCTGATCAGTCAACTCCATCCTCTCCAACCCTGCTTCTGCCACAATGATGCCATCCACTTCGCCTTTCCGCACCTTCTGTATTCTTGTATCAACGTTGCCTCGGATAGGTCGAACGTCGAGGTCGGGGCGGAGAAGTTTAACCTGCGCCAGTCGCCTAAGACTACCTGTTCCTATTGTCGCTCCTTTACGCAGGGTTTTCAACTGTATCTTGTCTTTGGAAATGAGTACATCACAGGGTGAGGCTCTCTTAGGTATGGCAGCAACAACGGTGTCGGCTGCTTCAACAGTGGGTACATCTTTGAGGCTGGCAACTGCGAAGTCGACTTCTCCGTTTAAAAGCGCCTTGTCAATTTCTTTTTCAAAGATTCCTTGGCTGTCAATTGTGAAAAGGGGTTTAGTTCTTTCAGTGTCGCCTAATGTCTTTATGGTCCTAAGCTCATATTCTAAATCTGGATATTTTTGTTTGAGATCGTCGAGGAACTTTTCTGTCTGCATCCTAGAAAGTCTGCTTCCTCTAGTGCCAACAGTCAACTTCATTTTAAACAGTCCCACTTTTGGTTTTTGAAGCGGATTTCAAGGCTTCATCGAATGCGTTGATAGTGGCTTTCACGTCTTCTTCAGTATGTGCTGTGGATAGAAAACAAGTTTCAAACTGTGAAGGCGGAATGAAAACACCTTGCTTTAGAAGTTCATGGAAGTACGCTTGGAATATTTGAATATCAGAAGACTTAGCTGTTGCCATGTCGCAAATTGGCTGGGCTGAAAAGAATATTTGGAACATTGAAGCGATGTTGTGTATTTGTGCTTCTAAATGATAGTTCGAAGCTAAATCTGCAAGGGCTTTGCTCAATTCTGTACAGTTCTTTTCGAGATTCAGATACAACTCTTCTTTGTCTCGGTTGAGGATCTTCAGGGTAGCGTAGCCAGCTGCAGTTGAAACCGGATTGCCGCTGAAAGTTCCCGCTTGGTAAACATTTCCCAATGGAGAGATGTGTTGCATAATCTCTTTTCTTCCGCCAAACACCGCAAGTGGGAAACCGCCCCCAAGCACTTTGCCTAAAGTGGTAATGTCAGGCTTGACGTTGAAGTGTTCTTGTGCTCCTCCAAGACCAAGTCGGAAACCCGTAATTATTTCGTCGAAAATAAGAAGGGATCCATATTCCCCAGTTAACTTTCTCAAATCCTTTAGATAGTTGGTCTTAGGCAAGATGAGTCCTGCGTTGCCGATAGCGGGCTCAACAATAACCGCGGCAATTTCGTGCCCTTCCCGCTTAAACACCGTTTCTAAAGCATCAATGCTGTTGTAAGGTAAAACAATCGTGTTTTTGGTTGTCTCTTTAGGAATTCCAGCTGAATTAGGCGTTCCGAAAGTTGTCGCGCCTGAACCCGCTTTCACGAGCACGCTGTCGTGTGATCCATGGAAGCATCCTTCAAATTTAACAAGTTTTTTCCTCCCAGTAAATCCTCTTGCTGCCCTGGTGGCGTGCATTGTGGCTTCTGTTCCCGTGTTAACCAGCCTCAGCATCTCGAGAGTTGGAACCAGTTCCTGTATGAATTCGGCGAATTCTACTTCCAATTCAGTCGGCGCGCCATAAAGAGAACCTTTCCAAAGTTGGGCACTGACTGCGTTCAAAACTTCCTTGTCGGCGTGACCCAGCAAAAGTGCGCCATAAGCCATGCAGAAATCAATGTAGCTTTCACCGTCGGCACCATAAATTTTTGAGCCTTGCGCGTGAGTCACAAAGAAAGGGTTGGGTTCGAAAGCCCTAACGGGACTGTTCACGCCGCCCGGAAGAATCCTCTTAGCTCTTTCGAACAACTCCTTAGATTTTTTGCCGTCTAGGTTTGATTTAGCCATGCTTTCACGTCTTTTGCAAAGTAGGTTATTATGAGGTCTGCGCCAGCACGCTTAATTCCTGTTAGAACTTCAAGAGCTGCCGTTTTCTCGTCAATCCACCCGTTTTGGGCGGCGGCTTTTATCATGGCATATTCGCCACTTACGTTGTAGGCTGCGACTGGCACGTCAAATTCCGTTTTGGCTAAGCTTATTATGTCCATGTAGGCTAACGCTGGCTTAACCATAACGATGTCTGCACCCTCGTTGACGTCCAACTCTATTTCTCTGAGAGCTTCCTTCTGGTTTCCCCAACTCATATGGTAACTTTTTCGATTCCCAAACTTGGGCGTTGAATCAGCGGCGTCCCTAAATGGGCCGTAGAAGCTGGAAGCGTACTTTGCGGAGTAAGCCATTATTGCAGTTTGATCAAACCCTGAATCATCCAAAGCCTCTCTGATAGCTTCAACTTGTCCATCCATCATGGCGGAAGGCGCCGCAATATCGACCCCAGCCCGTGCTTGGCTGACTGCTATTTTCTGCAGAATTTCAAGTGTTGGGTCATTTTGAACCTGCTCATCCTTTAGTATGCCGCAGTGCCCGTGGTTAGTGTATTCGCAGAGGCAAATGTCTGCGATAACAACCAATTCTTCACCAAACTCAGCTTTCAGTTTCTGAATCGCCTTCTGGACAATTCCATCCGAGGCGAATGCGCCTGACCCGAATTCATCCTTCTTAGAAGGTATGCCAAAAAGAATAACGGCTTTCACGTCTTGCTCCATTGCATGTCGAACATCGTTTACTACCTCGTTGAGGGGTAGTCGGTAGACTCCGGGCATACTCTTTATGGGGATTGGTTTTTTAGCGTTTTCATCGACGAAAAGAGGATAAATTAAGTCGCTTGGCTGGAGCTTAACGTTGTTCATCATATTTCGCAATGCGGGTGTTCTTCGGAGCCGTCTCATTCTGACTTGTGGGAAACTCATTTTTTATCTCCTAAATTTTCTTATGTAACGTTGATTGTGAGGTTGCTACTTTTATTTTTGAAGTTAGGTCTTCTGAACAATAGCTGTTGCTTTTTCCTTGGCTTCGTCAAACCTATTCTCTTTGAGAAGCTTTTGGATATCGAAGTCCTGAATCACTTTGTAGAGGAGTTCTTTACGAACTTTTTGGTCGCTGACCTGCCTTTTCAAAAGATCTCTCAAATACTCCTGAAGTTTGATCTGAAGTAGATCCTCCGCGGTAACCAATTTCTCTATCCGTTTTCTTAGGACGCTTGCCATAGCAGGGCTTTTGCCGCCTGTTGAAACTGCAATTCTTACATCGCCAACTCTTGCTGTTGCGGGGAGAGCAAAATCGCTAACCGAAGGATTGTCTGGAGCGTAAACCATGCATCCTGCGGATTTCGCACATTTAATTAGGTTGGAGTTGAATTCGCGATTACTTGTTACTGCGACAACTATGTCTGGCTTAGGGTAAAAACCGACTATGAAAGATTCTGCGTTTTCAAGTTTTTCTTTTCGGATGGAGATCTTTTTTTCCCTATTTAGATTTGCCATGCCGCTCGAAAAGGATTGGCTGACAACTAAAACTTTGGCTCCTGCTTCTAAGAAGTCGACTGTTTTTCTGTACCCTTCTGAACCTCCACCCACTACAACAACGCGTTTTCCTTCAAAGTTAAGGTCTACAAGCATTTTTCTGCTTTCCCGCCTTTGGAAACATCCGATGTAATATTACCTAGCAGTGTATTTCTAAATTTTTCCGTTAAAGCGTTATAGTCCAGCGGAGTGATTCGGGTCGGTGCGGCTACCTCCATAATCCTGTCTATGTTCAAAGAGTTTTCTATAACTTCAATGGCTTTGGCGCCGAACTCTTCATATTTGATTTCAATCTCGGGAATTGCACCCCGTCCCTCTACATCGACACGCGGAACAATGCCCAGCAGCTCAACCCCAGCATTGGTTAAGGCTTGTTTCATAAACAGCCTGATGTCTTCGGTTAAGTAACTTGTATGCACCTTGTTGAGGATTACTCCTTCAGTCTTTACACCAAGATTCTTCAGAAGATTGACATAGTTCAGAACGCTTACTAAAGCGCCTTCGATCCCTTCCATATCGCAGGCGACCACTACAACGGTGGGAACCCCAAGTGCGGCGGCTACCTCCGCGGTGGAAGAAGGACGCACAACTTTTTCATTTAAAAGCCCTGTAAACGCGTTCATGGCTCCCTCGATGATGAGAAAATCGTATTCTTTTTCTGCCTGCTTGACGGATTCGTTGCCTGTCATCCATCCGCTTTGCCCGACCCTAATTGAAGAATAATCTCTGATGGGTTCTTTGGTCAAGTAGAGTGCGGGGACAACGTCTCGTATGTCGCCACCAACTTTTACGACGCCAACATTTAACCCTCTCTTTTTCAACGCGCCTGCCAAGCCCGTAACTATGAAGGTTTTGCCAGAACCACTTGCCAAGGCGGTAACCAGCAAAGAGCGATGCGTTTCTGGTTTTTTCGCAGCTTTGACTTCGTAAACATTGGTTGAAACGCCGATTTCAGTCTTAATATGTTGTAGCAATTTTCTGTTTGCTGCTCTGATTTCCAGAAGCTCCTCGTCGGTTATGTCTAGCGATTTTTGTATGCCTTCTATAATCAGTGGATTTCTGTCCAGCAGAGCATGTATTATTACGCCCACGACGTTGCCATCGCCGTTTGAGATTCCGGAGACAAGGTCTTTACTATCTGCTTGGTAATTTAGTCGTTTAGTGTGGGAAACTAAGATGGGTTTTGCGTTTTTTTGGATCATAACGTTGCCGTAGGTGTGGCAATGGAAACCGGATACTTCAGAACCTACTGCGTCGGTGAGGCAGCTAGTTCCGATGACTGTGGCTTTAACTTGGTCCGTGCAAATCAGAGGCGTGAACTCTGCGTCAATTAAACCGAGCCCTTTACGAATGATTGGAGAAGCTGACAGGCGACCGATATCAGTTCCCTTAGAAAGAACCTGAAAGCCCGAGCAGATCCCTAAGACAAATTTTCCACGATCAGCCATTCTGAAAATTTCTCTTGCAAGATTTTCTTTGAGGGTGTTTGACTCGACCAGACTTCCCCCTGGAATAATGATCATGTCAAGCACATCTGAGGCTGGTCTTCCCGCTACGAGTCCGTCTTCGCGAACGAGATCAGTTGGCAGGTTGCCGAACGCTTCAAAACAAGGCAATGCTCCTGGCAAATACGCCAACCCCACTTTATGCCTTAGTGTTATTCTTTAGACACCCCTTCTGGGTTAGTTTGACAAAGCTTATATTTAAGTTGGTTGGTTTATCCATCCATTATACAACAGGTTATTTACCTATGGGCGACTCAGTCAAACGAATCAATGTTGTTAACGTAAGGATTACTCACAAGACAGCGCACGTTCCAATATTGGAAGCAGTTGCTTTCAAAGAAAAGGAAAACGCATACAAAGAAATACGCTCCATTAAAGGCGTTGAGGAGTGCCTTCTTCTTCAAACATGCAATCGAGTAGAATTATACCTGGTCAGCCAAAAAGGAGAAGAAACCGCTAAGGCTGCTTTTGAATACCTTGCCCAAAGGACCCCGATTCAGATTGAAGCCGCTTCAAAAGCAATCGAATATTCCATAAATAAAGAAGCTTTGAACCACCTTTTACGAGTCACATCAGGATTAGAATCAATGGTGATAGGTGAGGACCAAGTTATCAACCAGGTTTGGGAATCTTACCTTGAAGCCGAGAAGGCTAATGGCGCAGGGCCCGTCCTAAAACAATTGTTTAATAGGTCAGTTAACGTTGGCAGGCGAGTAAGAAAAGAAACAGGAATTAACAAAGGCGCAGTCTCAGTGGGTTCAGCAGCAGTTGAGCTTGCCGAAAATCTGCTGGGCATCTTAAATGAAAAGAAAATTCTAGTAATGGGCGCCGGAGAAACAGGCACTCTTGTCGCTAAAGCCATGACTAGACGCTGCCTCAGCCCGATATTCATCGCTAATAGAACGCATGAGCGTGCCCAGAGACTAGCCGAGGAACTTCACGGCCAAGCAGTAAAATTTGACAAGCTTGGAGAAGTTCTCGTCGATTCCGATGTTGTTTTCTGTTGCACATCTGCACCACACTACCTCCTAACAAGAGAGAACGTATCAAAATTCCTGGCATCCCGTCAGAACAAAGACACCTTGCTTATAATTGACCTTTCCAATCCCCGAAACGTAGAACAAAAAACCAATGAGCTCCCAAGCGTAAAACTGTACAACATCGATGACCTCCACCTAATCGCTGAAAAGAACAAAATTGAACGGGCAAAAAGCGTGAAAGATGCTTCAAGAATAATAGAGGAAGAACTAGTCACAATTGAACGTGCTCTTAAAACGGAGAATGTTAGCGAGATTATTTCCGGATTGTTGTCTCAAGCAGAAGAAATCCGGGAAAGAGAGCTTTTAAAAGCTCTTAACAAGATGAGCGACTTGGATGAACGTGAAAAGAAAGTTGTTGATAATTTAACCAGCATTTTGCTGAAACAGACTTTTCTACCATTGGTCGAAAACCTGCGGAAAGCCGCAGCAAAGGACGATTCGGAACTAGTTGAAGCTGCAATAAAACTAATTGGAGCAAAATCAGACCAGTCTAAATAAAGGGAAGAGTCAGAGATGGAAAACGTTGGATTAGTACTAATTGGACATGGGAGCAAACTTCCACATAACCGGGAAAACCTCGAAAAACTAGCAGATATTATGCGTAAACGTTCCAGCTTCAAGGTAGTTGAAATTTCCTTTATGATGAGGAACACGCCTACCATCCCCGAAGCGATAGATGCCATCGCCAAAAAAGGCGTCAAAAAAATCGTCTTGATCCCTGCTTTCTTGGCGCCTGGAGTGCATACCACACAGGAAATTCCAGAACTTATAGGCGTAAAAGACAAGGAATCTCAGCTCTCTGCAAGTGGAATTCAATTGGTTTATGGGGAACCTATTGGTGCGGACGAATGTATTGCAGTAATCTTGGAAGAAAAAGCACTAAATGCACTTGGTAAAGAAGTTCGCGAACATAATCATATCCATTTTAGTTCAAGTGTAAATGAAAATAAAAACACAAATGCGCCTGCTGCTTCTAAGCAGATATTCGAAGATAGCATGAAACTTATCCGGCCTGAAATTCAAGAGATTTTAAAGAATGCCCCAACAAAACATACTGCAATAATCGAACGTGTAGTTCATACAACCGCCGACCCTGAATTTGCCAAGCTGCTGGTAATCAGTGACAAAGCCGTTGACGCGGGAGTCGCCGCAATAAAAGCGGGCTCAAAAATAGTTACAGATGTAAAAATGATTAAAGCTGGGATAAAAGAGGATAGAGTGGAAAAGTTTGGTGGGAAAATCCTCACCTACATTGACGACCCACGTGCCGCCAAAATGGCAAATGATGAGTCAATTACTCGGTCCACTGCGGCTATGCGTTTAGCTGTAGAGGATGGCGTCAACGGCTCAATATTCCTCATCGGAAACGCGCCAACAGCTGCATTTGAATTGGCTCGAGCCGTTGAAGCTGGAACGGCAAAGCCTGCCCTGATTGTAGCCACGGAGGTGGGTTACGTGGGTGCTGCAGCATCCAAAGAAGTCATTTCTAAACTGCCTATTCCATACATAATTGTTAAAGGTCGCAAAGGCGGAAGCACAATCGCCGTGGCTATTTTCAACGCGTTGCTGGCGATGGCAGAAACTAAAATAGAGGATTAATATGTCAAAGTTTCTGAAGTATGGAATCACCACCGGTTCGTGTGCAGCAGCCGCAGCCAAAGCAGCTTTAATCGCGTTAACCGGCGACTGCGTTGACAAAGTTGTTATTCCTACTCCCATTGGAATCCGATTTGAAATACCTGTGAAGAGCTGCAAGAAACTGGGCGATTATGCAGTAGCTTCCGTTGTAAAAGATGCAGGGGAAGACATTGACGTTACGAACGGCATTGAAATAATCGCCTCTGTAAAGCTAACTGACGACGGCGAAATCACTATAAAAAACGGTGGAGGAATAGGCAAAGTCACCAAGCCAGGCATCCAAGTGGCAGTGGGTGAATCAGCGATTAACCCTGTTCCCAGAAAAATGATAACAGACGCCGTCAAAGAGGCATTGCCCGAGGGCAAGGGCGCTAAAGTTACTATATCTATTCCAGACGGCGAAAAAATCGCGGAAAAGACGCTTAATGCTAAACTGGGTATAGTCGGAGGTCTAAGCATCATTGGCTCTACAGGCGTGGTAAAGCCTCTGTCGCTGGAAGCGTGCAGGCGCTCGTTGGTTCCTCAGATTGATGTAGCCATAGCCCGTGGTTATGAGCGGGTTTTCTTTGTTCCAGGAAATATTGGCGAAAGGATAGCAAAGCAGCTGTTTAGGGTTTCTGATGACCAGATAGTGCAGACGGGCGACTTCGTGGGCTACATGCTGGAAAAGGCAGCTGAGAAGGGAGTTAAAGAAATTGTGTTTCTGGGTCACTCGGGCAAGATGGTGAAGTTGGCAGCAGGCATTTTCAACACTCACTACAAAATGGGCGATGCCAGAAACGAGGTCATTGCTGCGTATGCTGCCTCCGCAGGCGCAGACGCAGAAACCATAAACGCGGTGTTGAAGTCGAATACCACTGATGAAGCTACTCAACTGCTCAGCAAAATTAACCTTGTGAGAGCTACATACGATAGAATAGCTCAAAAGATCCATGCACGAGTCACTGATCGGACAAAGAGCAAAATGAAATTTAGCATCATAATTGTCTCCATTGACGGAAAAATACTCGGAGTCGACGAAAACGCAAGAGGTCTAGAACCGTGGCTAAGATAAACATAATCGGAACAGGCCCAGGCTCACGTGACTACGTAACTCCGGCTGCAAGAAAATTGGTTCAAGCTTCACAGGTAGTAATCGGTGCTAAACGCAGCTTAAAACTATTCCAAGAGGACATCAAAGGCGAAACCTTGGAGTTGACTGCCAAGAATATGGAGGAAGCATTAAAATATGCATTAGTTTCGGCCCAGAATGAAAAAGTGGTAGCGCTTTTGTCGACGGGTGATCCGGGTTTTTCGGGGATTTTAGGGTCTGTTTTGAGAAGGTCAATGAATGAAAATATTGATATCAACGTTATCCCGGGCATAAGTTCCATGCAGGCTTGTGCAGCTCGGCTCTGCATAGGTTGGGATGATGCGGTTTTTCTCGCTTTCCATGACGGGGCAGATCTTGAAAAAAAACGAGCACTTGCCGAAGCGGTTAAGGCTAGAAAAACTGTTTTGTTGCTTCCAGAGCCTAAGACTTTTCCTCCGCGTGAAATCGCAAAATATCTTCTCTCAGTAGGCGCAGACAAGGAAACTTCTGTTTCGGTCTGCGAGAATTTGACCCTGAACAATGAATCTATCATCGACACCACTTTGGGGGAAGTTGCAAAATTAAGCTTTTCCTCGCTGTGTGTAATGGTAATAAAAAGAAACTCAAAAACCGAATTGTGAGATGGTTGATATGTGGAATTACAAAACTCCCGGCGTACCTGATGAAATGTTTACTCAAAGTGATAACGTTCCAGGGCCAACTAAAGAAGAAATCCGTGTGATTACAATTTCGAAGGCTCATCTCCGTGAAGGGTCCGTAGTGGCCGATGTCGGCTGCGGCACTGGGGGCTTAACAGTTGAAGCAGCTCTGCAGGTTGGTCCAAAAGGAAAGGTATACGCCATAGACGAGAACGAAGAAGCTGTCCGACTAACTGAAAGCAACGTAGGGAAGTTTGGTTTGCGAGACATCGTTCAAGTTACTCAAGGAGTGGCACCTGAAGCTCTGACTAATCTTACAGCAGTTGACGCTTTCATTATAGGTGGAAGTCACTCGCTTAGGCAGGTTATACAAATAGCCCACAATAAGTTGAAACCAAACGGAAGAATAGTCATAAATGCAATCTTGCTGGAAACAGCAACCACAGCTTTGGAAGAAATGAAAAAAATCGGCTTCAAAGATGTGGAAGTTGTTGAGATTTTCGCTGCTAAAGGGAAAGTAGCGAATACTGGAACAATGATGTTGGCAAGGAATCCAATCACCATAATATCAGCTACTAAAAAATAGGTGGAAAAGTTTGACTGGAAAATTCATAGGAATTGGTGTCGGTCCGGGAGACCCAGAACTATTAACTCTAAAGGCAGTGAAAGCCCTGAAATTAGCTGATGTTCTTTGCGTCCCAAAGTCGCATGCAAAAAAGCCCAGCATAGCCCTCGGGATGGTCCAACAAGTTCTTCAAGAACGAGCGAAACCTCCGGAAATTATCGAACTCGTCTTCCCAATGACTAAAAATGAGATGAACAACAGAAAGCTTTGGGTTAAAGACGCCACTATTGTCTCATCCATGGTCAAAGCAGGCAAGCTTATCGCATTCATCACTTTAGGCGACCCCATGCTTTACAGCACGTTTCTTTATCTTTATGAATTCGTGAAAGAAACCTATCCTGAGGTTGAGCTTGAAATAATTCCAGGTGTAACTTCTGTGACTGCTGCTGCCGCAAGCGCCAAATTGCCTCTGGCTGAAAGAGAAGAATCATTGTCAATAATACCTTCTGACCTAGATCCAGCCCTTATTGAAGAGACTTCGAGATCCGCAGATAACATCGTGTTCATGAAGTGCGCATATCGCGTAAAAGAATTAATTCATGTTCTGCAACGAGCCGGTTTCGGAGAAAACTCAACTATAGCCTTAATAAAAAGGTGTACGTTGCCCGAGGAGAAGGTCTTGGTGGGAAAACTCAGCGATGTGCAAAGCTGGGACATAACAGAAGATTACTTCTCAGTAGCAATTGTCAAAAGAAGCCAAGTTCCTATTCATTGGAAACAGGTTGAAAAACCATGAGCAAAGTTGTTTTTATCGGTGCTGGCCCAGGCGACCCCGAACTAATTACCCTCAAAGGCAAAAAATGGCTAGAAAAAGCAGACGTCATCATTTATGCTGGTTCACTGCTAAACCCTGAATATCTCAAGTATTGCAAGAAGAATGCTGTGTTACACGATAGCGCTAAAATGAGCCTGCCCGAAGTTGAAGAGACCATGGCACAAGCTGTGAAAGCAGGCAAACTCGTTGCCAGAGTCCACGACGGCGACCCAAGCTTCTACGGTGCCATTCAAGAGCAAATGAGCTTTCTTGACGAAAAGAAAATTGAATATTTTCGAATCCCAGGAGTCAGCTGCTTGCAAGGAGGAGCTGGTGCACTAAACCGTGAATTAACGCTGCCAAATATTTCTCAAACGGTTATCATCACGCGACCAGAAGGGAGAACACCTGTGCCAAAATCCGAAAGCCTAGTCGAACTTGCGAAACACCAAGCAACCATGGTCATATTTCTTGGCACACCACATATTGCGCGGGTTGTCCAGGATCTCCTCAAAGGTGGATATTCGAAAGATACGCCTGCTCAAGTGGTTTACAAGGCAACTTGGCCCGAACAGAAAATCGTCAAAGGAACTTTGAGGGACATAGCCGAGAAAGTGAAAACTGCAGGCATAACTGAAACAGCGTTGATTTTCGTTGGCAAAGTTTTGGATCCCGAATCATATGACCTTTCAAAGCTTTATGACCCTACTTTCACCACGGGCTTCCGCAAAGGCGCAGAATAATGTTCAGCCGCGGAATAGTTGTTATCTCCATTACGAAGCGCGGAATTGAAACCGCACTCAAAATCAAAAATGCACTTAGCAACATTAAATTGCAGTCTGAAGTTTACGCGCCAAAAAAGTACATGCAAAACGATCTTATCCCGTTAGAACAAAAATTGGACGAGTTCATAAAAGAAACTTGCACCTCTGTGGATGCAATCGTGGCGGTTATGGCAACTGGCATAATCATACGTGCTGTTGCGCCTTACTTGCAGGGCAAGCTTGTTGATCCTGCAGTTATAAGCGTCGACGCGAGCGGTAAATTCGTTATAAGTTTGTTGTCGGGGCATTATGGCGGCGCCAACGAGTTAACTAGGCTAATCGCTGAAGGAATAGGCGCCACCGCAGTAATCACCACTGCGTCGGATTCGCTGGGAAAGCAGAGTGTTGATGAACTTGCCCGAATCATGCATTTGTCGATAGTAAATCCTGAAAGCCTCGTCTCCGTCAACACCGTTTTGGTAAATGGAGAACGCCTAGCACTTATTTTAGTCGGACACCAAAAGATTCCCACAAATGCGGTTTATGGTTACGTTGTTGAAAAAGCCGAGAACCTTGCTCAAGCAATAGAAATTACGAGCAGATATGATGCAGCTGCAATAATTACAAAAGAATTATTAACGGATGAGAAGCCGGTTAAACCCATTACTATCTTGAAGCCAAAACGAATAGTGATGGGAATTGGGGCGAGAAAAGAAATCACCAAAGACCAAATCTTAGAAGCCGTACGCTCTGCTTTGGTGCGGACGAATTTACCTTTGGAACACATCGGGGGTTTGGCAACAGTTGATCTTAAGAAAAATTCGCGGGGAATGTTGGACGCGGCTAGAAAGTTGGGGTTGAAATTTGAATTTGTTAGCGTAGAGGAGCTCCGCGCCTTCAAGCATGAAGACTTGTCTTCAGATTCAGAAATGGTTCAAAACAAAATTGGAGTAGGAGGAGTGTGTGAACGAGCAGCATTAATGAAAGCTGGAAAAAACCCAAATCTAATCTTGAAAAAACAAAAGCTGAACGGCGTAACAGTGGCGATAGCAGAGGGCGAATAAGCGTCGTCGGAATCGGACCCGGCACTTTTGAGCAGATGACGCCTGAAGCCCGAAAAGCAATAGAAGACGCAGACGTCGTCATTGGCTATAAGACCTACATAGAACTCATTCAAAACATAGTCAAACCCGGCATAGAGGTCATTTCTGGCACCATGGGGCGGGAAGTGGATCGCGCCAAAACAGCGGTTGCGAAAGCGTTGGAAGACAAAACAGTGGTGGTCGTTAGTAGCGGTGACCCCGGAGTTTACGGCATGGCAGGCGTGGTTTTGGAAACCGCAGCATTTGAGAAAGCTGATGTTCCCATAGAGATTATTCCAGGGGTAACAGCGGCGACTGTTGCAGCATCTAAATTGGGTGCGCCTTTAGTGACAGATTTTGCAGTAATTAGTCTTAGCGACCTTCTGACGCCATGGAATCTAATTGAAAAACGGTTGAAGGCTGCGGCGGAGGCAGACTTCGTTATTGTCCTTTACAACCCTCAAAGTTTAGGCCGCAAAAAACCATTAGCGAAAGCTTATGACATCCTTCTCAAATACAGAAATCCAAGTACTCCAGTGGGTATTGTGAAACAGGCAGGAAGAAATGGTGAAGAGACAACCCTAGCGTCGCTCAAAGAGTTGATACTTAAAGACGTAGACATGGCAACCACGATTATCGTAGGTAATTCGACCACAAGAATAGTGAACAGCCAGATGGTTACACCTCGAGGTTATGACCTCTCGCGGTAGTCGCCTTTTGCTCTTGACTAGGAGTACGCATTACTCTTTACTTGCGAATTTGTTGCATTTTCCATATGTTAGCCACAAGTTTGTCGTCAACAAGTTGTGCACAAAAAGACAAATGAAATCAAATTGTGCAACATTTCTCTCTTGCTTTTTTGCTTTATTTGCCCATGATGTGAGTTGAAACATTGCTTTCGTGCGTAAATGGTTTTAGATGCTTTTTGAATCACGTATTTCATAGCATATGTTGGTTGCACTTTTCATGTTTAAATTTTCGATTTCTTCCGTCATTCGGTTAGCCATCCTACCAACAACTAGCACGAGCACGTTTAAGCCCCTTGAAGCGGCTATTGCAGCAGCACGGCTAATTCCAAACTCGATATCTGCCTTAAGACCTAACTTGTTTAAAACTGCTCTTCCAACTGCTCCCATTACGCCAACTCGGTCAGGCTTGAACTCATCATAGAATTCCTTGATTTTATCAAGGTCAACTACTCGTGAACCACCGTTTCTTATGCTTGGTAACTTTACAATAAGAATTCTTCCTTCTTTAACTTTCAATTTGCCCTGTAAATTTTTTAGTTCCAAGTCTTCTCCAGGCGACGCATCTTCCATTGCAGTACCTTTTGCTTCAGAGCCATCCTGGGCAACGGTATATATGACGCCTCCTTTCATGACTAAGCCAACTTCGTCTCCTGTTTTTACTTGCCGCGTCGCTATGGCCGGCATGGATCGTTCAAATTTCATTTCACCTTTAATTGAGATAATGTACCTCTCTAGGCTCTTCAAATCCGACTGTATTCCTGAGATCGCTTTCTGTGTCAGCCTGTAATCTGCCCGCTCTGAGCCCGTTTCAAGGTAGCCCTCTTTCTTGAGTTTTTTGAAGTATTTTGAAACAGCTTGAATAGTGACTCCAAGCGTTTCGCTTATGTCTTTTTGTTTAACGTGAGGTTGACCGCGCTTGATCGCCAGAAGAATTTCGAACATAGTGAATTCGCTTTTGCTCTGAAGGAGAAGTGGAACGGATGACTTTCGCAATTTAATTCAACCTGAGCTTAACCTTAAGTTAAGCGAGAATTTATAAACTTTCAGGTTGGATTATCCATCCAATAGGAGAGAGAAAAAACAGCATGCATATAGCAGATGGAATATTATCTCCGGAATGGTGCATCTTTTGGTATTTACTTGCAGCGATTTTTGTAGCTGTAGGAGCTATCCAGATATCCAGGAAGCGCAAAGCTGATCCAAAATACATGTCCCTAGTCGGCTTAATGGGTGCAGCAGTCTTCGTAATATCCGTTTGGCACATCCCAGTTCCCGTCACAGGCTCATGCTCACACCCCGTCGGAACACCAATGGCAGCAATGTTAATCGGACCGTTCCCAGTAACCGTCATATCGGCAATCGCCCTGTTCTTCCAAACATTCGTCGGACACGGCGGCATAACAACCATAGGCGCAAACGACATGTCCATGGGAATCGTAGGAACATTCACAGGCTTCGGCATTTTTATGCTTCTCTACAAACTAAAAGTTAAACTTTGGATCGCAGCAGGCACAGGCGGCATAGTAGGCGACCTCATGACGTACGTTACGGCAGCTTTTGAACTTGCAATCGGACTTCACCCAAACAACTTGTTTACATGGTGGGGTGTATTCATGGTTGGTTACTTGCCCACTCAGATTCCGCTGGCAATCTTGGAGTTTGGCTTCACGGCTGCCGCTATCCAGTACATAGCAAACCATAGACCAGAACTACTAAAGTGGTGGATGGTAAAACCGGTAAAAACAGAGGTGAAAAGCTAAATGGACAAGTTCAATAAAATTGCAATAATTTGCCTTATTGCATGCGTTATGGCTCTAGTTATAATGGCGTACGTAAGTTATTATTACATTGACGGCGCACCATCACAATTGCCTTCAACAGACGGGTCTGTAAATGCAAAAGCTGGCAGCACCGGCACTGTCTATTACAATCCATTTACCATCGAATATTGGGGAAACACCGGCGAAAACGTTGGCTTCACTGTAGTAGGATGCTGTGGAGGCTTAATAGGGGGCTATATCTATCCCACAATATTCGGTAAAACACGGCAAGGGAGGTAAAGACTAAAAATGATTGTCTTGAGTATATTGCCTTTTCTTACGGGAGACCCGATCAATGGAATAGGAACCATATCGGGTTTCTTTATTTTCGCAATGATAGGCCGTAAAATACAGCTAAGGAAAATGAAACAAAAGGTGAACTAAGTAATGTCTTTAGTGGAACATCTGAACCTTGAAGAATACACTGAAGGAAACTCAGCCTTACACAGATTAGATACAAGAATAAAATTGCTATGCGCTATAACTGCAATTTTCTGTATCGTCGCCCTTAGCCATTGGTATGTTCCCCTCCTTTTTTTTGGAGTATGCTTTGGATTAGTCATATATTCAAGAGCCAACATCAAAGTTTATATTGACAGATTATTGATTCCACTCACCCTAATAGCATTCATCGGCATTATTATGCCCTTCACTTACGGCACAACAATAATCGCCAGAGTTCCACTATTAACGATTCCAGTATATTCTCAAGGAATCTACTTTGGCGTATTAGTATTCACGCGGGCCATTTCTGCTGTTTCAGTCCTAAATTTACTCATACTGGTTACACCAATCTCTTCTACAATGGATTCGCTTGCGTGGTTCCGTGTTCCCGGCGTAATAATCGACACTATGATGATAATGTTCAGGTACATCGGTGTACTTTCTGACGAAAGTCTACGCATGTATCGGGCGCAGGCGTCAAGGTGTGGTCACTCTAAGTCCGTAGGTTACTTCAGCAAGTTGACTAACATAGGCAATATTGCCGGTTCACTTCTGGTAAGAGCCTTCGAAAGGTCGGAAAAAGTAGGAAACGCGATGGTTTCAAGATGTTACACGGGAAAATATAATCTGTTCACTTTGGAAAAAAAGAAACTGCCAAAACTCGATACCTTCGTTGGAGCGTTAGTCGTAGCTGCCTGCGTCGGCCTAGTTCTTATAGATATGTTTGTCCTTCGAACCGTTCATTATGGAATATTTTTTTAGTTATGGAAGATATTTAGGAGAAAAATAAGAGGAGAAAGATAAAGATTGAAAGCAGTTGAAACAATCAATGTTGAATACACATATCATGATGGCACAAAAGCCCTTAACAACCTTAACTTCGCTGTAGAAAAAGGGGAAAACATGGCTATTCTTGGTCCGAATGGTGCCGGTAAATCTACATTGATTCATCATTTCAACGGGTTGCTAATGCCAACTTCAGGAAAAGTTGTCGTGCTAGGTAAAGAAGTAGTTAATGACAATCTTGATTGGGTACGGCAAAAAGTGGGCTTGGTTTTCCAAGATCCGGATGATCAATTATTTGCGCGAACTGTAGGTGAGGATGTTGCTTTTGGGCCTATAAACTTGGGCTTGCCTATTGAAGAAGTTAAAGCACGCGTGAAATGGGCTTTGGACGCCACAGAAATCATTGAGTTAGAGCATAAGGGCACACAGAACTTGAGCACAGGGCAAAAAAGGCGGGCTGCCATAGCCGGAGTTCTTGCGATGAAACCTGAAATCATAATATTGGATGAACCTATGGCTAATCTGGACCCTAGAACAGCTAGTAAAGTCCTAAAACTTCTGCTTCAGCTTAACAAAGAAATGGGGATAACTTTGATAATTGCAACTCATGATTTGGATTTGGTTCCACTTTTTGCCAATAAAATATGTATTCTCAAGAAAGGTCAAGTAGTTCTACAAGGGTCACCTGCCGAGATTTTTTCGCAAGCAGACTTAATCAGAAGCATGGATCTACGTCTACCCCGAATTACACACCTGTTCGAAATTCTAAGCAAGGAAAATAATGTAATAACAAACGAGCATTACCCTCTTACCATAGGCGAAGCCAGAAAAACCATAGTGGACCTCCTTGAAGAGAAAAATTGCGTCTCACCAACTTATTTCAAAACATAATGTCGGGACGAGGCAGGCGCGAAATCCATACTTGAACTCAACCAAACCTTTAATCCCCTTTTTTTTGTCAATTAACATAAACGTGAAGTTTTGCCATGAACGACGTTCTCAAAAAATTAGAATTCCCAATAGCCTTCATAATGGGAATCGCAGGTTTTGAGATTGCATCTGCAGGAACTATTCCATGGATAATAGCAGGTGCATTGCTAATTTTAGCCGCAATAATTATCTTAGTAGAAGACACAAGAAGAACGAAAAAGGAAAAACAAGCCAAAACCACTTAGCACCCATTTGAATGCAAGAAGCACCCGGTATGAATTAAAATTTGTTCGAATTCATTTGTTATACACTCTAAGCCACTTCAAAACTTGGGAACCCACTGGACAGTTTATCGGTGGAAACCTGCGTTCTAGACGCTGAAAAAGAAGGAACCGGCGAAAGAGCGGTGGAGAACCTAAAAGCGGCCTTATCAAAATTCATTTAGCCCCGAGCGGATAGACTACGGTAGAAGATTCACACAGCAAAAGCCTCGCTCTACTTCGTTTAGGGAAAGTTTGTATTTTTAAAGCCACGTTTCCAATCCGTTTTTCGATAAAGGAGGCGTCTAGAAAGTTAGTGTGATGGTATTTGCGGAGGGTTTCTACAGCCTCGCATGCATTTTTTCTCTGGAGGGGACTCAACTACCAAATTTTGGGCTAACTCGCCTTACACGAGGTCCATCTTAAAACAAGCTTTTCATTTAAGGATAAACCGGCACGCTAAGTTTTTGTATCTTTGGCCAAGGTCTTAAATCGCTTAACGGTGAGGAAGCAAAAATTGCCCTGGGACGTTTTTTCTGTTTCAAGAATTTTTATCTGTTTCTTAAATATCGGACCATCTGTAATGCATGTGTGGTATTCGCCGCCTTCTCCGCATGGATCCACATTTTTTATTTTGGTTATGTCGTCGTAGAACTGGTTGTTTAGTTCTCTTCCCAGCCACTCTTCACTCAATGCTTTGGTGTTAACTTTAACTACTGTAGCGTTGAAACTTAAGTCTACAAATTCTCTTAAATTTTTTTTTGTGTCGCAGAGCCAAAGCGGCTTCACAGGTTTCAATCCTACTTCTTTGCAGATCCGCTCTAATCAGCCTTCTTCGTGCTGTGCGACTTCGTAAATGTCGCCTGTAACCAAGCCTTCAACGCCTGTGGCTTTCATTTGGAGCAGTGCCTTCTTGAATTCTTCTTCGTATGACTTTGGTGTTGTTTTCCATTTGACCAAATTTATACCAACTGCTTCCGATTGCGCAGTCAACATTTCTGGAGGTAACATGTGAAAATTTGATTTTCCCTCACTCGACATGAGAGTTAACAAATTTGAAACATCAAAACCCTCTTTGACCGCTTTGTAAACTGCAAAACAACCGTCTTTTCCGCCACTCCAGGAGGCAACAACTTTCACCAAATTCAACTTCTTTTCTTAACGGCTGTTAGCTTATTATTCTAATAAATGTTTTCTCGTTCAACCACGCTCTCCGCAATTTACATGTGCACGCTGTAAATTGCACTTAGTATCTAAATGGGTTCAAGATTGTAATATGACTGGTATGCACTTGATTTTTTGTAAACTTCGCGCGTTAGAGAAATCATTGGTGCTCCATATGTCTCTCTTTTAGGTTCGGTTTCTAAGGTTCGTAAATACAGTATGGTTCCTCTTCTAAGTAGCTCTTGTGTATGGATAATGCCCTTGCCCGACAACCACCGCACAACACCTTATACTCGCATCTGCCACATTTTCCTTTCAGCGATCCATGATTACGTAACCGAACGAACAAAGTAGATTGCTGGTATATTTGCTGAAATTTTTGTTGTCGAATGTTGCCGGCTGGAATTGGAAGGAAGCCGCAGCCGAATACTTCTCCGACGTGCGAGACAAAGCAAAAGCCGTTGCCAGCCATGCATCCTCTGCCGCCTCCGTGGACCTGATGGGTTTCTTTTTGTTGCTGAGCGATAACCCGCATGTATTGAGGTGCACAGGTCATTTTAATCGGAATAGGCGACGTGAGGCTTGCTTTATAAATAGACTGAATCGTCTCCTCATATTGGTCCACAGTTATTTCCATCTTTACTTTTCCGCGACCAGTCGGCACCAGCATAAAAATGTCCCATTCACGAGCCCCCATTTCCACTGCTACTTTCTGAATGTTGAAAAGGTCATCAAGGTTATGCTGGGTGACAGTTGAGTTAACGCGGAAAGCAAATCCGCTTTGACGAGCCAGCGACATATTTTCCATAGCTAAATCGAAAGCGCCGGCCACCTGTCTGAAATTGTCATGAATTGCGGGGGTTGAACCGTCAAGGCTAAGTGAAATCATCTTTACACCCGAAGCCTTTATCTTTTCAAATGTATCTTGGGTCAGATTGCTGCCGCTTGGAGACATAACCACTCTCAAACCTAAACTGGAAGCGTGAGAAGCAATTTCGAAGATATCTTTTCTCTGAAGGGGGTCACCGCCGCTTATAATGAATACTGGTTTACTTAACTCGGCGATTTGGTCCACAAGATTAAGTGCTTCCTGGGTTGTTAGTTGTTTCGGATCAGACTCTTTCTGTGCTTCAGCTCTGCAGTGGACGCAAGAAAAATTGCAGGCACGAGTAGATTCCCAAGCCACAACTCTCGGTGCGACTTCTTGCCTTTCCAAATGCGTTTTGTCGGCGGCGTCCATCTTGTTAACCTTCTTAATGGGACCTTATTTCTTCAGGTGTTAGATAGCAGGCGGGGTCAGGTGCCCATATGTCTTCATAAACTGCTTCTGCCCTGACCCTCAGGTTGCCGTTACAGATGTCGAGAAATTGGCATTCTGCACATTTTCCGTGGAGGTGACTTTTTCTGTTTCTGAGGGCTTGGAGCAACGGTTCAGAGTTGTCTGCCCAGATTTGGCTGAATTTGAAAGCGCGTATATTGCCAAGTGAGTAATGTTGCCAGAATTGGTCCGGATGCACATAACCATTAAAATCGACGCATGCTATCCCTGTGCCCGAGCTGTTTCCGCCATTCACCTTTAGAAGTTTAAGTGCTTCTTCAGCTTTTTTAGGGTCCTTTTCTTTCAGTTTAAGGTACAAGTAAGCTGCGTCCGCATGGTTGTCAACGGTTAAGATTTCGGTGTCTAGGGCTTTCTTGTGGAAAGTCTCGGCTTTCTTTAAAATATAATCCATGAATTCCCTTGTCTGTTCATGTGTGAGATCGTCTTTTGTAATTTTGGTTCCCCTTCCCACATAGGCTAAGTGGTAAAGACATACTCGAGGGATTCCTTCGGCTTCAATAAGTTCAAAAATTTCGGGAAGATCCTTAAAATTATATTCCGTGACGGTAAAGCGTAAACCCGTCTTAACTCCCGCTTTAATACAGTTCCGTATTCCCTCAACTGCCAACTCGAAAGCTTCTTTTTTGCCTCTAAACTTGTTGTTAGTTTCACCTATCCCGTCTAAACTAACTCCGACGTACGAGAAACCTGCCTTTTTTAGTTGCTTCGCCATAGTCTCTGTGATTAGTGTGCCGTTCGTGGATAAGACTGCCCTCAAGTTTTGATCGGAAGCGAAACGCGCAACTTCAAAAAGGTCATGTCTAAGCAGCGGTTCTCCGCCGGAGAATAACATTACGTTAACACCGAATTCTGATAAATCTTTAACGAAAGCCTTAGCTTCTTCCGTCGTTAATTCGTTAGGGTATATTTTATTCTCGGACTTCGAATAACAATGCACGCAATTGAGATTGCAACGCCGCGTGGTGTTCCAGACAACAACTGGTCTTTTGTGGGTTGAAGAGCCATATCGTAGGTGATCCATCGAACCTGGAGTGCCACACCAAAGTTTAGTAATGTTAATCAAGGACCGTTCATCTCCCGAAAATCGGAAGGCAATATAGCGGAAGCTTTTGCCGGAATCATGGCGGAGTTGCCAAGGCTGAAATTTCTTTTCAGGTCTCTTGTGCTATAGAGTATTTTGTATTCGTTTATTGCGATTACCTCGGACATTTCTTTAACCATACGTTCAACAACTTCTCGTTCTCTTCCATGTACAACTGTGTAAAGATTGTAGTCCCATCTCCCATTGACAGTTTTCCGTTCGTAACAGTGTGAGATTTCTTGATATTTTGACAAATAAGCTCCGATTTCTTGAACGCGGTTTCCAGGGACCTTCCAAGCTACAAGAGCATTTGCTGAGAAACCAATATTGTTAGGTTTTATGGAAGCGCCAAATCTCCTGATTACGCCTTTCTCTTTAAGCTTAGACAGGCGAGTGACGACTTCATTCGGCGTGATTCCTAACTGGAGGGCAATCTCCTTGAACGGCTTTGTTGTCAAAGTAATGCCTTTTTCCATGAAGGCTAAGAGTTTAAGGTCAATTTCATCCAAGTTTTCTCTCACCTTAAAAGTTTGTTTAGGTTAGTTGGAAATGCACGTTTATCTTAAAGCGACGGATGGTGGGCAAGTCAAGTACATCATGGTCTTTCATGCCTGTTTTTTGCTTGATCTCATCCAGTATTATAACTAATTCGTTTTTGCTTGACGCAGCGAGAGTGAACCATACGTTATATTCATCTTCACGTTCATAATTATGAGAAACATTATCATATTCGTTTATGACACGAGCAACATCATTCAATTTGTTTTTTGGCACCCTCATTGCGATTAAAGTAGCCGCGTTCAACCCAATTTTTGAGGAATCAAAGATTGGGCCTATCTTTGTGATGACACCTGCTTCAATGAACTGCTTTAAACGCGATATAACTTCGCTTTCACTGATGTTAAGTCTGTTGCTTATTTCAAGCCAAGGTTCTTGCACAATTGGGAAGTCATCTTGAAGTATCTGCAGGATTATTCGGTCAGTTTCGTCGAGACTTATGAGCCATGATGCTTTAGAATAATGTGAATTTAGTTTTACCTCTGAATTTTTAAATTTCTCATCTTTATTCTGACTTGCGTTCCCTTTCACCAATTTCACCTGAAGTCAAGTTTGGTTTTTAATCGATTATTTATCTTTTAGGTTTTCAGCTCTTTACTGCGATATTTGAGATAGCTATACCTATTAACATAGCGGAAAACTATGATTTAAAGAAAATATTTTGCGGATTCAGCAACATAAAGTGAAAAAGGTTGACATTACAAACTTGATTGTAACATGATGATGCTCGGATCGAATTTCAAAAATCTCGTTGTAACTGATACCCGTGCATCTTTTACACCTGGAATTATCTTGGTTCTTTTAATTAAGTTATTCAGGTGTTCCATGTCACGGGCAACAATTACCGAAACCACATCATATTCACCGGTGCTTTGAAACAAATATTGCGTTTCGCTAAATGAAACTAGTTTCTTGCAAGCTTCTTCCAAATAGATTGGATCAATTTTGAGCAAAATCGCTCCGCTCACTTTCATCCCAACTTTAGCTGGATCAAGCAATGCTGCAAATCGAGTGATGACACCGTTGGTTACAAGTTTGTTAACTCGAAATCTGAGTGTTGCTTCAGGGACATTTAGTTGACGGCTAAGATCTGCAAACGAAAGTCGGCTATTAAATTGCAACAGCTTAAGTATACGCTTGTCCAAATCATCCAGACTTGTTGAATGCATCCAATACCCCTGACACTTTATAAGAAAAACAACTTATGAAACTTTTCTCCTTAGAAGCTGCCTTACAGAACCGCAAAAACAGAAGTGATAAAATTAATCAATTTATTCTTCAAACATCTTGAACCAGAATGAAACGATTTTTGGGTTCTCGGCACCATTTTTTCAGAATCTCAAAAAGACAAAGATGATCCGGAGACTCGAAACTTAATTGAATTTGATCCTTAAGCGGTTAGGTCTCTATGGAACCTGAACCCAAAAGAAACCGGTCCTCTATGGATTTGTACCCCAAACTTGGGCAGGCTATCTTCCAATGCATAACAAACAATCTCTATTAAAAATTAATTACTTAGGTATTTCCAAAACGGATGGAAGACGGGGGATTCTCGTTTAGTAAGAATTCATTTGCAGTGCAAATGTTTTTAACCCCTTTTTTGACTTATTTGTATAAAATAAGCTCAGAATGAGCTTAAAAGTGCTGCGGGCTAGCTTCACACCGTCGTTTAAACCGTCAATTTGAACCATAAAATATCGAATTGCAAGTGGATCGGACCGGGCTTACCCGCAAAACGGGTACGAGTCCCTTTGATATTCAGTTCTTTTCCTATGTCTAAATAACGCGGCAAAGGGTTGAGTGTAACCTCTCATTGCTTACAACTATCTTTCCGCTGGGCAAACGAGCCGCCGGCATTTTTGGTCCTAACCAAAGTTGGGTAGTGCTTGAAGGGCAAACGCTTAAATATTGCACAGAATAATATTATTGTTCTGTGAGTTCACAATGCCAAACGTGACGATCAGTGTTTCAGACGAATTAAAAACCGAAATGGACAAACTGTCGGAAGTGAATTGGTCAGAGGTTTGCAGAAACGCTATCTTTATTTACATGGAACAACGGAAAAACCCCACCCCAAAGATTGAGTTAGACCTCAGAAGTGTGAGATTAACAGACTACGATTTTCAGACGGGCTACCCTGCAATTATTATGGATATAAAACTGAGCAACAAACTCCCTTCTGAAATAATAATCGATAGAATGTTTGCTACGGCAAGATTCATTCATGACCTCAAAGTCTTGACTGCAAGCCAAACAAACAACCTCAAAATAACACATGTGCCTGCTTATGATTGCGGGCTTTTCACTTTTAACTTTACGATGCTTTCGGACAAACTTAACACTTTGAGAGATGAATTTAATTCTAGTTTCGAGTGTACGATTGAAATTGAGGTTTATGTGTCAGGGTTCAAAAACAGCTTCTCTCAAACATTACAAACAACAATTGCCATAGACGCATGGCAAAATTTGCTCAATAAATCTTCCGTTAACCCCAAACAAGCACAATTTCGCTAAACGCCAAACAAACACAATAGGCTTTCAAGGTAACTGCCGAGGCAATTCGGGAGGGACGAGCTTGAGCGTGTACGACAGTCCTGCCAGGGGCGCGCGCTCTTGAGCGAGGGTTCGACTCCCTCCCTCGACAATTACATAATTCACTTGATTTAAGGTCGCTTGAGAATTAATAAGGTTTTTTTAATTTACTGTTCATTGCTGACAACTATCTTTCCGCTCGGCAGACACACAACCACAGCTACTCTTCTCGTTTCAATGGGAGCCGGAGGAAAAGAAGTACTAAAGTTCCGATAAACCGAAATTTGATGATTGACCGGGTTTTGGTACGCCAAGTATTATCAGATTTGTCAGAACGTAGCCTTTGCCTTCCATTTTGCAGGCAGCCTAGTTAGCAGGTAACTTCTGAAATTGTGGAGAAGACAAGTTCAAGTTGGCCGTCGCCATGGTCGTCCGGGTGATAAAGCAGTTTCTCGATATTCGTCTCTAGTCTTGGAGCGGGCTGGTCGGGTATTAGAAGGAACCACGCTTTCTTGAACTTGAGGTATTTTGTCAGATCCGGATCATCCTCGTCTGGTGGAATAGAATTGCAAAGAATTCTTATCCAGGTTTCTGCATCAAAAAAACAGCTCTCCACAGTTTCCTTTATGACCTTGTAGACGACGGAGTCGACATAACACACTAAAACGTCTGGATTATTCATGTTTCCTTGCTCCAGGTTTTTCTGTTTCCTTGTTCTCTGTAGTTCTTTCGTTGTCAGATATAGAGATCATACGTAAGAATTTTTTGACAAGCCCATGTTCCTTAGCTGCCTCAAAACATTTTTTGCACTCTTTCAATTTTTTGCCGCTGGTAAAAACTGCTTCGTACAATACAGGAACATTATTTTTTTGGCACCTTTCACAGGTTAAAGGAGCCTGCAAACCAAGCTCAGTTTGAGTTATTATGTCAAGACGTAACTGTGGATTACCCGGCGGAAAATGATGTTGCCTAAAAACAAGACTAATCGCCTCCACCATTAGATCGTGAATCTGCAGATCATCTTGTATGCAGAGTTTTTTGAAGTCTTCAGCCATTTTTTCGTCTTCAATGTTCTTAGGTAGAAAAACAATTTGTTTAGTTTTTGATTTAGCGTCTGGTGGGCGAGTCACAGCAATATTCCTCCAAATGGGCAATAGAAAAGCGTTTTAAAAAAAAATAAGAAACGTGGGGGGTAGAGGTTATAGTATACTATATTACTATAGTATAGTAAGAGACTGGGTCTAGTAGGGTATTCCTGTTTAGCCTTACACAGTGTAAAGTTTTTTCCCATGGTAATCCCTTTATGTTTTTGAGATTAATCCTTCTCTTGGCTCGTACAGTATGCTTTCCCGGAGCATCTGGCTGATTAGCTTTTCACTTTCCTGTTTTGAAATAGGTATTTTCTTTTCTTCCAGTTGCTGTATGATTTCTTCTCGTGACACTGGACCGCTGCCTTTGTTCAGGTCAGCTACAACAGTTAATATTGCGTTGATTTTGTCTCTGGCGCTTTTTGGTTTTCCAGTCATGATGAGATCTATGTCTATTTTGTATGATGATGAGTCGATTCCTACGTCTTCGAGGCTTTTCTGCATGATTTTGATTGCTGCTTCGGCATCTTCCACCGAAACTTCTTTTCTGAGTGCTACTCGTGCTCGTGCCTCAGCTATCCTGACCAAGGATTCTAGTTGCCGGGCTGTGATGGCTACGGGGGATTCTCCGTTGTCTGTGGCAGAACGCATTTTCAAGTAGAATTCTTTTAAATG
>Ga0326728_10005262_pt1 | contig 36737 bp, 31 predicted proteins | sample MB3enrmetagenome_FD_207602 | JGI IMG/M metagenome (GOLD analysis project Ga0326728, IMG submission 207602) | Lab enriched peat soil microbial communities from McLean, Ithaca, NY, United States - MB31MN | ecosystem: Environmental > Terrestrial > Soil > Wetlands > Peat | place: USA: New York...
TTCATGTCGGCCACGACGCCGACGCCGCACGAATCGTGCTCGTTCGCCGGATCGTAAAGACCCTGCGCGCGCGGCAAAAGAGGATCGGCGCCGCGCGCCGCGGGCGCGCGCGCAGCGGGGGCGCTCGAAGCGTCGAGCGCGTCGCGGCGGCGCTGAATTTCTCGGGCCATGGCGTCCATCTCTCCACTCCCCCGCACGGTCGCGCTCTGCTCCAACCGTCGTTCGTCAACACTTTGCTGCTTTTTCTGGCTTATATCGGACAGGCGCGGCTGCAAAGGCGTGACAGCCGCGACGGCTTCACGCGGCGCGTTTTTTTCGATCCGTTTTGATCGTTGCGTCCGACATCGCTCGTCGCTCCCGGCCGGCCGGACCGGCAAATGGTCAGCACGACTGTCCTATATCGGCCGACCTTGCCAGAAACGCTCGACGGATACAAGCCGCGACGGCGCGTCGGGCCGAGTTTTTTTGCTAATCCGTTTCGGTCGCGCAGATTGCCACGAGATCGCCGACCGGGCATGAAACCGGGCGGCGGCGCTTAGCGAGGCTGAGGCGAATGAATTTTGCAAGCGACAACGGCGCCGGCGTGGCACCGGAAATTCTCGGGGCGATCGTCCAATCGAGCCGCGTCGACGCGCCGGCCTATGGCGCCGACGATTACACCCGGCGCGCGGAGGCGCGGCTCGGCGAGGTTTTCGAGCGCCGCGTATCCGCCTTTCTCGTCGCCACCGGCACGGCCGCCAACGCGCTGGCGCTCGGCGCGCTGGCGCGCCCGTGGGAGGCCGTCTTCTGCCACGAGGAAGCGCATATCCAGGAGGACGAATGCGGCGCGCCCGAGTTCTTCACCGCGGGAGCAAAACTGGTCGGCATCCCCGGCGCGGCGGGAAAGATTGGCCCCGAGGCGCTGCGCGAGACGCTCGCTCGGCACCCGCGCGGGCAGGTCAAGACGACGCAGCCGGGCGCGCTGTCGCTCAGTCAGGCGAGCGAAGCGGGCACGATCTATCGGCCGGGCGAGATCGCCGCGCTCGCCTCGATCGCGCACGAAGCGGGCCTCGCCGTGCACATGGACGGCGCGCGCTTCGCCAACGCTCTCGTCGCGGCCGGCGTCTCGCCGGCGGACATGACCTGGCGGGCCGGCGTCGACGCGCTCTCGCTCGGGGCGACCAAGAACGGCGCGCTCGCCTGCGAGGCGGTGATCTTTTTCGATCCCGACAGAGCCTCCGGCTTGCCCTACCAGCGCAAGCGCGCCGGGCAAACGCTGTCGAAGGGCCGGTTCCTCGGCGCGCAAATGGAGGCCTATCTGACCGACGGACTCTGGCTCGACCTGGCGCGGCGCGCCAACGAGGCCGCCAGGCGCCTCTCGCAGGGGCTTAGCCGCGCGCCGGGCGTGCGGCTGGCGTGGCCGACCGAGGCCAACGAAGTCTTCGTCATCGCGCCCGATGGACTGGCCTCCACATGGCGCGCCGCCGGCGCGAAATTCCACCCTTGGAGTTCGCGTTCGATCGCGCCCGACGAGGCGCCGCGCGCGGGGGAGACGATGGTGCGGCTGGTGACCTCGTTCGAAACCCGCGCGCGGGACGTCGAGGCTCTGATCGCGATCGCCGGCGCGCCGCACCGCCGCCGCAATTATTAGGGAAGACTCGGCGCGCAGGGGCGCCGTATGGGAGTTCGGGAGCATGATCGACACTCAGAGCGCGGCGCGGACGCCGAAGCGCTTGGCCCACTTGGCGGCGGCGGTCGCGGTCCTCCTCGCGCTGTCGCCCGCGGCGAAGGCGCAAGGGCTATTTTCGATGTTTGGCGGCGGTCCGTCGTCCGACGAGATCGAGCGCCGGCTCGAAGCCAGCGGTTACCAGCCGACCCACCCCCTGGTCCGTCGCGGCGACGTCTATCTCGCCGATGTCGCGTTTGGACGAGACGAAGTCGAGCGCCTGGTGATCGACGCGGAAACCGGGCGCATCGTGCAGCGCTTTCACACCGGGTCGGCGCGCTGGCGCGACGCCGCTCCCCGCCCTTGGGCTCCAGAGCAGTCCGATTCATGGGGTTCGCCGCCGCGCCCGCCGGCTGATGTCGATCGCGGGGCGCCGGGCGATGCGCTCGATCTTCCCGCCGCCCGTCAAGAGCCGCGCGCGCCGTCAGGCGATCGATTCGCCCGCGGCGACGACACGCCCGCGCCGGCGGTCATTGTCGGCCGCGGCGGCGTCCGCGCGGCTTCCCCCGATCTCATCGAAAAGCCCAAACCGAAGCCGTCCGAGGCCAAGCGCAAGACTGCGGCGCCCCCGCCGGCCGCCAAGGCAGCCGCCCCGACGCCGCCGGAGGCGAACGGAGCGCCCGCCGCGAACCCGCCCCCCGAAGCCGCCGCGCGCGACGCGCCGGGAAACGTCGCGGCGGCGGAGTCGCCGCCCCCCGAAGCGCCGGCTGCGCCCGCGCCGACGAAATCGAAGGCGGTGAACGATCTGCCGGTGACGCCGCTCGATTGAACGAAAAGGGCGCCCCGAGGGGCACCCTTCGCATGCCTGAGCCGCGGCGGCCCGACGGCCGCCCGGCCCAGAGCGCGTTACGCCGCTTGTTTGGCGGCGGGCGCGGCGTCGATGGTCTTGCCGACGGGCTCGATGGCGATGGTGCGCGGCTTCTGGGCTTCAGGAACTTCGCGCACCAGATCGATGTGCAGCAGCCCGTTCTCGCAGCTCGCGCGCGTCGCGCTCACGTGGTCGGCCAAGTGGAATCGGCGCTCGAAGGCCCGCGCGGCGATGCCCTGATAGAGCATATCGGGCTTCTCGCCGCCGTTCTTCTGCTGCGCGTCCTTGGCCCCGCGCACGGTCAGCGTGTTCTCGCGAGTTTCGACGGCGAGTTCGCTTTCGTCGAAGCCGGCGACCGCCAGCGTGATGCGATAGGCGTTTTCGCCCGTCCGTTCGATGTTGTAGGGCGGGTAGGCGGGCGCGCTCGACTCAAGCCCGGCGGTCTTGTCGAGCAGCGACAGCAACCGATCGAAGCCGATCGTGGAGCGATAAAACGGCGAAAAATCGTAGTTTAGCATGATCACATCCTCCTTTTGAAGCGACATGTCCGCCCGCGCCCCGTTCTGGCGGCGCCGGCGGCGCGCAACCCTTAGAAGGGCTCGCGTCGACTCCGAATCTGGTGACGCTCCGGCGCGGCGCAAGGGGGAGGAGGCGGCCGCAGCCGCAAAAATGCTTGGTTCGAAGGCTGCCGCGCGATCGTTCAACGAGCGGCGTTGCGCGTGGCCCGGCCGCTCGGTATATCCGATGCGCCGACCATGCGGGCTCGCACGGGAACACAAGGACCGAACCATGAAACGCGCTCTTTCGCGGACGGCGATCGCCTTGATCGCGCTCGCCGCCGTCTTCGCCGCCCAAGCGGCGCGCGCCGAGGACAACGACAAGCCGAAGGAGCCGTTGCCGCCGCAGCAGAAGAACTTTCCGCTCGGCCAGACCTGGTCGCTGCGCGAACTCAACGGCAAACCGATCGACTCGACGCTCGACGTCAGCCTCAAGATCGACAGCGCGCTGCGCGGCTCGGGCTTCACCGGCTGCAATTCCTGGTCGGCGACGATGTATCCGGTCAAGGATCAGCACTTGATGACGGGCCCCTACGCGCTGACCAAGAAGCAATGCGACAAGGATGTGATGGCGATCGAGTTCGGCTTCCTTTCGGCGCTGATGGCGCAGCCGAGCTGGGACCTGGTCAACGGCGAACTCGTCATCAAGGGGCCGCGCGGCGCGCTGCGGATGGTTCGCTCGCTGTAACCCCTTCTCCCGCCCGTTGGAGCTGGTCGGCGCGAGGGTCTTCGCGCCGGCCGCCGGCGTGGGCTTGAAAGGCGCCTCGTCGGGCGCTCACTCCGCCGCCGCGAGCATCGCCGGTCCGCCGATATGCGGCGTCAGGGCGATGCGCCGCTTATGGAAGGCGGCGAGCGTGGCGCGATGGCCGATCGAGACGAGGGTGGTCTTGGGCAGCGTGCGCGCGATGGCGCGATAGAGATCGGCCTCGCTTTCTTCGTCGAGCGAGGCGGTCGCTTCGTCGAGAAACAGCCAGTCGGGCGCGGCCAGCATCGCCCGCGCGACCGCGAGCCGCTGCTGCTCGCCGCCCGAAAGGCGCATCTGCCAATTGTCGCTTTCGTCGAGCTTGTCGGTCAGCGCGGACAGGCCCGCGTTGGTCAAGGCGGCGCGTAAGCTCTGGTCGGAGAACGCGGCGGCGCTGGCGGGATAGGCGAGCGCGTCGCGCAGCGGCCCGATGGGGATGTAGGGACGCTGCGGCAGCAGCATCAGGCGCGCGCCGGCCGGTTCGCTGATGGCGCCGCGGCCGAACGGCCAGACGCCGGCGATGGCGCGAAACAGCGTCGACTTTCCCACTCCCGACGGCCCGACCAGCAACGTCGGCTCGCCGGCGGCGAGGGCGAGGTGGTCGACGCGCGCCAGGGCGCGGCCGTCGGGCAGCGCGAGGGAGAGATCGTCGATGGCGATGTCGGTCGCCGCGGCCGGCGCGACGAGCGTGTGGGGCGCGTAGGCGTCGCTCCTTTCGGCGCGAGCGATCGCCTCGTCGAACGTCGCCAGACGTTCGAAGGTGGCGCGAAAATCCGCCAGCCCGATATAGTAGGTGACGAAGAAATTCATCGACTCGTTGACGGCGTTGAAGGCGGCGCCGACTTGATTGAGCGCGCCCATGCTGATCGCGCCGAGAAAATAGAACGGCGCCGCCACGACGTAAGGGATCAGCACCGAGGCTTGCCCGTAACTGCGCGTGAACGCGGTCAGCCATTTGCGCACCTTCACGATGCGCATGTAATTGCCGAAGACGTCGGCGAACCGGGCGTTCGAGGCGTTGTTCTCGTAAGGCTCGCCGTTGAGAAGAGCGATTTGCTCGCTGTACTCGCGCGCCCGCGCCAGCCCGAAACGGAAGTTCGCCTCGAAACGCTGTTGGGCGAAATAGAGATTGGTCAGCGACCGCCCGATCGCATGGGTCGCCGCGGTCCCCAGGCCCGTGTAGACCAGCGCGACCCAGAACAAGACGCCGGGAATGACCAGCGCCAGGCCGGGCAGCGTGACCCCGGACGACAGGGTCCACAGAACGATCGCATAGGAGACCAGCGAGGTCAGGTTTTGCAGCGCCACCACGGAATAATTATAGAGACCGGCGCCGCTTCCCGTGCTGCCGCTGCCGTCGATGAAGGCGTAAATGTCCTGCGATATGCGCTGATCCGGGTTGTCGGTGGCCCCACCTTCCAGCGCCATCTTGTAGTGCACGCCATGACGCAGCCATCGCGCCGTGTAATCGGCGGTCAACCATCGCCGCCAGCGGATGACGAAGGTCGAAGTGACGACGTATTCGATGGTGACGCTCGCCACCAGGACGGCGACGACCGGCGTGAACACGAACAACAATTGGCGCCAGAACTCGCCCTGATTGGCGTTCTTCAGCGCGTTGGTGAAATCGGCGCGAAAGTAGGACAGCCGGACGTCGAAGGCCACTTCGATCTGATTGATCACGATGAGAAAGACGAGGCTCGCCGTGGCGAGCTTGTTTTGCGCCACGACGAGGGCCGGCAGCGGCCAGACCTTGGTCTGCGTCGGCGCGCTGGCGTTGAAATAGCGATCGACGATGGCCATCATTCGGCCGACCAGCGGAATGAACGAAATCGCATAGACCAGCACGCCAAACAGCGCGACCGCGAGCGGCAGGCTGTCGGGCAGCCTGTAGGCCTCGTAACCCGCGGGCCACAGCCCCATCCGGTCGATCAGGAAGGCGGCGCCGAAAACGATCGTTTCGACGGCGAAGATGGCCTCGAAGATTTTCAGGAACGTCGAAAGACGCGTCGAGAGAAACGCCGTAAGGGCGCTCACGGCGGCGGCGGCGGCGATGAGGAACGTCATCGTGTCCGGCTCTTGGAGCCCGACGAGGAGAGCGGCGAGCGCGAAGGCGGCGACGGCGAGGCTCAGGGATCGCATGGGGCAAGGGTCTTTCGCTTGAAGATGGCGGTCGGGTTTCGAATCGGCGTTAGCAGAGCGGGCCGGGCAAAAGAAGGCCGCCGCCCGGCCTCGGAGGTGAAATCTTGGCAGCGCGCCGCCAATGACAAAGAGAGTTCCACGCGCGGCCGGCGGCCGCGCTCTTTGGACGGCGTCGATTTTGCCGCAACAACGCGCTAGGGCGCCGGACGCGCTCGCCGCGCCGCGTTTTGGCAGAGGGCGCCGTCGACCTCTTGGAAGCCTTCTTTTCCGAAGCCTTTCCCCTGTCAAGGACGCGCCTCCGGCGCGCCGCCGAAGGCGGTCTTCGATCCTTGACGGGGGAAAGGCTTCGGAACTCTTTGCTTCCAAGAGGTCGACGGCGCGGCGGGTCGGCGGGAAGCGCAACGCGCAGCCCCTGGCCGCGCTCGTTCGGCCGTGTCGACGCAGGCGGAGCGAGGCTCTCGTGCGCCGGACGCGTCCGCCGCGCGCGCTCGTCCGCCAACCCGCGCGGGATCGCGCGCGCCAACAAAAAGGGCGGCCGAAGCCGCCCTTTCCGTTCATTCGCGGGGAAGCGCTCAGATCAGAAGTCCATGCCGCCCATGCCGCCGCCGCCGCCGCCCATTGGCATCGCCGGTTTCTCCTTCGGCACTTCGGCGACCATCGCCTCGGTGGTGATGAGGAGCCCCGCGACCGAAGCCGCGTCCTGCAGCGCCGTGCGCACGACTTTGGCCGGATCGACGATGCCGGCTTCGATCATGTCGACATAGGTCTCGGTCTGCGCGTCGAAGCCGTAGGTCTGCGATTTGTTGTCGAGGATCTTGCCGACGACGATCGAGCCTTCGTCGCCCGCGTTCTCGACGATCTGGCGGATCGGCGATTCCAGCGCCTTGAGCACGATGTTGATGCCGGCCTGCTCGTCGGCGTTGTCGCTCTTGAGCTTGGCGACCGCCGCCTTGGCGCGCAGCAGCGCGACGCCGCCGCCGGCGACGATGCCCTCTTCGACCGCCGCGCGGGTGGCGTTGAGGGCGTCGTCGACGCGGTCCTTCTTCTCCTTGACCTCGACCTCGGTCGCGCCGCCGACGCGGATCACCGCGACGCCGCCCGCGAGCTTCGCCAGGCGCTCCTGCAGCTTCTCCTTGTCGTAGTCGGAGGTGGTCTCCTCGATCTGCGCCTTGATCTGGGCGACGCGGCCTTCAATATCTTTCTTGGCGCCGGCGCCGTTGATGATCGTCGTGGTCTCTTTCTCGATTCGCACCCGCTTGGCCTTGCCGAGCATCTGAAGGGTCACGTTCTCGAGCTTGATGCCGAGGTCCTCGGCGATCATCTGGCCGCCGGTGAGGATGGCGATGTCTTCGAGCATCGCCTTGCGGCGATCGCCGAAGCCGGGCGCCTTGACCGCCGCGACCTTCAGGCCGCCGCGCAGCTTGTTGACGACCAGCGTCGCCAGCGCCTCGCCTTCGATGTCCTCGGCGATGATGACCAGCGGCTTGCCGGTTTGCACCACCGCTTCGAGAACGGGCAGCATCGGCTGCAACGACGACAACTTCTTTTCGTGGATGAGAATGTAGGCTTCCTCGAGCTCGGCGACCATCTTCTCGGCGTTGGTGATGAAATAAGGCGACAGATAGCCGCGGTCGAACTGCATGCCCTCGACGACGTCGAGTTCGATCTCCAGGCTCTTGGCCTCTTCGACCGTGATGACGCCTTCGTTGCCGACTTTCTGCATCGCCTGGGCGATCATATCGCCGATCGACTTGTCGCCGTTGGCGGCGATCGAACCGACCTGCGCCACCTCGGCCGATTCCTTGATCTTCTTGGAGCGCTTGGCGATGTCCTTGACCGCCTCGGCGACCGCGAGGTCGACGCCGCGCTTGAGGTCCATCGGGTTCATGCCGGCGGCGACCGCCTTGGCGCCCTCCTTGACGATCGCATGGGCGAGCACGGTCGCGGTGGTGGTGCCGTCGCCGGCGGTGTCGTTGGTCTTGGAGGCGACCTCGCGCACCATCTGCGCGCCCATGTTCTCGAACTTGTCCTCGAGCTCGATCTCCTTGGCGACGGTGACGCCGTCCTTGGTGATGCGGGGCGCGCCGAACGACTTGTCGAGGATGACGTTGCGGCCCTTGGGGCCGAGCGTCACCCTGACCGCGTTGTTGAGGATATCGACGCCGCGCAGCATCTTGTCGCGCGCGTCGGTGGAAAAACGTACGTCTTTGGCAGCCATGTTCATCAATCTCCTGGCCCGTCGGGCCGAATTTCATGGGTCAGCGGCAAGGATCCGGATCAGGCGATCACGCCCATGATGTCGGATTCCTTCATGATCAGCAGGTCCTGACCGTCGATCTTGACCTCGGTGCCGCTCCACTTGCCGAACAGCACCTTGTCGCCCTTCTTCACGTCGAGCGGCGTCAGCTTGCCGTTCTCGTCGCGCCCGCCGGGGCCGACGGCGATGATTTCGCCCTCTTGCGGCTTCTCCTTGGCGGTGTCCGGGATAATGATGCCGCCCTTCGTCTTCTCCTCGCCTTCGAGGCGACGGACGACGACGCGGTCATGCAGGGGACGGAATTTCATGAGTTGAGCTTCCTATGTCGCGTTCGCTGGCGCTTGGGAAGCCGCGCCAGCCGGTTGAGTTGGGTGCGAAGCGCCATTAGCACTCAGTTGAATAGAGTGCTAACGACCCGCGCTGAGATAGGGGGCTGGGACGGAGGCGTCAAGGGGCGGCGCGCCGACGAGACGAAGCGGCGAGGCGATTTTTTCGCCCGTGGCCTACGGCGGCGGAGAAGCGCGGAAGCGACCGGAACGGATTTCCAGGCGCCGGTGTCTTTTCGATGCGACCGCCGGTCGCGCCCGGCGCGAAGCGCCTTTTCTCGCCGCCGACGGCGCTCTCCGCCGAAAGCCGGCGCGGCTCGCCGGCAGGCGCGCCGTCTTGCCAAATCCTCCAAGCCGCCAGAACGCGCTGGGCGACCGCGTTGACAACTCGCCTAGCGATTTGCCCCGGTTAGGCGCGGACGAGCGAAGTCTTCGCCGCCTCGTCCCCGAGCCTTCGCTGCAAATTGCGCAAATTCGGCCAAGAGCGCAATCTGCCCGCCGAGGCGCGGCGAATTGCCGGGGTCGCCTCGAGATCGTGGGGACGTTTCATGGGCGCTTCGCTTTTGCTCTCGTCGGCGATCGGGCTGATCGCCATGGCGGCGTCCACGGCGCCCTTCGCCCAGCCCTCGCGGCTCATCCTCATGCGCCACGCCGAAAAGCGCGACGCCTACGCGTTGTGCGAAATGGGCGCGCTGCGCGCCGAGGCGCTCGCCAAGCAGTTTCTCGGGCGGGGCGCGGCGCAGTCGCTTTTCGCCCCGGGCGAGAAGCCCGAGGCGATGCTGGCCGTCACTCTGCATCCGATCGAGACCATCACGCCGGCGGCGCAGAGCTGGAGCCTGCCGGTCACGGCCTATACGGTCGTGCCGGGCGAAGACGAGGACGACGCGGCCAAAGAAATCGACATCAACAAGCGGACCGAGGAGGCGGCGCGCGACGTGATGAGCCAATCGCGCTACGACGGCAAAATCGTCGTCATGACCTGGGAACACAACCACATCGCCAAGCCCAGGCTGGGGAAAGCCTATCCGGGCGAGGAGGTGACGCTTCGGCAATTGTTCCATCTCGACGCCACCGCCGGCGCGCCGAAATCCTGGCCCGACGCCAACTACGACTATTTCTGGATCGTCGATTTCGCCGCGGGCGATCCCGTCCCGACGAGCTTTCGCATGGTTCGCCAGGCGTTCACGGCGCCCTTCGACAAGCTGCCGGCCAACCAGTGGGACGAGCCCGAGCCGCTGCATATGCAAGCCGGCTGCCTAAAATAGCGCGGGCTCGGGCGGGGAGGGTTCGCCGACGCCGGGCTGTTCACGGCCCTTCGATCAATCGCTTGGCGTCGTCGCGCAGGGCCTTGCGGGTGTCGTCGCGGCTGTAGTGCATATGGCCGCCGCCATAGACTTTCAGCGTCAGCCGCCCCGGCGCGCCGTAGTCGGGGATTTGATCGAGCTCGAGTTTGGTGGCGAAATACGGCGTCTGCACGTCGGTCAGGCCGTGGCTGATCAGGACGCGGAAATTCGGGTCCAGCGCCAGCATTTGCCGCAAGGCTGTGATCGATTCCGGCGCATTGAGCGTGCCGCCCCAGTTCCAATGCTCGGCGACCGCCTCGTTCAGCAGCTCGTAGCGATCCTCGACCTTCCAACCCAGCTTGCGCTCATAGAGGTCCGTGACGGCGCTCGAAAACGGGCCGTCGAAACCCGTCGCGACGGGGTCGAGAGCATGGCTCCGGTAGTCGGTCGGGAACGGGTCGTAAGCATCAATGGAGGCGTCGTAAAAGGCGAGCACCTTGCCCTGCGCGCGTTCGAATTCATGCAGGAATTCGTCTTTGTCGATGCGGCCGCCGAGCCGCCGCAAGATTGGCGGGTCCATGCCCGTCAGCGCCGCGACGCGTTGCTCCGTCCGTTCCACCGCCGCGTGATCGCGCGGGCCGCGCAGCCAGTCCTGCAAATAGTCGCCGACCGCGTATTGCTCCACGTCGGCGAGATCGGCGCGGGTCACCGGACCTTTCTTTTCGCGATAGGCCGCCGCATAGGAGGGCAGGCGCGTCAGCAGCGTGAAGGGCTCGCTCGGGCCGCCGACATAGGCGGCGAAATCGAGCACCGGCGAAATCAGAATCAGGCCGCTGACGCCGACGCCCTGGGCCGTGGCGAGATTTTTCGCGAGAAGAGGGCCGCGAAAGCCGCCGTAGCTCTCGCCGACGATGAACTTCGGCGACGCGAGCCGCTGATTGGCGGCGAGCCAGCGGCGAATGACGACGCTCAACGCGTCGACGTCGCCGTCGACCGACCACAGCTTTTTCTTCGCCTCCTCGCCGGGCGCGACGATCTTGCTGTAGCCGGTCCCCGGCGGGTCGACGAAGACGAGATCGGTGAAGTCGAGCCAAGTCTCGGCGTTGTCGACGAGGACCGGCGGCGAGGAGGGCGACAGGTCCTTCATCGGCAGGCGCCAGGGGCCGAGCGCGCCCAATTGCAGCCACGCCGAGCCCGAGCCCGGCCCGCCGTTGATGGCGAAGGTCACCGGGCGCTTGGCCGGATCGACCCCGTCGAGCTGGTAGGCGACGAAGGCGACCTCGGCCTGCGGCGCGCCGTTATCGTCGGTCAGGCGCAGCGACCCGGCGGTCGCCTTGAACGAGAGGCTGCGGCCTTCGACGTTCAGCGTGTATTCGGCGGTCGAATCCGCAGGGAGCTTGGGCTTTTCCGATGGCGCCGATTTCGTTTCCTTGGCGGCGGGCTCGGGGGCCTTGGCGGGCGTCTCCTGCGCCAGGCCGAGGTCGAGCGGCAAGGCGGCGAAGAGGGCGAAAACCATGAACGGGAAAAACGAGCGTCGCGCCATTCGCATGTCCGATCCCGTGACGGCGACGACAGTATTTCATGCCGGCGTATGGAAAGGCAATGGCGACGACGGATCGGCCGCGACGCCGATCCGAATTAGCGCGAGCGCTCCGGCGACGCGACGTTCGCCGCCTTCACCGCGCGGCGTTGGTCGGCGCCGGGGCGAGCCCGGATCGGCGCGACGACTTCAGGCGCGAGACGAGAAACGCGGCGAGCAGGCCCGCCGCCACGATGCCGATCGACATCAGGGGGCGCACCGCGAACCACGCGATCGCGACCATCAGCGGCCCAATCACCAGGGTCAGGACGAACGACGTCAGCCCGGCGCCGGCGCCCACGAGCCCGCCCAAGAAGGGGACGACGCTGGCGAGCACCGAAAGCGGAGAAAGGATGAGCGCGAAGCCGATCCACATGGCGACGAGCGCGCCGCCGCGGACGGCCCAGGTCAGGATCGCATTCTCGCGCTCGGCCTGCTTGAACATCTGCGCGGCGTCGAGCTCGCCGGAGTCGATGATGTAGAGCCCTCTTCCGGACTTGGTCTGATAGGGGCTGAGGCGGACGCCGGTCTGGCGGCCGATGGCGCTGACCGGGCCGTTGGCCACGAGAAAATAGGAAACCTTGAGGTCGCCGACCCGCGGGTCGGCCGGATTGGCGCCGATGTAGATCGCGCCGTCGACGACCTGCTCGGGCGGCGTCTGCGCGGCTTGCCCCGCTAGACTAGCCGGATCGACGTCATAGCGCGCTCCGTCGCCGAGCTTGCCGATGAGGGCGGGCGGCAGCGAGAAGGCGCCGAGCTTGGCGTCGGCGGCGACGAGGTCCCGCCGGGTGAACGCCATCGGCGGATTGGCGTGCCCGTCGGGCTGGCGGAAGGCGCTGGATTCGTTGCGGCTGTCCTTCCATTCGCGGCTGTAGGCGTAGGTCGTCACCGTCTCCGTGCCGCCGCCGAGCTTGTTGCGCGTCTCGCTGCGCTCATCCTGGCGCCACTGATACATCTCGACGTCGCGCAGCAGTCTCAGCCCGTTCGCCTTGACCGGGAATTGCGGGTCGGCGAGCGGCGCCGTCGCGGCGGCCGCTCCCATGACATGCACGAGCTTGCCTTCGTTGGCGGGATCGACCCGCCCAGCGTCGACGCTGACCACCGCTCCCGCGCCCTCGGCGAGCGAGCGCGCCGTTTCGATCGCGCGGCCCTCGTTCCAGAAGACGCCGACGATCGAGGCGATGACGAGAACGAGCCCGACCAATGCGCCGACGAACGAATTGACGATGCGCTGGAGCCAGGACTTGCTGGTCGTCTCGGTGAAACTGTCGCCCGCGGCGTTCGACAGGACGTCGCCGGGGCCGGAATTTTGTGCGTCGCTCATGCTCTGTCGGCCCCCTGCCGCGCTTCCCCGGGACGTGCCGCCGATTCAGCCGTGATTCCCTTGGGGATAGCGACCATCCCTAAGGGAAACGTGCGACGTTTCGATGCATTTGGCAAGGCGGCGGCGGCCGGGTCGCATTTCGCGGGCGGGCCACGGGCCCGAGCATTCCGCGCGCGCTCGTCCAGGATTACCATCGCCGGAGCGGGCGAAGGGGCATGGCGGACTTTAGCAAAGGAGAGGACCTAAAGCGCTGGATTAGGGCGCGCCCAGAGGCGACGCGCCGCCTACGCCGCCCCCTTCATGCCGCCTGCAACAGCCGCTGCACCTCGTTGACGAGGTCGCGCAGGTGGAAGGGCTTCGACAGCACGCGCGCGTCCTTTGGGGCCTTGTTGTCGGGGTTGAGCGCGACGGCGGCGAAGCCGGTGATGAACATCACCTTGATCTCGGGATCGAGCTCGGTCGCCCGGCGCGCCAGCTCGATGCCGTCCATTTCCGGCATCACGATGTCGGTCAGCAGCAGCTCGAACGGCTCTTCGCGCAGGCGATTGTAGGCGGCAAGGCCGTTGTCGAAGGAGGCGACGCTATAGCCGGCGTTCTGGAGCGCCTTGACCAGGAAGCGGCGCATGTCGCCGTCGTCCTCGGCGAGCAGGATTCGTGCGGAAATTTCGGCCGGCGCGTTCATTTACATTCCCCAGTGATCTCGCCAATATCGCCCCCATCGAGTAAAAATCGCGTGAAGGCGAGGCGACTTTATTGCAGTTGGCGTTGCCAGGTAAGGCGCGAATGCGATTATGATGCGGCGAGGGACGTGAATTCAATGGACGGCGGCGGAGAAGGGGGCGCGATGGGCGAGCGCGGATGGGCGCAGGACGCGGCGTTGCAGCCGCCGTTCGACGTCGTCGAGCCGCGCGTTCTCGCCGCGCCGCTGATCTTCGACTCGCCCCATTCGGGCTCGCGCTATCCCCAGCGCTTTCTGGCCGCCTCGCGGCTCGATGCGCTGACGCTGCGCCGCTCCGAGGACGCGTTCGTCGACGAATTGTTCCTGCCCTGCGTCGCGCTCGGCGCGCCGCTGCTGCGCGCGCATTTCCCGCGCGCGTTTCTGGACGTCAACCGCGAGCCGTTCGAACTCGATCCGCAGATGTTCGAGGGCTCGCTGCCGGAATTCGCCAACACCCGCTCGCTGCGCGTCGCGGCGGGCCTGGGCGCCATCCCGCGCGTCGTCGGCGACGCGCAGCCGATCTACCGGGGACGGATTTCCGTCGCCGACGCGATGGGGCGGATCGCCGCGTTTCATCGTTCTTACCACCAGCGTCTGGGCGAATTGGTGGCGCGCGCGCGCGCGCGTTTCGGGCTGGCGATCCTGATCGACTGCCACTCCATGCCCTCGACCCTGGCCGAGGTCGCCTCGCTCGATGTCGTCATCGGCGACCGATTTGGGATGAGCGCCGCCGGCTGGGTGGTCGAGGCGCTCGAATCGGCGTTGGTCGCTCGAGGCTATCGCGTACGCCGCAACAAGCCCTACGCCGGCGGCTTCATCACCGAGCGTTACGGCGCGCCGGCCGATGCGCGCCACGCCGTGCAGATCGAGGTCAACCGCGCGCTCTACATGGACGAGCGCAGGATCGTGAAATCGGCGAAGGCGGAGGCGCTCGCCGAGGCGCTGTTCACGGCGGCGGAGGCGCTGATGGCGCGTTCCGTCGAGGAATCGGGGGGAGGACGACTGGCGGCCGAATAGGACGCGGGCGCTGGAGCCCGCGCGGGCTCTGCGCGCCCAATCGCATGGCTTGCAGAAAAAAGGAGGCCGCCATGTCGCCACGGCGGCCCCGAGTCTAGGGAGGAAACGCCCAAGGAGGGCATATGCGGCAAATCATGCCGCACCGCAACAATATGTGCTTGCATCGCAATACATGCAAGACAATTCTGCCCCTCCGAAGGGGGTTTGTCGGCCCCGCGACCATTTTGCAACACCCCGTTCAGACGCCACAATCGACGCGGAATGATATTCATATGCGAACCAAGGGTTTAATTGTATTCCAAATCCTCGTCGGCGCGCGACGTCCAACGCCCGGGAATGGCTGATATGCACCTTGCGCATCTCTGTTTCGTCGCCCTGGAGCGGTCCGCATGACTGCGGTCGATTTTGCGGCCTTCGTCGAACGGCTGGCGCAAGTTTCCGGCGAAGTGATTCTGCCGTTCTTTCGCACCACCATCGGTGCCGAGGACAAGTCGCGCGGCGGCGTCTTCGATCCCGTCACCGAGGCCGATCGCGGCGCCGAAGCGGCGATGCGGCGGCTGATCGCGCAGACCTTTCCCGCCCACGGCGTCATCGGCGAAGAATATGGCCAGGACCGGCCGGAGGCCGAATATGTCTGGGTGCTCGACCCCATCGACGGCACCAAGAGCTTCATCTCGGGACTGCCGACCTGGGGCACGCTGATCGGCCTGATGCATCGCGGCAAACCGGTCTACGGCATGATGGCGCAGCCGTTCACGCGCGAGCGCTATTTCGGCGACGGCAAACGCGCCCGCGTACGATGCCTTGCGGCCTCGCGGGGCGACGCGCCGCCGAGCGAATGGACGACGCGGGGGCTTCGCGTGCGCGCCTGCGCCAGCCTCTCCGAGGCGACGGTGATGACGACGAACCCGTCGCTGATCCTCGACGAGCGCGATCGGCGGGCGTATCGCAGGGTCGAACAGGCCGCTCGGCTCGCCCGCTACGGCGGGGATTGCTATGCCTATTGCGCGCTCGCGGGCGGCTTCGTCGACCTCGTCGTTGAGACCAATCTCAAGCCGCATGACATCGTCGCGCTCGTTCCCATCGTCATGGGCGCCGGCGGCGCGATCACGACCTGGGACGGCGGCGACGCCGCCAAGGGCGGCCGAGTCATCGCCGCCGGCGACCGGCGCGTCTATGACGAAGCGCGCCGCCTGCTCACGGCTTGAGCCTTCAGTCCATCGCCGCGAACGGCAGGTCGACGAACGGGTCGGCGCGGGCGCCGGTCTTCTGCGCGCCGGCGGCCCCGGGCGCGAAGGCGCCGACCACGGCGCCGACGAGAAGCGCTCCCGCGCCGGCGATCAACGCGCCGATCAGGATTTCGCTCAAGTTCGCAGACGGCCCCGCCGCGACGACGCGCCACGCCAGCGCGGCGAGGCCGGCGGCGAGCGCCGCGAGGGCGGCCGACGAGCATCCGCGCGAGACCAGCGCCAGCGCGAGCGAGGGGACGATCAGCGCGACGGTGAGCGCCAGCGCGAGAGCGATCGCTCTTACGGGATCGACGAGCCTGAGGTCCGAGACGACGGCGGCCAGGACGATGACGCAGAGCATCATCAGGCGAATGCGGGCCAGGCGCTGGCTCGCCAGCACCGTGAGGCGGGCGTAGGCGGTGGCAAGATCGACGCCGGCGGCGCGCGCCGCGCCGAGAACGCCGGCGCGGGCGAACGCGAGCGCGGGCAGCCATGTCGCGGCGCCGACGAGCGCGCCCGCCGTCGGCGAACGGGCCGCCGCCGCGGCGTCGGGCCAAAACGCGGAAAGGGCGGTCGCGCCCAGCGCGAGGCCGACGAGGACGAACGCAAGGCCGTAGAGCCCTGTGCGTCGAGCCCGCATCGGCGGCGCGCCGATCGCCGCCTGGGAGAAGGCGAACAATGCGCCGACGCCGAGCGTCGAGGCCGCGCCGAACAACAGCGAGGCCGAGTCGGCGCGGACCAGCGGCGAGGCGAGCCAGGCGCCCGCCGTCTGGGCCAGCGGCAGGGCGAACCAGGCGCGCGCCGTCTCGACCAGCGGCAGGGCGAGCCAGGCGGCCGCGGTCTGAGCGAGCGGCGGCGCGGGCGCGCCGACGCCGCTCCACGCCAGACCGGCGCCGGTCGCCGCGATCGCCAGCGCGCCGCCGGCGCTCGCGGCGTCGCTCCACAGCAAGCCCTGCAACCCGCCCGGCACGATCGACATCGCCAGCGACAGCGCGACGACGATCTCCGCCGCGCGCCGGCTCTGCCCGACATACGCGACGACGACGTCGACCGCCGTGTGGAACCCCGCCGTCGCGATCAAAACGCCGACGCACCACAGCGCGACGGCGAAGGCCCAGCGCGTCGGCGGCCCGGGAAAACGCGTCGCCAGGATGTCGCTGAGCGCGCTCGCGTTGGCGCGCCGGAGGAGCGGACCGACGATCAGCGCCGCGCCGACGAGGCCGAGCGCGACGGCTGGCCAGGGCAGGGGACTTCGACCGATCGCGCCGGCGTCGAGCGCGACGACGAAGCCCACGGCGGTCGCCGCGAAGGCGAGCCCGCCGTAGACGGGCGGGACCGCGCGTCGGGCCGCGAGGAAATCGACGTGCCGCGCGGTGCGGGTCATGACGCCGATGATCATCAGGCCGACGAACGCGATGAGCGGCCCCAGCGCTTCGACGAGCCGGTCCGGCGCGCCGACCCGCGCCAGCGCCGCCACCAGGCCCAAGCCGGTCAGGAACGCCGCCACGGCGAAAATCGCCGGGCCGTCGATCCGGGCGCGGTCAGTCTTGGCGGCGGCGTGCATGGCGGGGCTCGTCGAGGAGGAGGCTTCAAGAAGTCGAGCGGCGGCGCGCCTTCCTTAAGCGAAGAGCGTCTGATGCGCCAGACGGCGCCGCGCGCCGCCCGAGGGAACGCGCCGGAGAAAATCGCCAGCGTCCAGCGAATCGGCGATCGGCAATTTTACGTCGACGAAATTGACCCTCAGCCGCGAAATTCCAAAATCGTCGGCCCGAAGCGCGTTTCGAACGCCCGGCGCAGCGCGGCGTCGACGTCCGCCATCGAAGCGCCGCGGCCGAGATCGCCGAGGCTGGTCACGCCGTAATGCGCTTCGCCGATGCCGCAAGACACGATGCCTTGGAAATGCGCAAGATTCGGCGCGACGTTGAGCGAGACGCCGTGGAACGAGACCCAGCGGCGCACGCGAACGCCGATCGCGGCGATCTTGTCCTCGGCCATCGCGCCGTCGATCCCGCGCGGCTTGTCGGGCCGCGCGACCCAGACGCCGACCCGCCTCTCGCGCGTCTCGCCGATGACGCCGAGCGTCTTGATCGCGTCGATCAGCCAGGCCTCCAGCGCGCCGACGAACGCGCGCACGTCGGGGCGGCGGCGCTTGAGATCGAGCATGACGTAGGCGACCCGCTGTCCCGGCCCGTGATAGGTGAACTGTCCGCCGCGCCCGGCGCGATAGACGGGAAAGCGCGCGTCGAGGAGGTCGGCCGGCTTCGCGCTCGTCCCCGCCGTGTAGAGCGGCGGATGTTCGAGGAGCCAGACCCGCTCGGCAGCGCGCCCCGCCGCGATAGCGTCCGCGCGCGATTCCATTTCAGCGAGGGCGTGCGCGTAGTCGGTCAGGCCGGGCGAGGTCAGCCATTCGACGGGGGCTGAGCCGGGGGCGGGGAAGAACGTCGCTGTGGGTGCGAGCCGGGGACTTGACGCGAGATTCATCGGATCGATCGGATGCAGGGCGCCGCGGCGGCGGGTTGCTTAATGGCGCAGGAAACGTCTGGCGGGCGATCGCTGCGGCGAATGGACTCAGGCTTTCGCGAGACGAGCGAAATTCTCCAACGATGAAATCACTTGGCGGCCGCGCGTTGCGCCGCTTCGCCCGCCGCAGCATAGAGGTTGAGGCGGGAATACACGCCGAAAGCAGAGCCGTCATCCAGAAAGCCGCCCCCGGGCCCCTCAGTCTCGGTCAGGATTTGATCCGCCTCCTCTAAACTCAGCGACGGGAATGCGGCGGTCAGCAAGTAACCGGCCTCGTGCGCGAGCTTGCCGACATCCTCCACGGTGTCGGCGTTCTCGGGATAGACGATCGGTAGGCCGTAGGTTTGGGTCACGGCGTAAAAAGCTTCGTTCAGCGCGGGGTTGCTGAACCGTCCGGTGTCCTCGCGGGCGCATATCTGGATCGTGTTGCCGCAGCCGGCCTGAAGGACGGCGACGAGGTCGGCCTGAGCCGCTTTTAGAGCGGCCTGGTAATTCGCGACAATCGGCGCGCGCCTCAGCGACTGGCCCACATACGCGGGATCATTTGCGAGGAGATGGGTGAGGTCATAGGTGGCCAGGGTCCGTCCGCCAATCACGTCCATCGCATAATGCGCGCCGATGATGATGCGATCGTTACCGTATTCGGCGGCCCGCGCGATCATCTGCCGATAGCGCTGCGGCGCCAGAATGGCCAGCAGCAGGGATCCCGTATAGCCGTACGTGGTGTGGCCGCTCGGGAAGGAGGGGCTATCGGTGAGGTTCATGATTGGTCCCCGGTTGTACACGACATTGTCCGAGGGAACGTTGAAGTAGTCAGGCCCCGCGATCGAGGCGAAGGTCGGCTCGGTTTGGAATGGGCGCGAATCGCCGTAGACGTCGGCGCCAGGGCCGCCAGCGGGATGGCCGTATCCCTTGCCAAACACGTCGGTTACGCCGCCGTCATCTTTCAGGATGGCCGCCGCTTCATTCGAGACGGGTGTTTTCCCGTCGGTGGTCGCATTGGCGAAGAAATATTTGCCGGAATTGGAGTCCGACTCCGTCGTCACGATCGTGTAGGCGATGAGATCGGCGACCGCTTCGGACAAGCTCGTGAAACGCTCGCGATCGACGTAATGGGCGCGCGCCAGATAGGCCGAACCAAGCGTCGTCCCGAGCCCGTCGGCGAGGTCGGCGATATTGGCGGCGGTGATGAAGGCGTCCTTGAGCGCCTGCTGCTGCTGATCGGCGAAGGGTAGAAGCGTCGGTTGCCGGAGAGCGCCGCTTTGGATGCCCCCGGTGATGGCAAAGTTCGCGGCCAGGGCCGCCTTGCCTGAGGACGTGCTGAGCAGCGCCGCGACCGGCGCCAGCCCTTTCAGAACAGCCAAGTTGTTGGCCGTCTGGGCGTCCGCCCCGAGAGGCGCCAACACGAACGTGGCGACCAATCCGAATTTGACCGCATTGAGCATGACGCGCCTCCGAAAATGCCGAAATTTCCATTCACTCGCTCTTCGCAAACAGCTCCCGCCCGATCAGCATGCGCCGGATCTCGCTCGTCCCCGCGCCGATCTCGTAGAGCTTGGCGTCGCGCAACAGGCGCCCGACGGGATAGTCGTTGGTGTAGCCGTTGCCGCCTAAGATTTGGATCGCGTCGAGCGCGACCTCAGTGGCGCGTTCGGCGGCGTAGAGGATCGCGCCGGCGGCGTCCTCGCGCGTCGTCTCGCCGCGATCGCAGGCTTTCGCCACCGCGTAGACGTAGGCGCGCGCGGCGTTCATTGCGACATACATGTCGGCGAGCTTGCCCTGCACGAGCTGAAAGGCGCCGATCGGCTGGCCGAACTGCTTGCGCTGATGCGCATAGGGCAGGACCGCGTCCATCGCCGCCTGCATGACGCCGAGCGGCCCCGCCGCGAGCACCACGCGCTCGTAATCGAGCCCGCTCATCAGCACGGCGACGCCGCGCCCGAGCTCGCCGAGCAGGTTCTCCTCGGGGACTTCGCAATCCTCGAAAATCAGCTCAGAGGTGTCCGAGCCGCGCATGCCGAGCTTGTCGAGCTTCGCTCCGTGCGAAAACCCCTTCATGCCGCGCTCGATCAGGAACGCGCTGATGCCGCGCGCGCCGGCGGCGGGGTCGGTTTTCGCGTAGACGATCAGGGCGTCGGCGACGGGGCCGTTGGTGATCCACATTTTTGCGCCATTGAGGACGAAGCGGTCGCCCTTCTTTTCGGCGCGCGTGGTCATCGAGACGACGTCGGAGCCGGCGCCGGTCTCGGACATCGCCAACGCGCCGACGTGCTCGCCGGAGATCAGCTTGGGCAGATAGCGCCGCTTCTGCGCGTCATTGCCGTTGCGCGCGAGCTGATTGATGCAGAGATTGGAATGCGCGCCGTAGGAGAGGCCGACCGAGGCCGAGGCGCGCGAGACTTCCTCGAGAGCGACGCAATGCTCGAGGTAACCGAGGCCGAGGCCGCCGTATTCCTCCGGCGCGGTGATCCCGTGCAGGCCGAGCGCGCCCATCTTGGGCCAGAGGTCGCGCGGAAAGAGGTTGTCGCGATCGATCGCCGCGGCGCGCGGCGCGATTTCGCCCTCGGCGAATTCGCGCGTCGATTCGCGGATCATGTCGGCGCTTTCGCCGAGGTCGAAATTGAAGGCGCCGGGACGATTGGGGATCATGCGCGGCGAACTCTTTCCTGCACAAGGCGTCTTGCTCGCCCTCGCGCCATTAAGTCCCATTTGTCCAGTTTCGCCAAGGGCGAATTGCTCCTCCAATCGCGGCCGCGCGGCCCGCTGGCAGGATCGGCCGCGTTGCGCTATGGCGGCCGGCCAGGAATTCCGTCACGCTCTTTAGCGGGAGGCGCCGCCGCCGGCCATGATCCAGTTCTTCAGTTCCGACGGCGTGCGCATCGCCTTCATCGACGTCGCGCCCGAGGCGCCCGATCGCGGCGAGCCGATCCTGCTGATCCACGGCTTCGCCTCCAATCATCGCGTCAACTGGGTCGATCCGCGCTGCGTCGAGACCCTGACCAAGGCCGGCCGGCGCGTCGTCGCCTTCGACAATCGCGGCCACGGCGAGAGCGAGAAGCTCTATGATCCGCAGGCCTACCGCTCGCAGGCGATGGCGCGCGACGCGGCCAATCTCCTCGATCATCTCGAAATCGCGCGGGCGGACGCGATGGGCTATTCCATGGGCGCGCGCATCGCGAGTTTCCTCGCGCTCGCCGAGCCGGAGCGCGTGCGCGCGCTGATCCTCGGCGGCCTCGGCGATCGTCTCGTCCAAGGCGCCGGCCTGCCGCTCAGCGCCGCCGAGGCGATGGAGGCGCCGTCGCTGGAAACCTTGAGCGACCCGACGCAGCGCATGTTCCGCGCCTTCGCCGAGCGGACCCACAGCGACCTTGCGGCGCTCGCCGCCTGCATCCGCGGCTCGCGCCAGACCCTTGACGAGGCCGCGCTCGCCGACATCGCCTGTCCCGTGCTGGTCGCCGTGGGAACGCGCGACGAGGCGGCGGGCGATCCCTCTCGCCTGGCGGCGATGTTCCCGCGCGGGCAAGCGCTGGCGATACCGCGGCGGGATCACAATCTGGCGGTCGGCGACAAAGTCTTTAAAACGGGCGTATTGGCGTTTCTGGCGGGGGCGAGCGAGGCTTCGCCTCGCAGGTGAGGGCGGCGTGGCGAGATCGCGCCGCCACGCGCGCGTCACGTCGGCCTGGTATGATATCCGATTGAATTGCAAGGCGACCCGCTATGGCGACTTCCTCCGTGACGAAATCCGACCCGCTCGCTTCGCCTCCGGCTGCGACGATCCCGGTCCAATCGGCCGAGGCGTCCGCTCGCGAGGCGCTCGATGCGATTCTCAATATCCGCGAAGGCGTCCGGCGCGAGACTGAGCAACTCCTCGAGAGCTGGCGCGCCGCGATCGCGCTTCCCGCCTACCGCCCCTCCGCCAAGAACCTCGCGCGCTATCTGGCCCTTCGACGCCGCGATCTCTCCGACTTGCAGCCGACGCTGTCGGCGCTCGGCCTTTCCTCGCTCGGGCGCTGCGAGAGCCATGTCATGGCCAATCTCGACGCGGTCGCGGCGGCGCTGTCGCGAATCTGCGGCGTCGGCGCCGAACCCTTTCCCGCCGCCGACGTCTGGTCGGAGGGCGAGCGCTTTCTCGCCGCGCAGCGCCGCGCGTTGTTCGGCGGGGGCGACAACTCGGCGGCGATCATGGTCACTTTGCCCAGCGAAGCGGCGAGCGACGCCGCGTTGGTCGAGACTTTCGTCGCCGCCGGATTGAATTGCGCCCGGATCAACTGCGCGCACGACGACGCGCGGGCATGGGCCGCCATGGTCAGGCACGTCAGGCGGGCGGCGAAAAAATTAGGCCGCGACTGCAAAATCCTGATGGATCTGCCCGGACCGAAATGTCGCATCGAAACGCTTTGGCCGAAGAATCCGGAGCGGGTTCATGTCGGGGACTGTTTTCGCTTGGCGGTCGCCCCTGTGGAAGCGGGCCTCGGCGCCATGCCGGTCGTCACCGTCGGCTTTCCCGACGTGGTGGCGCGTCTGCCGTTGCAGGCGCGGGTGTGGATCGACGACGGCAAGATCCGCGGCCGCGTCGTCGGTCTGGAGGGAACGGACCGGATCGTCGAAGTGGCGGGCGCCCGCGCCAAGGGCGAAAGGCTTCGCTTGGAAAAAGGCGTGAATTTTCCCGGGACGCCGCTTGATCTGCCCGCCCTTTCCGCCGACGACCTCGCGGCGCTGCCCGCCGTCGCCAAGCATGCGGACATCGTCGGCTTTTCCTTCGTCCAGCGGCCCGCGGACATCGTCGATCTCGACCGGGCGATCGAATCGGTCAGGCCCGGCCGGTCGGCGATGCCGCTCGTCCTCAAGATCGAAACGCCCGAGGCGGTGCGCAACCTGCCCAGTCTGATCGTGCAGGCGGCGGGGACGCGCCCGACCGCCGTCATGATCGCGCGCGGCGACCTGGCGGTGGAGCTGGGATACGTCCGGATGGCCGAGATCCAGGAGGAAATCCTCTGGCTTTGCGAAGCGGCGCGGATTCCCGTGGTGTGGGCGACGCAGGTCCTCGACGATCTGGTGAAGGAGGGGCTGCCGAGCCGGGCGGAGACCACCGACGCCGCGATGGCCCAGCGCGCCGAGTGCGTCATGCTCAACAAGGGTCCGCACGTCGTCGAAGCCATTCGCTTTCTGTCGGATATCATCGGCAAGATGAGCCGTCACCAAAGCAAGAAATACGCCCTGCTCGGCGCGCTGCACTCCTGGCCTCTCGAGGCGATCGCGATCGAACCGCGCCCGCGCCCCGGCGCGGCGGGGCCGGCGGCTTCGCCGACGACCGCCCCGGCGCCGGGCGCCTGATCCTCGCCGTCGCAAGGGAAATCCTTGACTTTGTGCAGCGCATCATCGATAAGCCGGGCGCCGCTCAAGCAGCGGTCGACGCGCGCCGGCTGCGTGAAGGGCTAGTTTGTGCTCCTGCCGAGCGCCTGTTTGTAAGCCGCTCGATCGCCCGGACACGCGGGGCGTCCCCTTCAACGACTATTCGCCGCAGCGCGGGATTTGCCGCGCCTTTTGCGGTTGTGTGAAAGACAATCCTTTGGAAAACTTCAACGGCTTCGGCCTCGCCGCGCCGCTCGTGGCCGCTTTGGCCAAAATGGGCTACGCCAAGCCGACGCCGATCCAGGCGCAGGCCATTCCCGTCCTGATGAACGGGCGCGATCTCGTCGGCATCGCGCAGACCGGCACCGGCAAGACCGCGGCGTTCGCGCTGCCGATCCTCAACCGCCTCATCGCCGACAAGCGTCCCGCGCCGCGGGGCGGGGCGCGCGCGCTGGTGCTCAGCCCGACGCGCGAACTCGCCAGCCAGATCGCGCAGAGCTTTCGCGATCTCTCAGCGGGCCTCGCCCTCGACATCGCCGTCGTGTTCGGCGGCGTGCCGCACGGCGCGCAGATCCGGGCGCTGGCGCGCGGGCTCGACGTGCTGGTGGCGACGCCGGGGCGTCTGCTCGACCACCTCGACGCGCGCGTCTGCAATTTGAGCGCCGTCGAATTCCTCGTCCTCGACGAAGTCGACCGGATGCTCGATCTCGGCTTCATCAAGCCGATCCGCCGCATCGTGCGCGAATTGCCGCGGCAGCGGCAGAACCTGTTCTTCTCCGCGACTATGCCGCCAGACATCCGAAAACTCGCGGGCGAATTGCTGCACGACCCGCACGAAGTCTCGGCAGCGCCCGCCGCCACGACCGTCGACCGCGTCGAGCAGACCGTCGTCCACGTCGACGCGCCGCGCAAGCGCGACATGCTGGTGGAGCTGTTCGCCGATCCTAAGCTGACGCGCGCGATCGTGTTCACCCGCACCAAACACGGCGCCGATCGCGTCGCTAAGGGTCTCGACGAAGCCGGGATCAGCGCGCTCGCCATTCACGGCAACAAAAGCCAGGGCCAGCGCGAGCGCGCCCTCGCCGCGTTCCGCTCGGGCCAAGCGCGCGCGCTGGTCGCAACCGACATCGCCGCGCGCGGCATCGACATCGACGACGTCAGCCATGTCGTCAATTTCGAGCTGCCCGAGGTCGCCGAGGCCTATGTCCATCGCATCGGCCGCACCGCGCGGGCCGGCAAGGGCGGCCAGGCGATTTCGCTGTGCGACGCCTCGGAGCGCGATTCGCTGCGCGCGATCGAGCGACTGACGCGGCTGCGCATCTTCTCGCTCGACCGTCGCGGCGACAAGGGACCCAAGCCGGCGCCGCTTCTGCGCAAGGCGGCGACGACGCCCGCGCCGGATCGCCCGCATCATTCGCCCAAAAGCGATCCGCGCTCGGCGAACCAGCAGCCGCATCGCGCGCGCCAGGGCCGCCGCGCGCGCCCCGCCTATCAAGCCAAGAGCGCGCCGGCGCGCTGAGCCGGCGTTTCGGTGGCGCGCTCCTTCCCCCCTTGCGGGGGAAGGTGGCCGGCGGAGCCGGACGGATGAGGGGGATCGCGCGTAAGCGCGATGGCTCTGCATGTTCAACATGCGGCGCGCCCGCAATGATGACGCGCGGCTTCAACACACGCTTGGAAAGAGACGAACTTTCGCCGAAGCGGTCGCGCTTACGCGCAACCCCCCTCATCCGGCCCTTGCTGACGCAAGGGCCACCTTCCCCCGCGAGGGGGGAAGGGGCGCGCGACCTTCGATTTTGCTGACGCGCTGACCTCTACCGTCCTTTGGCTTCGGCTTTGCGCTTGCGCTTGGCGAGCGTGCGCAGGCGCAGCGCGTTGAGCTTGATAAAGCCCGCCGCGTCGTGTTGATCGTAGGCGACGGCGCCTTCCTCGAAGGTGACGAGGTCCTGATCGTACAGCGAATTCGGGCTGTCGCGGCCGATCACGTAGACGCCGCCCTTGTAGAGCTTCAGCCGCACGCGGCCCGCGACGAACTCCTGGCTCTTGTCGATCAGCATCTGCAGCAATTCGCGCTCGGGGGCGAACCAGAAGCCGTTGTAGATCAGCTCGGCGTATTTCGGCATCAGCTCGTCCTTGAGATGCGCCGCGCCGCGATCGAGCGTGATCGATTCGATGGCGCGATGGGCGGCCAAAAGGATCGTGCCGCCGGGCGTCTCGTACATGCCGCGCGACTTCATGCCGACGAAGCGGTTCTCGACGAGGTCGAGCCGGCCGATCCCATTGTCGTGGCCGAGCGCGTTAAGCCGCGTCAACAGCGCGGCGGGCGATAGGCGCTCGCCGTCGACGGCGATGGGATCGCCCTTCTCGAAAGCGATCTCGACGAGGGTCGGGTGGTCGGGCGCCGATTCGGGGTCGAGGGTGCGCGAATAGACGTAGCCGGGCGTCTCCAGCGCCGGGTCTTCGAGCACCTTGCCCTCGGAGGAGACGTGCAGGAGATTGGCGTCGGTGGAGAACGGCGCTTCGCCGCGCTTGTCCTTGGCGATCGGGATCTGGTGCTTCTCGGCGAACGCGATGAGGGCGGTGCGCGAAGGGAACTCCCATTCCCGCCACGGCGCGATCACCTTGATGTCCGGCTCCAGCGCGTAGGCGCTGAGTTCGAAGCGCACCTGGTCGTTGCCCTTGCCGGTGGCGCCGTGGGCGATCGCGTCGGCGCCGACGGCCCTCGCGATTTCGACCAGGCGCTTGGCGATCAGCGGGCGCGCGATCGACGTTCCCAGGAGGTATTGCCCCTCGTATTGCGCGTTGGCGCGAAACATCGGGAAGACGTAGTCGCGCACGAATTCCTCGCGCAGGTCCTCGACGAAAATGTGCTCGGGCTTGACGCCGAGCAGTTCCGCCTTGCGTCGCGCCGGCTCCAGTTCGTCGCCCTGGCCGAGATCGGCGGTGAAGGTGACGACCTCGCAGCCGTAGGCGGCCTGCAGCCACTTGACGATGATCGAAGTGTCAAGCCCGCCCGAATAAGCCAGAACGACGCGCTTCACTTGGGTCTGGGGCTTGGACATAGGATTGGGGACCGGGGGCAGCGGGACTGAGGGGACGACTCCACGAGCGGCCGGAGGGACTTCCGAACGCTCCCTCGCCGTCATGGCCGGGCCTGCCCCGGCCATCCACGCGGGTCGCGCCGCCGACCCGTCTGCGGGCAGGCGGCCTCCGTTCGGCGTTGCTTGCGTCATGGCCGACCCTGCGCCGGCCGCGCGAGCTTAGGCTGGAGAGAGGCTCCAAGCCGAACCGCGTGGATGGCCGGGACAAGCCCGGCCATGACAGCGGGGGCGCTACGCGGAATTCGCCCCGGCTGCATCCGCGGCCCTTATAGACGGACGCAGGCGGCGCGCAACCCTTCAGGGCGCGCCGCGCGGCCAAATTAGCTGACGCGCGATGACGATGACGATGAGCGAAATCAGCCCGCCGAGCAGCACATCGGACAGAAAATGTCCGCCGAACGCCAAGCGAAGAACGCTGGCGGCGACGCCGAACAGCAGCGCGGCACCGATCGCGAGGGGCCGCGCCTGGGGGGGCGCGAGGCTCGCCGGCGCGACCATCCAGAAGCTTTGAGCGGCTTCCCCGGAAGCAAACGCGCAATTTTTTTGGCAAGCGCCGTCAAAACGATACCAGGGCCGAAACTCGTCGGAGCCGCCGAATTCCTGGACGTGGACGGGGCGGGGTCGATGCGAGTGGTCCTTGAGGCCGACGTTGACAATGAGTCCGGGGCCGATCGCCATCGTCGCCGCCAGGAAGACGAGCGCGCGGCCCGTCGGCGCGTAGGGAACGGCGACCCCGAACCAACGCAATGCGTAGAGAATCGCGAACCCGATCAGCACCGCGTAGGGCGTCACGCGAAAGAAATCTCGCCCGAAGCGCTCCAGCCCGTCGTGGCCGACAAAACCGCCCCGGTCGTAGAAGTAATGGGAGACGGCCAGATCGATTCCCGGCCACAGCGCGAAGACGACGAGCGTGAGCGCAGTCAGCGCCAGTAGGACGACCAACGAACGCGTCATGCTTCACCGCACCTTGTAGACTTGGCCGGTCTGCCGGCCCTCGACGCTGCGGCTGAAGGCGCGCGCGGCGCGCCGCACCGGCACGGGGTCGAAGCCGCGGAACGACGGCCCATAGTCGTCCATCGATTCCTCGAACACCGTCGGGCTGACGACATTGACGCGAAGCCCGCGCGGCATTTCGATCGCCGCGGCGCGGACGAAGCTTTCCAGCGCCCCGTTGACCATGCTCGCCGAGGAGCCGGCGACGATCGGCTGGTCGGCGAGGACGCCTGATATCAGGGTGATCGAGCCGCCGTCGCGCAACACTTCGCGCGCCGCCAGGGTCAGGTTCACCTGGCCCATCAGCTTATTGACGAGACCGAGGCCATAGGCCGACCCAGCGATCGGCGCCGGCGCGATGGCGCTCAAGGGGGCGTAATTCACCACGCCGGCCGCGCAGGCGACCGCGTCGAGCGGCCCGGCCGCCTTGAGCCCCGCCGCGACGCTCGCGGGATCGGCGATATCGAGGCGGACGTCGCCGGACTTCGATCCGGCGGCGACGATCTCGTGGCGCTGGCCGAGTTCGGCGACGATCGCGCGCCCCAGCACGCCGCTCGCCCCCACGACGAGAATGCGCAATCGAGGCGAGTCGGACATTTCAGCCCTCCCAAGACGGAAAGGCCGCGACCCTAGCGGAAGCGGGTCCTCCGGGCAAAGCTGAAAATCGGTCGGCGCGCCTGCGACGAGGCGCGCGTTGATTCGCTTGGCCGGCGCGATATAAACGCGGGCGCCGGCGAGCGGCGTCGGGAGAGGCCGATGTTTCGATTGGACGAGAAACTTGCGCGCATTCGCGCCGGCGCCTATCGGCGCTCGGATTTCATCATCGCCGACGCCGGGGACGCCGAGATGGGGCCGGGGCTGCACGCGATCGGTCCGGCGCGCGAACGCGACGGATCGTCGAAGCGCTTTCGCACCCGCGCGGAATTCATCTCTGCGATCGAGGCGGTGATCCGCCAGGACATCGTCGACATCATGCTGACCTCGGCGTGCAATCTCGAACGCCTCGTCGCGCGCGACGCCTTCGCGGCGACGGGCGTCAAGCCGGCGATCCGCGCCAACGACACCACCGACATCTGGCTTCTGCGCGGGGCGACTTACGCGGACAGCCCGTCGCGCCCGTTTCGCACCGCCTCGTTGTCGCGCGTGCGCTTTGGCGGGGCGACGGCCGAGCCCGGCGCCAAGATCGCGCTGACCGATCTCGGGCTCTATTCCGTCACCTTCAACAACGACATCGATTGCGACGTCGCTTCGCTGGAAGCGTTCCGCGAATTTCGCGCCGACGCGGCCGCCAACGATTTCCATTATTTTCTCGAAGTCTTCAATCCCAATGTCGCCGGCGTCGCGCCGGAACTGACGCCGCATTTCGTCAACGACGCGATCGTGCGCTGCCTCGCCGGCCTCCTTGAGGCCGAGCGGCCGCTGTTTCTCAAGATCGTCTACAACAGCCCGCGGGCGCTGGAGGAGCTCGCGTCGTTCGATCGCGAACTCGTCGTCGGCGTGCTCGGCGGCGGCGCCGGGACGACGCGCGATTGTTTCGAGCTGATCCACCAGGCCGAGAAATACGGCGCCCGCGTCGCGCTGTTCGGGCGCAAGATCAACCTCGCCGAATTGCCGCTCGAAATCGTCAGGCTGTTGCGCCTGGTGGCGGACGGCGATCTCACGCCCAGCGAGGCGGTCGAGGCCTATCACGACGCGTTGCGGCGCGAGAGCGTGACGCCGATCCGCGATTTGGACGCCGACAACACGATCACCGAGGCCGTTCTGCGGCAGGGTTGAGGGTTCGCCGATGGACGATCGCCGGGGCGTTGCGACGGCGGGGACCTGGTGCGTCGACACCAACAAGACGATCGACGCCTGGCCGGTGGAAGACACCACCAACGAAATCCTCGCCATGGATCGCCAAGGCGGCGGCTCCGGCTGCAACATGGCGATCGACCTCAAGCGACTCGACCCCGCTATTCCGGTCGAGACGATGGGCCTCGTCGGCGACGACGACGACGGGCGCTTTCTTCTCGCCCAATGCGACGCGTTCGGCGTCGAGCGCACAGGGCTCCTCAGCCTGCCCGGCGGCGCGACGATGAGCGTCGACGCCTTCAACGTGCTTTCCACCGGCCGACGCACGCATTTCTATCACCAGGGCGTCACGGCTTTGATGAGCCCGGAGCATTTCGATTTTTCGCGTTCGCGCGCGCGCTTTCTCCACCTCGGCATTCCCGGCGGTCATGCCCGGATGGACGCGCCCTGGCGCGGCGAAGCCAACGGTTGGGTCGCGACGCTGCGCGCGGCGCGCCAGTGCGGCCTCGCCACCAATCTCGAGCTGATGTCGACCTCGCGCGAGAGGATCGCCGCGCTGGCGCGGCCGTGCCTGCCGCATCTCGACTTGCTCATCGTCAATGATTTCGAGATCGGCGCCCTCGCCGATGTCGAGACGCGCGATGCGAACGGCGCGAACGCCAAGGCGATCGCGCGCGCCGTCGACGCGGCGCTGTCGCTCGGCGCGATGCGCCTCGTCGTCGCGCATTTCCCGGAAGGGGCGATTGCGGCGACGCGCGAAGGGGGGCGCTTCGCGCTGGGCTCGGTGGCGATGCCGAAGGACGCCGTCGCCGGCGTCAACGGCGCGGGCGACGCCTTCGCCGCCGGCATGCTCTATGGCGTGCACGAGGGCTGGCCGATCGAAAAGGGCCTGCGGCTCGCCCACGCCTGCGCGGCCGCGTCGATGCGCGCGGTTTCGACGACCGCAAGGGTCGCGCCGGTCGCCGAGTGTCTGGCGCTGGCGGAAAAATGGGGCTTGCGGCCTGCGCCGGCTTGACGCGCGGCGCGCCGCGTGGGAGGCGGCGGAGCCGTCGTTTCGTCAAGCGAAAGTCTTAGTCGTCGTGGCGCCTTATCCCCACCGCATCATCTTCGTGCGCCACGGCGAAACGTCCTACAACGCGGAAGGCCGGCTGCAGGGCCAGCGCGACATTCCGCTCGACCGCAAAGGGCGCGAGCAGGCGAGCGCGGTCGGTCGCGCGCTGTGCGACGGGCTCGCGGACGAACTGGCGCGGCTCGACGCCGTCGGCGCCTTCTACGCCTCGCCGCTCGTTCGCGCGCGCCAGACGATGGAGCTGGCGCGCGCCGCGCTGGGCCTCGAGCCCGAGCGCTATCGTCTTTCATCGACGCTGAAGGAGCTGACGTTCGGCGACTGGGAAGGGCTGACGTGGCCCGAGGTCGAGGCGCGCGATCCGGCCGGCAGCAAGGCGCGCGAGGCCGACAAGTGGAATTTCGCGCCGCCGCGCGGCGAGAGCTACGCCATGCTGGTCGAGCGCCTCAGGCCCTGGCTCGCGGCGCGCGAGGGCGATTGCTTCGTCGCCTCGCACGGCGGCGTCGCCCGCGCCTTCATGTTCATTCTCGCCGGCGTCGGCGCCGAGGAAGCGGCGAGCGCCAACATCTGGCAGGGGCGGGCGCTGATCTTCGACAGGGGCGGGTATGGGTGGGTGGGGTAGAGGCGCCTGCCCCTTCCCCCGCGAGGGGGGAAGGGATGCGTCACCCCGCCAGCGCCAGCTGTCGTCGGACCATTTCGCGCAGCGCCGCCAGATCGTGGGCGAAAATGCGGATGCCTTCGCTGAGCTTCTCCGTCGCCATCGCGTCCTCGTTGAGCATCCAGCGGAAGCGCTTCTCGTCCATGGCGATGCGGGCCGGCGCGGGGCCCGGCGCGTCGGGCGACATTTTTCGCGCCAGCGGCCCCTCGTCGTGGGCGAGCTCATCGAGCAAGTGGGGCGAGATGGTCAGCCGGTCGCAGCCCGCCAGCGCTTCGATTTCGCCGGCGTTGCGGAACGAGGCGCCCATCACCACCGTCTTGACGCCGTAGGTCTTGTAATAGGCGTAGATCGCGCGCACCGACTGGACGCCCGGATCGGTCTCGCCGGTATAAGGCCCGCCGCCCGCCTTGACGTGCCAGTCGAGGATGCGCCCGACGAACGGCGAGACGAGGAAGGCGCCGGCGTCGGCGCAGGCGATCGCCTGGGGAAGCGAGAACATCAGCGTCAGATTGCAGTCGATCCCCTCGCGCTGCAACACGGCGGCGGCCTCGGCGCCTTCCCAGGTCGCGGCGATCTTGATGAGGATGCGCTCGCGCCCGACGCCGCGCGCCTGGTAATCGGCGATCAGCGCCTTCGCCTTGACGATGGTGCCGGCGGCGTCGAAGGAGAGATCGGCGTCGACTTCGGTCGAGACGCGGCCGGGAACGATGCGGGTCAGCTCGACGCCGAAATCGATCGCCAGGCGATCGGTCGCCGCCCCGACCGGCGCCCCGCGCTTGCGCGCCCAGGCGACCGCCTCGTCGACGAGACGCGCATAGGCCGGCAATTGCGCCGCCTTGAGGATGAGCGACGGATTGGTGGTCGAATCGGTCGGCTTGAAGACGCGGATCGAGTCCATGTCGCCGGTGTCGGCGACGACCGTGGTCATGGCGCGCAATTGATCGAGTTTGCTCGGCATGGCGAGTCTCCCTGCTCCGCTTAGACTATGCCGCGCGAGAGCGGCGCGAGCAAGGCCATGCCCGCCCCGGCGCGCCGCGATCGCCGCCGGTCAATTCGGCGCCGACGGCGCGGTGGCCGCCGTCGCCGGGGCCGTCGGATCCGCATAGCCGCGAGCGTCGATGATCGACACGGCGTCGACGTCCTGGGCGCGCGGCGTCGCCAATTGCGCGCCGATCGCGTGCAGCACGTCGGGCGCGTCCGCGTAGGCGCCGTGGTCGATGAATCCGTCGGAAACGTTCGAGAGGTCGTAGACCTTGGCGCCGAGGTTCTCCAGCGCCTGCCGATCTTCCGGCTTGGCCGGGTCGATCGCGCCGACGCGCCGGCGCGATTGCGCGATTGCGCTGGAGAGCGACAGAGCGCGATCGTTCGCCGTCGCGAAGACGGTGACCTTGGCCGGCCTGACGTGCGCCATCTGCGCGGCGAAAACGTCCATGTCGATGTCGGGCGAGGCGAGCATCACTTCGCCCAGATGGCCGGAAAGGTCGCGATCGCCGGCGATCGAGGCCTGCCGCAAGGCCTCCATCGCCAGCCAGCCGCCCATCGAATGGGCGAGCACGTGGACTTTGCCGACGCCCGGCGTCGCGCTGATGTCTTGCAGAAGAGTCTGCAACGCGTCGCGCGAAGCCATCGCGCTGTCCTTGTCGGAGACGTAGCCGAACAATTCGTGTTTCGTCGGCCAGGTGAACAGCGCCGCGACGCCGCCGAAGCGGCTGTCGGCGACGATCTGCGCGGCGCGATCGAGCGCCTCCTCGAAGCTGACGTTGAAGCCGTGCACGAACACAAGAACGTCGCGATTGACGCCGATGCGGCCGGAAATATGCGAAGCGAGTTCGGCGCGGAACTCGTCGGCGTCGAGTTCGCGCTCGCCCGCCACGACGATGTGATCCCTGGCGTTGGCGGCGCCCCACATCGGCTGTTCGATGGCGCCCGGGCGATGGCCGGGCGGAATCGTCAGGGTGGCGAGCGCATAATGCGCGCCGTCGGTCGAGGCAGCCTGCGCCGCCGCGCCCCTCTCGCCTTTGCGCGTCGAGGCGATGAAGATCTGCACCGGGCGCGGCTTGGCGGCCGCGGCGGTCGGGCCGCCGCCGAGCGAGCCGACGTAATTGGCCGCCCCTTCCATGTCGGTCGCCGCGCAGCCGGCCAGGGCGAACCCGAGCGCGACGATCGCGGCGAAGCGGCCGATTTCGACCCAATATTCGCTCACGCTGCGCAAAGCCGCGGCCATCGCGTCGAGTTTCCCTTGAATTGCGGCGGGCGGCGGGTCCGGCGCGCGTCGGGCCGGCTGATGGGGCAGCGATGTGGCGAATGTGAGACGAACGCCGATTCGCCGGTCGCCTCGGGCGCTCAAGCCGTTTGACCGAGCGCTCCCCTGGCGGCCCGGCTCGCCTCGATATGGTGGAGAAACTGCCGCGCGCTCTCCCGCCAGGTGAAGCGCAGCGAATGCTCATGCGCGCGCTCGCGCGGAATCTCCAGCGCGGAGAGGCACGCGGCGCGAAGGTCGTCGTTGAGCGCGCCGGCGCCGCTATGGCCGATCACGTCGAGCGGTTCCGACACCGGGAACGCCGCGACCGGCAGGCCGCTCGCCAAGGCCTCGATGATGACGTTGCCGAAGGTGTCGGTCTTGGAGGGAAAGACGAACACGTCGGCGCTGGCGTAAGCGCGCGAGAGCGCTTCGCCGTAAAGGGCGCCGAGAAAATGCGCGTGGGGATAGCGGCGCTCGAGCGTCGCGCGCGCCGGACCGTCGCCGACCATGACGATCGAGCCCGGCAGTTTCAGTTCGAGCAGCGCTTCGAGGTTCTTTTCCACCGCGATGCGGCCGACGCTAAGAAAGATCGGACGCGGCAAGTCGACCGCGTCGGCCGGCCGCGGATGATAGAGCGCATGGTCGACGCCGCGGGTCCACACCTTGACGCGATCGAATCCGCGCCGGGTCAGTTCGTTTCGAATCGACGTCGTCGGCGCCAAGGTCGCCGCCGCCGGCGCGTGAAACCGGCGCAGCGCCGCGTAGGTCAAGGCCTCGGGAAGACGCGTTCGGGCGGCGATATATTCGGGAAAGCAGGTGTGATAGCTGGTGGTGAACAGCTTGCCGCGCTTGCGGCAATAGCGCCGCGCGGCCCAGCCGATCGGGCCCTCGGTGGCGATGTGGATGTGATCGGCGCCGGCCACCTCGATGCGCCGCGCCACTTCCCAGGGCGAGGCCAGCGCCAGACGAATGTCGGGATAGGTCGGCATCGGCAGGGAGGGAAATCCCTGCGGCGTCAGGAAGATGAATTCCGCCTGCAACTCGCGCGCCGCCGCCGACATCCGCTCGAGCGTATGGACGACGCCGTTGACTTGGGGTCGCCATGCATCGGTCGCGACCAATATCCGCATCAAGCCGCTTCCGCCTCCGCCTCTGCCGGTTGGTCGGCGCGCGCCGCCGCCGCGCCTTCGCGCCGGCGCCGGGCGTAGGGCGTCGACCAGGTCACGACTTCGAGCGCGCCGTCGTCGTGTTCGACGACCAGCGAGCAGGATTCGACGAAGTCGCCCGTGTTCACGTAGGTCACGCCGTTGATCTCGCGGATGATGGGATGATGAATATGTCCGCACACCACGCCGTCGACGCCGCGCCGCTTCGCTTCCCCGGCGAGTTCGCGTTCGAACGAGCCGATGAAATTGACCGCGTTCTTCACCTTGAACTTGGCCCAGGCCGAGAAAGACCAATAGCCGTAACCGAAAGTCCGCCGGATCGCGTTGAAGCGCGTGTTGATGAACTGCGCCGTATCGTAGGCCCAGTCGCCGAAAAAAGCGAGCCACTTGGAGTGGCGCACCACGACGTCGAACTCGTCGCCGTGCATGACGAAATAGCGTTTTCCGTTGGCCGCGACATGGATCGCGTTGCGCACGATCTCGATGCCGCCGAAGGAGAGGCCGACGAACTGGCGCGCGAATTCGTCATGGTTGCCCGGCACGAAGATCATGCGCGCGCCGTGGCGCACCTTGCGCAACAGCTTCTGCACGACGTCGTTGTGCGCCTGCGGCCAATACCAGCCCGAGCGCAGCCGCCAGCCGTCGATGATGTCGCCGACCAGAAAGATGGTGTCCGCGTCGTTGTGGCGCAGGAAATCCAACACCAGTTCGGCCTGGCAACCGCGCGTGCCCAGGTGCAGATCGGAGATGAAGATCGTGCGGTAGCGTCGGATCGATTCGTCTGATTTGGCCACGTAAGCCTCGGCGGTCGCGCATGGGCGCATTATCGCCTTCCCCCTTGCGCAGATTCTCATGTCGCGGGGATGACAGCCGCTGGGGCGGCGCCGGGGCCGAAGCCATGGAATCGGCCTCGCGCGCCGAGACTTAGCGTCGCGGCGACCGCCGCCTATTCCAACCCGAAGCGCGCCAGCGTCTTCTTGGCCCGCGTCCAATGCGGCAGATCGAGCATTTCGCCGTTGAGGGCGACGACGCCGGCGCCGGGCGCGGCGGCGAAAGCCGCAACCACCGCCCTGGCGTGCGCGATCGCGTCCGCCGAGGGCGTGAAGAGTTCGTTGATGATCGGGACTTGCGCGGGATGGATGGCCATTTTCGCGGTGAAACCGTCGCGGCGCGCGGCGCGCGCCTCGGCGCCGAGGCCCTCGGCGTCGTGGAAATTGGCGAAGGCCGCGTCGATCGCGCTGACGCCCGCCGCCGCGGCGCCGATCAGCGTCAGCGCGCGCGCCAGCGCATAAGGGGCGGCGTAGGCGCCGTCGGCGAGGCGATTGGTCTCCGCGCCGAGGTCGGCGCTCAAGTCCTCGCCGCCCCAGGCGAGGCCTTCGAGCCGGCGGCTGCAGCCGATATAGCTGGCGAAGCCGTAGAGGGCGCGCGCGCTCTCGGTGGCGATGGCCAGAATGCGCGTCGCGCCGTCGGCGAGGCCGTGCTCGGCTTCATGCACGGCGAGCTTGGCCCCGAGCTGCTGCACGCTGGCGCCGCCGAGGCACTTCGGCAGCATGACCGCGTCCGGCGCCTCGGGCATGACGGCCTCGAGGTCGGCGTCGGTCAATTCGCCGCCGAGCGGGTTGACGCGCACGATCAGGCGAGGGCGGGGCGCGCGCCGGCGCGCCTCGCGCAAGAAAGCGGCGGCGGTCGCGCGAGCGGCGGGCTTGGCGGGAGGCGCGACGGAATCCTCGAGATCGACGATCAGCGCGTCGGCCTCGCTCGACAGCGCCTTGGCGAGCTTTTTTTCGTCGTCGCCGGGGACGAACAGCAGCGAGCGCATGGCGTCAGACCTCGACGCTGGCGGGCGCCGGCCGGCGGACCATGAACGCGGTGCGCCGGCATTCGGCGACCAGGGTTCCGTCCTGTTTGAAGGCGCGGTGGCGGAATTCGACCAGCCCGGCGTCGGCGCGCGATTGCGACGGGCGCTTGGCCAGCACCTCGGTGGTCGCGCTGACCGTGTCGCCCTCGAACAGCGGCGCGGGGAAGGTCGCCTCGCTTATGCCGAGATTGGCGATCGTGGTGCCGACCGTGGTGTCGTTGACGGAAATGCCGACGAGCAGGCCGAGCGTGAACAGCGAGTTCATCAGCGGACGGCCCCATTCGGTCTCCGTGGCGCAGAAAT
>Ga0326728_10005263_pt1 | contig 36727 bp, 31 predicted proteins | sample MB3enrmetagenome_FD_207602 | JGI IMG/M metagenome (GOLD analysis project Ga0326728, IMG submission 207602) | Lab enriched peat soil microbial communities from McLean, Ithaca, NY, United States - MB31MN | ecosystem: Environmental > Terrestrial > Soil > Wetlands > Peat | place: USA: New York...
TTCGGTCCAAGCCGCAGTCCCCTCGAGTCCTCCGGCGTCCCCTCGAATCGACCCGGGTCTTGGAGACATTTGTGGAGACGCCAAGCCAGTCCTGGATGAGCTCGCGCGAATCGGTAGCGTGAGTGCGCCAGGCAAAGTCTGGGTGAGGAGGAAGCGATGTAGAGGGCAGAAACTTCACGCAGCAACCCGCGGGTGAAAGTCCCGAACGGCCAAGATGGAGGTCATCAGCCGGAAGCGAGTCTTGCGTGGCCGTGCAGCATCACGGGCGACCGTGGCCACGAAGCGTAGACAGCGGGTATGCGGGCCAAGCTATTGAGCCCCGAAGTCGATCTGGTTCTGGAGGCCGACGCCGTTCACGTGGCGGAAGGCACCATCGGTGACGTCAAAGCGCAGGGCAGCCAGCCCGGGACCTCGGCGCACCGACTCCGGCGGGGTCGAAGACCTTGGTACGTATGCAAGGGTTGCCCAGGAACCTGGGAGGTCTCGACGCCTCCGGCTGCTGAATTGCGGCGGTACCGCCAAGCGAAGCCAACGCGAAGCGCGGCGGGATGGGCATCGAGAAGTCGGAGCGCCGTAGTAGGAGCCAAGACGCGGGGGAACCGATCCAAGGGACCCCGCCGAGCAAAGGGCGGCGCCGGTAGTCGGAACCGAGCGAGGGAAAGATGGCGGAGACCAGAGCTCCGGAGACTGTCTCAACGAGACTTGAGCGGATAGCAAAACTGGCGAAGGACAAGCCGGGCGTGGCGCTGACTACGCTGGCCCATCACATCGACATGCAATGGCTGCGCGAGGCGTACCGACGCACGCGCAAGGACGGAGCGAAGGGCGTCGACGGACAGAGTGCGGAGCAGTATGCAGAGCGACTCGAGGACAACCTCCGGTCGCTGCTCGACCGTGCGAAGTCCGGAACGTACCGAGCGCCGCCCGTGCGTCGGGCGTATGTCCCGAAGGGAGATGGGTCAGAGCAACGGCCCATCGGCATCCCCACCTTCGAGGACAAGGTACTGCAGCGCGCAGTGGCCATGGTTTTGGAGGCCGTGTACGAGAAGGAGTTTCACGACTTCTCGTACGGCTTCCGACCCGGTCGCTCGGCGCATCAAGCGTGCGAGGCATTCCAGATCGGGGTGGTGAGACGGGCAGGGGGATGGATCTTGGAGGTCGATATCAAGAAGTTCTTCGACACCCTGGACCACGGATACCTGCAAGAGATCCTTCGTCGACGGATACGTGACGGCGTGATTCTGCGCCTGATAGGCAAGTGGCTGAACGCGGGGGTACAGGAAGGCACGGAGCTTTCCCACCCCGAGGCGGGTACTCCGCAGGGCGGCGTGATCTCACCGCTCTTGGCGAACATCTACCTGCACGAAGTTATAGACGAGTGGTTTGTGCGCGACGTGCAGCCCAGGCTTTCGGGCCCGTCGCTACTCGTGCGCTACGCGGACGATCGTGCGCCACGACGGCGCGGGAGGGAGACCGTGATGGTCAACTAAACGCAGCCTTGCTGCACAAGGGATGAGGGAAGGCCCCTCGGGTCGGTCGGCAGGCACCGGCTCCAAACCACCACGAGCTGCTCCGGTAAAGAGCCGGGGTGGTGAGCGTCGCTGGAAAAGGCGCGGCGGTGACCGCGTCAGGTGAGGTTTCGGGAGACGAAGCGGATGAACCACCGGAAACGTGTCGAAAGCGTAGGGACGATGTCAAAACCGGGACGAGTCGTTGGACCGGGACAAGTTCAGGAGGCGCCTGCAGCTGGCCTGGACGGCATCCGGCATATAGGTGGCGTGAACCGAGACCAGGCCCTTGTGTGGAACGTGGGAACCTGTCGCCTCGATGGCAAGGGAGAAGTCCAAGTGGATGACCCACGAGGATGAGAGTACCGATGCGAGGCACAGGGACGGAGCGACCCGTAGTAGCGCAGAAGTCGGGGAAACCCGATGGAGCGAAGGGGTCGCGTCATTCGGCTTGTCCCGACGGTCAACCGCGGAAGCGGGAGGAGCCGTTGAGCCAAGCAAAGCCGTACAGCATTTCCAAGATGGTGGTGTGGGAAGCGTACAAGCGGGTCAAGGCGAACGGCGGAGCCGCCGGAGTCGATTCCGAATCCATCGAGGAGTTCGAGAAGAACCTGAAGAACAACCTCTATAAAATTTGGAATCGCATGTCGTCGGGGACGTACTTCCCGCCTCCCGTGCGGTCGGTAGCGATACCGAAAAAGGACGGGGGCGAGAGGCGTTTGGGCATACCGACTGTTTCGGACCGGATTGCCCAGACGGTCGTCAAGATGTACCTGGAGCCGGAGGTGGAGCCTCACTTCCACCCCGACTCGTACGGGTACAGGCCAAGGAGGTCCGCAGCCGATGCCCTTGCGGCGACCAGGCAACGATGCTGGCGTTACGACTGGGCCATCGACCTCGACATCCGCGGCTTCTTTGACAACCTCGACCACGCGCTCGTGATGCGCGCGGTCGGCAAGTACACGCAGTGCCCATGGATCCTCCTCTACGTGAAGCGGTGGCTCGAAGCCCCCGTGCAGCTGGAGGATGGCACGCGGGTACCGCGAATGAAGGGGACTCCGCAGGGAGGGGTAGCGAGTCCGCTTCTGGCGAATATCTTCTTGCATCTGGCGTTCGACGACTGGATGCGCACGACGCATCCGGACGTTCCGTTCGAGAGATACGCGGACGATATTGTGGCGCACTGCAAGACCGAGGAGCAAGCCACGCAGGTCCTGGACAGCATCAAGCGTCGACTCGAGCACTGCCGATTGGAAGTGCATCCCGGGAAGACGCGTATCGTCTACTGCAAGGACGACGATCGGACGGGCCGACATCCCGAGGAGAAGTTCAACTTCCTAGGGTACACGTTCCGTCCTCGCCGGTCGAAGAATCGGTGGGGGAAGTACTTCGTGAACTTCACCCCGGCCGTCAGCAACGACGCGGCGAAGAAGATGCGACAGGAGATGCGGACCTGGCGAATCCATCTGCGGAGCGACAAAGCCATCGACGACTTGGCGCGCATGTGGAATCCAGTGCTTCGAGGCTGGATTCAGTACTACGGTCGATTCTACAAGTCTGCCTTGTACCCTGTCTTCCGGCACTTCAACGGACTTCTTGTCCGCTGGGCCATGAGGAAATTCAAAAGGCTGCGCAAGCATCGTCGTCGAGCGGAGTATTGGCTCGGCGGCATTGCCCGTCGCGACCCTCGGCTTTTCGCCCACTGGCATCTGCTCGGGCTAAAGCCGGCGGCTGAATGATGGGAGCCGTATGAGCGGAGACGTTCCAGTACGGTTCTGCGAGCGCCCGGGGGTGAGATTCCCCCGGGCGACTCACCTCGTCATGCTCTTCGTGCACAAGAAGGACGCCGAGCGGGTACTCGACGTGCTGCCGAAGCGATTCGGCAAGTACGGCCTGAAGCTGCACCCGGATAAGACGCGGCTATTGCCGTTTCACCGGCCCGACTGCGAGGTCGGGAGCAACGACGGGCCTGGGTCCTTTGACTTCCTGGGCTTTACGCACCACTGGGGTTTGTCGCGCAACGGCAACTGGGTGGTGCGAAGGCGCACGGCCAAGGACCGGTTCCGCCGCACTCTACGCCGGATCGCCGAATGGTGCCGACTGCACCGCCACGACGATCTCGAGACGCAACATCGCGCACTCAGTCGCAAGCTGCGGGGGCATTATGCGTACTTCGGGGTCACTTCGAACTACGCTGCGCTCTCTCGGCTACGCGAAGAGGTGCGGAACATCTGGCGTAAGTGGCTGTCGCGCCGAAGCCAGAGAGCCGCCCAAAGCTGGACCGCGATGCTTTCGCTGCTGAAGCGCTTCTCGCTCCCGCCGCCACGCATCGTGCACCGGTACGCCACGTAGCGAATCCGACGACCGAAGAGCCGGATGCGGGAAATCTGCACGTCCGGATCTGTGGGGGCCCTGGCAAGGCAACGAGCTGGGGCTACCCGACCGCTCATAGCCACCCCTGGGGCCTGCCTGACGCGGTCGGCGCCAATCCAATCGGCCATGAGTGCGTTTCTCACCAGGACGGGACCGCGGAGCCAGCACATTGGACCTGGTGTCCGCGTATTACTGAATGTATGTTCATCTCATGGATCCCGTCGTCCTTCCCGTCCAAGCCGTTCTCGAACTCTTCGCCACTACGTTTGCCGAACTCCGCTTTGCCGACGTCGACTCACAGACGCTTGAGCAACTCGCCACCGACGTGAGGTCTGCCGCGGACATCGTCGCATCCGCAGAGCTCGCTCTCGAGGCGGCGCGCTCAGCGTTGCAGGAGAAGCAGGATGCGCTTCTTCAGCACGCCCAGCGCGCTCTCGCGTACGCCCGAGTCTATGCTGAGAATGACGAGGCGCTGGGCGCGCGTCTCGAGGCCATTACTCTCCCGCGCGCCACGCGTCGCCCGCGGACGGCGGTCGAAGCGCTGGTACTGTCTGCGGGCGCAGACCATGAAGCGGCCCCAGGGCTTGAGCCCCGGCCGCGCCCTCGCGGACGTCCGCGCAATACGCCGATCACGGGTCCGACGCTCAATGGCGTCGCGTTGGCGGGCGAGTGATTGCAATCGGCAAGGTGCGCACGTGCCACCATCCGATCAATCCGAACTCGCCCGTGGCCGCGTCGACGCAATCGCGACCTCGTTAGGTCACAGCGTCTTTGATGGCCTTTACCGGTCTCGCCCTGACGCCCTTGCTCGTGGGCTTGGCTGCAAACTTCTGCTTTTCTTTGGTGAAGGGATTGATGCCTTCACGCGCCGGGCGAGCCGGTTTCCCGATCACGACGAATTTCGCGAAGCCAGGCACTACAAAGACCCCGTTCTTCGTCAGCTCCCTGTGGCCGAGAGCGACAAGCTCCGCAATCACCTAATTCACGTGCTTTCGCAAAATACCGTCGCCCACCGCCTCCGTGACCTCTAGGATGATCGCGCTTTTCGAGAGCGGTTTCTCCTTTGCGCCCTTGGTCTTCGCCATGTTGCAGTCTCCTTGATCGCAAGGAGAACGCGTTCGCCGTGCCATGGCCAACAGAATCGCAGGGAAAGGGCAACAGCGCGAGGCCGCACCACGGGGCCCTGGCCGAGGCCGGCGTCCTCGATATTTGATCGTGGGGGAGGGGCTTGCAAGTGGCGTTACGACGGCCGGAGCGTAGCCCGAATGAGATGACCAAATCCCATTTCAGCGTCGTAACACAGATCCCGGGCAGGAGTGGAGACGCCGGGGATCGAACCCGCGATGCGAACGCCGAATCATTGAAGCATTACAGTGACTTATCGGACATGGGGTCTGAGCCCAGTTGGGAAACTGCGCGAACGGGTGGCGACTCACGTCGTTGCGCGTCTGATTCGCGTCAACTCGCGTTGAGCGTTGCGAAACCTTCGGCCGCCGAACTTGAGCAGGCGGTCGTTCAGGCGGTCACGGCGGGAGCTCTGCTCGTGGCCCGCGTGCTCGCGGAGCGGCTCGACGCACGCCGACAAGAGCGGGGCGGCCGGTGTCGTTCCTCTGACCCGGCGCCGTCGCGACCGGCCACGATAGGCGAATCTCGAATGCCGAGCGCAACGGATTGGGCTTTGTGCGCGAGCGGACATGAACGACAGCGTTTGCGCCATCGCGTCCTTGCCGGTCTGCTTCGGTGAGTGCCTCACCATTGTGAGTTACTTGACGCACGCGATGACGCGCGCTGCCGCGCGGCCGACGAGCCGCTCAGGGCGCACGTCTCAGCCGCATGACGCGCGGTTCGCACGCATGGCTAGCCAACACAGGCCACTAGTCGCTCGTCTCGGCTTGGTGGGCAGTTCAATTTCTATCGTCGCGCCGCGGCGTGACGACCGCGATGACTTCTCGGACACTACGCGGTCGACGGCTTGACGATCGCAACGACGTCCGCCCATCGCCCCCAGCATCGGGGGACCATCACCCAGAAGGCTCAATCGATCGGGCGAAGTCGCGGGCAAGCCGTCGCGCGACGCAGACCCGCGAGTTGCTGGCGAAGAACGAGATCTTCCAGGACCACGTTGGCCCGGGGATGCAGCGCGGCAAAAGCCGCTCCAAAAACTTCCATCGGGAACGCCAGGACTCCGTCACGCTCGCTCAGTTCGGAGGCAGAGTCACCCTCGAATCGGTTCGGGCGTTCGGCTAGGCTTAGCGCCCCCGTATGTCAGCCCACGGAGTCGGGGTAGTCCCACTTGCATGGCAAGCGCCTTGGCGGCAGCCTTGTCCGAGGACAATCTGCGCGACTCACAGGCTCGCAGCACACCTCGGATTGCGACGATGATGTATTTCTGTCATGCTCCAGTGGTGTGCGCGTACTACCTGAGGCTTTCTGGCGGGACGTCACCTCAGCGCGCGCACACGACGGCCAGCGGACCGCGCAGGCTCGTGCGACTGGCAGCATTATGCTTGGGCGTCCTTCAGGTTGTGGGCACCCTTGACTGCACCCGGAACGCATGCGATTTGAGCAGCTCTTCCGCACCGCAAGCGCCACCGATTATCACGATAGTCAACGCGGCCACAGGTCAATCCATTTGCGATGCGAACGTCGTCGCCACGTGCCTCTATCGCGATGCAGGCATTCCTCTCGCGACGGTCGTACTTCCAGATGCCTCGGCCGCGGGATGTCCTTATGGCGTTGCCCGATATTGGGCCGATGGTGGTCTCAGTAGAACGGAGCCACTGATGGAAGTGTACTGTACTCTTCACGTCGCAGAGCTGGGCTTTGCGAGTGCTGTAGTGCCGAACGTAAGCCTGCAGGGTGACGGTTGCACACCCGGTACTTCCCAGGTAGTGACCATTCAGCTCCAGCCCAATTGAGAGCGAAGTCGCTCCACAACATCGCGTCTGTGAGGGATGGATCCGCGAGAACCCGCAGACGACAATGCGAATGTGCGCGAACTCGCGTCAACGCCGAGCTCCTCCAGCGAACGAGGATGTCGTCGACACTTCTCAACGACGTAAGCCATTTACCAAGGACGCCGGGCAGGGGACTGCGCTAGCAGGGGCGGCCCGACCCGAAAGACGAGGGCCGTCCCTACTGCGACCGTAGCTCCGCTTGCTGAAACCAGCCCAGGGGTGCGGCACAAACACGACCGACTGAAAAGCCGTCCCTGCCGTGACTCCATCGACAGCTGCCTATGCAAGCGTCACGGGCACCCACTGTGACGATACGTAACTGTTGTTGTCTTGGGAAAACTGCACGGAGGGATAATGCAGAGCCCATCGCCACCGCTGAACTCAACGAGTGGAGCTCCATTCAAATCGATAAAGCACGAGAGAGCAGGATTCGCTGGGGAGGACCCCGGACTTGTCGTAAGTATGTTCAAGCCATTAATATCCCACTTATTGATCATGGTCGGATCGTCTATTGTAATCGAATCGATAAAGGATGCGTTGTTCAACGCAAACTGCACATTTACGCATCCGTTCTGCCCCCACTCCGGCGCGTCTTCTGGATGCAACGGCAGAACTTGAGACGTGCCATCAGAGTAGTTGACTGACGCCGCGAACTCATTAACCGAATCCAGCGTGTTGTTGCCAGTCGTTATGATAAATTGAATTTCTGGCAACGTCGGATTAGGATTAGTCCCAAGCGCGCATCCAACACCGCGCGCAAACGCATGACTCGGATTGCTACCCGTGAGTCGCACGGAGGGAGACCCAGTCCACGTCGTGAGGCACATTTCCGCATTACCCGGATTCACGAGACGCGCCTGCAGTGATCCCATGTCCCAGTTGTCATCCCCCTCCGGAAAACTGTCGTGGGATGTGAGTGTGATAACGATATTACCAATATCGTCAGAAGTGACTGGATACGGTAAGGTGATGTTGGGGAATTGCCGAACGTCTCCAGCCTGATATCCTCCGTCACCCTGATTCTTGATCGACTGCGTAGCCAACACCGTCTTATTATCAGCCGCGTAAATGTCCGCTCTGACATCACTGTCTTGTCGAACATTACCCAAAGCGCCTACGACGAGTTCAATCTCTTCATATGCTGTAAGCGGGCTGAAAGTCGACAGCTGCTGTACCAGTCCACACGTTGGTGTCCCCCAGCCGGTGGAGAGATCATAGCCCGGAACGCTCGGATAGATTTGCGTGGCGTTAGCCTGGGCATTCCAGTTGGAATACCCATCTGCAACGTCATGGAAGCACTTCGAATATAGATCAACAGGCAATCCCATTGTGGCGCCAATGCCATAAAGCACGGGGTTCATGTAGCCCATTCTACTTGCGACACTATTAATTGTCGCAGCTTCGTTGATCAGAGTCACGAAACCGGCCCAAAACGGCGCCGACAAGCTGGTGCCATAACCGGACGTGGGAAGCCCTTGGTAGAACAATGCAACATTGTCCGCAAGCATTGCCACATCCGGATAATTGCGGTAGACATTCGAGCCGCCATTGGTGGTCCAAGTCGAGGCCGGCAGAGTCGCTTGGTAGCCCGGAATAAATGTCGGCGTTTGACTGCAGAACGGCCACCCAAAGCACGGTCCGTCACCCAGATTCCCATCCATGACACCTCCCCCCGTCACGGTCTTGGATCCGTAAGGTGCGACCTTCCATATATCTTCGCTCATATAGTATACACTAGGGTAGGCGTTGGCGACCGGCTGATTCGTTGAGAGTAGCGTGCCACCCACGAGTGTCTGGTGGTCCATATTTATGTCATTTTGAGGGTCGCCCACATTTCCAAAGTCACGTGATGCATTGAAAAATGTGATTCCTTCGGCCGCCATTTGATTCAACGCCTGTTGCGAATTGTCGTCTCGTCCATAGTCCCAAGAGTTGCTAGCCACAGTCACCGCCGGATCATTTGCGATTGCATGCAGCACGTCGTCTGCATGATACGTAATCCCGAGAGACCCCTCGTATACATGGACAGCTGCATTAGGAGCGATCGCCTGTACCGCCTCAATGTCCATGGTCGTTTCTATGACATTTGGAGGCGACGGTGCGAAGAGCGGAGGCTGCATGCTCGACATCAGCGTGACAAGTGCAGGATTCCGTGGAGGAGTTTGGGCTGCATCGTACGCTGCGATATCGTTCGGATCATAGGGACCAAACGACGTCAGGGCGACCGTCTGGCTGTTACCGAGAAGTCCGCTACATTGCCCCGTCGTGCCGAGGTATGCGGCTCGTATATCGGATGCGTTATACGCATACGAGGTAGGCATAGTACTGCCGTTTGGTAACGTCCATGTTGTTGTAGTGGCGGACACGATGGGCTGTGGTGGAAAGCCGTATGCATCCGACGATGCCGGTACAACGTAATCATCGAGTCCTGTGATTCGCAAGACTTTCGTGGTGAGATTCAGCGACGGCTCGCGGTCGACAGTTACAAACGAGCTGCCGTCGCATCGCAGCCTGAACACTAAATTTGCAAAGAGAGCCTGTTCGAACTGCGATGCGCTGCCTGCCACTGTCAGCAGTAAATTACTAGGAAATGTACGGGCGATAGTAAGTCCATAGGACTGAGCCCATGTCGTTAGACTCGCATAGTCGGCAGGGCGAGCGCCAAAGCGCGCCTGGAAGTCGGAAACATTGACAAACTGCCGGTAGTTTGCGTTTGTTGGATCTGACACCTCTTGAATGATGGTGGGGAGTTGGCCCTGTGGATCGTAGAATGGAAGGCCAATGTCCAAGGCCAATTCGGTCGTTGGTGGCACTGGACCAACCAGTGGAGCGAACGGCTTTCCAGCGCCGATGGGCCCAGGGCAAACCGTCCCGCTGGGAGGAGCGCCGGAGTATCCGGAAAGCTGTTGCGATCCGTGAGGTGAGCGGCAATCAGGTGCTGAAATGCCATTGGAGAATACGAGTTGGCCCTTCCAGTACGCGGCAAAGTGGGGGTCGCTGAGATACGAGCCGCCGCTTCCACAGGGTCCGCTGAACCACGTAGACGTTCCTGGGGAGAAGGTTTGCCAATTGCTGAGATTAATCGCAGTGTAAATCTGACTCCACGTCTGCCCCGTAGCCAACGGCGTGGCATCGGTCGTCGAAACGGTGATCTCCCAGTTTGCTTGGTGACTCGAGTCGGGCCCGCATGCAAGGGCGAACGGTGTACTTGTGGCTTTTACGCCCTGAACGGGACGCAAACATGTGCCGTGGCTGTCAACAATGCAGCCTCCATAGTAGACGCTCGGTACGACGGCCTGCCCACTGGTATCGTAGACCCAGTATTTTATGGTGACGTCCGAGAGTGTAATGGGCGTGCACGCGCTATTCGTAAGCTGAAAGTAGTCTTGTGCTAAGTTGGTTGCGCAGGCGTTCTTTGAGATGCCAAGCTGAAGGCTTGCAGACGTCAATCCGCTAGGTGCACCCGCATCGGTTGAGAGCGGGACACACGTTGAGCCCTGAGCGCTCGAGTCTGGGGATGGGGAGCCATCACCCGTCGGAGCCGATCCGTCGGCGCTCAGCGCTTGTGCAGCTCGAGCCTCGTCCTCATGCGGGGAGGTGGTTTGACCTCCGCAAGCGAACATGAACAGCGAGAACAGACCGACTGTCAGGTCGACTCCACTGATCGGCGGTCGAAACGAAGACATGAATGTCATATGGCCTCCCTTTGGTAATGCTACGTCGGCGTTGCATCAATGATAGCGGTTCAAAAGCTGGAAGTTCTTTTTCGCCCCTCGCGCCGTGAAGCGCCCAACCAGTACGACCGTGACGTTCACATGGCAGCGGCAATGATGGTCGTCGCTCTCAGGCAAGCGTGTCAAGGACCAAGCAGGGGTAGCCGAAGGAGGCCTTGGAACGGCGCGTAACTATTGATCGATGACGGAGGTGACGATTCACTCGGTTCGCGACGTTACGGTTGTTCCGTGCCTAACTCTGGTGTCGTTTCGGGGATACACGCGGGGGACTGGTGCAGGTTAGGGCTCGTGGTAGCGTCCAAGAGAATGTCTCTCGCGGGGGATCCGGCGCGCTGAGGACTGGAGGGGCCCGTCGGCAACGGTCGGTCACCCGCCGCTCAGGACAAGCTGACATGCCACAAGGCCACCGACGTTGGGTGCACGCTCCGGGGTCCCAGTCGAAGACCACCAGCACGAGGACGTTACAAAGAGCTTGAGGCAATGACTTGAGTATGGGGGTAGAGTGTAAACACTGTCCGCGAAGGAGCGCTATCGATGAAATCATTGGCGATGCAATTGCTTGTGGCGGTGGCGGCATGCGGGGGCTGCGGCTCGACCAATTCTTCGGGACCGCTGCTGTCCGACGGCTGTGTAAGCCCCGGTGCCACGTACCTTGAGACCTTTGCTCAGACATCCGGCACCTGCGGCGCACTGTCGTCGGAGGTCGTTGACGTCTCGCCGGATGGATCGGTGCCCCTAGCTTCATCAATGAATTGTTCAAGCTTCGATCGGAGCGGATGCACGCTCACGTATACTGACTGCACGACCACCGCAAACGGCGTTTCGTATACGTCAACGTCGAGTCTGACGTTTGCTGCCGACGGAAGGTCGGCATCGGGCGTCGCGACCCTCATGGTCGCGGGCAATAATCTCGATTGCTCGAGCACCTATAGCGTAACAGCCACGCGCCAGTGACATGTGAATGTGTAATATTCGCGGCAGAGTGACCATCGCCAACAGCGCGCAACTTGAAACTGGTCGCGTCTTGCCACACAATTGGTCGATGTGTGGCTACGCTCGAATCGCTTGCGCCGCAAGTTCCTCTGAAGGCGCCCTGGTCTCTGGCCTTGATATCGCATCATTCTTGGTACCCTCCATGAAGTGCGTCATCCGCGGATGACTTACTGCACCTTGGCCGAGGAGAAATCCATCAAGCAATGTCGTATCTGCGCCGAATTCGATGTGGAGTTTTGTGATTGGTCACTGGCCACCGTGCGTGCAAGTTCGGGAATGAGCTCAATGGTCTAAGTGGTGTACGCGCCGGGCCACCGTGGCTGACACCTCGGACGCCAACCCCACTGGAGTCGAAATCCTTCCCGATACGAAAGACGCACCGGCCCGAGTTGCGCACGGTCCGTCCTCCGTCGGAGGCCGCCCGAACCGTCGTGCACTTCGTGTTGGTTACTCATCCGTGCTTCGCAGCGGCCCGGCCTTCGCCGTAGTAATAGCGGGCAATAGTGCTTCACTGGAATCGCCTAGGTGCCGCGTAAGGCTCGTTTCGAGTGCTACACACGCCTCGCCCATCCGTCGAATCAACGCGATTGCGTTTCGGGTACTGTCCGGCGACGGCTCCCCTACAACATCGCCATTCGGATCTAGCATCTCCTCTATGGTCGAGAGGAGAGTCGCAGCGACCCGCATCCGTTCCCGAAGGGGAGATAGACGCTTTCGGCCACCGCGATGGCTGTGAAGCAGCGGCTCCTTCTGGGCGATAGACGCGATCTCGTTGTCGAGGCGCTGGGTGGTCCATCGGCCTGCTTCGGCCTCGCGGAGCAGCCTGGCCTGCTCGTGCGAAGGCAGGGGTAGCGCCAGGCGGATATGGGTCGTCGAGACATGTTTCCATGAGCCAATCCCAAGCCGCTCGCAGACCTCAAAGATCGCGATACTGTGATAGAGCGCGCTTGCGCTCATGGGCAGATTCGGATGCTTGGCCAATGCTCGGAGAGATGGCTCTTTCTTGGCGTTCCGTGTTCGCCATCGATCGAGGTCACCCGCATAGAGGTCGGTAACGACCAGACGACCCACCGCTACGGCGAAATCCAGCGTGGCGCCCCTGCAGATGCGATGGAGCTTCGCGACCACCCGTTCAACGCGGTGCGACGTGGCCTCCGATGTGTCGGGCTGGTCCGCCGCCTTTAGACCTTGCGTGGTGACGGCATAGAGTGCGTTGTTGGCTTGTGCGAGCAGTTCGCGCCTGGGGCTCGCGACGGCCACATCCAAGCCGGCGTCGGACGCACAAGGCAAGGCCGCCGGACGTTGTAGACTCGGACACACGATTGGGTTCTCTTCTTTCATCTTCCGCCACGAGTGGACACGAGGCAATCAACCGCTCGGATCGTCGAAGGATCGACCTCCCGACGCGCGAGTCCATCCGCACGAGCGTCGAAGGCACCCGCGCGCTTGAGTCGCCAAGGGCGCCCAGACGAAGCCTCCGTGTTTGCGCGCGCAAACACTGGGACCTGCGCAGCACACCATGTGGTTCCCAGCAAATACACGGACCAGGATGAACCCTCCCACCATTCGCTGAATCCCACCACAATACGCCCAATGTACCAGAACACGCGTACCGGGCGAGGCGATATGACGGCCGGCCTGCAGATGTAACGCGTTTGACACAACGCCTTCGGCGGACAACCACATCTAGTGTCCAATCGCTGGCATTGTCTCACCAGAATATTTCTATGGCAGCGCAACGGGCCGCGTCAGCCGTCGACGTGCAGTGCGGAGATGCTGCCTTCCGGTATTTCGACGCTATCGGTCTCCAGGCCGCAATCGCAGGGCGTGTACGCTTGCCGTACTCCTTGGCCGCGTGGGATGCGACCACATCGGTCTCTTCGTGACGTTTGCCCTTCGTCCATATCGCCTCCTCCGCTGCCGACTTTGCCCGGACGCACCGAAACGCTGTTTGTTGCCGAGTCACTTCAAAGTTGCAGCGATCATCGCGTGGCCAAGGCCGCCAGTACTACGTTTGACACAGCGTTCAGGCCGATAGCAAGCCACGCGTGCCAATTCAGCAAGCGCGCTCGTTCTGGTGACCGACTCCGCTAGCGGCAGTACGCAACGAGCTCCAGCCTGCCAAGAGCACCGGCCCCACGAACGGGACGAACAACGAGCCGTAGATGAGCCAGAGCATGCGTCGATCACGGGGGTTCATCGCTTGCTGCGGCATTGAACAAGCCCGGAGCGGCGTGCCCCGAGGGTGGCAGCTCTGGGTCTCTCACGACGAGGGTGGCAGAGTCTAATGGTGATTTCAACGCAAGGAGCAAAGTGAGAGATTGCGCTTTACGGTTATTCTTTGAGACTGCGCAAAGCGGGTACGGCGAGTAGCTCGGACGACGCGCAGATCTCCATCGGGACGCGAGCGAAGAGGCTCGCGCCGAGGGCAGCAGACCGCAGGTGTGGGTCGACTGAGGCATCATCATGCGGCGGCTTGCGGTGGATCGCGGCAGCGGGCGAGTGGGGAGATGACCATGCGGCCGCCGCAGTGGGGACAGACGGTCAGTCGAGCCTTCCACTCGGCGAGGCGCTGTGAGGGCGACGGGCGGGGCCGGCGGCGTCGACGGTTTCCTACGCAAGCGCGCGCTTGTTCGAGGCGTTTGCCGGAAGCGAGAGCGTGCAGGCCCGCGTGCCGAATCTTGTGAAACCCATCGAGCAACACGTGGCGTACGAAGCGACGAAGTGCGTTCGCTTCCAGACGTGCACGATCGTGGCGATGCGCGATCCAGCTCTCGAACATGGTCTCCCCCTTTCGGCCCAACGGGCCCGGGAGGAGAACGGTGCCCGATTATCCCGCGTGGCTAAATCCAACAACCCCGGCTTGCGCCGCTGTCGCATCATCGAACGCGGCCGCGGCTCCGCACAATCCGGAGCTCCACATAACGCGGGATTCGGACCGCGCGGGGCGTGATCCATGACATTGGAGAAGGATGCGTCTTTCCACGACTTCCAGGGGAAAGGCGTTGCGTCTAGACGATCGGCGACCCGCATTTATGCAGAATCGATTCGAGCCGAGAGCTCTCGCTCGTTTGCCATCGTCCTCGTCAACTTGAGCAGCGGCGCGAGAGTTGAGGGGTTGGGGGTCGGTTTCGGTCACGTTTGATGAGAGGTGGACAAACGAAGCCCCTCAGAAAACTTGCCATAAGTCGTTCCGAGGGGCTCGCCTCCGAGTTGTCGAGAAACGGAGGCAGAGATGATCAGTCCGATCGAGTTGGGACGCGAGTTGTTCGATATGTAGTTGCGAGTCGATGAGGCCATCGTCGAGCGTGCAGCCACGGAGGTGTGCGGTTCCTGCGGGGGCCCGCTTTACCGCGGCGACTATTCGCACAAGCCGCGCGGTGGACTGTTGGCGATCGCAGCGGAAACGTTCACCGCGCGCTTCAGCCTGTGTCGCGGCCGCGATGGGTGCCGCGGCCGTGTAACGCCTCCGTCCGTTCGTTTTCTGGGTCGACGGGTGTACGTCGGTGCCGTCGTGGTCCTGGCGAGCGTGGTCGCGCTGGCGGTGACTTCCGCGAGCGCTGTCGTGCGAGCGACAGGGGTCCTGCTCGAACAACGCGGCGATGGCTGCGCTGGTGGCGGGGTTAGTTCACCAAGAGTGCGCCGTTCGTCGAGCTCAGCGCGCGTCTGGTGCCCGCTCCGGAGCGACGTCAACTGCCGGCTTCGCTCCTCGAACGTCGCAGCGGCGACTCGTCCACAGCCGTCTCGAGACTACTGGTGTGGCTGGCACCCATCACCACGACTAGCGCTCCAGGCGCATCGCGAGTGGTGAGGGGTACGATCGTACCGCGCCGAGCCACGCGGTTCGCGCAGAAGATGGCGCTGCCCGCGTTTTTCCCATCGGCGTAGGGTCTCTCCAGTCGCAGCGGCCTATCCGCAGCGGCTCGAAGGACCATGGCCAATGACGACCACGCGCTCGGCGCGCGCGTGCGATGGGCGCGTTTGCGTATTCAGATTCTCGGCTCCCTGATGGCGGCCCCCGCCGACGGTCGGGAGCTCAATGCTCGTATTGACGATCTGGCCGCTCGCTCCTGGCGTCATCCCACGACCGGGGAGTCAATCCGCTTCGCTTTCAAGACGATCGAGCGCTGGTGGTATATCGCGCGAGCGGTCAACGATCCGCTCGACGCGTTGGCGCGAAAGGTGCCGTCGCGCGCCGGGACTCATCGGAAAGTCGCGCCGGCCTTGGCCCAAGCGATTGGCACGCAGCATCGAGACCTGTCCTGGCTCCTTGCCTCGTCCGCACGTCTGATACCGCCACGCCGCAGTCGCGATCGTTCCCGCCGAGCGAACGAGTCGCGCCGACGGCGATCGGCGCCAGGGCGCCCCGCGCCAGGCGCGAACGAATGCGCCGGGAATCGAACCCGCGATGAGATCGCGGAATCATCTAACAATCACGCTTACTTACCTGACACTGACTCGGGGCTACATTGCGAGACTACGCGAGCGGACGGCGACTCGCGTCATTTGGCGTCTGATTCGCGTCAACTCGTGTCGAGCGTTGCGAGACTTTCGGACGCCGAACTTGAGCGGGCGATCGTTCAGGCGGTCACGGCGGGAGCCTTCGACGTGGCGCATGTGCTCGCGGACCGGCTCGACGCACGTCGACGCGAGCAGTGCGGCGATGTCGTTCCTCTCATTCTAAGTCATTGCACCCGGCCGCGATAGTCGAATCCCGAATGCCGAACGCGGTAGATCGGACGGCGTCCGCGAGACGCCCTGCATGCTTGCGAGTCTGCCTCGGAAGTCCTCACGTCGCGAATCACTGGCTTGACACACGCGATGACGCGCCCTGACGCGTGGCCGACGAGCTGCTCGCGGCGAACGGTTTAGCCGCATGGCGCGCGGCTCACATCGGTAGCCAACGCGGCGGTCTCGAACTCCGAGTTGAGCCGGGAGAGCACGCGCTCCTGTCTCGCGACGTCCGCAAGAAGCGAGGTGGCACCCGAGACGACCTTCTCCAGCCGCCCCACCTGCCGTCGCGTGCTCATGTCGTTCTAGCGAAGCACGCTCGGTTGTCGCCGATGGCCTCGACCAACGTGGTCGCTCGCTCGACTTCGTGAGCGTGGCCGTGAGCCTCGCGGGTAAGGTTGTGTGTCACCGGAACCGACGTTTCCATGATGAATCGTAGTTCCTGGGATTCCTTCTCCATGCTCCCACCTCCTTCTGCAACCGCTCAGGCTAGTGCGGCCCTCCTGCTTCGAGCAACGACGACGCGCTCCTGTCGCTCCACATCGCCGATAGCGACCGGCTCCTTCAATCAAGTCGTCATGGCGCGACACTAACGTCTCTTCGAGCGGAAAGGGCGGCTTGTCCGGTTGGGCGGCTATCGATGAAGCGGTCGGGGACCACACCGCCAGGCCAGACAAGCACCAGTAACCGATTGCGCACTGACCTTCGTTCCATGCCCCACAATTGTGCACCCACGAAACCGTAGCGTTGAGAACGCGCTCCGTGCAGCGGATACCGACGTGCCGGTCGCCGCTGCGGACGTTGTACACGCCGGGGAAGTCCATCGGTGCCCAAACCGGATGAACTACGCGCACGCTCCATGCCGACGCGCGATGGTAGAGGTTCAGCGTCGTCCCAGACGCGACCGGCACCGCACCGTTGGCGCCGCGCGAATTCATCGAGCAAGTGTCGGCGCGCTGTAAACGCACCGCGACGAGAAGCAGCACAACCACTAGGTCCCATCCGTCGTTCGAGCATCTCTGACATTTCGCCGGCGAGCGAACAGATCGGCCGGTTGCCCGAAGATCAAGGGACCGTGCTCGACGGCAGAGGTACATATTGCCAAACCAACAGGCCAATAACCCTGTCGCAACCCGCTCCGCTAGGATACGTAGTGCGCATGCACGCACCTGCAAAGCTATCCCTGTGGCTGATGCCAGAAGGGGAGGTTCATGATCGTCTCGCCGACCTGATAGAACGGCTCGCTAGCCGTCTGGGTACCGTCCCTTTCGCTCCTCACGTGACACTCATCGGTGCCCTCAGCGTGTCGGAGGGGCAAGTCATGGACGCGACACGAGGATTGGCTGATGCCCTCGCGCCCGTGTCCGTGAATCTCGAGAGGGTCGAAGCAAGCGACCAGTATTTCCAATGCTTGTACGTCCGCGTGCACGTCAGCGAAGCGCTACGGAAGTCTCATACCTTCGCCGCGCGGCAACTTCTCACGGATGCGCCTTCCGATTACTTGCCGCACCTCAGCCTTGTGTATGGCAAACTTGAGCCGTGCACAAGCGCTGGCCTTGTTCGCGAGTTGGAAACCAAGTTATGGGGGTCTTTCGAGGCTCGTCGCATCCACGTCTGGCGAACCGAAGGGTCCGTTCGGGATTGGCGTGACCTAGGCGCGTTTACCCTTGCCGGCCTCTGACATCTGGGATATCGACGTTCGATAGTGCCGGTGGACACCTATGGCTAGGGCGCAGCCGAGCGCTCCAGAGAGAATCAAGAGGCTCCCGAGCCATCCCGTTGGTAGCGTATTGCCCTCGCAGGTCAGCGGCGCTCCGTGCCACCTGAGAAGAAACACTAGGCCGGCTATCGCTACGATTGCTGATGCGAACACCGACGCTCCAGCAAGTGCCGAGGTTTCCCTCCAGAAGACATCTCGCTTTAGTTGGGCGTATTTCTCATACTTGCTCGCCACATCATCCACGCCCAGCTCGGTCCTGAGAAAAGCGCCAATAACGTGGACTCTCACGTTGACATGGTAGCAGACGAGGTCAACGAACACGCAGACAAGTGGAATTAGACCCAGCAGCAATGGAAAACCCCGTGCGTCCCTGTCACCAACGCCTAATGCGGCGGCTCCAAGTGCAGCGACGAGGATGAGCTTCCACTTGAGCAAGCTCAAACGAGCCTTTTGCGACTCCATAATCTCGTCGCGCAGCTTGACAACAATCTCGTCACCCATTGTTCCTCCGTCACACGCTCGAACGTCGTGCGCCTATTAAAAGCCTAAAGAGATGATCGACCACTGCGGTCCCGGGGATCCAGCAATCATGCGATTTAGGCCCCTGACCGCTCAAGTGCCGAGCAAGGCGCGGATCGCGATCATTGCCGCGTTGCGAATTGCGCTGGAGGTGCTCTGTTTCGATGCATACTCTCTGAGAAAGTCTGGATACTTGTTGTCGTCCGTCGGGCTATGAATGTCGCGCCAGACCATCCGAAGCAAGCGGTCTGTGCGCTCGATCTGGTCAATACAACCACCGAACGCTCGAGCGGAACTGTCGTCTGCCACCGTACCCAACCGAAATGGCCTTACGAACTTCCGGAGCCAATCTGTTGGGCGGGAATCTGGCGACAAACAGGCAAACTTGTCCGGATTCGTCGCAATCCGTATGATCATATTGAGTGTTTGCTCGTATGCGAAGCTGCGGTAGTCGGTTAATAGGCATCGCAATACTTGCGCATTCAAATTAAGAAATTCGGACCTTGGTTTGCTAAGCTCCATATCGTGGATGGCTTTCGACACGTCCGGGAACCAGTTGGCCAACAGTGGATAAATCCCATATTGATCAATCAGGGCTTTACCGCTTGTTCGTCGATCGACCTCGAAATCACCGATCAACATATCCGGCTTGGGCGCCTGAATGAAGTTGGGAAGGGTCTCCTTGATGAACTTCGCTCTGTCGATGACACGCTGCAGATCACCCGGCAGCAGAACGATGCGGTCCTCGGGTCCTGGACGACGTTGAAGGACGTAATGCCAACCTGCTGCCCATGCCTGGCAGGTGTCCACGCTCAGCGACTCCACCTGATTGATATTATCGCTGAGATTACTGAGAAGCTCGGCGCCTCGTCCTTCGCTCCGCCACTTGGTCTTTGCATCCACGACAACTACAGGTTTTGCTTCCGTGTGCGTTGTACAGGCTTGAATGAGCTCCTTGAACAGGTTGGCGGGTTCGCAGGTTGGCGAATCGAAGCCGCCAAGAGGATAAATGACGATACAGTATGTTGTCATCGGCGCGGTCCCTCGTCCGCTTGCATCGAAGCCTCGGGATGGTGCTGTTGTCAAGGGTCGTTCACGGGGCGCACGAATTGCTGTGGACGCGGGGAGCCGCGTGTGGCTGTGCGCGCGCCGGGTGGATGATGTCGATGACCGCTGGCTCGTTACGGGTCGTGGAGTGGGCCCGAGCGGGTTGCCATGGGTGATGGACATGGTGGAGGCGCGGGCAGATGCAGAGGTGATGTTCCTCGCGGCGGCGCGGCGTTTGGGGCCGCACCACCGGAGGGGATGGGTCAGTCGAACCGATCGAGAGGTCGGTGACACCCAGGATGCTCTCGCGGTCGACGAGCTTCTTCTTTCGTCACGCGGCCTCGCGGAGCGCGGCGGAGGCGAGTCGGTCGATCTCGCGCAGGGCGCCCTGCGACAGTTCGCGCAGGGAGCCGAGGGCATTGTCGGGGAAGAAGGCCGGGTCGGTGCCGGCAGCCGCAAGGCGGAAGCGGACGTAATCGGCGGCGTCATCGACGGAGGCCCGGGGGACGAGGAAGCGGTAGTGGATGCGTGTGAGCAGCGAGCAATGGGCGCGCCGCGACAGGCTCGATTCCAGCTCGGACAGGCTGACCAGGACCAGCGACAGCAGAGCCCTGGCGTCAGCCCACAGGGCGGAATTTGGGTGGGGGGAATCCGTCGCGCTCAGCCAGGCGGCGTAGCGGCGCACCTCGGCCATGCGCCACGCCCGCGTGGCGGGCGTGGCATTGGCCGGTGCATTTGTGTTGTCGCCCGCATTGTTTGGTCGATCCACATCCAATTTCGGGCACGCTCGGTGACGATGGTGGAAGCGATCCCGACGATCCTCGGCGTTCTGATCTCGCGATTTTTGGCGGAATCGGGAACCGTTTCATGAGCTTCATGAACTTGACGGACAAATCTGCGCGATCGAACCGCTGCTCTTTCGCCAGATCGCTTCCGGGCAGATCGAAGTACCGATTTCGCTGCTGCTACGGGGCCGTCCCGCGCCAGAGCCGTTATCGGCGGGTAACAAGCGGATGGCGCAAGAAATGTTCATTCAAGGCATCGACAAGGCGGCGCTCTCTGACGCGCTCCACAAATTGGCGTACCTCCGGCCCGTCCTTCCATTGCAGTGCGTAGTGCTTCGTCATATCGGCGCGGCAGCGCATGTAGTCGATAGCCTCCGTGGCGAAACGAGCGGTTGTCCACAACTCGAAGAGCTTTGTGCGGTTGGGATGGGTGCTGTCGAGCCAGGCGGACATCCGCGGCACCTGCCGCTCAAGCCAGTCGGCCACCTCGTCGACGCGCAAATCAGCATCAGCTAACTTCCCGCGACACTCGTAGCAATGCGCCTCCCCAGGAACAAGTCTAAGCACATCAATGTCCGCTGTCTCACCGTTGCGAGGGTCGACGGCAAGCCTCCCAACGTCGACTTCTCCTGGCTCAAGCTTTCCCACGGAATATGCAACGATCAGCTCGAACAACGGGCCGCGGAGGTTCATCGCAGCACCCTCGATGCGCCCGAGCCTCCCAAACAGCTGGCCAAGGAGTTCGGGATCGTTGCGGATTCGGCTAGCGGCGTTCGTGAGCGCATCAACTAATCCCCTGAGCGCCAAAGCCACATCGGTTCCAAGGAGTGCAGCCGGCGTCGCCATGAGCACGCCGCTCTTCTTCCCCTCCCTTAGCGCGTCGGGAGCAAAGTCGTGGGCGATGAGTGCAGCCATGAACGGACGCCGGTTCTTCATGCTGTCCTGCACGATGCACTTATTTATAAAGTATCGGATATGGGGAAGATCGAGCCGCGAGCCTAACGCAACGTCTGCAACAAAGAAGCCCGGAAAGGGCTTTGTTCTGCGTACTGATACAAAAGGCTTCGCGTAGATGGGCCCCGAGAGGTCCCAGCCAAACTTCCCCATCGTCGGGAGGACAGCCTGCGGACCTCGAGTGGCAACCTTGTCGTAGCTGACGAGCCCGATATCGCGAGCCCAATTTGCCACCGCTGCAAGGAGGATTTCCTCTGCGAGCGCGTTAGCTCGGATTGACCCAAAGTTTCGAGCCACAGGCATCGTCACGAGTTCCAGACACTCTCCGACGCTCGGAATCTTGACGGACCGGAGCATGCCGACCTCTTCGAGAGCGCGCCGAATCGTTGCGCTTGTCGCGTGGCCCCGCAGCGGAGCGAGTGGACTACCGCTCACGACGTCGAATCGCCTGGCCTCGACTACACCACCTCTCCCTTCGATAGCGCGCACCGCCACTCCGTAGGCAGACCCCGTGGTATCGAACGCAGCGAGCAGCGCCTCCCAGAATACCGGCGACTGGAACTGCGACGCGAGGTAAAGGAACGTTTCATTGTGGGGCAGGCGTATTCGCGTGAGTCGGTGCACAGGCGGCATGGCGCGTTGAATTCGCTTCCTCGCGGTCGCGGGTCCCACACCCGCCGACGTCAGGTGGCGCGCGAGGTCGGAGCCGCGCAGCGGACCGCGGTGCTCCAGCGCCTTCAGGATGGATGTCACACTACGCTTTTTATACCTCTGAGGGATACGCCGGAAGGGACCAAGAAAACACAAGCAAATTCAAACACATGCGCCTGCGCCCCGTCACCGACCCCTGAGCGAGGGGTCCAGCGAGGCACGTGATCTCCCCCGTACGTGTCCGCCGAACTATTGCCAAACGGGAGGTTAGACGCAAGTATGCTCGACCTCCGCGGCCAAGTCGTCCATTTTCGAGCGGAGCAACCGGATTTGGTCCACCTGGTTGTGCGCCCATTGGCGACGATCCTGCAAGGATGCCACTTGTTGATATTTGTCAAGCTGCCCGAGTGGGACATTGAGCCAAAGGCTGTTTTGAATGAGGACGTTGGCGTCCTCTATGTCACCAACCATGTAATTCGTCGGACGAACAGCCGCGACGGAGGCGTATCCAGTTATGCCACTTTTCAGTTTAGCGACGAGATCGTCCTTGATAGCAGCAACTAGTCGTTCATGCATCGTCCGATCAGCCTGTACCATCTGCTGGCTTTTCATAGGAGCGTTTGCGCCAATCTCGGAGGGAGTCCTTCGTTGACGGCCGGTGTCGAATCCGTTGAACACCCACCCGGCGAACCGCGGGCAACCAAGCGAATCAAAGTCAGTGAAATGGGGGTTTGAGGCCTTGAACCTCGCGAGACCACTCTGCCAGTCACGAACGAAATCTGGAACCATTTGGCCGATGAGGCCGACGCAGTACACCGAGAAGTTATCGGAAGTGCAGGGAATCAAAAAGTAGTCGGACGAATAGAATGCAGCTCTCACGAGCGCGCCGAACGATGGCGGCAAGTCAATGAGGATGAAGTCGAACGGGTGCTCGGCCGTCGCCTCTGCGGCTGAAATAATCCGTCGAAGTGCTACGTATCTACTCAGGCCGGTGCCTGACAGTAGGTCCGAGCCAACGTTCAGTGAGTCGGCGTAGACATTCAGCCAGAAGTCGCCGGCAACGAGGCTCGCGTTCGGATGAGTCCGTGGGCCTTTGTGAAGAAAGACCTCCTCGTGACCTGTGCTTTGAAGGAAACGCTGAAGAAAGGAACGCACGGTCGTACCGTAGGGAACGTTCTGGGACGGGAGTGTCTTGGTGAACAGCGGATCTCCCAACATCGCTATCGATAGGTTGCACTGCGGATCGAAATCGATCAGAAGCACGCGACTGCCCCGTCGCGCCAATGTGTCACCCAGATTCCAGCAGATCGTAGACTTCCCGACCCCGCCCTTATTGTTGAACACCGAAATTGTCTTTTGCATCGCGGCTCCCACATCAATGTGTTCGGCAGCAATGGTGCGCGCGACGGTAGGCGCCCGTCAAGTCTGGTCTGCTGCCGGGGTACCGACACAATATTAAACGACCGCGACGAATTCGCACGCGGGCGTATCTGGTGGGCCTGTACTGGAAGCGACCTGCGCTCACGCCCGCATGTCGATCCTTGCCGGACTGTCGGAAGGCGATGCCATTCAGCCTAGTTCGATGGGATGGACGGATGATCGAAATACGGTCGTTCCGCATGCTCGTATCCATTCGAGTCCACCGGCTGCCGATGACTTCTTCGAACCATTCGATATCGACGGCTATCCCGAGGACCTTGCGCTTGTCCAGCGGTCTGACGCTTACTCCCTCGATGCGGCGGGGCACACTACCGAGACCTCGCTGGCCCGAACTCCCCGACGATCCCCGTCTCGATCAACCTAAGCCACTGCCCCGCCAGGAACGTAGCGAAGCTCGCGTCGTCGATGAGCACACCCACTTCGATGTTCTGCTCCTGAGCCCTCTGCGTGAAATTGGCACTCGACACCAACGCCCGGGCTCCGTCGACAACAACGCATTTTGCGTGGAGACTCGAGTAAGGCGGCCCAGGAATCAGGCTCCGTTTGTCGTAGTAGATTCGGGGGCGCGGCTCGCCGAACGGCCAGCTCTCGGAGAGGAAGCCGCCGAGGTGGCGCTCGAGGTACTCGTCGGGCGCGCTCCGGGTCTCGACCTGGGGTACGTGAACGAAGAAGCGTGCATCGACCGCGTGCTCGCACATCGATCGGTGCAGCGGCGCCAGGACGTCTCGCGCATGCGTGAAGCTGTAGCCGCCGAGGATGACGCTCTCGCGTGCTCCCTCAAAGAGGTTGCGCAGTACGACGGCGGTATCGCGGGCCATCCCGGCAGGCGCCTCGGGGCCCGTCCAAACCAGTTCGGGCGTCGGCTTCCGGTCCTCGCGCTCGGCAAGGGAAACGTCCAGCACGGTCAGACAGGCCGCGCTCTTGTGCCCGGCCAGCGCCTGCTCGATCGCCTCGAGCTGGTGACGTACGCCGAAGCCAACGAGCGCGGCGCGGTCGAGGGGCGGCTTGAGCGCGCCACCGGCCACTGCGTCGCGCAGTTGCTCGATCACACTCGTACTGACCTGCTTGAGCGTGGCGCGCTGGCCGATCATGGTCGGACGCCGAAGAACGCGAGGGCTGGATCGTTGCCAATGGTCGGCACCACGAGTGCCCGGTCAAGGAATCGGTTGAAGCGCTCGCAGGAGCACTCGGCAATGTACAGACACCCGTGACACGCGGCTCCCTCCGTGTGCCGGTCGCTCGCTTCCGCGCTTGGATCGTGGGCTGCGCAGACTGGATCGTTCGAGCACAGGCGTCCGAGGTCCCAAGCCTCGCGCAGGTGATCGCGGATATGGCGCCCCTCTTCGACCAGGCCTCCCAGAGTTCCCTCGCTACCCGTCGTCCCGGTCGTCAGCATGATGCCGGCCATGTCCGGCCCCTCCTGCTCAGCCTTGCCGCAGTAGATCCTCTCGCGGATGGCGCTCGCCGCATACCCGCACTCGAGACTTACGGCGGTTAGGAGCAAGTGCGAGAGCGAGTGCAGCATGTAGAAGCGCACTCCGGGAAACTCCCCCTTGCCATCCGCCTCGAAGGCACGAAGGAGCACACCGGCGCGCTCCTTCACGGCCGGTCGCTGCTCCCAGGCACGGACGGATGCGAGATCGAGCTCCACGAAGACACCTTCGCCCCGTACCTCGGCTGCCGGCAGCCACTTCTCATTGCCGGCCGCGAGGGTGAGCACAGCAGGCTTCACGTCCCTTCCCTCGAAGTCGAACTCCCCCTGCAGGTTGAGCGCCACCGAGTCGAACCGACTGAAGCTCACCTGTACGCGCACTTCGCGCAGCTCAGGCACGACGACCAGCCCGCAGACCCCTGGCGGCAGGTCCACCTTGGTCTTCGCGATACGGTACGCTGCGAAGAGGACGCCCGGGTCTGGCTGGATGCCAGGGAGCTCGATGGGCGCATTCACCAGGCGGTCGAACTCGGCGCTGCGCAGCGGGCGCTCGGCGACCGCAGTGGCGCTCTCGTTCTCGACGCGAATGGCTTCGAGAACGGCGTCCAGGGGGTGCCCCTCCACCGCGCCGCGCACGTGTTCGACCAGCTTGACGAGCAACTCCAGCTCTTCGAGCTTCGTCACGTTCTGGACTGTCTTCCACACGTCTCTGGCCTTGAGCCTGAGCCGAAGGGGATCGGGGTCCGCCTCAGGAAGGCGAAGTGCGCTCACGACCTGGGCGAAGTATGCGTGCGAAGCGGTGCGCACGAGCAGTTCGGACTGCATGTCACACCGCTCGTTGGCCGCGCGCCCTCCGAGCCACGGTCGGTCGCCCTGGCACTTGTAAGGCAGGACCGTTCCGCGGCTTAGGGGGATTTCGGAGCCGCAGTTGCGGCATTGCACCAGGATGCGGCTGATGTCCCCGAGCGCCTTCTCAATTAGGTAGAGTTCGGGTCTGTCGCAGTCCCCCCCCTCCCGGTCCATGTGAGCGAACGACGACCAGGGGAAGTCGGAGAGGTGGCCTCGTTTGCATGCGGCGACGAAGCGCACCGGGACTGCACTCGACACCTTGTTCTTGGCGCACTGGTGACGGTAACGTCCGCCCTTGTCTTCGAACGCCTCGGCGGCCCGGGCCAGGCGCCGGCAGCTATGGCACACGAACCACCGCGGAAACTCGAGGGCGCGGACGCCGACGTTCGGCCACGGGTCACGTGCGTCGCCCTCGGGCGCCATGCGGAAGTAGCCCTCGCGGGCGAGATCGAGATCTGGATCCAGCGACTTGAGGCGCGGCACCAGTGACCGACGCAGCCGCGAGTCGTCGAGCGAGACGTACCCGTTCTTGCCGTAGCCCCAGTGCTCCAGACCCCCGATGACCACGGCGCGATCGACTAGATCGACCATGGCACCTGGGCCGAAGGTTGTGACAAGCTGACTCTGGCGGATTTGTCCGTCGGGACGGAAGACCTTTCTGGGCTCCGGCTTCTTGTGCGCCTGTGCCATCAGCCCCTCTCGTCCAGTTGCTTGAATCGTAGCCACACGTGTGCGCTCGGTTCGACGTCTCGCATGGAGGTTGGCACTTGGAAGCTCCGTTCGTCGTGGTCGGAGGGCAAGTCCTCCTCCGCCGTGAAGAGCAGCGGCTTGCCCTCGGCGCCGGCCCTGTCATTCCGGCTGTATGTGCGGGCCGTGGCTCCGCCGCGAGCCTTGTCAACCACACGCTCCCAGGCGTCGAAGAAACTCTTGCCGCGAGCGCGCACAAGATTGGCGATCCTGTCCTCGGCGTCGGCGTCGTGGAAGTTGCGATGTCCGCGGGCCCGCGTCACGAGCCACGCCAGGATCTGCTCGGCCGCGGGTCGTTTATCATGGAGACTCATTACGCCGGTGGGCGACTCCAGCTCCGGAATCGCGTGCCGTAGCATCGACAGCAGCGTTCCGACAAGGCCGCGGTCGAGCGCCTGGCCGCTGAAGGGGGTCACACTGGTCGCCTCCACTTCGCGGTAGAAGCTCTCGTGGTAGGCGACGAATCGTTCGTAATGCGACCGATCGCGTGGCCGCATCACGTTGAGGCACGCGACTACGAGTCCCGGGTAGGCACGCCCGACTCGGCTCGTCGCCTGAATGTACTCACTTGTGGTTTTAGGCTGTCCCGTCACGACCATCAGCCCAAGGCGGTCGATGTCGAGACCAACCGAGATCATATTGGATGCCAAGACGACGTCGAGCGCCTCAGGGTCGGTCGAGGTCCGGCGCGCGGCCAACCGCCGCTTGGTCTCCTTCACGCGCTCGGTTGACTCGCGGGAGGTGAGCTCCGCGGGCATCACAAGTTTGCGATCGGCGGCCCACGGGTGGGGTCCGAGGAAGAGGCGCGGGCGCTTCTCCTCCTCGATGTCGCCGACGCGATTGCTCACCTCGTCCTCGACCAGCCGGCGCATGCCCCCGAGCTCGCGCAGGCTGTTGAAGTAGCCGACGAGGGTCATGTACGGGTCCGCCGGCTGCTGGGCGGGTCCCTTCGGGTCGAAGTGCTTGCGAGCCGCCGCGAGGAGCACGGCGTAGCTGCGCACTGAGACGGCGCGAAGGGCGCGGCCTGGGGCACCCACGCCCACGTAGAGGCGGCCCGGCCGGTCCCGAAGGACTCTCGAAAAGAAATTGTCGAAGTCGTCAACCCCGCGCGGAGGGAACAGATTCATGGCGCGGCCGAACAGCGCCTGGATCTGCTCTCGGGCACGGCGCACCGTCGCGGTCGAGCAGATGACCTTTGGAGGCGAGCCGCGGCCGCCCCCGGAGTGTTCGCAGAGGTAGTCGACCGCCGCCTCGTACAGTCCGACCATCGTGCCGAGCGGCCCGCTGATGAGGTGCAACTCGTCCTGCACGACGAGTTCGGGAGGCGGCAGTCCCTCAGGAATGGCCCGAGCTTCAATCGGAGGTTCGTGCATAACGCCGTACGCGCGCTGATCGGTCAGGTGGGTGGCGCGGCCGAACAGCATGCCGGCGTCGCCGCGCCAGGGCATCATGGCGAACTTGTCAACCGTGGCGACGAGGAAGCTCGGAATTTCCTGGTAGATTTGCTCGTCCACGAAGAGCACAGGTAGCCCCAAGCCCGGGACCTTCGCCTCGGTGTAAAGGCAGCTCGGGCGGTCGCAATAAACGGCGGCTCGGGCGAAATTCTTCTTGGTGGGCCGGCCCTCCAGGTCGACGAGCTTGATGTTCTGGATCTTGATCGCCTCGCCACACCAGGGGCAGCTCGTGAGTGGGAACGGGGAGTCGGTGCGCCCGCTTGTGTAGTCGGACAATGCCTGGTGGACGTCCTTCAGACGGTTTGCTGTGGCGCTCGCGCCCACCCAGAGCCCGACAGTGAAGCGAGCGTTCCCGAGCTCGTTGGGATTGCGTCGGCGCAGCTCCTCAAGCGCGCAGATGAGCGTTGCTGCGCGACCGAGTTGGTCGAGAGTGAGCAGGCGCAGCGTGTAGCGGAGCAGCACGGCCACACCCCGTCCCTCATGAGGCGTCCCCTGCCCACGAATACGCCTAAGGAGCAGCACGATAGCGATGAGGCCCAAGTACGCTTCGGTCTTGCCACCGCCCGTCGGGAAGTAGATGAGCTCCGCAAGTCTCCTGTCCTTGTGCGCCGGGTCGACCACCGACGGAAGATTCATCAGCAAGAACGCGAGCTGGAACGGACGCCACTCGGGCTGTTTGCCGTTGACGTAACGCGGGTCCTCACGCGTCTTGTCGGCCTGCAGGGCGGCCACGTGCATCGCCTGATTGGCAAGCTGAAAAGCCCGCCGTGCCTGCGCGTTTGCAGGAGCGCACAAGACGGCGATCCCCTCCTCGATGCGCTCTTTCGCCCGCTGCGCCTTGTTCATCAGTTCGGCGCGAGTCGTCTCGAGCGGGTCCCGTTCGAGATGGACGGAGCGCTGGCCCTCGAGCCACTTGCCGTAGGCCTCGGCGAGCGGAGACAGTGCGTTGGCGAGCCCGGTACCATCCAGCTTCGACAGGTCGGCCATTCCCGTGGTCACGTCGTCGACACGCCGGTGGTCGACGCGCGGCACCTCGAACCTGGGGAGCTGCGTTGTCTCCAGACGCGTGACCCTTTCCCCTACCTTCTCCGGGAGCTTCACGCTGGTGTTGTGCCCAACGGCCCATTCCATGCGGTCACGGAAGTTGAGGGCGAGCACGCGCTGATCTTCGTCAGCGGCATCCTCTCCCCGCCGATTGGGCCGCGGCCGAAAGCCCGCGCTGTAACTCAGCGCCATGCGGACCTGAAAGGCGAACTGGAGATCGCGATCCCGCTCCGCGGGAGGGCGCCCATTCACCAGAAACAGGCTCAGAACCCGCGTCCCCGGCACGAGACCATCCATTTCGGTCGTGCGCAGTTCGCCGCGCAACACTAGACCACGCGAGCCTGGAACCGGAATCCCGTCACGCTTCTGAAGCATCTTGGCGTCCAGCGGGACGCTGACCGGCACCGGGCCGTAAGGCACGCGCTTCCATCCCACCTTCTTGGTGTCGGACCGCTCGATGGAGACTTCGACTCTGTCGTAGTCCGCGTACCAAACGTCGACGTCGAGTGCATCTCCCTTGCCTGGCGGAAGAAACACGCTCAGACCCATCGAGGCCGGGAAGCGCACCGGGCGCTTCGGCTCGGGCTCCTCGGTTCCCGCGTCCTCGGCCTGGCTCTCGCTGCCAGCGGCGAGGGAGTCGTCGGTCGAGTCGTGGTCGTCACCGTCCGGAGCGCGACCCTCCTGCGGCGCCAAGAAGCCCGTGAGGTACCAGCGCGACGGCGCGATCGGCAGGACCTCTTGACCACCTTGCGGGTGAGCGTCGGGTACGAATGGACCGACGAGGTCAGCTTCCAGCGCCTCGACGAGGAGGCGCCGAATCTCCGTTTCAGTCATGGCCGCTCCAAACGCGAGCGCGATCGCTTCGATATGACGGCCGCCAAGCCCGGCCCGGGCGACTCGCTTTCCCCAGTTTTTCCAGATAACGCCAGCGAGTTATGCACAGTTATGCGCAGGTGCGTATAACTCGACACTCTCATTATGACCGCGTTCATTTCTTCCTCTTACGGGGAGGAGATCCCTTCCAGACATACCGCGCGCCGCGCCGCTCCCCGACAAGCTCGAGATCCGGGTTGTGCTCCGCCACCTTCGCAAGAAGATGGCTCGCTTGCGAAGGCGTGATTCGGCAGAGGTCAGCGGCGTCACGCCGCGCGATCTGTCCGTGCTCCCGTGCATACTGGATCACCATCTGCTCGTGCTGGAGCGGTTCGAACCCGTGCGCTCGAACATAGGCCGACTTGTCGCCCAGCGCGCGGTACACCTCCGCGGAGAGGTGATACGCCCGGCCACGCCGCTCACCGCGCGCGTCGAGCACCCCCGCGTCCACGAGTCGCGCCAAGACGACTCGGGCGCGGTCGGGGTCCGACTGCAGCAGTCGTGCGGCATCGTCGACGGTGAGCGAGCGCTGGTCCGCACACGCCCGGAGCACGAGTAGCTCGGACAGCGCCCACTGGCGTCCCGCCCGCCCCTCGGAAACGATCCAGCGCACGAGCTCCATGTTTGCCGCGCCCCCGGGCAGCACGACGGATACCGAACTCTCCGTCGCCGTGTAGCGCGGCACTGCGCGTCCGTATCGGAGCTGTCCGAAGAATATGGTATCGACGCCGCGCCCCGTCCGTTCGGCGATTCCGGCGCGCTTGAATGCATCGGCGAGAAGAGGGTTGCGCGGTCGCGGCGGAGTGGAGAGCAGGTTGTCGAGCCGCACGCCCTCAGGCAATCCGCCTGGGTTGTCGATCTGTATGCCATCGCGCGTCCATTGCACGTGAATGGCGCCTAGCCGTGAGTAGTCGCGGTGAACCATCGCGTTGGCAAGCGCTTCTCGAAATCCCAGTTCGGAGAAGTCGGGGACCTCCGTCCGAAAGAGATCGACGAGCTCCACGCTGCGGTTGCGCGCGCGAAACCGCTCGGTGAGCGTCTCGAAGCTGCGAATCAGCGGGGCGCGCTCAATGTCGTTCTCGAGCACGCTCTCCGCATCGAGCACCTGCCACGCGACCTCGTGCGTCGGCAGCAGCTTCCTCAGGGACTCGTCACGACCGAACAGGAGCAGTGCGAGCCGTCGCACGCCACGAATCGTCCCGTTCGCGTTGAGACCGCCGAGTGCGCGGCAGAGGTCTTCGTCGCCGAGCTCGATAAGCCCGCGATCGCCGCGCCCGCCGCTCTCGCGAGCCAGGCGCCGAAAGCGCTCGATCTCGAGGGGATCGAGGTCGCTCCACGCGGCGCTCGGCACGACCGCCGACGAAGGGTCCTGCGCGAGACCATGCGCCCCTTGCTCGTAGATGAACATCGGGACGCACGCGGGCTTGCCATCGCCCCCAAGCGCTCGGCGCAGGTAGCGTCCGTCGGAGGTCGCGGTTGGGATGGTCGCCGGGGGAATACGAACGACGAGCACCGGCTTGCCGTTGGCAAGTTCCACTTCGGCCTGCACCCCGACCGATGGGCGGGTCCGGTTGGAGACCAGCGCCTCCACCCTGCGCGCATCGGTCTCCTTGCCGTGACGCGGTTTCGCCCCTCGGACCGTTCCGTCGTCGTCGACGCCAATGAGCAGAGTGCCGCCTCCACCGTTTGTCATACAGACCACGGTCTCAACGAGCTCTGAGTCGTGGACCTCGGATTTGAATTCGACGGCGTGCGACTCGCCGCGCTCAATCATCTGCTCAAGGGCAGAAACTACCGCACGCGTCATTGGCGTCCCGAAATACAAAATAGAATTGGACGCTTAGAAGAGAGAGCCCTGCTCATCGTCATTTCTCCGCGTCGCTGCCCTGGAAGTACTCTTGGGGGTCGTCGCCGTGGATTCCTTGTTATCGTCGTTCTTGGATTGACGCGTCTTCCGCTGCGCGCCTCCAAGCCGCGCTTCCTCCCGCGCCCGCTCGGCGTTCAGTACGTACAGGCGGTCGATCACTTCGTCCTCGAACGCTTGGATCGCCGATCGGTCAGCGTCGCTCTTCGGACAGTACGGTGGCACTGCGACGTCGGTCCATCCGTACGCATCGAGTACGGCGCGGTCCATGGCCTGATGGAGGCGGCGTAGTTCGAGAATGCGTGGTTCATCGCACGCGGAATCCTTCAGCGCGTTGTACGTCTTCGTCAGTCCCTGCTGCGTGTCGACCATGTACTTCGCGCGTAGGTCGTAAAGGGGCTGTCCGGACGCCTCGAGGGAGGAGATGACGGTCCGGGGGTCGGGCTTCGGAAACGGGAACGTCTCGAAGCAGTCGGACGCGCAGTAGCGCAACCGATTTTCAAGCGACGACGATAGGAGTCGAGCCCAGGGTTCGTGAACGCGGGACTGGAGCACTGCAAACGCCGAGAAATGCTCAAGCGGGAAGACGCAGAGCTGCTCAGAGAAGATTCGTGAAGTGGGCTGGAATGAAACGATGAGATGCTTACTCACGCGCGCCGTGACGAGGCACCGGTGCAACGGTGAGAGGGCCGCGTATAGCACCGGTGCCGAACCGGCAAAACGCCACCAGAACTTCCTACGCTGACGACCCGCACCGTGGTCCGCCATTTGATCACGAACCGGCTTGACCCTCGCCCTAACGATGGTCAGGAGGTCCGGCCACTGAGCTGCCTGTTCCAAAGATCGCTGACCGAAGTTCACGACAAATCGTTCAAAGCTCTGTGTCGGGTTGCTGTTTACCTCCTGTCCGCCGATATATGGGTCGATCAACAATGCATTATCTGGGTTTGCTCTAACAAGGGTTTCGCGCTCATCCGGCGAGAGAATGAAGCCCTCACCGAGGAGGACGCCACCCTGAGCCGCCAAGCCATGGTTGGCGGAAAGCCGCGAAGCCGCCGCGCGTTCCGGCACGGGTTCAAAACGAGAACTAATGGCACAACACGCCACGCCGTCCAATCGCACGGCGACGACATTGGCTGCGAGACCGCGAGCCATTTCGACGAGAGATACCGTGACTGCAGCTGCTCCGGGCCACGGCAAATTGCTCGTTACGTCGAAGATCACCCAACCTTCCGCAAGCATATGCTTGAGTCCAATCGAGCGCGTGTCGCCTTGGGCAATCGTGTTCGTCGCAACCAGACCCAGAGCCCCGTATTCGCCAAGCAGATGCGCAGCCCGCCGAAAAAAGAATGCACTCAGGTCGCAATTCCCACGGACCCCCCGGTCGCCAGGGTAAACCACCTTCAACCAATCGAGGAACGCACCCGGATACACGCCGTTGATGGCATCCTTGCCGGCAAATGGAGGGTTTCCCACGACTCCCTCCATGAATGGGACGCGACTTCGTGCGCTTCCATTGCTTGCATCTGGTCGCGCATCGAAGAACACCTCGGGAAACTCGATCCACCAGTGAAACGGTGCGAGTTGGTCGCGCGCATCGATCGCAAGCCTGTCGACCTCCGCACCCGCCACCGCATCTCCGCCCAGCCAGAGTTCGACAACTTCGAGTCGCCGAGCACGCTCCCGCCCGCGCGCGGCGTCATTCGATTCCGCAAAGAACGCTCCCACGCACACATCCGCAACAGCCCGCACGCGCCCGATAGCCTGCTGCGCGAATTCGAGCAGCCTCCGCTTCTCGGCTTGCGAGACGGGGTCCTCATGATCGGCAAGATCCAGTATCTGCTGCCTCAAACTCCCGGCTTGATCCAGCGCCTCACGCAACAAGACACGGCACGTCTCCACCTGCCCAGGTGGTGACCAGTGGAACGCTTCGATTTGCTTGCAGTCGAGCCCGACGAGACTGTCGCCATGGCGCAGGGCGTGATCGACGAATGTGAACGGGAGCTTCTTGCTCAATGTGATGAGCCAAAGCGACAACTTCGCCAGTTCCACCGCGGCGGCGTTCTTGTCGACCCCGTATAGGCACTTCTGCGCCACGAGTCGGCGGGCGTAGAGGTGCGCGTCGGCATGCTCCTCGATGATGCGCGTCAACTCGCCTCCACGGGTCCAGGCCGCCACGATCTCGCTCGCGAGCTCCCGACACGTGGCGACGAGGAAGGCGCCCGAGCCCATGGCGGGATCGCAGATCTTGAGCTGGAGGATTTTGTCGGCCGTCCGCTCCGGGCCGAGGCACGCGAGCAGTGGTTCGAGCGTGCGGCGTACGACCTTCTCGGTGAGCGAGCGCGGTGTGTAGTGGCTCGCCGTGCGGCGTCGTTCCTCCCCCGGTTGCAGCACGAGTTGCCCCATCTCTGCACGATTCCGTGGAGCGTCCGACTTGCGCCCCACTGCGTGGGCCGCGAGCGCTTCGACCGCCGCATCGTCGTCCGTGGCGTCCTTGAGCGATTTCTCGAGCGTCTGAACCGGTCCCGAATTTAGTGCGCAGGTCTCTTTGAAGAACCGCGTTCGTTCGGCCGTGGCCAAGGCGCGCACGGCCTCGCTCTCGACCCACACTCCGAATTTGCCAATACGCACTGCCGGGCTTGTGACACGGAGCACGTGATATCCCATGAGCGACTCGTAGATGCTCCCGATTTGCTCCACATCGAGGGTTCGGTAACTCAGGCGCTGTCCCTCGAAGACGACCAGACGGTGAAGGACGCGGTAGATGGTCCCGTCGTCGATACTTGGAGGCTGGGCCTGGGCGCGAGCCGCGTGGTCCACCACCGCAGAAGTCCACCCCGGCAGCCCGCCTTCGAGGAATGGGTAGGCATTGGGGTCGAAGAGGCGTCCACGCCGCGGGGGCAGTTCGAGTGAGCCATGCTTGACGCCGAAGAACACGGATCGGAACAGAGATAGAAGCTGCCCGTATGCGCCAAAGCGATGGTGCATGCTCTCGGGATGCGCGCCGACGTCGTGGCTGAGACGCTGGTGTAGACCAAAGAGACTCAGGTGCTCGGCGTAGGTCGGGTGCTCGACCGGTAGCAGGCCCTGATCCTCAGCGTAGAGCAGGAACACGAGGCGGAGCACGACGCTGAGCACACCCTGGTAGAAGTGGTCGCCCTCCTCTTCGAGGGCTGTGCGCAGCCAGTCGATCCGATCGCTGGTGACATCGCGTGCCGCGGCGGCCTCGAAGCCCGCCACGAGGACTTCGACGGCCTCGAAGACCTGCTTTGCCAGCTCGTCTGTGACGTCGGCCTGGCGACGACGGCTCTCGGCCAGCAGCCCTTCGAGGGTGTGTTCCGGGGAAGCGCCGTACGCGCGCCGTGAATGCAAGAGGAGGTCGAGCGCGGCGAGCAGAGGGCGGCCGTCGGGGCGGCTCAAGTGCTCCACTCGGAAAGTGAGATGCGCGGTCGACTCGCCCGAAGGGGCGTAGACGAGGCGAAGTTCGCGGCCGTTGAAGAGCAGCCCCACCGGGATGCCCACGTGGCGGAGAAGGCGCTCGAACTTCGCGGTCGGCGGGTAGCGCCAGGGACCTGTCACCGCCTCCGCCGCGTCGAGGTCGAGGGCCTGGCCGCTCTCGGTGAGATCCCAGATGAGGGCGAACCAGCGTTCGGAGGGAGTGCTGTCCGCGGCTGGCGCTGCAACCTTCGTCGTCACGGCATCGAACGCAGCGAACGGATCGTCCGAGATGAACGGCCCCCGACCGAGGGCGTAGCTCGGGCGTAGCTCTTGCCCGCCCTCGGCAGCGTAGAAGGAAAGTTCGGGCGGTAAGTCGGCGCATCCGACGAGCATCCCCGGCTGGTCGTAGCCAAGGAGCTCCCGGAAGAAACGGGCCACGTCACGGATGCGCGGTGGCTCGTCGGAGGTGAGGTGCGCATTGAACGCGCTCGTGAGCTCGGCGCGCACCTCCGGAGCGATCTGAGCGTCGGCGAGCACCGGAACGCTAAAGACGAGGCCCTCAATGGGCTGGGCGAGGCCAAGCCAGCGCTCGTGGAAAAGGACGTCGCGATCCTTCATGTGAGCGCCTCCGGCCACGCGACAACCAGGCCCACGGGGGTGAGGCGCGACATACGCACGTCGTAGAGGGCCTCGATGGCAGCCGGCTCCGACTGCAGCTCGCTCGCAGCCTCGCCGCGGCGCCGGTCGAGATGCTTTAGGTCCAGATCGATCTGGCGCTTCTGGTCCCGGTCTTGGATGTTGAAGAGATCCGCCTGGCGCAGGCGCGTCTCGGCCTTGTCGATGGCGACTCGTTGCCGCTCGAGCAGGGCCCGCAGCTCGTCCGACTCACGACGCGCTCGCTGGGCGAGCCCGAGGCGCGCTTCCACGGCGAGTGCGTCGGCCTCTGCTTCGAGGTGCGGCCAGAGCGCGCGAAAGAGGGCATCGGCGTGCGTCTGGATCCGCGTGGCGATCGTTGCGTTCGGCGCCTTGGCCGTGCCGGCCAGGAGGTGCTCGATGTCCCGCACGGCGGTGACGGCGGTCACACGGTCCTTGTATGGCTGAACGTCGGCCGCATCTCCTGTCCAAGCCGCCGCGATGGACACGAGCTGGTCGTGGAGGCGCGCGGCCCCCGCGCCGAACAGCGTGAGCCGAGCGTAGGCCACCACGCGGACGACGCTTTCGTCGGGTGCGACAAGCGCAGTGACGCGGGAAAGGTCGTGAGCGCCGAAGCCCTGCGCGAGGAAACGGTCCAGGATGCGCCGCACGAACGGATGGGCGAGATGGATCTGCTCGGCCTCCTCGGCCAATCGCGTCAGCGGGTGAAAGGTCACGGGCCGCGGAGGATGCTGGCGCCAGTCCCAAAAGGAATCCTCGCGGTCACGGGGAGGGCGCAGCGCATCGAGGGTCACGTCCCAAGACCGGTCGAGCGGAGGCAACGAAAACGTGGGTCGCCCGTCGCTCGTAGGGGGTGCGTCCACTAGGAGTCTGTCGGGCTTTTTGCGAGAGCAAAAAGTCCCGCCAGCCTCCGTCGTGACGGGTCGTGTTCGAGGGGAGCGCGGCCGCTCCCCTCGAGCT
>Ga0326728_10005264_pt1 | contig 36726 bp, 27 predicted proteins | sample MB3enrmetagenome_FD_207602 | JGI IMG/M metagenome (GOLD analysis project Ga0326728, IMG submission 207602) | Lab enriched peat soil microbial communities from McLean, Ithaca, NY, United States - MB31MN | ecosystem: Environmental > Terrestrial > Soil > Wetlands > Peat | place: USA: New York...
GCGGATAGGCGTCGGTCACCGCCGCCTCCAGCGCATCGACCACCTCGCGCTCGACCCGATTGGCGAGATGGCGCGAATCGGCGACATCGGCGAACTTGCGCCAACGGTCGGAAATCTCCTTGTCCTTGATCAGCGCGTTGATGATCAGGGTGAAGAGCCTGACGTTGGCGCCGAGCGTCTTGGCGAGCGCGGCGGCGGCGATTTCGCGCACGCGCCCGTCGGCGTCCTGCAGCTTGCCGAGCAGCGGCTCGAGCGTCAGGTCCTCGCCCTCGAACGAAAAGCGCAGCGAGGCGATCGTCTCGTCGAACAACCGGTTCCACGCCGCGGCGCCCGACATCGACTTTTCGAGGAACAGCTGCTCGAGCTCGTCGCCGAGCTGGTGCGGCCGCTCCTTGCGGACGTCGACGAGCCAGGGTTGATAATGGGCGAGCGGCGAATCGCGCGTCGCCGCGTCGAGCCGCGCGTCGTCGAGCCGGTTGAGTTCGAGCTCGAAGAACAGCAGCTCGCCGGCGAGCTCGGTCACCTTCTCCTGCGCGTCGCCGAAGAACTTGGCGCGCGCCGGATCGCTGGTGTCGCCGGCGTGCAGCAGCGAAGCGTAGGACATGATGCGGCCCATCAAGTCCTGCAGCTCCTCGTAAGCGCCGACCGCCGCATACAAGCGCTGGCCGGCGTCGGCGCCCTCCGTCAGTCCGGCGAGCTTGCCCTGATAGGTCGCGGCGAAGCGCTTGGCTTCCGTCGCGGCGCGCGCCAGGTCGGCGGCGAAACGCGGCGAATCCATGCCCTCGTAGAGGTCGTCGAGGCGCCATTGCGGCAGCGGCCCGAGGTCGATCGCGGTCGCCGCTGCGGGCGAGGCCGCGCTCGCCGCACGCGCGGCGGGCGCGCCGACGCCGCCCTCGAATGCGACGGCGAAGGAAACGCGTGCGCGGTCAGTCATGCGATTGGCCTCATCGTAAGGGGAACCCCGGCACTATCGCCGAATGACGGCGCGCCTTCAATCGAAGCGTCACGGATCGCGTCAAATTGGGACGTCATTAACATGACATTTACCGCAATGTCCGAGTGTCGGCCCGCGAGCGGCCGTTGGCGCCGCGCTCGATGGAAAGTCCATGGCCGCCCTGATTCTCGTAGTCGACGACGATCCGATCCAGCGCCGGCTGCTCGAGGCGATGACGCGGCGCTTCGGCTATGAAGTCGAGACCGCCGAAACCGGCGAAGCGGGGCTGGCGCGACTCGAGGCGACCGACCGGCCGCCGGTCGATCTCGTCGTGCTCGATCTGGTGATGCCCGACCTCGACGGCATGGGGGTGCTCACCCGCATGCGTCAGCGCGACATCGCCATTCCCGCCATCGTCCAGACCGCGCACGGCTCGATCGAGGCGGTGATCTCGGCGATGCGGGCCGGCGCCTACGATTTCGTCGTCAAGCCGGTCGGGGCCGAACGGCTGCAAGTGTCGATCAAGAACGCACTGCGCGTCGACGCGCTCGAGGACGAGCTCAGGCGCGCGACCCGCCGACGCGACGGCGAGCTGACGTTCCGCGACGTCATCACCAAGGTCGACAGCATGGCGCGCACCATTCGCCTCGCCGAGCGGGCCGCCAAGTCGAACATCCCGGTGCTGATCGAAGGCGAGTCCGGCGTCGGCAAAGAGCTGATGGCGCGCGCCATCCAGGGCGCGTCCGATCGCCGCGGCAAGCCGTTCGTCACCGTCAATTGCGGCGCGCTGCCGGAGAACCTGGTCGAATCGATCCTGTTCGGCCACGAGAGGGGCGCGTTCACCGGCGCGACCGAAAAGCACGTCGGCAAGTTCGTCGAGGCGCACGGCGGCACGCTGTTCCTCGACGAAATCGGCGAGCTGCCGATGGATGCGCAGGTGAAGCTGCTGCGCGCGCTGCAGGACGGCGAAATCGATCCGGTCGGCGCGCGCCGGCCGATCAAGGTCGACATCAGGCTGATCTCGGCCACCAACCAGAACCTGATCGAACTGGTCAAGCGCGGCCTCTTCCGCGAAGACCTGTTCTACCGCCTCAACGTCTTTCCGATCTCCATTCCGCCGCTGCGCGCGCGCTCGGCCGACGTTCCCGACCTCGCGCGCCGCTTCCTCGCCCGCTTTTGCGCCGAGGAGGGCAAGCGCATCCGCGGCCTCGCCAACGACGCCGCGGCGCTGCTCGCCGCCTACGACTGGCCGGGCAACGTGCGCCAACTCGAGAACGCCGTGTTCCGCGCCGTGGTCCTCGCCGACGGCGACGAACTCACCGTCGCCGAATTTCCGCAGATCGCCGCCCAGGTTGAAGGCTACGACGTGCGCGTGCCGCCGGCGCCGCCGTCGCTCGCCGACGCCGCGCCGGCCCCCATGGTCGAGGCGAGCCGTTTCGAGCCGCGCGACCCGCACATGATGCGGCTGATCGACGACAGCGGCGACGTGCGCAAGATCGACGACATCGAGGCCGAAGCGATCCGCTTTGCTTTCGCCCATTATCGCGGACAGATGTCGCAGATGGCGCGCAAGCTCGGCATCGGCCGCTCGACGCTCTACCGCAAGATGAAGGAGCTCGGCGTCGAGACCGACGTGCTCGGCGAGGCCGCCGCCTGACTGGCGACGGCCGGCCGCCGGCGGGCGCCGATCGCGCTCGGAGGGACTTCCGCGCGCCTTGGCAGACCGTTAAGACTCCAGGAACGCCGACGGGACGGCGGGGGGAAAACTGACAATGAGCCTGACGTGCGACTCGTTTCGGGCCGGCGCCTTTGCGCTCGTCGCCCTCGCTTGGCTCGGCGGCCCGGCCGCCGCCCAATCCACCGCCACTGCGCTGAACACAGAGCCGGCGAGCGCGCCGCCGCCCGGCGCGACTGTGTCGCCCGAAGCAAGCCCCGCGGCCGCGCCCGCCACTGCCGCCACCCCTGCCCCGGCCCCTGCCCCGGCGGCGACGCCTGAGGACGCCGCCGCGCCCACGGTCGATCCGCAAATGGCGGCGGCGCTGACCGCGGCGCTCGATGCGCTGGTCGCCGGCGACGTCAAGGCGAGCCCGATCGGCGCCGGCAATTGGCGCGACGCCCGCCTGGCGATCCGCGCCTTCTACGCCGCGCGCGGCTTCGCGCCGGTGTGGCTCGACGGGCATGGCCTCACCCCGCGCGGCCAGGCCGCGCTTCGCCGCCTCGAGCGCGCCGACGAGGACGCGCTCGATCTCTCCGCCTTCGCCTTGCCGGTGGATCCGCCGGCCGACGCGACGCCGGAGCGGATCGCCGAAGCCGAGGCGACGATCTCGGCGGCGGCAGTCGCCTATGCGATGCAGGCGAGCGGATCGCGCGTCATCCCGACCCGAATCTCGTCGCTCATCACCGCCCGCCCGACGGTCGCCGATCCCGGCGCGGCGCTGACGGCGGTCGCCGCCGCCGCGGACCCCGACGCCGCGCTCGAAGGCTACAATCCGCAGCAGAAGGGCTACCGCGACCTGCGCGACCAGTTGTCGCGGATGCGCGCGGCGGCGCCGCGTCCGTCCCCCACTCCGTCGGCTGCGCCGACCACGACCGGCATCCCCGACGGGCCGAGCCTCGGCCTCGGCATGCGCGACCCGCGCGTGCCGCTGGTGCGCGCGCGCCTCGGCGTTCCCGCCGACGGTTCGGCGGCGGAGGTCTACGACCTTCCCGTCGCCGCGGCGGTGCAAGCCTTCCAGCGCGCCAATGGTCTGCCGCCGAACGGCGCGCTGACGTCGGCGACCGCCGCCGCATTGTCGGGCGGCGCGCCGACCCCGGCGCCGTTGCGGGCGGCGGCCGTCTCGCCCGCGCGCCGCTTGGCGATGATCGTCGCCAACATGGAAATGTGGCGCTGGGAGCCGCGCGACATGGGCGCCGAGCGCATCGAGATCAACATCCCCGACTATTCGCTGAAGCTGATGGAGGGCGACGACCTCGTCCATCAGGCGCGCGTCATCGTCGGCAAGCCGGACACCCCGACGCCCGTCTTCTCCAACGAAATGAAATACATCCTGGTCAATCCGATCTGGCGCGTGCCGGAGTCGATCGTCCGCAAGGAGCTCGCGCCGCATCTCGCCGAAGATCCCGACTATCTCGTGCGCCGCGGCTATCAGGTCGCCGAGGTCGGCGGCCATATGTTCGTCAGCCAGCCGCCCGGCGAGGGCAACGCGCTCGGCCACATCCTGTTCATGTTCCCCAACGAGCACTCCGTCTATCTGCACGACACGCCGCTGCGCAGCCTGTTCGGCGCGGCGCGGCGCGCCTTCAGCCATGGCTGCGTGCGGGTCGAACAGCCGATGCGGCTCGCCGAGCTGGTGATGGGCGCGGGCTGGTCGAGCGCGCGCTTGCAGTCGCTGATCGGCGCGACTCAGCGCACCGTGATGCTGCCCCACGCGATCCCGATCCACCTCGAATATTTCACCGAGTTCGTCGATCCGACGGGCGCGCTGCAGGAACGCGAAGACGTCTATGGCATCGCCGCCCGAGTCGCAGGCACAATTGCGCAAACGAGTCAAGATTGAAATCTGTGCGTCCGGCGACTATAGGAGCCGGTCAGTTGTTTTGCGTGCGCGTGTGCCTTTTGCGACACAGCGGCGGAACGGCGCGTGCGACTCCGATTAGACGGCGGGCTCGACCGGGAAGGGCTCGCGGGGGACCGAAAAAGGGATTGTCGGAGTGGGGGTCCTTTGGTCTATCGCCGCCTCTGCGGGGAGCAGGCGGGCGGTTGCGTGGCTTGCGGCCGCGCCGATGCTGTTGGGCTTCGGGCTGACCCCGAGTTCGACTGAATCGGCTGTCGCCAACGGCGACACGCGCACGATCGTCCTTTCCAACAGCCACACCAACGAATCGGGCTCATTCACCTACATGGTCGACGGCGCCTACGATCAGGCGACGCTCGACAAGCTCAACTGGTTCTTGCGCGACTGGCGGCTCAACGAGCCGACCAAGATGGACCCCAAGCTGTTCGACATCGTTTGGGAGGTCTATCGCGAGTCCGGCTCGAAGTCGCCGATCGACGTGCTGTCGGGTTATCGCTCGCCGCAAACCAACGCCTTGCTGCGCCGGCGCTCGCGCCAGGTCGCCAAATATTCGCAGCACATGCAAGGCAAGGCGATGGACGCCCATTTCCAGGACGTCGACACCGCCACCATCCGCGACATCGCGATGCGCATGCAGGCCGGCGGCGTCGGCTTCTATCCGTCCGGCTACACACCTTGGGTGCATATCGACAGCGGCGACGTGCGCTACTGGCCGCGCATGAGCCGCGTCGCGCTGGCGCGGCTGTTCCCCGACGGCAAGACCGTCTTCATCCCCAGCGACGGCCAGCCGATGCCGGGCTATGACCAGGCGCGGGCCGAGATCGAAGCGCGCGGCGAAACCGTCCAGGTTGCTCGCGCCGACGCCAGCTCCGGCGGCGGGCTGTTCTCGTGGCTGTTCGGCGCGCATGCCGGCGGCGCCGACGACGAGGAAGAGGCGAGCGGCGTCGAAACGGCGCCGCTCAGCCGCAGCCCCAGCCCCGCGGCGCTGCAGATCGCCAGCGCCGACGCGCCGCAGGCGACCCCGGCGAGCGCCCCCGCCCCGCAACCGACCCCGACGCCCGCCGCCGCCGAAGCGAGCGACAGCGCCGACACGGTCGCGGCCGATCCGAACGACGGCGATTTCCCCGCGCCGCTGCCGCCGCGCAAGCCGGTTGAGTTGATCCTCGCCGACGCGCCGACGCCGCCGTCGCGACCGACCGAACTCGCCTTCGCGCCTGCGGCCGACACTTCGGGCGACCGCGATCTCATCGCCGCCCTGCTCGCGCGCGGCGGCCTGCCGCGCGTCATCACCCGCGGCGTCGGCGCGCCGCGCGAAGTCCTGGCGCTGACCGAGGCCGACGCGCCCGAGCCGGCGGAGCGCCCGGCGATCCTCGACCGCGCCGCCGCGCTCGCCGCGCCTTTGCCGCCGCTGCCCCCGATCCGCAATCCGGCCCGCGTCGCGGCGAAGCCGGCCGCGAGCGAGACTTCCGCGGCGACGCCGGCCAAGCTCGCCGCCGGCGCGCCCGTCCCCGCCCCGGCCGCCAGCGGGCTCGCGCTGCTGTCGCCCGGCCAGTCCGCCAACCCCTACGGCGACCTCGTCACCGGCGGTTTCAACCCAGACGCGACGCCGAGTTCGGCGAGGGCGACCGCCGACCTGCGCGGCGCCACGCCTTAGCGGGCAAAATCAAGAGCTTGGTCCCCTTGTCGAAACGCCGCGGCGGGCGGAAGGGAAACCATTTGCGTCGGTCGGTCGTCGCAAACGTCGGGCGCGGCGTCCTCCGCTCCCGTGCGTGCGCGCTGAGGCATCTGGCCCTTGGAATGACGCAGTTCCGGCCGCCATTGCGAGTGACAGCGAAGCCATCCAGACTGGGCCTCCGCCGCAAACCCTAAGTCTGGTTTGCTCTTCGCCGCCGCCCGCAACGACGCCTCAGAGGATTCGACTTGAACGCGTCACGCCCCAGCGACAAGGAAGAAGCCTGATGAACGAAGCGCATTCGGACGCCCTGGTGATTTTCGGCGTAACGGGCGATCTCGCCCACAAGGCGATCTTCCCGGCGCTCTATGCGCTGGTGAAGAACGGCGCGTTGCGCGTGCCGATCGTCGGCGTCGCCTCGCCGAGATGGAGCCTGGAGCAACTGCGCGGCCGCATGGAGGACAGCATCGAGCAATCGGGCGGGATCGACGACCCGAGCGCCATGCGCCGTCTCGACGCGCTGATCAGCTACGTGAGCGGGGACTACAAGGACCCGGCCACGTTCGCCGCGATCAAGGGGGCGCTCGGCGGCGCTGAGCGCCCCGCGCACTATCTGGCGATCCCGCCGGCGCTGTTCGAGACCGTGATCAACGGGCTCAAAGCGACGAGCCTGACCGCGAACGCGCGGGTGATCGTCGAGAAGCCGTTCGGACGCGACCTGGCGTCCGCGCGCGAGCTCAACGCCGTCGCGCGGGCGGCGTTCCCGGAAGACTCGATCTTCCGCATCGATCATTACCTCGGCAAAGAAGCGATCATGAACATCCTCTATCTCCGCTTCGCCAATTCGTTTTTGGAGCCGATCTGGAACCGCAACTACGTGGCGAGCGTCCAGGTGACCCTGGCGGAGGATTTCGGCGTCAAGGGCCGCGGCGCGTTCTACGAAACCGCCGGGTGTCTGCGCGATGTGATCGAGAATCACCTGTTCCAGATCGTCGCGCTGCTTGCGATGGAGCCGCCCGCCGGCCAGAGCTACGGCTTCGTCCACGACGAGAAGGCCAAGGTCTTTCAGGCGATGCGGCCGCTGAAGCCCGAGGACATGGTGCGCGGCCAATACGTCGGCTACCGCGACGAGGCGAACGTCGCCAAGGATTCCGACGTCGAAACCTACTGCGCGCTGAAGCTCTATATCGACTCGTGGCGCTGGGCGGGGGTGCCGTTTTACCTGCGCTCCGGCAAGTGCCTGGCGCAGACCGGGACCGAGATTCTGGTCGAGCTGAAGCCGCCGCCGCAGCCGCTGTTCGAAGACTCGACGCCCGCCTTCAGTCATTCGAACTATCTGCGGTTTCGCCTTTCGCCGCGTTCCGTCATCGCGCTCGCCGCCCGCATCAAGCGCACCGGCAAGGAGTTCGTCGGCGACCTCAGGGAGCTCTCCCTCGCCGACGAGCACCCCGGCGAAGAGACGGCCTACACACGGCTGCTGGGCAACGCCATGGCGGGCGACGGCGCGCTGTTCACACGCGAGGACGCGATCGAGGCCGCCTGGGCGGCGGTCGATCCGGTTCTCAAGACCTACCCGCCGGTTCGCCCCTACGAGCGCCAAAGCTGGGGGCCGAAGGAGGCCGACGCGCTGATCGCCGCGGACGGCGGTTGGCACAATTTCGGCCCGGAGAAATGGCTGGACGGCTGAGCCCGGCCCACCGATTCGGCGCACGCCTTCGCATCTGCGGCGACGGTCGGCTCAGCGCGAAACGCGATCCCGAGCCCGGCCTCAGTCCGGCGCGGCAGTAGCTGCGTCGATGGGTTGTCAAGACGCCAAAACCCGGGCAGATGTTCGGTCGCGCCGGCCCCAACCCGGCGCCCGTCAGTCAAATCCTTACGAAAGAGAGCGCCATTGACCCTGATAAAGCCCTTTCGCGCATTGAGGCCGGCGCCGGGACGCGCGGCCGACGTTCTCGCGCCGCCTTACGACGTGCTGTCGAGCATGGAAGCGCGCGATCGCGCAAAGGGCAAGCCATGGAGCTTTCTGCACGTCTCCAAGGCCGAAATCGACCTTGATCCGGCGATCGACCCTTATGACCCCGCCGTCTACGCCAAGGCGGGCGAGAATTTTCGCCGCATGATCGCCGAGGGCGCGCTCGTGCGCGACGACAAGCCCTGCTACTACGCCTACCGCCTGACCTGGCGCGGTCGCGTCGAGACCGGCTTCGCGGCGATCGCGTCGATTGCGGCCTATGCCGAGAACCGCATCCGCAAGCACGAGCTGACGACGCCGGTGAAGGAAGACGACCGCGTGCGCCAGATCGAGGCGGTCGACGCGCAGACTGGCTTGGTCATGCTCGCCTATCCGGAGGCGCCGATGATCGACGCCCTGCTCGCGCGCGCCGCCGCGGAAACGCCGGCGGTCGACGTCACCGCCGACGACGGCGTGCGCCACCAGCTCTGGGTGATCGACGACGAGGCGGCGATCTCGGCGCTCACGCGCTCTGTCGACGCCCTGCCCGCGCTCTACATCGCCGACGGCCATCACCGCTCGGCCGCGGCGTTGCGCGTCGCGCAAGCGCGCGGTCAGAAGGACGGCTATTTTCTGGCGGTGCTGTTGCCGCAACAGCAAATGACGATCCTCGATTACAACCGCGTGCTGCGCGATCTGAACGGACGGACGCCCGAAGCGGTTTTGACGGAGATTGGACGGCGCTACACGATCGAACCGAGCGATGAGCCGGTGCGCCCGTCTCGCGCGGACGAGGTCGGCATGGTTCTGGCTGGACGCTGGCGCCGACTCGCGCTCAAGCCCGAGCTCGTGGCCGAGGCGGCGCGGAGCGGCGACCCAGCAGCGCGGCTGCCGGTCACGCTGCTTGCCAGGAACATCATCGAGCCGATCTTCGGCGTCACCGACCCGCGCCGCGACAAGCGCATCGACTTTGTCGGCGGCGGCCGGGGCTTGAGCGAGCTGGAGCGGCTGGTTTCCTCCGGCAAGATGGCCGCCGCTTTCGCGCTCTATCCGACGACAATGAGCGACTTGATGGCGGTCGCCGACGCCGGCGCGATCATGCCGCCGAAATCGACCTGGTTCGAACCCAAGCTCGCCGACGGCATGGTCAGCCATCTGCTGGATTGAGTCTCTGCGCCGAGCGACCCCCTCTTCCCGCTAGCGGGGAGAGGGTGGGGGTGAGGGGCTCGGCGATTGGCCGCGCCGGTGCGGCTCATCGCCCCGCCCCTCATCCTAACCTTCTCCCCGCGCGCGGGGAGAAGGGACAAGGGATGGGGGTCGACGCCATGGGCGGTGCGATCGGATCACGGCGAAGGAAGCGATGAAGCGCGCGCTGCTCATCGCCGGCCCGACGGCGAGCGGCAAATCGGCTGTCGCGCTCGCGCTCGCCGAGCGGTTCGGCGCGACGATCGTCAACGCCGACGCGATGCAGGTCTACGCCGATCTCAGGATCCTGACCGCCCGCCCGAGCGCGGCCGAAGAGCGGCGGGCGCCGCACCGTCTGTTCGGCGAAGTCGACGGGGCGGAGAATTTCTCCGTCGGCCGCTGGCTCGCGCGCGCCCGCGAAATTCTCGCCGAGGCGCGCGACCGCGCCGGGCCGCTGATCTTCGTCGGCGGCACCGGCCTCTATTTCCGCGCGCTGACCGAAGGGCTGTCCGACATCCCGCGCGTGCCCGAGGCGGTTCGCGAGGCCGTGCGCGCCGAGGCCGAAGGCGAAGCGACGCCGGCGCTGCACGCCCGCCTCGCCGCCTGCGATCCGCTGACCGCCGCGCGGCTCAGGCCGAGCGACCGCCAGCGCGTGCTGCGCGCGCTCGAAGTGGTCGCCGCGACCGGCCGGCCGCTCTTCGCCTATCAGGGCGCGCGCGAGGCCCCGGCCCTGCCCGCCAACGCGTGGTCCGGGCTGTTCCTCGCGCCCGAGCGCGAGGCGCTCAACGCGCGCATCGAAGCGCGGTTCGACGAAATGCTCAGCGGCGGCGCGCTCGACGAGGTCGCCACGCTCGCCGCGCGCCGGCTGGACCCCGCCCTGCCCGTGATGCGCGCCGTTGGCGTCCCGCAACTCATCGCCCATCTCGACGGCCGGCTGTCGCTCGCCGAAGCGCGCGCGCAGGCGGTGCGCGACACCCGCCATTACGTCAAGCGGCAATTCACCTGGGCGCGCCATCAGATGCCGGAGTTCGGGTGGATCGCGCCGGAAGGGGCGGAAGCGGCGGGGGCGGAGGCGCTCGGCCGACCGAACGGATAGAATCTTACGCTCGGTTTCCGCGCAGACGGCGAGAATCGACCTGTAGACGGACGAGGTCGCAACCCCGCGACCCCCTAGCGATGGCGAGGGCGAACCTCGCCAGGTCGCGCCGCCGCGCCTCGAGCCGAAGTCGAATCCGGAATGTCCAGACTTCCGTGGCCCCGAGCGGATGGTCTTGGCCGATGAGGCGGCCCTTGTTCCCTGGGGGGCGCGACAGCCAGAGTCCGCCGTCAGAAATTTGTGTGGAGTTTCGAAGCTCCGGCGACGGGGGCGGCGAGCGTGTCCATCGCCGAACTCGATTTGCGCAATTGTTGCGAGATGACGAGCGCCACTTTCATCGATCCTTCCGCGGTCAGATGGCCGGCGTCGAACTGCAGCGGCACGGCGTCATCCGCGTATTCCCAGCAGATCCCATTTGGACACACCGCGTCATAAACCGAAATATAGCGAGCGCCTTTGGCCGCTACGAGGGCCGCAAGTTCGCGATCGCAGCCCTGAATTGCGGCCGTGCGGTTCGTTGTTGCGAGGGTCGGCTCATCATAACGGATTTCGTCCGCCAGCAGTCGCGGCAGCGGCCGATCGTATTCAACGATGGGGCCGAGGACCACGACGTCAATCCCGCGCTCTCTCAAGACATCCAGCGTACGCGCCAAGCCGGGCAGGTCCTCGTCCTTCCAGGACGCGGAGAGCAGCACGCGATCCACTCTCTGCCGGACGAGAAAGTCGTTGAAGACCAGATCCATGAGGCGCGGACAGAACGTTATGCTAAATTCGCCCGGATCCGGCGCGATCGGGCGGCACATGCTCGCCGTCGCCTGCATCAGGTTTACGTCCGGCAGGGCCTTCGACAGGCCGAGCCAAAGGTGCGCGGCGTGGCTGTCGCCGACAAGCAGATAGTTCGGTCGCGTCGCATCGAGCCGCAGGCAGTCGGCGGCGTCGAAGGATTGGCGGTTGGCCGATACGTAGCAATGGCCCGAGCGGAAAGCCGCGGACGGATCGTACGCGAGATACCGGCCAATAGAGACCACCTGGTCGGAAAACCGATAGGGCGCGCCGTTCGAAACGACGCCGAACAACGCAATGACTCCGAGCGACGCCAGGGCTATGCCGGCGCCGGCGAAGACGGAGGATTTCGTCGCCGATCGCGCGCTCTTTCGAAACGGGGTCTCTATGAATCTCCAGGAGACATACGCGATCGCCAGCGACGCCAGCACGGGCAACCCTCTGCCCGCGAAGCTGGCCGAATCAGCCGCCAAGAAAGCGTCGCTTCGTTCGAAGACGATGAGCGGCCAATGCCAGAGATAGAGGGAGTAGGAGATCAGGCCGATGAAGACCAGCGGTCTCCAAGAGAGCAGGCGACCCGCAAGCGACGCGCCGTATCGACCCGATGCGATCACCATCGCTGCGCCGACGCCGGCGGCGGCGCTCATGATCGGCAGCGGCGTATTCGGCGATCCCACGAACATCGCCGCCAGAATCGCGATCAGGCCGAAAACGCCCATTGCATCGTTGACGCGCCCCCGTTTGTCCCCAGGAAAGGCGCTGATTGCCAGCAGCCCGCCGAGCGAAAGCTCCCAGGCCCGGCAGGGGGCAAAGTAGAAACCAAAACTTGCATTGCGGATATAGACCACGATCTGAATTACGACCGACACGACCGTCAGCAGCGCGAAGACCTCCCTCATCTTTCGCGGAAAATAACCTGCGGTGAAAAGCATAAACAAGGGCGCCAAGACGTAAAATTGCTCCTCGACGCCGAGCGACCAGGTGTGCAACAGCGGCTTCGACAGCGCCGGCGCATCGAAGTAGCCGGCGGAAAAAGCGAAATACATGTTGGAAATCGAGACGGCCGCGCTGGCGAGCGTCGCGGAAAACTCCTCGAATTCGACAGGAAGAAAGTATATATAGGCGAGCAAGGCTGTAACCGACAGCATCACGACCAAGGCAGGGGCGATTCTCAAGATACGGCGTCGGTAAAAGTCGCTCAGAGAGAAGCGACCGTTGCGGATGTCGGCGTCGATCATGCCGCAGATCAAATATCCCGAAATAACGAAGAATACATCGACGCCGACAAATCCGCCGGGCACCGGCGCGCCGGCGTGATAGAGGACGACGGGAAGCACGGCAACGGCGCGTAAACCGTCGATGTCGGCGCGGTATTTCATCCGAATTCGGTTCCTGCGTGCGACAGCGGCGGCGTTTCAAATCGAGATGCGCCGATTGCATTCGCCAAACAGCTAGCAAGCCGCAGGCCAAACGTCGTGGCGCGCGCCGCTCCGGTCGAGCGCCCGCTCCGCCAAGCGGTTGAAGCCGAACCGAAGAGTCCCCGAAGGACTGGGTCCTTTCAATGGTTTGCGGTCATTGGGGAAGTTCCAAACGTTGGAGTTCCACGTCCAGAAATCCTTCTCATACGACAGCGTCACAAGAGCCGCGCTCGGCGCGGCTCTTGTGACGCTGTCGTATTATGGATCGACTCGCCAAATCTTGATCGCTTTGATCTCTACTCTCGCGGGCAAGGCGCCATCGTCGATCCGGCCGCCCCATGAGCCGCCGAGCGCAAGATTGATCCGCAAGTACATTCGGGCGCGCAACGGATCGATTCCCTCCCGATGCGCCTCCTCGGGATCCATATGAAGCACCTCTTTCCCATCGATCGACATGGCGATCGAGTTCCTTCGCCACTCGAGTCGATAGGCGTGAAAGTCTGTGTCGAGGCCACGAACCGGCGTCTCGGCCCGCCAGAGCTTCAGATCGCCCAGATTTGGGCCGGCCGCGATCGAGGACCACGCCCTACCGGGCGCAACGCCGACCGCTTCAACCAGATCGATTTCGCGGTAGGGCAATTCGTGCTCGTTCACCATCCATATCGCCGGCCATGCACCCAGGCCTTGGGGCAAACGTGCGACAACCTCGAATATGCCGTAAAGGAAGGGCTCGCGGCTGACGAGGCTGCCCGACGTGTACTCGGCTTCCCGAGTCGTCGTGAGCCAGCTGTCGCCATTGGAATCGTAGGCCGCGTTTAGCGCGCTTTCACGACGGCCCTCCAAAACGAGCAAGCCGTCAGCGACGCGAACGTTGTCGGCGCGATAGTACTGCGCCTCCTTATTGCGGAAGAATCCGGTCTCCGCGATCCAGAATTGTCGATCGTATTCCGAGGCCGAAGCAAACTCCTCTTCGTGAATGAGAACCGGCGACCCGGAGCGCAATTCCGCCGCGCCGGCCGGCGAGACGATCGCCAGCGCCGCCAAGATGGCGGCGCGCGCCATGTCGCAAAAGGAAACAGATTGGAACAAGGCGCGGATCTCCGCTTTTCGTCATGCAAGCCATATGCCGGCACCATTTTCCGAGTTCGTCGCCAAGAGCGCGTCGGAGCCCCTTTTTCGGACGCCGATCACCCCGAAAACTGGGTCCTCATCCCACGCCTAATCACAATGGCGCAGCCGATGGCGGGCGCTTCGGTCGTCGGGCCAGTCGCTCGGCTTCCGCCGCTCGGGCGGCTGAGCTAGCTTCCGCCCATGACCGCGAAGACGCCGCCGCCCGAAAAGCCCTCGCTCGAAGCCGCCCGCGCCGAACACGCGCGCCTCGGCGCGGAAATCGCCGAGCACGACCGGCGCTACCACGGCGAGGACGCGCCGATCATTTCCGACGCCGACTACGACGCGCTGCGCCGGCGCTATACGGCGCTGGAAGACGCCTATCCGGAGCTGGCCGACGCCCAGTCGCTCTCCCGCAAGGTCGGCGCCGCGCCGGCGAAGGAATTCGCCAAGGTCCGCCACGCCGTGCCGATGCTGTCGCTCGGCAACGTCTTCGCCGACGAAGAGGTCGAGGAGTTCTGCGCCCGCGTGCGCCGCTTCCTCGGCCTCGGCGACGAGGCGCCGCTCGCCTTCACCGCCGAGCCGAAGATCGACGGCCTCTCCTGCTCGCTGCGCTACGAGCGCGGCAAGCTCGTGCAGGCGGCGACGCGCGGCGACGGCTACGAGGGCGAGGACGTCACCGCCAACGTGCGGACGATCGGCGAAATCCCCCAGACGTTGCGCGGCGCGCCCGAGGTGCTCGAGGCGCGCGGCGAAGTCTATATGGCCAAGCCCGATTTCGAGGCGCTCAACGCGCGCCAGCAGGCCGCCGCCAAGCCGACCTTCGCCAACCCGCGCAACGCCGCCGCCGGCTCGCTGCGCCAGCTCGACCCCGAGATCACCGCCGGCCGGCCGTTGCGCTTCTTCGCCTACGCCTGGGGCGAGCTCAGCGCGCCGATCGCCAAGACGCAGAAGGGCGCGATCGACGCCTTCAAGCGCTTCGGCCTGCCGGTCAACGACCGCACCCGCCTGTGCCATTCGGCGGCGGAGATGCTCGCCCATTATCGCGCGATCGAGGCGGAGCGCGCGACGCTCGGCTACGACATCGACGGCGTGGTCTACAAGGTCGACGACCTCGCGCTGCAGCAGCGGCTCGGCTTCGTCTCGCGCAGCCCGCGCTGGGCGGTCGCGCACAAGTTCCCGGCCGAGCGCGCGACGACGATCGTCGAAGGAATCGAGATTCAGGTCGGCCGCACCGGCGCGCTGACGCCGGTGGCGAAGTTGCATCCCGTCACCGTCGGCGGCGTCGTCGTCTCCAACGCCAGCCTGCACAACGAGGACGAGATTGCGCGGCTCGACGTGCGCGTCGGCGATGCGGTCGTCGTCCAGCGCGCCGGCGACGTCATCCCGCAGATCCTCGAGGTCGCGCTCGATAAGCGCTCGCACGGCGCCGAGCCGTTCGTCTTCCCGCAGGACGCGGCGGGCAATTTCGTCTGCCCGGTGTGCGGCTCGGCGGCTTTGCGCGAGATCGACGAGAAGACGGGCAAGGCCGACGTGGTGCGCCGCTGCACCGGCCGCCTCGTTTGCGCGGCCCAGGCAGTGGAGGGGCTCAAGCACTTCTGCTCGCGCAACGCCTTCGACATCGAAGGACTCGGCGACAAGCAGATCGAATTGTTTTTCAAGGAAAGGCTGATCCGCACCGCAGCGGACATCTTCACGTTACAGGCGCGCGACGGCGTCGGCCGCCCCCCCTTGCGCGAATGGGAAGGCTTCGGCGAGACCTCGGCGCGCAACCTCTTCGCCGCGATCGAGGCGCGGCGCGCGATTGCGCTCAACCGCTTTCTCTATGCGCTCGGCATCCGCCACGTCGGCGAGACCAACGCGCGCCGGCTCGCCCGCCATTTCGGCAAGTTCGAGGCGTTGCGCGCGGCGGCGCGTGGGCCGGATGCGGCCGACGCTTTCAATGGGATCGACGGGATCGGGCCGGTGGTCGCGGAGTCGGTCGTCGACTTCTTCGCTGAGCCGCACAACGAGGCCGTTCTCGACGCGCTGCTGGCCGAAGTGCGAGTCGAGCCGATGGCGCAGATCGAAACCGGCCACCCCCTCGCCGGCAAGACGATCGTCTTCACCGGCTCGCTCGAGCGCATGACCCGCGACGAAGCCAAGGCGATAGCCGAACGCCTGGGCGCGAAGGTGTCGGGCTCGATCTCGGCCAAGACCGACCTCGTCGTCGCCGGCCCCGGCGCCGGCTCGAAGCTCAACAAGGCGCGCGAGCTCGGCGTCGAGACGATCGACGAAGAGGAATGGATGCGGCGCTCGGGACGGGAGTGAGGCGGCGCCTTGCTTTCCCTCTCCCCGCCTTTCGCGGGGAGAGGTCGATGCGCCTTCTTACGGCGCCTTCGCGTTCACTTCGCTCGCCGCCGGCGGCTGGGTCAGCGCATCGAACTTCGCCTTCTGCGCGTCGGTCAGCGAAGCGTAGAAGTCCTGCAGCGGCGGCTTGACGGCGTTGACGCCGTCCAGCATCGCCTGCAGCCGCGTCTTGACCGCGTCGAGCCGCCCGGTCGGCGTCAGCAGCGCTTGTTTCGGGCAGGACGCCAGGATCGCGTCGTCGGCCTTGCCCGCGGCGTCGCCCAGCGCGGTAAGCAAAGTCTGCTGCTTGGCGTCAGGCTGAACGGCGGCCTCGATCGGAGCGAGGGCGATGACGGGGACGGCGTTGTTCGGGCCGCACAATTGCGCAAGATTCGCCGGGCCGGCGGCGTTCGCCGTCGTCGTCTTTTGGCCGAGCGCGTTGAAGGCGGCCTTCTGCTCGTCAGTGAGCGAGCCGTAAAAGTCGCCGAGCGGCCCGCTGACCGCGTTCGCCGCCTGGATCATCGCCTGCAGCCGCGTCTGCACGACGTCGAGGCGTCCGACCGCCGTCGTCGGCGGCTGCACGGCGCAGGAAGCGGCGAGCGTCTTCTGGGCGTCGGCCTCGGCGTTCTTCAGCGTGTCGAGCTTGGCGCTCTGGTCCGCATTGGGCTGGACCGCCTTGGCGACCGAGTCGATCGCAGCGCCGCCGGCGAGCGATTGGGCCGAGCCGCACAATTGACTGGCCGAAGTCGGCGCGGGCGCTCCGCCCGACGCAGCCGCGCCGGACTGCGGCGCCGGCGCCGCATAAGCGGGCGCCGGGGCGTAGCCGCTGTCGAGGCCGGCGTAGACGTAAGGCAGCAGGATGCCGGCGAACAGGTCGTCGTAACCGTAGGACCAGAACACGTCGTCATAGTCGTCGTAGGGCCAGAACGCGTAGTCGAACAGGTCGTCGTAGGCGTAAGGCCAGAACACCGGCCCGCCCCAGCCCACGTAACTGCGACGGTAGTTTTGCCAACCGTACCAGCCATGGCGATAGCCATGGCCGCCATAAAGGCCGTGTTGATAGGGTCCCGTCGCGGCGAGCGGCGTCGCCGGCGCGAAGCGGCCGAAAGCGGGGGCGCTGGTCGCCACGTGTCCCCATCGATAAGCGTGGCCGAAGGGACGGATGAACGTGAAACGTCGGACGCCGTAATAGCCGGCGAAACCGCCCGGGTGGAAGAAGCGCGGCGCGGCGAAGTTATGAACGCCGAAACCGCCGGCGCCGAAGCCGTGCGGCGCAAAATGCGTCCCTCCTCCCCATCCTCCGCCGGGCGGCCGCCAGATGACTGCCGCGGACGCGGATTCGACGGTGAACCCGGCGCTGGCTACGATGGCGATAGCGGCGACGGTGGCCGCGAGTTTCCTCAACATAGCAACCCTCCTTCCTGCCGGCTTCGGCGAAAACGACGGGCGCTCGCTCGCGAAGCGGGGATGGCTTCGCGCCGCCGTTGGGTGATCTGCGGCGGTGGACGCCTCGAAGAGACGGTTCCTCTCCACGCCTCCCGTCGCGCGCGTCCGCACCGGGAAGTACCTGATTATTATTTAATGCTGCCAGTTGGCCAAACGAATGTCCGCCATCTTAAATTTTGTTCACTTCCTCTTTACCTATGCTCGAGCGTGTTCAATTCTTCGTTATGCGCTCTCGAGTCCCGATCTGGGGACCTCGTCTCGACGCGCCTGAAGGCGCTTGCAGATGCGCGATTGGCGGACGCCGCAGCCGCCGCGCGCGAAGACGAGCGAGCTCGGCGTCGAGACGATTGACCAACCGGAACGGCTGCGCCGCGGGAGGCCGGCGCGCTGAGGGTCATACAGCGCTGACGGCTGGCCGCGCATCGAGCGGCGTTCAGGCGCCAATATTCGTCGACATTCTGGCCCGCAGAGGACCTCGGAACGCGGTCCCCCCCCGACGCCGATGCGCTCGCTAGCGGTAGAGATCCGCTCGCGTCGGCGGCAGCGGGCTCGCGCTGCGCGCGCGCTTGCAGACCAGCGTCTGGTAGACGCCGCAGGCGTTGCGCTCGAAGACGAGCGAACAGGCGGCGAGGTAGGCGAGCCAGACGCGCGTCGTCGCCTCGCCGACTTCGCCGCAAGCCGCGTCGTAACGCGCGAGCAGACGGTCGTGCCACATCCGGCAGGTGCGCTGATAGTGCTCGCGCCAGCCTTCGACGTCGCGCAGCTCGAAGCCGTGCGCTTCGAGGGCGGCGACGGTCCGCCACAGGAAATCGAGCTCGCCGCCGGGAAAGATGTAACGCGTCAGCGCGGCGAACTCGGGCCGCTTCTTCGCCCGCCCGACGGTCGCCCCTTTGCCGGGCCGGGTGATCGCGTGATGCAAATAGAGCCCGCCCGGCTTCAGCAGGCGATGCACGGCGGTGAAATAGGCGTCGAAATTCGCGGCGCCAACGTGCTCGAACATGCCGATCGAACTGATCTTGTCGAAACGCGCGGCCCCTTCCAGCCGCGAATAGTCGCTCAGCTCGAACGCTGCTTGGTCGGCGAGCCCGAGTTCGTCCGCCCGCCGCCGCGCGAAGGCGATCTGTTCCTTGGCCAGCGTCACGCCGACGACATTGACGCCGTAGCGGCGCACGGCGTGGAAGGCGAGCGCACCCCAGCCGCAGCCGATGTCCAGCAGCGTCTCGCCCGGCCTCAGCCGCAGCTTGCGGCAGATCATATCGAGTTTGTTGATCTGCGCCTGATCGAGACTGTCGCTCCAGTCGTGGAAATAGGCGCAGGAGTAGACCATCTCCGCGTCGAGCCAGAGCTCATAGAAGGCGTTGGAGACGTCGTAGTGGCGGGCGATGTTCCTCTTGTTCTCGGCCTCGCTGCCGTCGCTTTCGCGGTCCTGGGCGATCGCCTCGAGCGGCCACGGCCCGCCGCGCGGCGTAAACAGGAACGACAGCGCGACGCCGAGCGCGGCGGGCGTCATCAGGCTCTTGCGCAATTCGCGGCTGCGCGCCTTCGGCCGCTTGGCGGCGATGTCGAACAACGTGCCGTCGACTACGTCGAGCCGCCGCGCCGCCCACAGATTGGCGAGCGTCGTCAGCCGCGGCGCGCGCACCAGCCCGGCGACGGCGCCCTCGTCGGCGACGGCGATCGTCAGCGCGCCGGCCGGCCAATCGGCGGGAACGAGCGCGCCGTCCCACAGCCGAAAGCCGAATTGCAGGCCGAGGCGGCGATGCAAGTCGGCGAGTAACGCCTTGAACCGCGCCAGCCTTTTTTCCGCCTTGTCCATATTGTCTCCGTCGCGGCGACGGGCGAGGATCACATCCACGCGACCGACAGTAAGGCGCGATCCGGCCCAATGGGCAAGCGCGCCGGCGCGAAGGGACCCAAGATGAATGCGCATGTCGCCGGCGGCATGACGATCGGCCCCGCTTCGCTCGACGACCTCGACGCGATCGAGGCGCTCGAGGCGGCCGCTTTCACCGGCGACCGCCTGTCGCGCCGCTCGCTTCGCACCTTCATCCGCGCGCCGCGCCGGCCGCTGATCGTCGCCCGATTCGGCGAACGGCTCGCCGGCTACGCGCTGTTGTCGGCGCGCGAGGGCGGGCGAACGGCGCGCATCTATTCACTCGCCGTCGACCCCGCCCAGACGCGCCGCGGCGTCGGCCGCGCGCTGCTGCAGGCCTGCGAGCGCTATGCGCGCGCGCACGGGCGCGACGCGCTGCGGCTCGAGGTGCGCTACGACAACCCGGCGGCGATCGCGCTCTACGAAAAGATGGGGTTTCGCCCATTCGGCCATTACGCCGGCTACTACGAGGACGGCGCGGCGGCGCTGCGGTTCGAGAAGCGGCTGGCCCCGGCCGCCGACGTCACGGCGGCGTGAGCGGTCAACTTTTCGCGGCCGGCGAGCCGACCGACTTGCGCCGCGCCGACGACCGACGCATGGTGTCCACGCCCGCCCGGCGCGCGAATCGAATCACGCCCGTCGCGACGGGCGTTTGCCAATCGCTCGGCTAGGGAGCCGACCGGCCGTATGATCGCTTCGAATCGTGACCCAGCATTGCGCCGCGGCGCCGCCTCCGCGGGGGCGCCATGAACGGGTGGGTTATTCTGGTCGACCATTCGCGCGATTTTCCCAACGCCGAGACGCCGCACAAAGTCATCACCACCAGCGACTATCTCGCCCGGCCGAAGCTGTTCTCGGCCGGCGGGCGCGCGAAGATCATCAACCTGTCGCGCTCCTACAACTACCAGTCGAACGGCTACTACGCGTCGCTGCTCGCGGAAGCGCGCGGCCACCGCATCATCCCGAACGTCGAGACCATGCTCGAGCTGCGCGAACGCAAGCTCTACGAGCAGTCGCTGCCCGACCTGCAGGAAGCGCTCACCGCCGCCGCCCATCGCGCCCGCGCCGACGAGACGACGACCTTCGATCTGCTGTTCTGCTTCGGCCTCACCCAGGATCCGCGCTTCGAGGCGTTCGGCCGGCTGTTGTTCGACTGGTACCGCTGCCCGGCGCTCGAGGTGACGATCACGCCGGGAAAGCGCTGGAGGATCGACCGCCTGCGCGCGCGGCCGCTCGCCAAGCTCGGCCCGCAGGAGGCCGAGTTCTTTCGCGACGCGCTCCATCGCCACACCGAGCGCGATTGGCGCAGCCCGCGCGCCCGCGCCGTCGCCAAGTATTCGCTCGCCGTGCTCTACGATCCCGAAGAGACGCTGCCGCCGTCTTCGGTCGACTCGATCCGTTATTTCCAGAAGCTCGCCGAGCGCAATTCGATCGACGTCGAACTGTTGACCAAGCGACAGCTCGCCGAATTGGCCGAATTCGACGCCCTGTTCATCCGCGCGACGACCTCGATCGACAACTACACCTATCGCTTCGCGCGCCGCGCGCTGCAGGAGGGGATGCCGGTCATCGACGATCCGGTGTCGATGATCCGCTGCACCAACAAGGTCTATCTGCACGAGATGATGGAGGCGCGCGGCGTGCCGACGCCGCCGACCGTCATGCTCGCCGAGGACGAGGACCTCGTCAGGGCGGAGAAGCTGCTCGGCTGGCCGATGGTGGTAAAGATCCCCGACGGCTCGTTCTCGCGCGGCGTGCACAAGGTCGACGATTTCGCCGCCCTGAAGGCGCTGACCGACAAGCTGTTCGAGGACACCGATCTGCTGCTGGCGCAGGCGTTCGTGCCGACCGACTTCGATTGGCGGGTCGGCGTGCTCGACGGCGAGCCGCTGTTCGTCTGCCAGTACCGCATGGCGCGCGGCCATTGGCAGATCATCAAGCACGGGCCGAACGGCGCGCGCGAGGGCAGCCATCGCACGATCGGGATTTCCGAGGCGCCGCCGCAGGTGATCGAGGTGGCGCTCAGCGCGGCGCGGGCGATCGGCGCCGGGCTCTACGGCGTCGACGTCAAGGAAACCCCGGGCGGGATCGTGGTGATCGAAGTCAACGACAATCCCAACCTCGACCACGGCGTCGAGGACCAGGTCGGCAAGGAAGAGATCTGGAGCCGCATCCTGCAATGGTTCGTCAAGCGCCTCGAGGCGTGAGGACCCTCCCGCCAGACGAGCGCGCGCCCTCCTCCCCCGCGACGCGGGGGAGGGGAACCGCGCGTGAGCGCGGTGGAGGGGGCCGCGCGTGAGCGCGGTGGAGGGGGCCCCGCGCAGCGCGGTGGAGGATGACTCGACCTAGGCCGTCGCGACCCGTCGCCCCTTCTCGTCGACGATTCGTTCGCCGCCTTCCTTGAAGAACTCGCCGCGCTGCGGCGGCAGCAGGTCGATCACGCTTTCCGAGGGCCGGCACAACCGCACGCCTTTGGGCGTGACGACCAGCGGCCGGTTCATCAGAATCGGGTGCGCCATGATCGCGTCGAGCAGCGCGTCGTCGCTCAGTGCGGGATCGCCCAGCCCCAGCTCGTCATAGGGCGTCCCCTTCTCGCGCAGAACGCCGCGCACGCCGAGGCCCGCCCGCGCCAGCAGCTGCGTCAGCAGCAGGCGCGTCGGCGGACACTTCTGATAGTCGATGATGTGCGGCTCGACGCCGGCGTTGCGGATCAGGCCCAGCACATTGCGCGAGGTCGCGCATTTGGGGTTGTGATAGATGATGACGTCCATCGTCGGCTCCGCAATCCCTGTCCCGCCTTTCGCGTAACTCTAGGGCCTGCTACCCAGCCGGTCCATGACGCGAGAAAAAGCCCAATCCGCCGCCTCGCCCGCCGCCACTTTCATCGGCCTCGCCGCCATTCTGCTGTGGTCGGCGCTGGCGCTGTTGACCGCTTCGGCCGGCGCGATCCCGCCGTTCGAGCTGGCGGCGCTGACCTTCGCGGTCGGGGGCGGCCTCGGGCTCGGCTATGCGGCGTTACGCGGCCGGCTCGCCGCGCTCGTCCAGCCGTGGCGGGTGTGGGCGGTCGGGATCGGCGGCCTGTTCGGCTACCACGCGCTCTATTTCGCCGCGCTCAATCGCGCGCCGCCGGCGGAAGCGAGCCTGATCGCCTATCTGTGGCCGCTGCTGATCGTGCTGTTCTCGGCGCTGTTGCCCGGCGAGCGGCTCGAGGCCCGCCACGTGGTCGGCGCGGCGCTCGGCTTCGCCGGCGCGGCGACCCTGTTCGCCGGCAAGGCCGGCGGCTTCTCTTTCGCGGCGGTCGACCCGCGCGTGCTCTCCGGCGACGCGCTGGCGCTCGGCTGCGCCTTCGTCTGGTCGAGCTATTCGGTGCTGTCGCGAAGGCTCAAAGCCGCGCCGACGGAAGCGGTCGCCGGCTTCTGCGTCGCCACCGCCGCGCTCGCCGCGCTCTGCCATTTCGCCTTCGAGGCCAATGTCGCGCCGGCGGGGCCGCTGCAATGGGCGGCGATCGCCGGCCTCGGGCTCGGCCCGGTCGGCCTCGCCTTTTATGTCTGGGACCATGGCGTCAAGCACGGCGACATTCGCCTGCTCGGCGTCGCCGCCTACGCGGCGCCGGTGCTCTCGACGCTGATCCTCGTCGCCGCCGGCTTCGCCCCCGCGACCCTCACGCTCGGCCTCGCCTGCGCGCTGATCGTCGCCGGCGCGGTGGTGGCGACGCGGCGCGGATGACGAAGAACGCGAAAGGCCGGCGACGTCGCCGGCCTCGCTGAAATCGAACGCTTCGCGCGCGCGGCGCTTACGCCTCGGCGACGGGCGTCTTCGGCTTGAGCACCTGGCGGCCCTTGTACATGCCGCTCTTCAGGTCGACGTGATGGGGACGGCGCAGCTCGCCGGAGTCCTTGTCCTCGACATAGGTCGGCGCTTTGAGCGCGTCGGCCGAGCGGCGCATGCCGCGGCGCGAGGGCGAGGTTTTGCGTCTCGGAACAGCCATCTTCTCAAACTCCAGCAATTCAAGCGGCGACCGGCGGCCTCGCCGAGCGCGAAAGGAAACGGGAAGCGCGGCTCATACACGCAAACGCACGCGAACGCCAGCCCCGCGGCGAACGGCTTCGACCGCCGGCGCCGCGAAACATTGACGCCCGCGTGCACGCTCTCTTGAACGGGTCGACGGCGACAGAACGGCATGGATGGTCGGCGTCAAGCTCGGAGGAGTCCAGATCGCCGAACGCATGCAAATTACATTGTAATGTTGTGTTTAGCGCCTTCCAAGCGCCCGCGTCGGCGGAACGTTCGACGCGCGCCGCGAGCCCTGCCCGATGTCCGGACCTGCGCCGCGGCGCGCGTTTTTTGGCGCCTAACGCCCTGATATCGCTGCCGCGCTCAATGGAGCTGTCGCCATAGCCTCAGGCGTTGCCCTTGGTCTCGAACACCGCGAGGTCCATCGCCTCGCGGGCGCTGCGGCCCGCCCACAGCACGAACTGGAACGCCTGGAAATAATTCTCGCAGGCGGCCAGCGCCGCTTCGACGATGGTGCGGCACTGGACGTCGCTCGGCTGCGCGCCGCCGGCCAGGCAGTGCGCGTGGCGGAACATGACGATGTCGTCGCGGGTCCAGATGTCGAAATGGCCGATCCACAATTGCGCGTTGATGAGCTGCACCAGCGCGACGATCTCCGCCCGCCGCCGCTCGGGAACTTTGAGGTCGAACGAGCAGCTGACGTGCAGCGATTCGATCGCCGGCAGCCAGGTGAACGAGACCTCGTATTGCGCCCAGGCGCCGGCGACGAGCATCGAAATCTCGTCTTCGTCGGCGCGATCGAACGCCCATTCGTTCACCGCCGCCAGCCGCTCGACCACGTCGACCGGATGTTCGGGGCGATCGAGAATCGAGTTTTCGTCAGCGATCATCGACGGGCTTCCGTGTCGGTGGCGGTTGGGGTCGACGCTTACGCACGGGGAACTGCGGTCAGCCTAGAATTGGGTCCGATCGCTTGCGCGGGCCTGACGCGTCTGGGTCGCCCGAGCGCTCGGCAGACTCGATGATTCGTGGTCCGCGGTAAACCCGTAAGGCGACCGCCGTCCACAGAATCCGCGAAGCGAATCAATCGCGTGGCTGGAATCCGGGCAAAATCCGGGAATTACGCCTTGTCGCCGCCGAGCTTGGCTTCCAGCGCCGCGATCCGCGCCGCCAGGGCTTCGTTTTCGCTGCGCGCCTTCGCCGCCATGTCTTTGACCGCCTCGAACTCCTCGCGCGCGACGACGTCCATCCCGGCGAGCAGGCGCTCGAATTGGGCCCGCGCCAAGGTCTCGACTTCGCGCCTGGCGCCCTCGGCGAGGCCGGCGGCGTCGGTGATCAGGCGCGACAAATCGTCGAACAGGCGACCGCTGGTCTGAGGCATGACGAAACTCCGGAAAAGCCCCGCGCTTGGCTATCTGGCGCGCCTATCGGAGCGGCGCAAGCGCCGCCCTTGTCGCAGTTCAGCCGATCAGCAACGCCTTGACGATGGCGCTCGCCTTGGCGAAATCCATCTGGCCAGGATAGCGCTCTTTCAGCGCGCTGACGACCTTGCCCATGTCGCGCAGGCTGGTCGCGCCGGCGTCGGCGATCGCCGCCTTGGCTGCCGCCGTCACCTGCGCTTCGTCGAGCTGCTTGGGCAGGAATTCGCCGATGATGGCGATCTCGGCGCTTTCCTGGTCCGCGAGGTCGGCGCGCCCGGCCTGCCGGTAGATGGCGAGCGATTCCTGGCGCGACTTGACCATCTTGGTCAGCAGCGCCAGCTCGTCGGCGCGGCTGACGATCTTGCCGGCCCCGCGCGCTTCGATTTCGCGGTCTTTGAGCGCCGCGATGACCAGGCGCAGCGCGCCGACCCGCGTCTTGTCGCCGGCTTTCATCGCCTCTTTCATTTGCGCCGACACAGCGTCGCGCAAAGCAATCGTTTCAGCCATGGTTCCTCTGGAGACTGCCGCGCTTCTCCGCGGCTTGACGCGCCTGGGCGGCCGCGCTTAAGCACTGGCCCATGTCAGGCGCGACACCTTCTAGTCAAATGGGCCGGCCGATTCAAGGCGAAGCGCAGCCGTCGGGCTGGCGCGAGCGCCGGCCGACCGCCCTGCTCGCGCTCGCCGACGGCAGAATCGTCGAGGGCTTCGGCGTCGGCGCGGCCGGCTCGGCGGTCGGCGAAGTGTGCTTCAACACCGCGATGACCGGCTACGAGGAGATCCTCACCGATCCGTCCTACGCCGGCCAGATCATCACCTTCACCTTCCCGCACATCGGCGTCGTCGGCACGAACGAGGAAGACATCGAGACCGTCAATCTCGCCGCCTCGGCCGGCGCGCTCGGCGCGATCTTCCACGCCGAGATCGGCGAAGCGTCGAACCATCGCGCCACCCGGCGGCTCGACGAATGGCTGCGCGCGCGCGGAATCATCGGCCTGACCGGCGTCGACACGCGCGCGCTGACGGCGATGATCCGCGAATCCGGCATGCCCAACGCGGTCATCGCCCACCATCCCGACGGGCGATTCGACCGCGCCGCGCTGATCGCCGAAGCGAAGGCCTGGCCGGGCATGAACGGCCTCGACCTGGTGCCGGCGGTGACGACCGCGCAGCGGTTCGACTGGGACGAGACGAGCTGGACGCCGGAGCGCGGCTACGGCCGGCGCGAAGGCGCCGCCGACTACCGGGTCGTCGCCGTCGACTACGGCGTCAAGCGCAACATCCTGCGCCTGCTCGGCGATTGCGGCTGCGAAGTGACCGTCGTGCCGGCGACCGCCACCGCCGAAGAGATCCTGGCGTTGAAGCCGGACGGCGTCTTCCTGTCGAACGGGCCCGGCGATCCGGCCGAGACCGGCAAATACGCCGTGCCGACGATCAAGGCGCTGCTCGACATGCGCATTCCCGTATTCGGCATCTGCCTCGGCCACCAGATGCTCGGCCTGGCGGTCGGCGCGAAGACGATGAAGATGCCGCAGGGCCATCACGGCGCGAACCATCCGGTGAAGGACTTCACCACCAACAAGGTCGAGATCGTGTCGATGAACCACGGTTTCGCCGTCGATCCGGCGACGCTGCCGGCCAACGCGAAGCAGACCCACGTCTCGCTGTTCGACGGCTCGAACTGCGGCATCGCGCTGACCGACCGGCCGGCCTTTTCGGTGCAATACCATCCCGAAGCTTCGCCGGGGCCGCGCGACAGCCATTACCTCTTCCGCCGTTTCGTCGCGGCGATGGCCGAGGCGAAGGGCGTCTCAGCGCGCTAGCTCGCCGGCCAAAGCGCGCATGAAGTCGACGCAGGCCGAGAGCTGCGAAATCGCGATGAATTCGTCGGGCTTGTGGGCCTGGTCGATCGAGCCGGGGCCGCACACGACGGTCGGCAGGCCGGCGGCCTGGAAGTGTCCCGCCTCGGTGGCGAAGGAGGCCGCGTTCAGCGTATTCGAGCGCGTCAGCCTCAGCGCCAGCGACGCCGCGGCATTGTCGGCCTGAGCGGCGAGCGGCGGCACGTCGACCTCCATGATCGTCTCGATCGTCGGCCCGCTGACGAAGCGGGTCAGGCGCGGCAACGCGACCTCGTCGACGAACGCCTGGACCTTCGCCGCCGCCTCGGCCGTCGGCACGCCCGGCAGACCGCGGAACTCCCAATGGAAGACGCATTCGCGCGCGAGGATGTTGCGCGCCGTTCCGCCATGAATCTCGCCCACGTGCAGCGTCGAATAGGGCGGGTCGAAGCGCCGGTCGCAAAGTTCCGGGGCCTCGTAGGCCCGCGCCAGCCGGCCGATCTCGCTGACGATGTCGGCGGCGATCGCCACCGCGTTGGCGCCCAGCGTCGGCTTGGCCGAATGCGCTTCGACGCCGGTGACTCGCGTGATGAACGTCGCAACGCCCTTGTGCGCGTCGGCCCCCGTCATCATCGTCGGTTCGCCGACGATCGCCAACGCCGGGCGCGGGGTCTGGCGGCCGAATCGGGCGATGAGGTCGAGCGAGCCGAGACAGGTCGTCTCCTCGTCGTAGCTGAGCAGGATATGGATCGGCCGCTCGAGCGGGGCGGCGAGGAACTCGGGGACCATCGCCAGCGCGACGGAGTCGAAGCCCTTCATGTCGCAGGCGCCGCGCCCATAGAGGCGGCCGTCGGCCTCGCGCAACTGGAACGGATCGCCGCTCCACTTCTGGCCCTCGACCGGCACGACGTCGGTGTGGCCGGAGAGGACGACGCCGCCTTCGACGAGCGGGCCGATCGTCGCCATCAGCGCCGCCTTGTCGCCCGCCGCGTTGGGCGCGCGCCAGGTCGCGACCCCGAGGTCTTCGAAATAGCCCTGGACGTAATCGATCAGCGCGTGGTTGGAGCGGTCGCTGACCGTGGCGAAGCCGACCAGTCGCTGCAGGATTTCGCGGGCGCGGGCCAAAGTCTCGGCGCTCATCGCGTCGGTGTCCTTATGTGCTCGGCTTGACCCTTGGCGCGTTCGACCCCGCTCGTCGCGGCGCGCGCCTGAAGCAAGACGTCGTCGCCGCGTCTCTTCGCGTAACATATTCGCCGCGCGCCACCAAGGCGCCGGCTCTACGCGTCGAGGTCGGCGACGACGCGATTGCGGCCTTCCGATTTGGCGCGATAGAGCGCGGCGTCGGCGCGCTTGCAAAGCTCCGACGCGCTCTCGCCGGCGCGCCGGCGCGCGACGCCGAACGACGCCGTGACCTTGCCGAGCGCGGCGCCGCTGCCGAGCATCCACTTCTTTCCCTCGAGCTGGCGGCGGATCTGCTCGGCGAGCCGCACCGCTTCGACTGGCGAAATCCCAGGCATGACGATGGCGAATTCCTCGCCGCCGAGCCGGACCGCAAAGTCGTCGCGCCGCGCCACGGTGGTCAAGAGGTCGGCGAACTGCTTGAGAACCATGTCGCCGACCGGATGGCCGAACTTGTCGTTGATCGCCTTGAAGCGGTCGAGGTCGCACATCAGAAGGCTCAGCGACGCGTCGTCCTCCAGCGCGACGGCGAGCTCCTGATCGAAGTAGCGGCGGTTGCCGAGCCTGGTCAGCGGATCGTGCATCGCCTTGTCGTTGGCGTCGGCGAGATTGGAGCGCAGGTATTCGATCTTCGCCACCGACTCGTCGAGGCTCTTCGACAACTCGTCCATCTTTGTCTGGATCTTGCGATTTTCCTCGATCAGCGTCAGCACCACAGCGCGGATCTCCTCCGGCGTGTTCAGCTGCGGCAAGTTGGCGTTGGCGCGCGCCAGCGATTCCGAGTAGCCGGCGTTGGCGGTGATATGTCCCTGCAGCAGTTTGACGATCAGCGCGACGTCGGCGGAGAAGCGCTGTTCGGCGGCCCTGACGGCGCCGCCGTCGACTGGCGCCGCGCCGCCGCTCCAGCTTTCGCCGAAGCCGGCGCCGATCGCCAGCACGCTGAGCGCGATCATTCCGAACACGCAGGCTTCGATGAACGAATTGTCGATCGATTGACGCCAGATCAGGCCGCCGAGCGCGACGACGCCGCAAATCGCGGCGAGCTGCAACGCAACTCTGATGATAGATCCCAAAGCCAGCCTCCGGCCGGGGACGCCTTCGCTGGCCTCGCCGCTTGCGCGCGCCGCGCCGCGACTGGCCAGACCGGCTGGACGGCGTCCATTCCGGCTTTCCTCCGTCCAATTGCTGCAATCGACCGCAAAATACAACGGTCGCCGCGCGCGACGAACGCGCCGACGCGACGAACCCCGACAGGCGGTCGGCCTTTTCCAATAAGGTCAGTTTATTAAAGGCTAATGAAATTGGTGGGGGAGGTAGGACTCGAACCTACGAAGGCTTAGCCAGCGGATTTACAGTCCGCCCCCTTTGCCGCTCGGGACACTCCCCCTTCGGCGCTTGGCCGGAGGCGAAAACGCCTCGGTCGAGCCGAGGCGCTATCGGGTCGCCTTATCTTTCGCCCGCCCCACCCTGTCAACAGCAAAAAGTGCGCCCCTGACTGTAGGCGCTCTCGTCAACCGCGCCGACGCGGCCAACGGCCGCGTCCACAACGCCACCCGCCCGCCTGGACTCGTTTGCCCGCGGTCGGCGCGCAAGCGACAATGCCGCGCGCGAGACGGCTGGGCCGCGAACCGCAAGGGAGGTGGGAGGGGATGACCGAGACGAAGCTCAGCGAAGCGGCCGAGGCCGAGCAGGCGGCGCGGCGCGTCGGCGGCCAACCGGTGCGCTTTCACGCCGGCGAGACCATCTTCCGTCCCGGCGACTCCGCCCGCGGCTGGATCGTCGTCGAGAGCGGACGCGTGCGTGTCGGGCTGACCGCCGACACCGGCCGCGAGGTCGTGCTCTACCGCGTCGGCGCCGGCGATTCCTGCCTGCTCACCACTTCGGCGCTGCTGCGCCAGGAGACGATGCTCGCCGAGGCGGTCGCCGAAACCGAGGTCGCGGCGCGGCTGGTGCCGGTCGCCGCGTTCGAGCGGCTGCTGGCGGAGGATGCGGCGTTCCGCCGCGCCGTATTGCGCAACTACGCCGAGCGGGTCGGCGAGCTCGTCGTCGTCATCCACGACGTGATGTTCCACGCCCTGCCCGAACGGCTCGCGCGCCACCTCGTCGCCCACGCCCGCGACGGCGCGGTCGAGGCCACCCATCAGGCGATCGCCGCCGAACTCGGCAGCGCGCGCGAAGTGGTGACTCGCGCGCTCAACCGCTTCGAGCGCGAAGGGCTCATCCGCGCCGAGCGCGCGCGCATCGTCATCCTCGACGCCGACCGCCTCGCGCGGGCGGGCGCGCCGCAAGGGTGACGAGGTCACAGACGCGTCGCGGGCGCCGTCCTAGCTTCCGCCGCGCCATTCGGGCCGGGAGGAATTCATGAAGATCAATGTCGGAACCATCGACCGCGTCGTACGCGTGATCGTCGGACTCGTGCTGATCGCTTTCGCGCTCGGCTTCGTGTGGCCGGCGACCGGCTGGAACTGGGTCGGCTGGATCGGAATCATCCCGCTCGCGACCGGCGCGGTCGGCATGTGCCCGCTCTACAGCGCGCTCGGCCTATCGACCTGCGCCATGCCGAAGAAGGCCTAAGCGCTGCAGCGAACGGCGCCGCCGCGCCCGCGCGCGACGGCCCATCCTTTCCCCTGGCTCGCAGCGGCCGCCCCTCGGCCGCGGCGGAAGTGGCGTGTTGACCTTCGGTGCGTCATGCTGGGGGCATGTCAGCGCCGCGCCGCGAATCACTCTCGCTTTCGCAAGTCCTCAGCGACCCTCGCCTGGCGCTGATGCTGGCGCTCGGCTTCTCGTCGGGCCTGCCGTTCCTGCTCTGCTTCTCGACCCAGTCGGCGTGGCTGCGCAAAGCCGGGGTCGGGTTGGACATGATCGGCCTGATGAGCTGGGCGCTGCTCGCCTACACTTTCAAGTTCGCCTGGGCGCCGATCATCGACCGCTTCGATCCGCCTGGCTTCGGCCGCCTGCTCGGCCGTCGCCGCGGCTGGATGCTGATCGCCCAGCTCGGCGTCGCGGCCGGCCTCGCCTTTCTCGCCTTCGGCGAGCCGGCGACGTCGCTCGCCTGGAACGTCGTCTTCTCCTTCCTGACCGCCTTCGCCGGCGCGACCCAGGACGTGACGATCGACGGCTGGCGCATTGACGCCGCGCCGCCCGAGCGGCAGGGCATGATGTCGGCGGTCTACCAGCTCGGCTACCGTCTGGCGATTCTTTGCGCCGGCGCCGGCGCTCTCTATATCGCCGACCATGCCAGTTGGCGCGCCGCTTATCTGGCGATGGCGGCGCTGATGCTGGTCGGCGTCGGCGGCTGCCTGCTGTCGCCGCGGCTCGATGAGGGGGCGCGCGAGAGGTCGGGCCCGCTCGGCGCGTTCGGCGAGCCGCTCGCCGATCTCGTCCGCCGCTACGGCGCGATGCTCGTCGCCATTCTCGCCCTGGTGGCGATCTACCGATTGCCCGACTTCGTCTCCGGCGTGATGGCCAATCCGCTCTATATCGACCTCGGCTTCTCCTATTCCGACATCGCCACGGTCTCCAAGCTCTTCGGGGTGTGGATCTCGATCGCCGGCGCAATTGGCGGCGGCGTGGCGGTCGCACGTTTCGGGTTGATGCCGAGCTTGCTGATCGGCGGCGCCGCCGCCTCCGCTTCGCATCTGACGCTGGCGCTGCTCGCCGCCTCCGGCGCGCAATTGCCGTTGCTGACGCTTTCCGTCTGCGTCGAGAATTTCGCTGGCGGCTTCGCCGGTTCGGCGCTGATCGCCTATATGTCTTCGCTCGTCTCGCCCGCCTTCGCCGCGACCCAATACGCGCTGCTGTCGTCGCTCTACGCCTTGCCCGGCAAGTTCGTCGGCGGCTTGTCCGGCTTCATGGTCGATACGTTCGGCTACGTGAAGTTCTTCGTCGCCACGGCGACGATCGGCGCGCCGGTCGTGGTCCTGACGCTGATCGTCTGGCGGCTGGCGGCGCGCAAGAAGATCGAACAGCCCACCTAAGATCGCTATGACCGTCCCCGGACTTGGTCCGGAAATTGACCCGGCCACCCAGGCTGTGCGGTCGGTAGCGACGCACGACGCTTACCGTTCGGAAGCAGCAACCCGCCGTCGCTGCTTGGATGGTCGGGCCAAGCCCGGCCATGACGACCTTCTGGGGCGCCGCTTAGCGCCCTACTCGACGTCCTCGACCTGCACCGTGCGGCCGGACAGGCGCTGGGCGAGCGAGGCTTCCATGAACGGGTCGAGATCGCCGTCGAGCACCTCGGCGGGCGTCCCCGAGGTGTGGCCGGTGCGCAGGTCTTTGACCATCTGATAGGGCTGCAGCACGTAGGACCGGATCTGGTGGCCCCAGCCGATGTCGGTCTTCGACGCGGCGTCGGCGGCGGTCTTGGCCTCGCGCAACTCGAGCTCGCGCTCGTAGAGACGCGCGCGCAGCATGTTCCAGGCGGTGGCGCGGTTCTTGTGCTGCGAGCGCTCCGACTGGCAGGCGACGACGATGCCGGTCGGGATGTGGGTGATGCGCACCGCGGACTCGGTCTTGTTGACGTGCTGGCCGCCGGCGCCGGAGGCGCGATAGGTGTCGATGCGGCAGTCGCCCTCGTTGACATCGATCTGGATGCGGTCGTCGACCACCGGATAGACCCACACCGAAGCGAAACTCGTATGCCGGCGCGCGTTGGCGTCGAAGGGCGAAATGCGCACCAGGCGGTGGACGCCCGACTCGGTCTTGAGCCAGCCGTGGGCGTTCAGGCCCTTGACGACGATCGTCGCCGACTTGATGCCCGCCTCGTCGCCTGCTGTCTCTTCGACGAACTCGACCGCGAACTTGCGCCGCTCGGCCCAGCGCACGTACATGCGCAGCAGCATGCGCGCCCAGTCGCAGCTCTCGGTGCCGCCGGCGCCGGAGTGGACTTCGACATAGGAGTCGTTGCCGTCGGCCTCGCCCGACAGCAGCGCCTCGAGCTCGCGGCGCTCGCCTTCCGTCTTCAACGCCCTGAGCTGCGCCAGGCCCTCGATCTCGACGTCGGCGTCGCCCTCCTGTTCGCCGAGCTCGACCAGCGTCGTCGCGTCGTCGAGCTCACGTTCGATCTTGGCGAGCGAGCCGAGCCGGTCGTCGAGCATCGTCCGCTCGCGCATCAACTGCTGCGCGGCGTCGGGATTGTTCCACAGCTCGGGGTCTTCGGATTTGGCGTTCAGTTCGGCGAGGCGGCGCGTCGCGGTATCGACGTCAAAGATGCCTCCTCAGCAGTCCTATGGACTGCTTGATCGTCTCGACCAGCTGTTCGGCTTCGGCGCGCATCGGCAAAAGAATCCTCGTTTGGCGGCGTGAACCTAGTTGGCGTCGGCGGCGATGTAAACGCTCGCCTTCGCGCGCTTGGGCGAGCGCCGCGCGCGTGCGGTCGGCGCCCGTAGGCGCGGTCGCTGACCGCGCCGGACGCGGCCGACGGCCGCGTCGACAAATTCAGGTCCGCGGGCGTTTCAAGATTCATCAACGATGACGCCGTCACAGCCGACGAACGACTGCGGAATTTGCAGTAGGTCAAAGTAAAGGCGGCGGCAAACGGCAATGTCGTCTCCGTCAATACGAATTGACGGAGAGTTTCGGTTGAACGCTCGATTGAAGATCGGCGGCGATCCACATGCGCGCATCGCTGAATTGGAGGCTGAGGCGCGCAATTATCAGGTCGCCTTCGACGGCGTCGGGCAAGGCGTCGGTTTCTTCGATCGCGACAGCCGGCTGATCGCCGCCAACCGGAGCTTCGCCGCCATCCACCGGCTGGCGCCGGGGGCGCTGCGGCCGGGCGCTTCGTTGCGCGAGATCGCCGAAGCGCTCCAGGCGGCGGGAACCTGCCCGATGGCGGTCGACGACTACGTCGCCTATTGCGGCGCGATCCAGGCGGGGGGCGAGCCGCGCGTCTGGTGCGTCACCGTCGCCGACGGACGCGTCCTGCGGGTCCGCCATGAACCGACGCCGGACGGCGGCTGGGTCGCGATCCACGCCGACGTCAGCGAGGCGCGCGAAACCCGCCGCCTGAGAGAGGCGCATGCGACGTTGCAGAGCTTGATCGATCGCGTTCCGGGCCACCTCTGGGTCAAGGATTGCGACAGCCGGTTCGTCGTCGCCAACCAGGCGCTGGCGACGGATTTCGGTCGCGCCGCCGCCGCGGACGTGGTCGGCTTCACCGATTTCGACTTCCGCACGCCGGAGGCGGCGAAGGAGCGCCGTCGACTCGAACTCGGCGTGATCCTCGCCGACGCGCCGATGCTCGACCGCGAAGAGACTTTGGTCACCGCCCACGGCGAAGCCAAGCGGTTCCGATCGACCACGACGACGCTGCGCGACGCCGCCGGGCGGATCGCCGGTCTCATCGGCGTCGAGCTCGAAACCGCCGCGCGCAAAGCGTCCGACGCCGCCGCCGACGTGGTCGACATCCTCGACATGATCGCCGCCGGCGCGGCGGCCGGCGCGGCGCTCGGGGCCCTGCTCCGCCTGATCGAATCGTCGTCGCCCGGCGTCGTCGCGTCGGTCCTGCGGCTCGAGCCCGACGGCGAGCGCCTGCGCCACGCGGCGCCGTCGAATCTGCCGGAGGCGTTGCAGGCGGCGACCGAGGGGCTGCGCATCGACTCCGCCGCCCCTGCTTTTGCCGACGCCGTGTTGCGGCGCGCGACGAGCCTCAGCCTCGACCTCGCCGGCGATCCGCAATGGGCCGGGCTCGGCGGTCTGGCGGCCGCGAGCGGCTTTGGCGCCTGCTGGGCGACGCCGATCCTCGCCAAGGGCGACGAGCCGCTCGGCGTCTTCGCCGTCTATGCGCGCGAGCCGCGCGCCCCCAACGCGGCGGAGACGCGCCGGGCGCGCCTCGCCAGCCGCCTGGCGACGATCGCAATCGAACGCGAACTGTCGGCGGCCGCCCTCGCGCGGATCAAACTGCTGCTTTAGGCGCGGCCGGCGACCGCGCCGACGCGGCCGGCGACCGCGTCTGCAAGATCGACCGCCGCGCAAAAGGCCTGCTCAGTAGAGCCCGCCCGGTCCCGACCCGACCGCTTTCTCGACGTCGGGCGAGAAGCCGTTGGGGTCGGTCGCGCTGTCGCCGAAATAGGAGTCGGGCGGCGAAGTGCCGGGCTTGAACGCCTCGATGATCGAGCCCGGCCCGCTCGAGCGCATGCCGCTGTGGACGTCGACCGAGATCAGCTTGATGCCGGGCGGCACGCGGAACGGCGTGTCGGGCGTGTCTTTCAGCGCCAATTTCATGAAGTCGCGGAAAATCGGCGCGGTGTAGAGCGCGGCCTGGGCGCTGTCGCCGAGCGAGCGGGGCTTGTCGTAGCCCATGAACACGCCGAAGGCGAGGTTGGGCGAATAGCCGACGAACCACAGGTCCTTCGCGTCGTTGGTGGTGCCGGTCTTGCCGGCGAGCGTGCGGTGCAGCTCGCTGATGGCGATGCCGGTGCCGCGCTGGATGACGCCCTGCATGATCGAGGTGATCTGGTAGGCGGTCAGCGGATCGATCACCTGCTCGCGCTTGTCGATCAGCTTGGGCTCGTCCTGGTTGTCCCACTTCGCCGCGTCGCAACCCTGGCAGATGCGTTCGTCGTGCTTGTAGATCGTATTGCCCCAGCGGTCCTGGATGCGGTCGATCAGCGTCGCCTTGATGCGCTTGCCGCCGTTGTCGAACATCGAATAGGCGGTGACCATGCGCAGCACGGTCGTCTCGCCGGCGCCGAGCGACATCGAAAGATAAGGCGGCAGGTTGTCGTAGACGCCGAAGCGCTTCGCATATTCGGTGATCAGCGGCATGCCGATGTCGCGCGCCAGGCGCACCGTCATCTGGTTGATCGAGTGCTCGACGCCGAAGCGCAAGGTGTGCGGCCCGCCGGACTTGCCCTCGAAGTTCTGCGGCGACCAGATTTCGCCGTTGCCCTGGTCGATCGAGATCGGCTCGTCGAGCTCGATCGACGACGGCGTGTAGCCGTTGTCGATCGCCGCGGCGTAGACGATCGGCTTGAACGACGAACCCGGCTGGCGCATCGCCTGGGTGGCGCGGTTGAATTCAGAAAGGTCGTAGGAGAAGCCGCCGACCATCGCCAGCACGCGGCCGGTGAACGGATCCATCGCCACGCAAGCGCCTGAGACCTCAGGAATCTGGCGCAGGCGGAACTCGCCGGCCTTGTCGGCGACCGGCTCGACGTAGACGACGTCGCCGGGCTTGGCGAGCGCCTTCGGCTTCTTTCCCGTCCACTTCATGCCGTCGGGGCCGACGTTTCCGGTTTCGCGTTCCGCGGTCAGCGCCCCCGACTTGTCGCGCTCCGGCTGCAGACCGACCCGCAACGCAGTGTCGGAGACGTCGAGCACCACCGCGAGCCGCCACGGCTTGATGTCGCCGTATTCGGGAATGTCGCCGAGCGGCACGCCCCAGTCCTGGCCGAGGTCGATCGTCTTGACCGCGCCGTGCCAGCCGTGCGCCTCGTCGTAGTGCACCAGCCCGTCGACCAGCGCCTTTCGCGCCATCAGCTGCAGCTTGGGATCGAGCGTCGTGCGCACCGACAGGCCGCCCTCGTAGAGCTTCTGCTCGCCATAGCGCTCGGACAGCTCGCGCCGCACTTCCTCGGCGAAGAAGCCGGCGGCGATCGAATTGGGGGTCTGCACGCGCGGGGTGACGACCAGCGGTTCGGCGCGCGCGGCCTTCGCCTGCTCGGCGGTGATGTAGCCGTCCTCGGCCATGCGGCCGATCACGTAGTTGCGCCGTTCGATGGCGCGGTCGTGGTTGCGGAACGGGTTGAGCGCGCTCGGTTCCTTCGGCAGCGCGGCGAGATAGGCGACCTCGGCGACCGACAATTCGTGCACCGACTTGTCGAAATAGCCGAGCGCTGCGGCGGCGACGCCGTAATTGCCGAGGCCGAGATAGATTTCGTTGAGGTAGAGTTCGACGATCT
>Ga0326728_10005267_pt1 | contig 36724 bp, 32 predicted proteins | sample MB3enrmetagenome_FD_207602 | JGI IMG/M metagenome (GOLD analysis project Ga0326728, IMG submission 207602) | Lab enriched peat soil microbial communities from McLean, Ithaca, NY, United States - MB31MN | ecosystem: Environmental > Terrestrial > Soil > Wetlands > Peat | place: USA: New York...
ATGCTGAGGCGCTCGGGATGGAAGGTGAGGTTGGGCGACTCCGTGTTGAGGATCGAGTAATCGTTGCCGCGGCGCAGCTCCAGCGTGACCTCGCCGGTGATGGGTTTGGCGACCCAGCGCTGGGCGGATTCGCGCAGCATGATGGCCTGGGAGTCGAACCAGCGGCCCTGGTAGAGGAGCCGGCCGAGCTTGCGGCCATTGTCGCGATACTGCTCGATGGTGTCTTCGTTGTGAATGCCGGTGATGAGGCGCTCGTAGGCGATGAAGAGCAAGGCGAGGCCGGGCGCTTCGTAGATGCCGCGGCTCTTGGCCTCGATGATGCGATTCTCAATCTGGTCGGACATGCCCAGCCCATGGCGGCCGCCGATGCGGTTGGCTTCGAGCAGAAGCTCGACGGGGTCGCTGAACTCGTGGCCGTTGAGCGCGACGGGAGATCCCTCTTCAAAGCGGACGGCGACCTCTTCGCGCGGGATCTCGACATCGTCGCGCCAGAAGGCCGCGCCCATGATGGGAACGACGATCTTGATGGAGGTAGAAAGCTGCTCCAGGTCTTTTGCCTCGTGGGTAGCGCCCAGGATGTTGGAGTCGGTGGAGTAGGCCTTCTCCGCGGACATCTTGTAGGCAAAGCCGTGGCGCTGCATGAAGGCGGACATCTCCGCGCGACCGCCGAGTTCGTCGATGAAAGCGGCGTCGAGCCAGGGCTTGTAGACCTTGAGGCCGGGATTGACGAGCAGGCCGTAGCGGTAGAAGCGCTCGATGTCATTGCCCTTAAACGTCGAGCCGTCGCCCCAGATGTGGACGTCGTCCTCCCGCATGGCGGCCACCAGCATGGTGCCGGTGACTGCGCGGCCGATCGGGGTGGTGTTGAAGTAGGGGACGCCGGCAGTGGTGATGTGGAATGCGCCGGCCTGGAGCGCGGCGATGCCTTCGCGAACCAGCGGGCCGCGGCAGTCGATGAGGCGGGCCTTTTCCGCGCCGTATTCGAGGGCCTTGCGCGGAATCTCGTCGTAGTCGGCTTCATCGGGCTGGCCCAGGTTGGCTGTGTAGGCGTAGGGGATGGCGCCCTTCAGCCTCATCCAGTGCAGGGCGGCGGAGGTGTCGAGCCCGCCGGAGAAGGCGATACCAACCTTCTGGCCGAGGGGCAAGGATTCGAGAATTACGGGCATACTGAAAAGCCTCAGGGGTCAGGGTTCAGGGGTTAAGGCTCAGGGACCTGATCATTGAAATTAAAGCTCATCCTTGATCACCTCAAAAAAGGTCGTTGATTCGCATTAAAAGGAGGCGGCTCTTCATTCGAGTTTTCGGATGGCCGCTTGAACTGCTTCAGATGCCACGCGTGTTTCCTCAAGATCGCGTGAGTTATAGGCAGCCCTGAACCGTTCAACCTCTTGACTTTCCAAAATCAGCGTTCGAATAGCAAGCCAAGCGCTCCTGCGAACCAAATCTCTTTGCCATACATCAAAGAACCAAAGGCCAAGCGCGACAAGTGTGCCGAACGCTATGCATGAGTACCACCGCGCATGTGCGAATAGCCCGTACAAGAACGCAGCCACCATTATTTGCGCGACAATAATGAGTGTCCTTACAAAAGCTGTAACCACTTTCGCCCCTCTGGGAAAAACTATTAGCGATTGCAAGGGATCAGAGATTTTGTTAACCTGCGGCCAGAATCTCTTTCATGCACATCCCCGCTATGATGGTTTCTGCCAGTAATGCCTAATAGCCAGCGGAACCTTTTGGCAGATTTGGTTTGGGCGGCTCACTTTCGTCATCAATCGGCTGAATTGGTTCTTTTGGTGGCATCGGCGTATTGCGCCCCGGAATATCCGGGCCGTGTGATTCCTTTAACTCCTCGATTCTTTTGCGGACACCTTTCAGGTCGCTCATCTTTCCATCTCCTTTCGTAACTGGATGCGTCGCGGTAAAACTGACCCCTGATCCCTCACTGAAAACTCGCCGTGTTTGCCAGTCCTCCGAGCAGCAGCAGCAGCAATGCCTTCTGGCAATGCATGCGGTTTTCGGCCTGATCGAAGACGATGGACTGCGGGCCGTCGAGCACCTCGTCGGTGACTTCGGCGTTGCGGCGCGCGGGCAGGCAGTGCATGAAGACCGCATGGGGCGCGGCTTTGCGCATCAGCGCCTCGTTCACCTGGAAGGGCCGGAAGATGGGCTCTCGCTTGGTGGACTCGTGCTCGAAGCCCATGCTGACGCACACGTCCGTGTAGACCGCGTCGGCGCCTTCGACCGCGAGCTGCGGGTCCTGGAGCAATCGAATCTCGCAGTTGTTGGCCTGCGCAATTTCACGCGCGCGCGTGACGATCTCGATGTCCGGCGAGTAGCCGCGCGGCGTGGCGATGGTGACATTCGTCCCCAGTTGCGCGCCGGTAAGCATCAGCGAGTGGCAGACGTTGTTGCCGTCGCCGACGAAGGTGAAGTTGACGCCGGCGGCCGTGCCGAAGTGCTCTTCAATTGTCATGAAATCGGCCAGCGCCTGGCAGGGATGCTCGAAGTCGCTGAGCGCGTTGATGACCGGCACGCGCGAGTTGGCGGCCATCTCTGTGATGGTGTCGTGCGCGTAGGTGCGCAGCACGATCACATCCACCCAGCGCTCCACGTTGCGCGCCACGTCGGCGATGGATTCGCGCTCGCCGAGCGGCGAGCTGGTCTGATCGACGAAGATGGCGTTGCCGCCCATGGTGTTGATGCCGGCCTCGAAGCTGAGGCGCGTGCGCAGGCTGGCCTTCTCGAACATCAGCACCATCTGCCTGGCGTCGAGTGCATGGCGGTACTCGCGCGGATTACGCTTGACCTCGTGACCCAGCTTGAGGATGGCCCGCACCTCGGCGCTGGATAGATCGCCGACGGAACACAGGTCCTCGCCTGCGAGGCGCGCGGCGGCGGCAAGAATATCGGGATCTTTTTGAACGGGCACGGCCGGGGCCGGCCGTTCCATGGTTGCTCTGCTAGCCATGGCTGGTTCCTCCCGCGGCAACGGCGACGGCCTGATCCGCGCCTGCCGCGCTTGCGTATTCCGTAAAGACTGCCTCCAGCGCCGCAATGGTCGTGTCCACGTGGGCGCGCTCGAAGATGTAGGGCGGCAGGAAGCGCAGCACCGTATCGCTGGTGCAGTTGATGATGACGTGGCGCTTCAGCATCGCGGTGACGGCGTGCTTGGCCAGGTCGGCGGAGTTGAGTTCGGCGGCGATCATCAGGCCCTTGCCGCGCACGTCGATAATGCATGCATGCCGTTCGGCCAGCGAGCGCAGCTGCTCCTGGAAGTACTCGCCGACCTCGACGACATGTTCGAGAAGATGGTTCTCTTCGATGGCGTCGATGACGGCGATGGCGACGGCGCAGGCCAGCGGGCCTCCGCCAAAGGTGGTGCCGTGCATTCCCGCGTGGAATGCGCGCGCGACCTCGTTGGTACAGAGCGTGGCGCCCATGGGAAGGCCGCCGGCAAGCGGCTTGGCCAGCATGGTGATGTCGGGCTGGATGCCGTAGTACTGGTAGGCGCACCATTTTCCGGTGCGGCCCATGCCCGCCTGAATCTCATCCACGATCACCAACGCTCCCGTCGAGTCGGCTAGCGCGCGGGCCTCGGCGAAGAACTCCTGCGAGAGCGGGCGCACGCCGCCCTCGCCCTGGAACGCTTCAAGGAGAATGGCGCAAACTTCATTGGAGAACTTGGCGCGCAGATCGTCCACATCGTTGAAGTTCACAAACTCGAAGCCAGGAACGACCGGGGCGAAGGGCAAGCGGTATTTTTCCTTGTGCGTGGCCGAGATGGAGCCGAACGTGCGGCCATGAAAGCTCTGCTCGAGAACCAGAAACTTGGTCCCGATTTCCCTGCCCTCTTCGCGCAGAACTCCGGCGTGAGCGCGCGCCAGTTTGAGTGCGGCCTCGACGGCCTCGGTGCCGGAGTTGGAGAAGTATGCGCGGTCCATGCCGGTGCGCTCGGTCAGCCGCTCGGCCAGCCCCGCCTGCTTATCGTTGAAGTAGTAGTTGGAGGCGTTGATCAGCGTGCAGCTCTGTTTGGCGATGGCCTCTTCAATCACCTTGTTGCGGTATCCCAGCGCGTTGACGCCGATGCCGCTCAGCAGGTCCAGATAGCGATCGCCGTTCTCGTCGATCAGATGGACGTCCTCGCCGGCTACAAACAAAACGGGAAAACGATCGTAAGTATGGATGAGGAGCCGCGCCTCGGCGGCTTGAATCTCTTCGAGCTTTGTCATTTCTTCTCCTTAGGCCACCATCACTTCGGTGCCGTATGCTACGCGGGAACTGCACAGGTCGGGCAACGATCCGGCAGCCTCTGCGGGTAAAATGCGAACGCGCTTCACGCCGTTCAAAAGGGCCTCGCGGCAGGCGCTCAATTTGGGTAACATGCCGCCCGAGATGACGGCGCTCTTGGCCATCTCGGCGATCTGATCGATGGAGAGCCATCGGAGTACCTCGCCCGTCGCGCCCTTCACGCCGGGCACATCGGTGAGGAAGACCAGCGCGTCGGCGCGGCAGGCAATGGCGCAGGCCGCGGCCATCTCGTCGGCGTTGATGTTGTAGTACTGGCCGTCGAAACCGAGCGCCACAGAGCAGAGAACCGGCACGCCGTTCAACTGCCAGATGGCTTCGATCCATCGCGCATCGCTGGCGGCGATCTCGCCCACGAAGCCCAGGTCGGGAGCGGTGCGCTTCTTGCGCGCGCGGAACATTAGCCCGTCGCCGCCGCTGAGACCCACGGCCGGCTGACCGAGCGCACCCAGAGCGGCCACCAAACCCTTGTTCACCTTGCCGGCGAAGACCATCAGCGCCACATCGCGGGTCTCGGCATCCGTAACGCGCAGGCCGTCGATGAATTCGCTTTGCTTGCCGAGCGCCTTCAACATCCGGGTCAACTGCACGCCGCCGCCATGAACCACGGCCACCTGATGGCGGTCGCGCACCAATTCCGCGATGGCGCGCGTGCAACCCGCGAGCAGGGACGGCGTCTCAAGGCCCGCGCCACCCAGTTTGACGACGTACTTCATTCCCGGCCCTCCGCCTCGGGCTTCATTCAAGCCCTTCCGCTTCGTTGTAGCCCAGCATGACGTTAAGATTCTGCACGGCCTGGCCGGACGCGCCCTTTAACAGGTTGTCGAGACAACTGACAATGACGGCGCGACGCCCGTCGACGGCCAGGTGGAAGCCGATGTCGGCGTAGTTGGTGCGCACCGAGTATTGAATCTGCGGCAGTGTCTTATCGTAAAGCCGGACCATGGGACTGCCTGCGAAAAACTCGTGATAGACGCGGGCCACGGTAGCCGCTGTCTGCACCTCGCAGAAACGGACGTAGATGGTGGAGAGAATCCCGCGCGGAATCGGCAGCAGATGGGGCGTGAAGACGATCTGGCTGGCGTCTATGCCGATCTGCTCCAGCAACTCGCCGGTGTGACGATGCGTGAAGAGCCCGTAAGCCGACAGATTGTCCGCCGCATACATGAAGTGCGTCCTGGCCGTGGGCGCTTTGCCCGCGCCGCTCAGGCCGCTTTTTGCGTCGGCGACGATGCCGTGGCCGAGGTCGACCAGCCCGGCGGCCACCAGCGGCTTGAGGGCCAGAATGATCGAGGTCGCATAACAGCCGGGGTTGGCCACGAGGCGCGCGCCGGCAATCTGCTCGCGATGCAGCTCCGGCAAGCCATAGACGGCTTGCGCCTGGATGGCCGCGGCCCGCTCCGTCCCTTCGTCCTCGAAGGCGTAGACCGCGCGGTTGGCCGCGTCAATGAGCCGCCACGCGCCGCTCAGGTCGATCACCCGCAGACCGCGCGCAAGCGCTTCCGGCGCCCACTCCCGCGACTGCTCGTGCGGCGTGGCGAGGAACAAAACCTCAACGCCGCGCGCCGCCAGCAGCTCCCATGAAAAGGGCTCCTGCTTGAGCGATGCGAACTCAGGGCCGCCCGCCAACTGCGGATGAATCTCAGTGAGAGGAACTCCGCCGCGCGCCGCGTCTCTGGCTTCCACGCGCCCGGCAAATACCGGAGGCTTGCCCTTAAGGCGAGGATGCCGCAATAGTAGCCGCGCCAGCTCAGCGCCCGCGTATCCCGTCACTCCCACAACTGCCGTTTGCACCGTATCGTTCATGACTCCAGCATCTTCCTCAGTCGAGCTTCCACTTCGCTTGCCTGGCGCGCGTCGGGACAGATTACCAGCACCGTATCGTCGCCGGCTACGGTTCCCACCACCTCCGCCCATCCCTCGCGGTCCAGGGCCGCGGCCACCGGCTGGGCTCCGCCCTTCACAGTTCCCACAACCACCTGGTTCATGGCCTGGCGCGCTCGCAGGCCAAAACCTTCCATCATCTCCGCCATCGGGGGCGGGCCGTCGGCTTCCAACGCCGCGCCATTGCCGTTGGGCAGGGAGTAGCCGCCGGGGCCCTTCGAGAGCCGCATCTCGTGAATATCGCGCGAGAGCGTGGCCTGCGTGACCTCGAAGCCGCGTCGTCGCAGCTTGCGGCGCAGTTGGTCCTGGTTGGTGACCGCGGAGCTGGACACCAGCTCCCGTATCGCGTTATGGCGTTGAAATTTCATTGTCTCATTGCCGGTAGAGTGAAAGCGCGGCCCGCAATATGAAAGCCGCACATGAATAAATATACACAAAAAGTGTATAAGTATGCAAGTCAATTCCAAGAATCGCACGAAAAAGGCTCTCCCGCCCTGCTCCGGCCGGGAGGTGGCGGACCGCGACCTACTCAGGATACACAACCGTCGCGATGCACATGCGGCCAGCGGAGCTCCTGGCTTCGGCAGCGGATCGAGCCGAGCCGCTCCCGGCGAATACGGCGAAATGCGGCAGATGCCACCAAGGTGGGACAGGGCATGACCCGATTGGGGGATGCCCTAAAGGAAAAAAAACGGAAGATTTGGAAGACCGCAACCCCTCTGCGCTGATACACTTGCGACTGGCCTCACTGGAGGACTGGCTGCATCTCCCTGCCTAATTCCATGACACCTGTCGGTACGATCTCCACACTCAACGATCTGTTTCGCCGGATTGCAGCGGCAGGGAGCCCGCGCGCCATGCTCTGGCAGGACGAGTTCGGCCAGTGGCAGCCCATCTCCTCGGACCAGGTTTACCAGCGGGTCAGGGTTCTGGCCGGAGCATTTCTCGGCTGGGGCGTGCAAAAAGGCGACCGCATCGCCCTGATTGGCGAGAATCGCTGGGAGTGGGCGATCACCGACTTCGCCACCCTGGCTATCGGCGCCGTCGATGTGCCCATTTACCCCACGCTGACCGGCGACCAAGTGGCGGCGCTCGTGCGCGACGCCGGCTGCCGCATTGCCGTGGTCTCCACGCGCAAGCAATTCGACAAGCTGAACGCGGTCTGCGACCAGACGCAACTGGAGCGGATTCTGATCATGGATTCGGCCGCGCCGCCGGAGGGGGCCATTCCTTTCAGGGAGGTGCTTGCCGGGGCCGATGCCTTCGCCATCAATCGCGACCCGGTCTTCGACGAGATGGTCGCCTCCGTGGAACCGAAAGATCTGGCTACGCTGATTTATACGTCCGGAACGACCGGCGAGCCCAAGGGAGTGGCGCTCACGCACGGAAACATCGCCGCCAACCAGAACTACGCCCCCATGGACTTCGACTTCAACTCCGACGACGCTCTGATCTCCTTTCTGCCTCTGTCGCACATTACGGCTCGTGCGCTGGATTACATCATGTACTCCTTTGGGGTGCAGGTGGCTTATTTGTCGCAGTTCGACAGGTTGCCCGAGGCGATGCGCGAGATCCGGCCCACGGTCTTTGTGGGCGTGCCGCGCGTCTTCGAAAAGATTCGCCAGGAGGTGGAGCGGCGGGCCGGCCTCTCGCCGGTGAAGAAGCGGCTGCTGGCCTGGGCTGTTAAGGTGGGCGAAGCTCATCAGGATACGGTGTATGACGGCCGCAGACCTGACTCCACCTGGTGGAATCTGGCCGACGAGCTTGCTTACTCCAAGGTGCGCGAGGCGTTTGGCGGCCGGGTGAAGATCTTTGTCCCCGGCGGCGCGCCGCTGGGCATCGATACCGCCAAATGGTTCGCCTCGGTGGGGATCGCGCTTTGGGAGGGATATGGGCTGACCGAGACCTCGCCGGTGATCGCTCTCAACACGCCGCTGAGGCATCGCATCGGCTCCGTAGGCATGCCGGTGTCCAACGTGGAGCTGAAGTTTGCCGAAGACGAAGAGTTGCTGGTTCGCGGGCCGTCGGTCTTTGAGGGCTACTGGCATAAGCCTGAACTCAGTGCCGAGTGCCTTGATGCGGAGGGATGGTTCCGCACCGGCGACATCGGCCGCCTGGACGCGGATGGATTCCTCTACATCACCGACCGCAAAAAGGAGCTTCTGAAGACCTCGGGCGGCAAGATGGTGGCGCCCCAGCCCATTGAAAGCAAGCTGAAGAACAGTTCCCTGGTGGCGCACGCGGCGCTGGTGGGCGACAGGCACAAGTTCATCTCCGCGCTGATCTCGCCCAACTTTGCCGCGCTGGAGGATTGGGCCCGGCAGCAAGGCATTGAGACCGCATCGCGCGCCGAATTGGTAGCCGATAGCCGCGTGGTTGACCTTTACGGCGAGATTGTCAAGGAAGTGAATGGCAGCCTGGCAAACTTCGAGACCCTCAAGCGCTTCCGCGTTGTTCCCGACGAGTGGACGCAGGAGAGCGGAGAGTTGACGCCCTCCATGAAGCTCAAGCGCCGGGTGATTACGGCGCGATATGCGGAGGTGATCCACGCGCTTTACGCGGACGAGGCGACCGCGCACGGCGAATAGGCGAGACCAGCTTGCCGCCGATCGCGGCGCGCTTGCTCCATAAGCGGCCCAGGCCGCGGAAGAACGGTGCGCCCCAGGCGCCGACCGCCAGCAGTGCGCCGAAGAGGATGACCGCGTCGATGCTGAGCCGCCCGGAGCGCGACCAGTACGCATCCGGTTCCAGGTCCAGCCAGATGGAGAACTCGTCCAGCGTCAGCGCCGCCCCCACTCCGTAGCTGACCGACATGAGCCGGCTGAGGAAGATGGAGAGCGGCGAGTGCGAGCGTCCCAGGTCCAGGAGCCAGCCGTAGCCCACCAGCAGCAGGATCAGAATCCCCCAGACCAGGTGGTGAATGTGCGTTCCATGAATCACCACCCACTGGAAGTGTCCCTCGTGATTCACGATGCGGTGGACGAGGATGCGGACTCCCACAAAGGTGAACAGGAAGGAGACCGAAGCGATGAACATGCGCCGGCGCGGCCGGTCGGGGATGGTGGCGCGGATCAGGTATCCCAGCCGGGTCAACTGCAGCAGCACCAGCAGCACAGCGGCTACCAGGCCGGCAAACGCCAACAGCAACAACGCTCCCGTTCCGGGCATATGCGGCATACCTTATTGAACCATTGCCACGCGCTATTCCCAAGCGGGAAATACTGAGAGGCCATATCTTCGAGCGGAGTGAGCGCGGTCACGATTTTGCTTTACAGCGGCGGAGTACACTGGTTAAGGCGTCGAGAGCGGCGGTGAGCACCCCGGCTTCTTCCCGTTTGCGGCGCACAGTTCAGGGACATGTTCCCGGCTCGGCCAGCACTCCCAGCGCTTGGAACGGCCGCGCACATTTCGATCAGGAGATTCTTACGATGCGAGTTGCTTTGCTGACCGGTGGCGGCGATTGCCCCGGACTGAATGCGGTGATCTATGCGGTTGTCAAGAAGGGCATCAACCACTATGGCGATGAGTTCATCGGCTTTCTGAACGGCTGGCGGGGCGTGCTGGACAACAACTTTATTCCCCTCACGCTGGAGAACACCGACGGAATCCAACTGAGGGGCGGCACCATCCTGCATTCCTCGCGCACCAACGTGAAGAAGATTCCCGGCGGCATCGAGAAGGTTCAGGAGGTTCTCAAGATCAACAAAATCGACGCCCTGATCGCGCTGGGCGGCGACGACACGCAGTCGGTGACCCTGTATCTGAGCGAGAACGGCGTGCCCAGCGTGGGCGTGCCCAAGACCATCGACAACGACATAAGCGGCACCGACCAGACCTTCGGGTTCGATACCGCTGTGATGATCGCCACCGAGGCCGTCGATCGCATCCACACCACCGCCGACTCGCACAATCGCGTGGTCGTCGTCGAGGTGATGGGCCGCGATGCCGGCTGGATCGCTTATGCCTCCGGCGTGGCCGGCGGGGCGCATGTGATCCTGGTCCCCGAGAAGGAGATCGACATCGACCACGTCTGCGCTCTGCTCAAATACAACTACGACCACGGCAAGCACTACGGCGTGGTGGTGGTGGCCGAGGGCTGCCATCTGCCCGAGGTTGGCCAGGTGATCAATGAGTCGGCCAAGCTGGACTCTTTCGGCCATGTGCGGCTGTCGGGCATCGGCGAGGCGCTGGCCGAGTTGATCGAGGAGAAGACCGGCTTCGAGACCCGCTCCGTGAACCTGGGCCACACCCAGCGCGGCGGCGTTCCCACGGCCTACGACCGCCTGCTGGGCCAGCGCTACGGTTTGCACGCCATCGACATGGTGCATGACAAGAAGTGGGGCCGGATCGCCGTGCTCAAGGGTCTCGACATCACCGACATCACCATAAAGGAAGCCATCGCCGCCAACCGCCGCCTCGACCAGCGTTTCTTCGACGTGATTGCGGATCTGGAAGCGAAGGTTTAGGTTCTCAGGCGTTTCTGGGCATGTGGAAGGCCATCCTCATTGCGAGGGTGGCCTTTTGCTTGCGCGCCGCGCTGCGCGGGAGACGAGGAGGGTGGGTTAGAGTTGGGCTGTGCTTTACCGTCTTTACACCGAGGAGGACTTCGCTCCGCTCTACGCCGTCGAGGAGGTCTGCTTTCTGCCGCCTTTGCGCTTCAGCCGCCGGCAGATGCGCCGGCTTATCCACGCCAGCAATGCTGTGACCTGGATCGCGGAGCAGGACGGGCTGATGTGCGGCTTTGCCGTCGTGGAATGGATGCGGGAGAGGCGCGGGGTCGTTGCATACGTTCAAACCATCGAGGTTGCTCCGGAGCGGCGCGGCCAGGGCGTTGGCGGGGAGTTGCTGCGCAGGGTCGAAGGCTCGGCGCGCGCTGCGGGTACGCAGGAGATCTGGCTTCACGTGGATGCCGGGAACGCCGCCGCGATCCGGCTCTATGAGGCGAACGGCTATCGAATCGAGGGCAGGAGAGAGAACTATTACCCGCCTGGCCGGGCGGCGCTGATCTGCCTGAAGGCGCTGGGAAACGAGCCGGCGGGTTGAAGCATCCTCATAGCTCCGGGATTGTGGGCGCCCCATCCTTCGAGCTTCCGCCGCGCAGGGCAAACGCATCCTGAATCGCACCTGTATGCGAAGAAAAACACCGTGCAAAATACTGAATTCATGCGCTTTGTAACAAGGGCACGACTTCAGTCGGGCCGCATATGATCGGAAGGTATTACGTTGGGCTTTAGCCCCTGTGTGCGGCATCGGCCGGCAATCGGCCAAGGGGATCTGGAGACGCTGGCAGGGGCTAAAGCCCTTATTGTCTAATGCTTCCGTGGCGGCCCGACTGAAGTCGTGCCCTCTTACAAAACCGACCGTCGATAGCTGTCAGGGGAATTAAGATGTGTTTGCCTTCGTCCGCCGCGAGCGCTGAACCCGCCAGCAGCCCGGCGGTGATACCCTGACGTTGAGACAACCCAAGCTTTCTACGGGGAGAGAACGCAATGGCATTGTTCAAGACATCGAATCCAGCACTGGGCAACAATACGTTCAACGACTTTGCCGATAGCCGGTATGGCGGCGCCATCGACGTGGCCGGCCGTATGACTCTGAGCGGCACGGTGAACAAGACCGGCATTCTGTTGGTTTGCGCCATCGCCAGCGCCGGCTGGACCTGGCACCAGTTCATGCAGACGCGCGCCTTTGCCGATGTTGCGCCGCTGATGCTGGCCGGACTGCTGGGCGGATTCATCTGCGCCATGGTCACCGTCTTCAAGAAGGAGTGGTCTCCGGTGACAGCGCCGCTCTATGCGCTGCTGGAAGGCCTGGCGCTTGGCGGCATCTCCGCGGCCGTCGACCTGCGCTATCCGGGCATTGGCATCGAGGCCGTGAGCCTGACCTTCGGCACGCTCCTGGTGCTGCTGCTCGTTTTTAGCTCGGGAGTTATCAAGGTCACAAACAAGTTTCGCATCGGAATTGTCGCGGCCACCGGCGGCATTGCGCTTTTCTACCTGTTGCAGATGGTGCTCCGCCTCTTCGGCGTCCACTTCGCCGCCATCAATGGCTCCGGGGTGATCGGGATCGGATTCAGCCTCATCGTGGTAGCTGTGGCGGCGCTGAACCTGGTGCTCGATTTCGACTTCATCGAACGAGGCGTGCAGTGCGCCGCTCCCAAGTACATGGAGTGGTACGGCGCCTTCGGAATCATGGTCACGCTGGTCTGGCTCTATCTTGAGATCCTGCGCCTGCTGGCCAAGATGAACAGAAGATAGCAGAAGCATCCGAATCGCAGCCCGCCGAGTCGCGCGGCTCAGAAGCCGGAATTGGCCCGCCAGGCAAGTGCCTTTCCTGGCTCTTGTGGCGCCTTTCGGCGGCGCTTGTCATCCGTTGAGAGCCTAAAATCAAAGAGAAATGGCGAAAAGACTGCGGGTTGGCATCTTGTTTGGCGGGCGGAGCGGCGAGCATGAGGTTTCGCTGCTTTCGGCGGCTTCTGTACTGAGGGCGATCGATCGCAAGAAGTTCGATGTGACGCCCATCGGGATCACCAAGGAGGGGCACTGGCTGGCGGCTGGGGATGCGCGCGGGCTCCTGGAAGGGGACGAGAGCGCGGTGGCGCGGCGGCTGCGGGCTGGCGATCCCGAGGCTACGCCGGGGGCGAAGCTGCTGCACGAAGGGATTCCCACGCTGATGGCGCCGGAGCCTGCGGCGGCTTCGGTTCCGGAGGCCGGCGCGGCGGCGGTTTCGGCGCTCGCGGTGGAGGCCGCGCGGCCCTCCGCATCGATGCTGGATGTGGTCTTTCCCGTGCTGCATGGGACCTTCGGTGAGGATGGGACGATCCAGGGGCTCTTTGAGCTGGCGGGGATTGCCTATGTGGGCTCGGGCGTGCTGGGCTCGGCGGCGGGGATGGACAAGGACGTGATGAAGCGGCTCTTTGTCCAGGCGCGGCTGCCCATCGTGAAGCACGTAACGCTGCTCAGGGCGGAGTGGGAGGAGCAGCCGGGCAAGGTAGCCGCCCGAATCGAGGCGGCGCTCAAGTACCCGGTCTTCGTGAAGCCGGCGAACCTGGGCTCGTCGGTGGGCATTTCGAAGGCGCACGGCCGCAAGGAGCTGGGTCCGGCGCTCGATCTGGCTGCCCGGTACGACCGCAAGCTGGTTGTGGAGCAGGGGGTGGGCGGCAGGAAGGGTAAAGCCCGCGAATTCGAGGTTGCGGTGCTAGGCAACGATTCGCCGCAGGCCAGCGTGGTGGGCGAGATCGTTCCCGGCAAGGAGTTCTACGACTACGAAGCCAAGTACCTGGTGGAGGGATCGGTGCCCGTGATTCCGGCCAAACTGACCAAGACCAAGAGCAGACAGATCAGGGAGATGGCGGTGGCGGCCTTCCGCGCCTGCGACCTCTCCGGCCTGGCGCGAGTGGACTTTCTGATGGAGCCAGCGGGCAAGCGGCGCATCTACTTGAACGAGGTGAACACCATGCCGGGGTTCACGCAGATCAGCATGTATCCCAAGCTGTGGGAGGCCACGGGTGTCAGCTACAAGGATCTGATCACCCGGCTGATCGAGCTGGCGCTGGAGCGGCAGGCGGAGAAGAGCCGGACTTCGTATAGCAGAGATTAGGGAGTAAGTATCCACCGGCAGAGCCGGTGGCTTTACGGTTGCTGGCCCCTCAAAGGGGCCTGATCGCAACCGTTGAAAAGCAAAAGCAAGAACAAAAGCAAAAGCCCGATCATCATTCAGCGTGCGACTGCATCGACAGGAGCCGACCTAAAAACCGACTCCCGCAAATGTCAAACTGCTGCTGCCACCCCGGCAGAGCCGGGGGAACTCCCGTTACATTAGGTTCTTGCCGATATGAATCCGGGAGGCGCGGCTACATCATGCATCCGATTGGAACGTATGTCATGCCGTTGTATACCTGAGTGATGGACTCTCGTTGTCGGCTCGTTACTACGCCAATCCTGAGACCATCCACGGCCGAATGAAGCCGGGCTGCAAGGTCGGCGACTTCCTGTACTGACGCCTCTTTTCCGGGCAGCAAGAAGACGGCTTTCTCAGCTCGGCTGGTCATGATCTCCGCAACGATTTGCGGCGCCCGCTGCGCCCCTACGCCTTCTTCGTTTAACCAGACTTGTCCGTCAGGCCCCCAATGAATGACGACCGGCCTCCCGTCACCACAGTCGGAAGGACCTTCGCGAAGGAGTTCAACCCGGACCCCACGGGCCGGGGGCGTGGGATTGGCTCCAATGACCATAGTAAGCACAAGGAACAACCCGGCGATTGGCGCAGAAGCCGTCTGGAGCAGTTGATCGGGAAATCCTACACTCTTCATGTTCAAAGAGACACCGTCGGCAAGGGAATTGTTCCCGGCCTGTGAAGAAACCGCCAGCTTGCTTTCGGTGTCTAACGGGGGAGTATGCTGGTTGGTGAGGCTTGATCTCCGATCCCCGGTCCCTGACCCCTGATCTCTGATCTCTAACCCCTGTACTTCGAGGGAATTCGCCATGACCTTGATGGATGCTCCCGCTTTCGATGAGGCCCGCGACCGGCGGCGCCAGAGGATTCTATATGGCTCCGGCGCGCTGCTGGTGGTGCTGTTTGTAAGTTGGTGGCTGGTCGCGGGGAGGCCCGTCGACTGGCCGTGGAACTGGAACAGCTACCTGTTCGGCAGGGCAGCGGTGAACGATTTTCTGACTGCTGTGGAGCGGAACGACCTGCCCACTGCCTACGGGATCTGGACGCACGACAAGAATTGGCAGCGGCATGCGGCGCAGAATGGCGCCTATCCCTTTTCCCGGTTTCAGGAGGACTGGAGCTCGACCAGTTCGGCCAACGAATATGGGGTGATCCAGAGCCACAAGATCGCGCTGGCAGGGCGGTATGGGAATGTGCTTCTGGTAGCGGTGCTGATCAATGGGCGCAAGAGCGGGGCTCTGAACCTGACCTACGATCCGAAGGCTCACACGCTGAGCTTTGCGCCGGATGGGGTAGGGCTGTATCTGGGGCCGTAAGCAGACGGCGGCCCGGCAAATCAGTCCTGTTTTGGAAAGAGATGCTGAGGTCGGCGGAGTGAACGGCGATCCCGTAACACCATAGGAATGACGCAGTTTTATGGGCTCCATTCTCTTCGCGGAAGGGCGGAGGGATGGAGTCCTTGGCTTTTTGGGGCGGGTTGTTCCCTATGGGGCGGATTCCCCGGCGGCCAAGGCGGCAAGCGTCGCTTCCAGGCTGGCTGCATCTTCGACATTGAGAGGTCTTTGGGCAGGGTCGATCTGGCGGAGCAACCCGCAGAGGACCTTTCCCGGACCAACTTCAACAAACAACTCCGCTCCCGCGCCCAGCAGGGAGTGCACACAATCCACCCAGCGGACGGCGCTGGTGACCTGGCGAATGAGGGCGTCGCGGGCGGCCTCGGCGGTGGTGACCAGGCCGCCGGTGACGTTGGCGGCCACGGGGATGCGGGGATCGGCGAGCGCGAGGGTCGAGAGCACGCGGGCGACCTCCTCCTGCGCGGGCCGCATGAGGGCGCAGTGGAAGGGCGCGCTCACCGGCAGCGGGACGGCGCGGCGGGCGCCTTTGAGTTTGCACAGCGCCGAGGCTTTCTCGACCGCCGCAAAGGCGCCGGAGATTACCGTCTGGCTGGGGGAGTTGAGGTTGGCGGCGGCCACGGTGAGTCCGGTTTCGGCCGCGGCTTCGCGGCAGGCTTCGGCCACCAGGGCCGCATCCAGGGCAAGCACGGCGGCCATGGCGCCCTGCCCGGCCGGTACGGCCAATTGCATGGCCCGGCCGCGGGCCTTGACGGCGCGCACGGAATCGGCAAAACCAAGCGTTCCGGCGGCCACGTGCGCCGACCACTCGCCCAGTGAATGGCCGGCGGCAAAGGCCGGCTCGACGCCGTGCGCGGCCAGCACGCGCCAGGCGGCGACGCTGACGGCGACAATGGCCGGCTGGGTGTTTTCAGTGAGCCGGAGTTCTTCTTCCGGGCCGTCGAAGACAATCTTCGAGAGCGGGAAGCCGAGGGCCTCATCGGCTTCGGCAATGGTCTGGGCAGCGACGGGAAAGCGAGCCGCGAGGTCGCGGCCCATGCCAACGGCCTGCGAACCCTGCCCCGGAAAGAGAAAGGCCAGTTTTTTATGCATTTCAGAGAGGATTGTATCCTGCCGCGGCCGAGTAAGCTGCGGATGACGCGCTTGAATTTAGATGAATGGCCTGAATTGCGGCAGCATCAGGGCTGTTTCGCCAGAGCCGGCGGCCCACCTCGCGTTGCCCGGTCGCAGACTCTGCCAGCCGGCATCGATCGGGCGCGGCGAGCCGCACGCGGCGCGCCCTAAGTTCTGTATATTGAGTTGATGCGGTGCTTTCGCCTTTTCTCCTCATTCCTGCTTCCGCTGCTCATCGCGACCGTTTGTGCCCGTGGCGCACAAACTCAGGAGATCGCGCCCGATCCCCGCAATGTAGACGCGACACAGTTCGGCGAGCGCGTCACCCTCGGTCCCAATTGGCTCTTTGCCCCCGGCGACAACCCTGCTTACTCCTCGCCTTTCTTTGACGACAGCGCCTGGCAAACCGTCTCGGCCAGCAAAGAACTGCTCGAATTCGGCATCCGCGACATCCCCTACGCCTGGTATCGGATCCACGTCCATCTGCGCCCCGGCACGCGCAGCCTGATGGTCGGCATCCAGGATGTGGGCGGTAGTTACGAGGTCTACGCCAACGGCGTTCGCATAGGCGCCCGCGGCAAGATGATGGGCGGGCTTTATTCCTGGCAAGATTCGCTTGTCTCTTATGCCGTTCCGGACGATGCGGTTGGCTCGCGGGGCGATCTCGTTCTGGCCATTCGCTTCGCGGTCAACTGGGGAAGCGACATGGGCCGCGGCACCAGCACACCGCTGCAATCCGACTCTGTGTACCTCCTCAGCCAGGAGTCGGCGCCGATCCACGCCGGTTATGTAACGGCCCACAATGCCGGGCTGCCGCTGCTGCTCTGCGGCCTCGCCCTGGGCGCTTGCCTGATCTCCTTCGCGCTCTATTTTGCGCTGCGCAGCCCGGAGTATCTGGCCATCGCCATCTACCTGCTTGCCTCCAGTTTCGTGGCGGCCAGTCTGCTCTGGCTCACTCTCCATAGCTTCGCCTACCCGTTCCTTCTGGCCCCGTATATCGTGCTCGGCGTGGAGAACTTTGCGCTCATCGAGTTCGTTCGCCTGGTACTGCATCTGCGGCGCTCACGCCGCCTGCTCGTGCTGGAGGTTGTGTCTTCACTCGCTTTCCTCATGAATCCGGTTCACATGCTGGGAATCGTGCCGACTTACGTCTTTCTCTTGACATCCTCTCTTCCCGTCCTGATCGTCAAAGTCCTTCTGCCGTTGCTGCTGTTGAGGGGTTGGCGGCGCGGCAACCGGGAAGCCCTCCTGCTTCTGCCGGCTATTCTTCTCATCGGCTTCGCCGACTACTGGAAGTTCTTCATTAATGTGGCTGAATATGCGCATCTGACCGCGCTGTACCCCTATTTACCCTTTTCGCTTTTCTTTGGGAGCTATCGGCTGGATTTTTACTCGATAGGCGACCTGGCCTTTTACATCGCGGTGCTGCTTTTCCTCGTCCTGCGCACTGTCCGCATCGCCCATGAGCGCGCCCATGCCGCCGCCGAAATTGAAGCCGCCCGCACGGTCCAGCAGGTGCTCATTCCGGACGACGTGCCGACCGTTCCCGGCTTCTCCATTCAAAGCGTTTACAAGCCGGCCGGGCAGGTGGGCGGCGACTTCTTTCAGATTCTGCCGGCCGGCAACGGCGGCGTCCTCGCCCTGATCGGGGATGTGAGCGGCAAGGGCATGCCCGCGGCGATGACCGTGTCTCTGCTTGTGGGCACGGTGCGCACCCTGGCCCACTATACGAAAAGCCCCGGCGAAATCCTGACCGCCATGAATCGGCGCATGCTGGTTCGCAGCCGCGGCGGCTTTACCACCTGCCTGGTTCTGCGCGCCGACCTGGACGGCACGCTGACCATCGCCAACGCCGGCCACATCGCGCCTTACCTTGCGGGCAAGGAGCTGCCGCTCGAAAACGGCCTGCCGCTCGGTGTAGCCGCTGAGACCATCTACGCGGAATCCACCTTCCATCTGGCCCCCGGCCGGCAGCTTACCCTGCTCACCGACGGCGTGGTCGAGGCGCGCGACAAGACTGGAGTTCTCTACGGCTTTGACCGCACCGCCATTGTCAGCACCTCTCCCGCCGAAGTCATCGCCCGGTCAGCGCAGGCCTTCGGCCAGGACGACGACATCACCGTGCTGACCCTCACCCGCCTCGCGGCCGATGAGGAGTCCGCCGCGTCCGAGACCTCCGGGACGCTCGCCCCCGCATAGGCAAGAATGCCGGGGCTGTTGGGCTTCGAGTTTCTTTGAGGTCCCGTCCGCCGGTTGCGACGCCCAAGGACAACCTGGACAACAACCGGCTCGGTCAGTCGGGAAGCATAAGCATAGATAGAGGGCGCTTGGCGCGATTCCACGCCAGCCGAGCTGAAGGATCTCGGGCCATTGCCGGGCGCAAAGGGCCGCGCAGTCCCTAAAGCGCCGCCAGCGCTTCCGCCTGGCCGGGAAACAGCCCGGCGTACTTGGTGATGCCCACCATGGCGAAGACCTTGGTGAAGTGCGGCGAAAGCCCGAAAACGTAAATCTTCTGGCCGGACTTGGAGGCTTCAATCATCAACTGGATCACCACGGCGATGCCGCTGGAGTTGATGTAATCCACTTTGGTAAAGTCCAGCAGCACCAGCTTGGCGGTCTCCTTGGCGAGCGCCTGGTATGTGCCCAGAACGGCGTCCTTCGAGGTGCTGGCGATATCGCCCTCGAAGCGCAGGACGGCAACCGGATACCCGGCCGGGGAAGTGAGCTGGTCGACGCGCGCCTTGGTTTCGCTCTGCACGATGAATACTCTCCCTATCTGTTCGGCTACTCCGCATCCTTATCGAGCCGGATGACCAGCCGGACATAGCTGCTCTTGCCGCCTGTGCCGGCCACCCACTCCGCTTCGTCCACGAGCGCCTGGATGAGAAACATGCCCATCCCGCGCGGGTCTTCCTCGCCGTGCATCTTGCGGTCGATATCCGGCTGTTCCATCTTGCCGGGCTGCCTGCTCAAGCCCTTGCCGTCGTCGATGACCTTTACTTCCAGCCAGTCCTCGCCGGCCGACAGCACCACGCCCACACTCAGCGTTTCGTTCAGCCGGTTGCCGTGCTCGATGGCGTTGATGCACGCCTCGGCCACGGCCGTCTTCAGGTCCTCGACGCGGTCCTCGCGGAAGCCCACCAGTTTGGCCACCGCGGCCGCCGTGGCCATGGCCACCTTCTCGAAGCCCATCCGCGAGGGCAGCCGGACTTCCACCGTGGTAGTCTTGGGCGCGCCGGCGGAATTGAACTCGCTCATGCCGGCATCTCCGTCAGGCTCGTCCGGCGGCACAGCGCCAGTGCGGTCATATCGTCTCCCTGCGGCCCGCCCTCAGAGAAACCCTCGATGGCTGCCCACAATGCATCGAGAATACCATCGGCATTGGTGGCCGGGCACCTCAAAAACTCATCCAGAAGCCGTTCGGGACCAAATTCCTCATCGCCCTTGAAGACCTCCGTCAGCCCGTCGGTATAGAAGAGGAGCCGCGCTCCCGGCGCAAACCCGCTCCGCTCGTTCGCGTAGCGCATCCCGGGCAGCATTCCCAGCGGCGTGCCCGCGGCCTCAAACAGGCGCGGCGGCGCGTCCGGCTGGAGCAGGAACCCGGGATTGTGTCCCGCGTTCACCACCTCGATCTCGCCCGCCTCCGGATGCAGCCGCAGGAAGATGGCCGTCACGTAGCGGCGGCGAGCCTCTTCGCCCTCGGCCCAGTGGTGCTGGTTCATGCGTGTGGCCAGCTCGTCCAGCGGCATTCCGGTCACCGCCATGGCCCGGAAAGCCGAGCGGAACCCGGTGGACATAATCGCCGAAGCCAGCCCCTTGCCGGCCACGTCGGCCACTGCCATCAGCAGGCTGCCGCCCGGTTCCCCCACAATGTCCAGGTAGTCTCCGCCCACTTCGTAACAGGGCGCGGAGCGGAAGCCCAGCGAGTAGCCGGGAATGGCGGGCAGCGTCTGCGGCAACAGCGACCGCTGAATGCGGCGAGCCGCGTCCAAATCCTGCTGCACGCGGGCAAACTCTATGTTGCGCTTGTGGTTGCGGGCGTTTTCCAGAGCCACGGCCGCCTGCAAAACCAGCCCATCGATGAAGTCGGCCTCGTAGATCGTCAGTGCGCGGCCGCCGGGAGAGGAGACCAACAGCTCCGCCATGAGCCGCCCCTCGCGGTCTCTGAGCGGGTAAGTCAAGGCGACAGCCGTGCCGGTGGCGCCGGCGTCCGGAGCCGCGCCGTAAGACAGCCCGGCGCCGGGAAAGGCAGCGCCGGCCATCTCCAGCTCGCGCACCACGACGCGCAGCACCTGCTCCAGCACCTCTTGCTCGCCGATGTTCGAGTGCACCAGCCGCGAAGCTTCAAGCAGCGCCTGCAACCGCGCCACCTGCTGCTGCAAGTCGATCAACTCGCCCTCGCCGGCAAGCCGAATATCAGCCGCCATCGCGCATTATCCTCCGTGAAATTCCAGACAGCGGCGCCGCCTGCGCAGGATAGAGCAAAAGCGAAAAAGACCTCCTCCGATAGCTGAGTGGTCCTTCCCGCTTGCCGTTGGGGCGCGGCCCATCCAGAGTCTACTTGAAAGATGCGATGGCGGTGGCTTCGTCTTCGTAGATGTCGAAGACGGTGTACAGCTTGGTCAGCTGGAGCAGGTCATGGACCTTCCTGGTCAGTTGCAGCAGCTTAACCTCGGCGCCCCGGTTCTTGGCCGTCGTGTAGGCGCAGACCAACTCGCCCAGCCCCGAGCTATCGATGTAGTTCACGTCTCCCATGTTCAGCAGGATGCTTCGTTGCCCCTTGCCGATCAGGTCGCGAATGGCCTCGCGTATCTGCACGCTGCCCTCGCCCAGAGTGATCCGTCCTTTGAGGTCCAGAACGGGAACGCCGTCCACTTCACGGGAAGCAATTGCAAGTGCCATGGATATCCCCCTTGCAGACATTGTACCGGCGTCCGGCCATTCCTGGCTCAATCCGAAGCGGGCGCAACCGACATCACATGCCGGCATTGCGCGAGGTGGGGGTATTAAACGGGGACAGGCGAAGAGCAAGAGCGCAAGTAAGTATTGACATTGTCATGACAGCAGGTTATCATGAAGGTTCCAACGGAGAACCTCATGGCCACTCAATCCATCCTGATGGAACGGCGCACGGAGAAGCTTGACGTGCGGGTATCGCCTTCGGCAAAGGCAAAGCTGCAGGCTGCCGCATCCGCCGTTCATCGGTCGATGAGCGATTTTGTCATGGAAAGCGCTCTCTCCCGCGCAGAGGAGACTCTGGCGGATCGCCGGGTCTTCGGCCTGAATGCGGAGAAGTGGGCCGCTTTTCAAGCTGCCCTTGATGAGCCCGCCCATTCCCTGCCTCGTCTGCAAGCGCTCCTCGATGAACCGGGCTTTTTCGAATCCGGCGCGACGCGGTGACTGACCTTCAATCGACTGGGAAGTGAATCCCCATACTAGACAGGATCGAACGGGAACTTGACAAGATGGACGAGACTCGATCGATCGAGAAGCTCCGGCGCGACCATCCGATCGACGCTTTCGACTGCGGACAGGAGGCCCTGAACAGCTGGCTGCGCAAGCACGCGCTGCAGAATCAGGGCGCCGGCGCGGCTCAGACTTACGTTGGTCTGGCTGGCGGAGTTGTGATTGGGTATTACAGCCTTGTAGTCGGGCAGATTGAGTATCGTGATGCTCCGGAGCGGTTGCAGAAGGGGCTTGCCCGGCATCCGGTGCCGATTATGCTGCTGGCCCGCCTGGCCGTTCACAAGGACTGGCAGAAGAGGGGCGTGGGCCGCGCGCTGCTTCGGGATGCGGTGCAGCGAACCTTGCATGCCGCCGATATCGCCGGAATCCGGGCGCTTGCCGTCCACGCCAAAGACGAGCAGGCGCGGCGCTACTATGCCCAGTTCGATTTTGTCCCCTCTCCGGCCGACCCGCTCCATTTGCTGGTGCTGCTGAAAGATGTTCGCAGGCGTGTCGGCGCTTGAGTCGTGGGCTCAGAATCCCCCGCCTCGATCGCTGCGCCATCGGCGAAAATTGGTGCGTCCAGCTGTTGCCTTGTCGCTGCTAAACTGACAGCAGATGATTCTCCCGTTTGTCCGCGAAGTATTTGCGGAGCTGGAGCACTCTTCGGGATTTGAGCGCGTACGAAGGCATCTGAGCCTGGGTGCGGGGCGGAGGCGTGTCTCCGGGCTGACGGCGACGGCGCGCTCGATCTATCTGCCGCTGATGGCGCGCGCGGCGCGGCAACCGGTGATTGTGGTGGTAGCCGACAACAAGGCCGCCGAGGCGCTGGAGCCGATGTTGCGCGCCGGGTGCGAGCTGACCGGCGCCGTTGACCCGGCGCAAGTGGTGCGTTTTCCGGCCCACGATGTGCTTCCTTTCGAGAATCTGTCTCCTCATCCCGACGTGCAGGAGCAGCGGGCGGCGGCGTTGTGGAAGCTCGCCACCGGGGCAGTCTCGATCCTGATTGCGCCGGTGGAGTCGGCGGCGTTGCGGCTCTTCGACCGCGGCTACTACGCCGGCCTGGCCGTGACGCTCAAGCGCGGCGAAGAGGTGGACGTGGAGGTGCTGACCGAGCACCTGGCCACCGTGGGCTATACGCAGATGGACCTGGTGGAGATGCCGGGGCAGTTCACGCGGCGGGGCGGGATTCTGGATGTGTATTCGCCGGAGGCGGGCCGGCCGGTGCGCATCGAGTTCTTCGGCGACGAGATTGAGACCATCCGCAAATTTGATCCGGAGACGCAGCGCTCGCAAAGCGGGCTGGACGAAGCGCAGTTGCTGCCGCTGACCGAGACGCCGGTGACGGAACGGCTGCTGGCGGCGGTGCACGGGCGGCTGAGCCGGCAGCGGGTGGAAGTCTCGCAGGAAGACGAGGAGACGGTTGCCGGACTGGCGGCTGCCGGCGGGATGAGCGTCTTTCCGGGGTGGGAGTTTTTCAGCACGGTGGCCGGGGCGGATAAGTCGCTGCTAACTCTGCTGACTAAGTGCGCGCTGTTTATCGAGGAGCCGGCGATGGTGCGCAACCAGATCGACCGCTGGTGGAACAAGGTCGAGCAGCGGCATGAGCGGTCGGGGATCGGGTCGCTGATCCGGCCCGAGGATATTTATCTCCGCCCGGAGGTGTTACAGGCGCAGCTTGACGCGCACATGGGTCTGGACCTGGATCAGTTAGGCGCGGTGGACGTGCTGGACGAGGACAGCACTCTGGGCGAGATCGAGCTGAATACACGGCCCACGCTCCGCTTTCATGGGTCGATTCCGGCGCTGACGGAGCAGCTGCGCAACCTGATGGCCGCGGAGACGCGGATTGTGCTGGCGGTGCCGCACCAGGGCGACGTGGAGCGGCTGGCGACCATGCTGCGCGAGTATCGGATTCCTTACAGGCTGGGCAGCCGGAACCCGCATCCCGCCGAGACGGCGATGGATGAAGGGAGTTATCTGGCTGGGGATTTGCGCGTGCCAGTGATAGTGCGGACGCAAATTTCGGCGGGCGTGAACTTTCTAGATTCAACTCTTATCGTCTTCGGAGCCAACGACCTGAACGACGATGCGGATGTGGCGGCGCGCCTGGAGCCGAAACGATCGAAGACGGCCGCGTTTGTCTCCGACTTTCGCGACCTGGGGATCGGCGACTATGTGGTCCACGTGGAGCATGGGATCGCGCAGTACCGGGGCCTGAGGGAGATCGTGCAGGACGGGCTTTCGGTGGAGTTCATGGTGCTGGAGTTTGCCGAGGCCGCCAAGTTATATGTTCCGCTAACTCGCTTGGATTTGATTCAGAAATACCGCTCGACGGACGCGGGACCGGCGCCGGCGCTGAACCGGATGGGCTCGCAGCAGTGGACCAAGACCAAGGCTCGCGTACGCAAGGCCATGCAGGATATGGCCGGCGAACTGCTGAAGTTATACGCGGAGCGGACCACGGCGGAGGGAACGGCTTTCTCAAAGGACAGCGAGTTTCAGCGGGAGTTTGAGGAATCTTTCGACTACAGCGAAACGGAGGATCAGTTATCGGCGATCAGAGCTATTAAATACGACATGGAATCGCCGACTCCGATGGACCGGCTGCTGTGCGGCGACGTGGGCTACGGAAAGACCGAGGTAGCCATGCGGGCGGCGTTCAAGGCCGTGCAGGACGGCAAGCAGGTGGCCGTGCTGACGCCGACGACGATTCTCGGGTTTCAGCATTTCGAGACATTCAAGAAGAGGTTTGCGCAGTTTCCCATTAACGTGGAGATGATTTCGCGGTTCCGTACAGCGAAGGAACAGAAGGATATTGTCCAGCGCGTGGAGACAGGCAAGGTGGACATCCTGATCGGCACGCACCGGTTGCTATCAAAGGACATCAAGTTTCAGGACCTGGGTCTGCTGGTGGTGGATGAGGAGCAGCGATTCGGCGTGCGCCACAAGGAGCGGCTGAAGCAACTGCGCAAGGAGATCGATGTACTGGCCATGAGCGCCACGCCGATTCCGCGCACGCTGCATATGTCGCTGGTGGGACTGCGGGACATGAGCGTGATCGAGACGCCGCCCAAGGACCGCATGGCGATTCAGACCGTGGTGGCGAAATTCGACGAGAAGATCGTGCGCTCGGCTATCGAGGTTGAACTGGAGCGCGGCGGGCAGGTTTATTTCGTTCACAATCGCGTGGAGTCGATTTACGAGATTGCCGCGCGCATTCAGGAGCTGGTCCCGGCGGCGCGCATCGCGGTGGGCCACGGGCAGATGAGCGAAACGGAGCTGGAAAGAGTTATGCTGGCCTTCATGCGCCACGAGTACGACGTGCTGGTGGCGACCACAATCATCGAGAACGGACTGGACATTCCGCTGGCGAATACCATGCTCATCAACCGCGCGGACCGGCATGGGCTGGCCGAGTTATACCAGTTGCGCGGACGGGTGGGAAGGTCGAACCGCCGGGCTTATGCGTACTTACTTATCCCTCCGGAGAATGAACTTACAGAGATAGCGCGGAGGAGGCTGGCGGCGCTGAAGGAGTTCAGCGACCTGGGCGCGGGTTTCAAGATTGCGGCGCTGGATCTGGAGCTGCGCGGAGCCGGTAACATGCTGGGCGGCGAGCAGAGCGGGCACATCGAGGCGGTGGGTTTCGAGTTATACACTTCGATGCTGGAGGCCGCTGTAAAGGAGCTCAAGGGCGAGAGCAAGGAGGAGCGTCCGGCGACGCAGCTCAACCTGGGGATCGCGCTGCGCATCGACGAGAGTTATGTGCCGGAAGAGAACCAGCGGCTGCGGCTTTACAAGAAGATCGCCGGCGCGGCGAGCGAAGCGGCCGTGGCCGAGATACGCGCCGAGATGGAAGACCGCTATGGGGCACCTCCCGATGCGACCGTTTACCTGCTGGAGGCGGCGATGGTGCGCCTGGAGTGCGAGCGGATGGGCATCGCGCAGATCGATCGCAAGCGCGGCGAATTGCAGATACGCTTCATGGAGAATGCGCCCATCGATCCGGCGCATCTGATGCGCCTGGTGGCTCGCAACGTTAGGCGCGGCGCGCAGTTCACGCCGCAGGGTCTGTTGAAGTATCCTTTGGTTGCGACGCGCAGCGACGAAGTTTTGCTTGAAATTCACGAGCTGCTTGGCAAGCTGGCGCGCGCGCCCGTATGCGCATAGGGTTTTCACCTCGACTAAGAGAGGCATGATGAAAAAGTTTGTTTTGGCCGTTGTGATTGGAGCGTCTATGTCTTCCGCAATAACCGCTCATGCAGTGAGCGAGACCTGGAGGCAGCAGTTCGAGAAGCTCTCGAACGAGTATCTCGATCAGGTTTACCTGCGTTACCAGCCTACGGCGGGAACGCAGGCCGGTTATCACCGGTACGATGCGCAACTGGAGAATTACTCGCGGAAGAATATCGACGCGGAGATTGCCGACTTGAAGAGCTTCGAGAGGCGCATCGAGGCGATTCGCCCGGACGCCGAAGCGTCCGGCTTTGAAGCGCGGAGCGACAGGGAGATAGTGCTGGCCAGCATTCGGTCGACTCTGCTGACGCTGGAGACGATTCGTCCGTGGGAGAAGAATGCGGATAATTATTCAAGCACGTGCGCGAATGGGGCATTTGTGCTGATGGAGCGCAAGTTTGCTTCGCCGGACGAGCGGCTGCGGTCGCTCATTGCGAGGGAGAAGCAGATGCCGGCGCTGCTGGCGGCCGCGCGAGTGAATCTGAAGAATCCGCCGCGGGTTTATACCGAGATCGCCATCGAGCAGTTACCGGGCATAGTGGACTTTTTTGAACACGACGTGCCGTCGGCCTTTGCGGACGCGCAGGACACAGCGCTGAAGTCTGAATTTGCCGAAACCAATGCTGCGGTGATTGCGGCGCTGAAGAGTTATCTCGAGTGGCTGAAGACGGACCTGCTTCCGCGGTCGAACGGGGACTTCCGCATCGGCGCGGAGACCTTCGCGAAGAAGCTCCAGTATGACGAGATGGTGGACCTGCCGCTGGACAGGCTGCTGGAGATCGGATGGGCGGACCTGCGCAGTAATCAGGAGCACTTTAAAGAGGTTGCAAAGGATCTGGAACCGGACAAGACGCCGAGCGCGGTGCTCGAAGAGCTAGGTGAGAATCACCCCGCTCCGGATCGCTTGCTGGACGCTTTTCGAGCTACATTCGACGGCCTCGTGAGCTATATCCGCGGGCATAACATTGTGACCATTCCATCCGACGTGCGGCCGATCGTGGAAGAGACGCCGCCCTTCATGCGGGCCACGACTTTTGCCAGCATGGATACGCCGGGGCCGTTCGAGACACACGCCACGGAGGCATACTTCAATGTGACTCTACCCAACCCGTCGATGAAGCCCGCAGAGGTGGAGGGCTACATGCATTCCTTCAATGTGGGAACGGTGATTTCGACCGCGGTTCACGAGGCTTATCCGGGGCATTACATTCAGTTTCTGTGGCTGCCGCGGGCGCCGAGCCGGGTGCGCAAGCTGCTGGGAGCTAACACCGATATCGAGGGTTGGGCGCATTACTGCGAACAGATGATGCTGGACGAGGGGTATGGCCAGCCCGGAGCCGGGGCGAAGGATGAGCGCGAATCCAAGTTTCTGCGCCTGGGCCAACTCCAAGATGCGCTGCTGAGGAACGCGCGCTTCATAGTGGGCATCGAGATGCACTCCGGCAGGATGAGCTTCGAGGAGGCGGTCGCGTTTTTTCAGAAGGAAGGCTACCAGTCGAAGGAGACGGCGGTGGTGGAGACCAAGCGGGGGACGAGCGATCCGACTTATCTCTATTACACGCTGGGCAAGCTGGAAATCATGAAGCTGCGCGAGGACATGAAGAAGAAGCAGGGGGCGGCGTTTTCGCTGGAGGAGTTTCACGATAACTTCCTGCGCCAGGGCTTTCCGCCCATCAAGATCGTGCGGGAGGCGCTGCTGGGGGATAACTCGCCGGCGCTGTGAAGGCGGAGGATATCTATTCTTAACCGCCTGCGGTAAAAGTCTTAATTGCTGAAAACTTTCCTCGGTGGCTAAAGCCGAGAGTTGATTCTGCCGCGTTTGCAGCATGCCTAAAGTCGTGCCCTTTCAAAACTCGACTTTCATCACAGGCTGCTGAGGGCGCCAGCATGAAGCTCTGCCGTTGCGGCACACGGCTGGCCGGGAAACTCGGGCAGATCAATCGCCGAAGAGATCGTCGATCGTCCGCCGCAGGGCGATAACTTCCTTTCGCAGCTTCGCCACAGCCGCCTCCAACTGCGCGATGCGCTCGTCCTGTCCGGAGTCCGGTCCGGCGGCAGATCCGGCCTCGCGCCGCGGAAATGCAGGCTCAGCCGCCGTCTCCACAGGCCCCGAAAGCAAGTGAGCATAGCGCAACTCTTTGGTCCCCGGCTGGCGCGGCAGCACGGCCACGAGCGGCGGCTCGCGCTCCATCAGCTTTTGCAGGCCCGCGAGTACGTCGCCGATCTCATCGAAGCTGTGCAGCCGCTCCGTCCGGCCGCGCAGCTCTCCCGGCGTCTGCGGCCCGCGCAACAGCAGCACACAAATCAGCGCAGTCTCCGCGCGGCTGAAGTTGAAGACCTCGCCCAGCCAGTGCTCGTACTTGGCCACGCGCCCGTCGGCCCCGCGCGCACGCCCGGCCAGCCGCTTGTCTTCCAGGCCATGCAAGGCCCGGCGCACGGCCTCCTCGTCCAGGTCCATCACCGGCTCACGGTTCGAGCGCTGGTTGCAGGCGTTGATCAGCGCATTCAGCGAGAGCGGATAGTAGTCCGGCGTGGTCACTTCCTTTTCAACCAGCGCGCCCAGAACGCGGGCCTGGGCAGTGGTGAGCACAATCGGGGCAGTCGGAGTTGGATCGGTGGGCGGCATACGTCTATTCTGCCACTGCACAGGCGGGATTCGCCGTCACTTCCCTGCCCCCGCACCCGGTTGTTTGGGCCCCAGCAGAATCTGGACTCCCAGGTAAGCAATCCAGTTCGGCTCGCTGTTCTGGCGGGTTACCGCCTGAATCCCTCGCCCGCCCATGAACAGCAGGCGCAGATGCCCGCCGCGGTCCAGCGTCTGCCGGCCGCCCGCGTCCAGCGTCAACTCGCGCTGTTTGGGTACAACGCCGATGCGATTGGTATCCTGCAGGTCGTAAATCTCCCCGTAAAGCTCAAGCCGCTCGCTGAATTCATGGCCGGCGATCAGCCCGCGCCCCCAACGGCTGGGAACAAGCCGGTTGCCGAACCAATGCCCCACCTCGCCGTCGAAACCGATCGGCCCCAGCTTGGCGGTGAACTCCATGGGCAGGTAGTACTGCGGTCCGTTCTCCACAATCCCGCGGCGGACGGCGCTGGTGGGGTTATTGATGGAGGCCTGCGGATAGGTGCCCAGCGAAAAATCCATATTCTCATCGGACTTGGGTTCCCCGGCGCGATGATGCTCGTAGGGCCGCCACTTCACGCCCAGCAGCGACTCGCCCAGCCCGGCGCGCGTGGTGTTGTTCTCATCCGTAGCCGCGGCAATGGGCAGCTCGTACTTGAGCTGGATGCGGTCGCCCCAGCCGTAATTGATGTCGAAGTCGGGCAACTGATAGTACGCGTTACCGGGATTGTGGTCGCCGATCCAGCCCAGGTTCACCTCCCAGTGCCGGTTGCCGGGCGTGCCGGGATCGTCGGTGATGAAGGGCGGTCCTCCCTGCGCATGAGCCAGGGCCGCGCCCAGAACCGGCGCGAGCAGGAGAAGCAATGGAAAGCGCAAGCGCATGCGAATGACCGGGTTCTCCGTCGAAACCGAATCCTGAAGATCGGAAATCGTCTTGTCTAAAGAGAAACAGGATTCCGATTGTCTTGCAAGTTGACCAATTTGAACAAGCCAAACGGGAAAGGCGTGGGGGTTGATCGAACGAGTTTAGCGGGTTGGCTCCCGCTGCGCGGGCTTAGCGGGTTGGCAAGTTAGCGGCTTGATGAAGTCGAACACAGTTTCATCCCTCCGTGGGTCGGCGAAGCCGGTGGACGACTTACAGTAACCTGCCGGTCAGACTCCGTGCCCCGAGTCCGGATTGTCGAAGCGGGTGTACTTGCCAATCCAGTTGAGGTAAACGGTGTCGGTGGGGCCGTTGCGCTGCTTGGCCACGATGATCTCCGATTTGGCCTTGTCGGCTTCGCTCATCTCCTCGTCGTGCTTGTAGTAGGACTCGCGGTGGATGAAGGCTACCACGTCGGCGTCCTGCTCGATGGAACCGGACTCGCGCAGGTCGCTGAGCAGGGGGCGTTTGTCGTCCTTACGCTGCACGCCGGCGCGGGAGAGCTGGGAAAGAGCCACCACCGGCACGTTCAGCTCCTTCGCCAGCCCCTTCAGACCGCGGGAGATGGCAGAGACCTCCTGGGTGCGATTCTCGTAGCTCCTCTTGCCGGACGAGGGCACCGTGGCCGACATCAACTGAAGGTAATCCACCACCACGAGGTCGAGGCCGTTGTTAGTCTGCCTAAGACGGCGGGCCTTGGCGCGCATCTCGGCCAGTGAGATGCCCGCCGTGTCGTCGATGAAGATGCGGGCCTCGACCAGTTCGCCCAGCGCATTCTGTAACTTCCCGTGGTCTTCGCGGCCCAGAAAGCCGGTCTGGAGCTTGCGCTGGTCTACCCACGCCTGGGAGGCCAACATGCGGCGCAGCAGTGCCTCCTTGCTCATCTCCAGGCTGAAGACGGCCACGATGGCGTGGTGGTTGACCGCGGCGTTCTGCGCGATGTTGATGGCCAGCGCGGTTTTGCCCATCGAGGGGCGGGCGGCGATGATGATCAGCTCGCCCTTCTGCAGGCCGCTGGTCAGGCGGTCGAGTTCAGTGAAGTCGGTGGCCAGGCCGGTGACCTCGCGGCTCTGTTTGTAGAGATTGTCGATGGTGCCGAAGGAGTGGCGGACGATCTGGTCGAGCGACTGCAAGCCGTGGGTGATCCCTTTTTCGGTGACCTCCATCAGCTGCGACTCGGCGGCGTTCAAGACTTCGAGGGCGGATTCGCCCTGGTCGGCGGCGCGCGCGATGGCCATCGAGCAAATGCCCATCAGCTTGCGCAGCAGGCTCTTGTCCTTGACGATGCGAATGTACTCCTCGATGACCGGACGGCGGGGCAAACCCTCGGTGAGCGAGGCCAGGTAAGCGACGCCGCCGACGGATTCGATCTCTTTCGAGCGGGCCAGCTCGTTGGAAAGGGTGACGATATCGACGGCGTGCTGCGAGTCCATCAACTCGCTCATGCGCTGGAAGATACGGCGATGCGAGTCGAGGGAGAAGTCGTCGGGCGCGAGCTGTTCCGCGGCCTCCGAGTGGGCGGCATTGTCGAGCAGGATCGCGCCCAGAATGGTCTTCTCGGCGTCGATGTTTGCCGGCAGCCCGGCGTCCAGAGTCAGATCGGGGATCGTGGCCATATCTGACGAGTCTAGGCCCAAGGCGGGCTGTGCGGAATGCGCCCGCTTTCGGAAATTGAGGAAAAGGCGTCAAGAATGCAAACCTGCGGTAGTGTCCTAATTTGGAATCCACAGGCTCAATTCCCCATTGCGGCAGCCAGCGTGCTGCGAATCCACTCCGATACGGTTTTGTTGCTTTCCTTCGCCGCCTGTGCGATCCGCTCAACCTCATCGGCCTTGAACCGCACTGGGACGATCCGGGCCTTGGCGTGTTCCTCGGCCAACCGTGGGCGTCCGGGCTTCTTTGGCTCAGGCTTCGGCTTCTTCTTCGGCATTGGCTCTCAACTCTCTCAACTCCTGCATGATGGCTACGCGAACAGCGGTTATTGGCGATACTGCCGGGGGAACCTTTAGGACGGTCACATGCCGCTTAGGGCTGGCCGGATCGTCTGTCCCGTGGGACCAAGCGTAGGCCGTGTTTGCCTTGGGATGGCCGTGCAGGTCGAAAACCTCGACAATGCCCTCCCATATCGTCTTTCCTTGAAAAACCTCTTTGACCGGCACACTCTCTATGTGCGTGGACTCGACACCGTGCAACTTGCGGATTACCTCTTTCAGTTCTTCGATATAGGTCATGCCGACGCCTCAACTAAATCCCCGACACTCCAGAATGACCCGGTGACGCCAGCCGCCATTGCCGGAGTGCATCTCAGGGTGTTGTGCCGCTTGACGAAGTTGTAATAGGCGAAGTGAAGGCCGACCGCCGCCTCAAAGTTCTCCCGCTTCTTGCTGAAAGCCAGCGTCAGACGGGTCAACCGGCGCATGTGAAGCCGGGTAGTGGCGTTCAAACGCTCAACGTAGCTGGTAGAAATCAGGTCGTAATTCGGGCGTCCTGAGACAATCTTCTTCTCAGCGGAGACGAATTCCGGGGCGCTATAGCGGCGATTGTCTTCGGTCGTTATGCTGCCGTAGGTTTTGATGATCTGGCCGTAATCGGCGAACCCCCCCAAAGGACCGCTCAATCGCTTCCTCATAGGCTTTCAGGCCGTCCGTGGAGATTTGTACCCGATTCCTCATCCGGCCCGCAACATCCGCAAGGAAAGCGTTTGCCGTGGCCGTGTCACGATCCCCAACGCGGAAGGCGGGAACCAGTTTGGATTCAGCGTCAATCACGCAAAACGTCCACACGCTGCCCAACTCAGGCGGATCGTCCACCTTGACGTGCTTTTCCTTTTTGCCGACGAATCCCCAAATCTCATCCATCTCTAACCGATTGCAAGGCAGGTCGCGCATCTTCTCATCCATCAGGGCCGTGCAGGCCTGCCCTACTTTGACGCCCAAACGCATGATGGTATCGCGGTGAACGCCTGTCATGCGCTCAATGGCCCGGATACTTGAGCCTTCCGCCAGCGCCGCTATCACTGCGATCTGCTTATCCGTGTTGAGTACGTTCGCCATAAAGCCTCACTGGATTAAATGTAATACGTAAATAGAATCCTGTCAAGTGTTTTCGTATTACACGCTCCGAGGATTCACAACGACGTGCCCTTGGCGCTTTAGTGAAAGTTCCTTTGTTATCAGATGCTCGCGGAGCCGTGAATCGTGGAGAACAATCACCAATCTTATGGCTGATTCAAATACGTCTGGGTCAATACGATCAAACTTGAACCGAAGCCACCCCTCAATTTTGTGGCCCTCTTTTAGGGGAACATCTGCCGTCATTTGCAAGTGGAGGCTCTTGAGTGGCTCCGTCTCCCCAACTATGAGCATGGAAATCGGACTATCTGCCTCAAGTAATGACAGGGCATACCGCGACAAATCTTGATTGGAAAATGAGTTAAAAGTCTTGCCATTGTGTTCTATTCGCGCTTCGGCTGTAAGGATGACCCCTGTACCTTTACCGGTGTTTTCTACCATCATCTCGACAAGAAGATCACAATCGCAGACACCATCCTGATGCGCCCACGTTTTCATGAGGTCTGCATATTGGCGACTGCTCATATTGGGGATGCCGTAGCACATAGAAGTGTATTTCCTGAACACGCATCCTTCAAAATTTGGCGTTGCGCTTGACTCCAAAGCGGGAGCAGACATAGATTCTGGGGCTTCCTCTGAAGCTTTATCCCGGTGGCTTTTCCAATAGGCATGGCCAAGAATGCCGCAAACGAACACAACTGGCCAAATAATAGGATGGTCGATAAGCCAAAGCAAAATCTCTCTAGACAAGCCCATAGCCACCCCCGTGTGGGCATCCTGCCAGTCGTTTACATAGGTAAAGAAACGATGTTCCAGCGATCCGAAAATGAACCACACGACACCGCCCAGGAGGAGGGCTACCAAATACCATCCTTTCTTGTTCCGTAATTGCTTCAACCACCGCTCGATAATTCCCCTCATAATCACCGTATCCTTTCACCCAACACCCTGCCACGGCAAGAGGTTCTTGTGATACATTTTCCACATCATGAAAAAGCGTCTGGCGATACTCGCTGCGCTGTTGATGGCCATGCCAGCACTGGCACCAGCGCCAGGGCGGGCAGCCACTCCCGCCGGCAACGATGGCGGAAAGGCCAATAATCAGGGACAGAAGGCAAATGATGGCTCCGCTCCATCTCTGCCCCTCGGAAAACCTGTCACTGCCCCACCACAGACCAAACCCGCAGATATACCAACAGCCGATGATGCAGAGCACAGCATAAAACTCACCAGCCTGCCGCCCGTGACGCTCACTGACAAAAACAAGACCGTTTGGGACTACTTCTTCGACTGGGGGCCATGGGCCTTCGGCTTTGTTCTCGCCGTCGCTGGCGTCTGGCAACTCCTGTTGCTGAGGGTCACTTGGAAGACGATCCAAGGGCAAAAAGAAGAAATGGCTGTCCAGACGAAGGTCTTGCAGGAATCGCTTGCTGCCGCCCAAAAAGCAGCTGACGCCGCCGAAAAATCGGCTAGTGCTGCTATGGGAGTTGCCGTTCCAACTCTGGCCGTTTACAAGTTCTCGTTCATTAACGAAGGCAGACAGAGCCCCGAGGCGTTTTATCAATACCCGCGGATCAGGCTTGAATTGAGGAACTATGGGCAGAGTCCAGCCTTCTTGCGAAAATACGCAATCTGTCTCTCGTGGGGCAACGAGCAGACTGGCAAATGCCCGATCTACCCATTTGACGAAGAACAGGTTATTGACGCTGGGGCTACCTACAGATTCACTGAAATTGATCTCGAAGTATTGGACCTTCCGCCCCAGGCAGTCGTCGGGGACCTTGTACGCGGTAAAAGAGGCCTCACGCTTGCCGGTTGGGTATCCTACAAGGACATCTTTGGTTCCCCGATCCGAAGATTGACGTTCTGTAAGGCACTTCTTGAATATGACCCCGATCCTACCAAAATGGTGATCTTGGACCCCTCCCCGCTCAACATGGCCGTTGATCCCGATGACCAATAAAAGCGAAATACAGAGTGCGAGCAGCGTCCCAAACCAAATTAGGACACTACCAAACCTGCCGTTCCCGGCCGCCCACAGCCCTCGAACGGTACACTGGATGAAGGACCCTTCCCGCCCGGACTTGCCCTTTGGAGCCGCTCCTCGCCAACCTGAATCCCGCCCAGCGCGTAGCCGTCGAGGCCACGGAAGGCCCGCTGCTCATTCTGGCCGGAGCCGGCTCAGGCAAGACCCGCGTCATCACCAGCCGCATCGCCTGGCTGATCCGCGAAAGGGGCGTCGCCCCCGACTCCATCCTCGCCGTCACCTTCACCAACAAGGCGGCCGGCGAGATGGGCGAGCGCGTCGAACAGCTCCTTGGCCACACATTCCTGGCCAAGCCGCTCATCTCCACCTTCCACTCCTTTTGCGTGCGGGTGCTGCGGCGCGACATCGAGGCCCTAAAAGTGTGCAACGAAGGCCTCACCCGCTCCTTCGCCATCTACGACGAGAACGACCAGGAGGCCGTCGTCAAGCAGGTCATGCGCCGCATGGGGCTGGACACGAAGCAACTGACGCCGCGCGCGGTCCTGGGCCGCATCTCCTGGGCCAAGAACCACATGATCGATCCGCAGGAGTTCTACCTTGCCTCCAAGGATCCGAATAGCGAGCGCATCGCCCACATCTACCAGGGTTACCGGACCGAGCTGCGCAAGGACAACGCCCTGGACTTCGACGACCTGCTGCTGGAAGCCGTGCGGCTGCTCAAGGTCTCCGGCGAAGCCCGGGAGCGCTACCAGCGCCGCTACCGCTATCTGCTGGTGGATGAGTACCAGGACACCAACCGCCCCCAGTACGAGCTGATGAAGCTGCTGGCGGGCGAAGCGAAAAACGTGTGCGCCGTGGGCGACGAGGATCAGAGCATCTACTCCTGGCGCGGCGCCGACATTCGCAACATTCTCGAGTTCGAGAAGGACTTCCCCAACGCTCGCATCGTCCGGCTGGAGCAGAACTACCGGTCCACGCAGATCATTCTGGAGGCCGCCGGAGCCGTGGTCGCCAACAACATCCTGCGCAAGGGCAAGAAGCTGTGGACCGACCGCCGGGGCGGGGGCCCGATCGGCTTTTACGAGGCTCCCGACGGCGAGAACGAAGCCCTCTTCATTGCCGACCGCATCCAGAAGTTTCTTCGGCAGGCGGACTCCGGCGAAGGGGAAGACCCCGGAGGAGGGCGCTGCGCCGTTCTTTATCGCACCAACGCGCAGTCGCGGCTGTTCGAGGAAGCCCTGCGCCGCTACAACATCCCCTACACCATGGTCGGCGGCTTCAGCTTCTACGAGCGCGCCGAGATCAAGGACCTGCTCGCCTACCTGCGGCTGATCCGCAACCCGCACGACTCGATGGCCTTAGAGCGCGTCATCAATACCCCGGTTCGCGGCATCGGCAAGACCACCCTCGAAACTCTGGAGCGGCTAGCTCTTGAAACCAGCGTCTCCACCTGGGACGCCACCGGCGTTGCCATTGCCAACCGGCTCCTTTCCAACCGCGCCCTCACGGCCCTAGAGTCCTTCCGCCAACTCATCCTCGACGCCCAGGCCATGATGGACCCCGACTTTGCCGGCAAGCTGACGGCGGACGTGGCGCGGGAAGAGGAGTCCGATACCGGCTTCGAGTTCGGCGCGGCAACCGATTCCGCCGGTGCGGATTCAGCCAGCGCGGAGGCTGCCGCGGGCTTCGACTTCGGCAGCGGGGTTCCGCGGGTCCCGTCCGTTGCGGTGGAGGGACCTGGGATTCCAACTCAGCCCGAACCCGATTTTGAATCGGACGCGGAAGAGGTTGCGGAAGACGAAGAGGGGCGCGGAAGCGCATTCCGGACTCCCGGCGACGCCGCCACCCTCCCGGAACTGATCCGTTTCCTCATCGACCGCACCGGGTACATCAAGGCTCTCGAAACCGAAGGATCGCCGGAGTCCTTCAGCCGCATTGAAAACCTGAAGGAACTGGCCAACGCCGCTCACGACGCCGAAGCCCGCGGCGAGACCCTGGCCGAGTTCCTGGACCACGCCGCGCTGGCCTCCGACACCGACCAGTTCGACCCCGATGCCCGCGTCACCCTGATGACGCTGCACGCCGCCAAGGGTCTCGAATTCCCGC